>Ga0334887_1000986_pt1 | contig 40208 bp, 36 predicted proteins | sample GraSluR1_MG_10_FD_207217 | JGI IMG/M metagenome (GOLD analysis project Ga0334887, IMG submission 207217) | Sludge microbial communities from methane-producing bioreactor in Wageningen University, Netherlands - Granular Sludge_18_07-R1 | ecosystem: Engineered > Bioreactor > Anaerobic >...
GGCTGTCCGAGAAGCCGACCTCGCGGACGGCATTGGCGAGGGCGAGCAGATCGTCCTCGTCCGGTTCGGGGACGAGCGTGTCGGGTTCGGCGAGCCGGATGACCTCCCAGCCCTGCGGGACGGTCATCTTGGACGCATGGGTGGCGCACAGGTCGTAGCAGCCAGGCGTCGCCTGCAGCGCGAGGGGGCCGAGCACGGCGGTGGAGTCCGCGTACACGTAAGTCAATGTGGCCACGGCCCGGCCCTTGCAGCCGCTGCGGGTGCATTGCCTGTTCATCACGACCCCCACGCTAACCCGTGGCACGCGGTCAGGCCAGATCCAGGCAGCTGGAGCCGCGTGTTTCTCAACCTGAGCATTAGAGTGCGGCTATGACCGACAGACGTGACCGTCATGGCCGAGGCGTGCGGGGACCGCTCTCGCTGCCCAACCCCCTGACCGGTGCGCCGATGCGGTTGCCGGGCCATGTCAGCGCCGCGGAGTTCTTCATTCAGGCGATCACGGCCTCGGTCCAGCGGCTGATGCAGACCTGTCCGGATGCCCTGGTCGGAGTCGATATCGGGGTGGAGGACGTGCCCAGCTCCACCTTCGACTGGGCATTGCTGGAGCGGGTGCCGCTGGCGGCTGCCATCGACGCCACCACCACTCGTCCGGCCCGCATCGTGATCTTCCGGCGTCCCCTGGAACGCCGCGCCTCCGATCGCGCGGACCTGCGCGATCTGGTTCACATCACCTTGGTGGAGCAGCTGTCCGCGCTCACCGGGCGCTCGATGCACGATCTGGATCCCGAGATCGACGACGACTGACCAGCGCGGTCGTCGATCTCACCCTCCCAGGCCCGCATCGATCTCCACCGGCATGCTCGCCTGGGTGCGGGCGGCCGGTTCGAGCTGAGCGATGGCGAACCCGGAGCGGCCCTGGGCGCTCAGCAGCAGCGCGGCCGACAGCGGCGCGGTCGAGGTGACGCGCACGGTCTCGGCGCCTTCGGGGATCGGGACGGACACCACGGTCCCGGCGGAGGCCGTTGTGGTGGCCTCGGCCTGATCTTCTCCCCAGTCGATCACGATGAGCGATTCCTGGTCGCCGGGGTTGGCCAGCTGCAGGCGGCCCGGCCCCGGGACGACCGCGACGAGGTCATTGGCGGCCACCGACTCGTCGACGACCTGGGCCGGCTCGATCCCCAGATCGCCGTTGGTCGTCACCACCGCCGAGGCCGCGATCAGGTCACGTCCGGAGATCACCACAGAGACCGGCAAACCGCCGATCGCGTCGGTGAGGTCGACGGCGGTGGTGCGCTGGGCATCCAGGGTGACCGATTCGAAACCGGGCAGCGCGTAGCGTCCGGCCTCGCTGACGGCTTCGATCTGGACGACAGCGCGGCTGGTTCCCGGGTTGGTCAGCAGCACGACGGTCCCGCTGGCGTCGGCCGGCACCGCCGCGATGATCAGGCCGGTGGACTGCACGGTGCTGGTGGCGAAGTCGCCGCCATCGTCGCGCGCGATCTGGGCGACGGCGCTGACCCGTCCGAGGCTGGTGCGTATCCGGGCGCCCAGTGCGTCCACGTCATCCGCAAACGAGCCGAGATCGATGACCCGTTGCGAGTCGGCGGGAATGGTGATGCCGCGCAGCCCATCGCCGACGATCTCACCGTCGGGTCCGCTCAGCGTGACATCGACCAGCGCGTCGGTCGATTCCGAGTTGATGATCAGCAGGTCGGCATTCGCGCCACCGGGCACCTGCACGTACTGGTCGTCCAGTGGGGCCCGGCAGGCGCCCCACCACAGCTGTCTGTCGCTACTCAGCACAGATCCTCCGGTGACCCCGGACTCCTGGACGGCCGGGCTGATGATCACCGGCTGGGTTCGTCCGGGCAGCTGCAGCCACCCGGGCTCGGCGGACGTCCCGGATTCACCGATCGTGCGCAGCTGGATGTCGCCTTCGAGGCTGGCGGCCAGCAGGGTGCTTTCGGCGCCATTGGGGGCCGGGCAGATCCTGCTGATCGCGGTGATCAGCGGGATCGTCTGCGCCAGCGGCGCAGGTTCGGCAGGGATGGCCCCCAATCCGAATGCGGCGCCCAAGCCGAGCAGCGTGGCCGCGACCACCCGCAGCCTCCAGCGTGATCCGCCGTCGTCGCCGGCCGGAGTCTCCGGGGCCTGATCGGGTGAGGTCGATGCGGGGCTGTGCGGGGCGGGTCCGGCCGGCGGCAGGTCAGCTGCGGGTTCCTCGTCCGCCTCGTCGGCTGGCTCCCCGCGCCGGCTGGGCGCCAGATCGATGGACGACAGCGTGGGCTCGTCGTCCTGGTCATCGGGCAGCGCCCGCGATGCCCGGCGGGGGGCGACGACTTCCTGGGATTCGTCCAGCCACAGTCCGCGCCGGATCGCGCTCTTCTCGAGATCGGTCTCGTCGTTGCTGAACGGGTCGTCCGGTTCGGGCGGCATGCCGCGGCGTGGATTCATCGGCCCTGTCCTCCCGAGCTGCCCTGGTCGGCCTTCAGTGCGCGGCGGGGGGCGTGCGCCCGCTGAATCGTCGGAGCGGCCAGCACCAGCAGCGCGATCAGGGCCAGCGCCTGCCAGCCCACCGCGACGACGTCAGCGCCCAGCCAGTAGCGCAGCTCACCGGTGCGTCCCTGCGTCGCCCAGGCCTGCCGCCAGTCACCGGAATCGGCATCCGGCAACGGTTGGCCATCGATCTCGGCGTGCCAATCGGAATCGGCCGGCGAACTGAGCACGATCAGGGTGTCCGGGTCGGCCTGCTGGACGATCCCGTCGGCCATCGGGCGGAGGTTCTCACCGGCGGGATCGAGCAGCATGGCGCGGCTGGGATTGGTGGTGACGGTGAACACGACGGTCTGTTCGTCATGCACGGCGCTGCTCAGCTGTGCCGCCGAGCCGAGCGCGGCGACGGCTTCCGGATAGGCGCCGCGCAACCAGACGTGGCCGATGCCCAGTTCGGTGAGCCGAGTGGCCAGATCGTCGGAGGGCTGCCCCTGAGCGAACTGTTCGGCCACCTGCAAGATCTCGTCGGCGGCCTGCTCGTTGAGTGCCAGCAGCGGAGACTCTGCACGTCCCCACGACGGGTTGGCTGCCGAGGTGATGTTGAACTCGGCGATCCCGCTGCTCAGGTCGACCATCAGGGCGCGGGTATTGCGCACCGATTCCTGGGCGCCGGTCACGTAACTGGGCAGCACCCCACTGGAACGGTGCAGCGTGGACGTGCTCCCGATCAGCCACCAGGCATAGGCCAGGCACAGTGAGACGGCCAACGCTGCGCCGAGCAGCGTCCGAATACGCGCGGTGGCCGGCTTGGCCGACTGATCGCCCGCCGGATCGGCCACACCCCGGTCGGGATCAGGACCGATGCCGAGGGCGGCCAAGGCCAGCAGCGCGAAAAGGCTGATGAACAGCAGACCGGTCGGGTCCGGGCGCACCGGGACGCGGGCCACCGTGATGACCACGCGGGGCAGCAGCACCGCGAGGATCGCCGTCACCAGGGCGCCGCCGAGCAAGACCGCCGCGCGTGGACGATCCGCCGGCCGGGCGCGTACCGCACCGAGCACCGCGACGAGCCAGAGCAAGCCGATCGCCACGGCCCCCACAGGCCACGGCGCACCCGGCAGGAAGGTCGTCCCGGCGAGCACGTCCCAGGCGTCGGGGGCGTTGCCGGCCAACCGGGTGGCAGGATCGGAGCCGGTCAGCAGACGTCCGGGATCGGCGAACAGCCGCGGCAGCCAGGGTGCGATCAGCACCAGGGGACCCACCACGACGGTGAGCATGCCCCGCAGGTCTTTGCGGGTGCGGCCCATCGGGACCGCGATCGCCACACCGAGCAGCCACGCCCACGGCATGGACGCGCAGAGCACCGCGATCAGCACCGCAACCATGGCCGGTGCCCGCAGCCCGTCGGCGCCGGTGACCGCGGCGGTCTGCCAGCGGCGGACGGCCATCCCGAGCAGCGGCAAGGCGATCGCCAGCGCCGACATGTCGAGTGACCCCTGACCGGTGGCGCCGGTCAGCGGTAACAACGCACCCCACAGACAGGCCAGCACGGCGGTCCACCAGCCGGGGCCAGCGATGCCGCGCAGGAAATGGAAGGCCGACCAGCCCGCGAGTGCGGGGCCACCCAGCACCAGCAAGGTGGCGAACCAGTCGGGCTGGCCGAAGGCCAACGTCGAACCGAGAGCCATGAACCCCAGCCACGGCGCATTGGAGCCAGCCATCCCGGGGTCGGACCGGGTCCAGTTCGTCCAGGCCTGAGCCAAGTCGGCAGGCGCAGGCAATAACGCCGGACCCGACAGCTGGCCGAAGTGCATCAGCTGGCGACTGGCGATGACGCAGCCGATGAGCATCACCAGCAACCCGATCACTGCCGGCGACCAGAGCCGGGCGCGCTGCCGGCCGCCGGCGAAGTCGTCGCCGGTCAGTTCGTCGAGCACGCCGGAGTCGTCCTCGGTGGTGAGGTCGTGGTAGTAGTCGCTGACCGCGCCGGCGAGGCGGTCGAAGAAACGCCTGGTCCCCCACCCGCGGCCCGGCAACAGCCCGGCGGGCACGGCCGCGGTGGCCTCGGACTCGCGGCTGGCGGCCGCGGCGACCAGGTCGTCCTTGTGCCGGCGCAGCTGAGCCGCCGCCCGGAGCTGGCTGCCGGCCAGGCTCGGTGATTTGCCGAGCAGATAGCCGAAGGCGGTGACCACCGACTGGGCGCTGATCCGGGTGATCGTGCGCGCCGGCCGGCGGGAGTGCATCACGGCGACAGCCATTCCGGCTGCCTGGTCTGCCTGCACCGAATCGGGCGCCAGCACACTTTCGCGCAGCCCGACGCGTCCGGCCTCGACATGGCGCAAGGCAGCCGTCGGGCAGGTCCGCACCAGCAGTCCTTGCGCGTTGGCCCGCCAGCCCAGGTCGACTCCGTCACGGAAAAGCGGGATCGCCGGGTCAAGCCCGCCGAGTTGCCGCCAGGCGTCCATGGTGACGAGCAGGCCGGCGGTAGATGCGCCCAGCACCTGGGCGGGCTCTTGTTGGTGCTGGTCGATGTCGCCGGGTTCGACGGTGGGCACCCGCTGGCCGGACGGCGAGATGGACTCCCCCACCGCGCTCATCTGGTCGGGGTGATTGCGCCGCTTGGGACGAAGCAGCTTCGGCACCAGGATCGCCGGGCGCCGGCCCTGGTCGTCGGTGACGGTGGCGGCCAGCAGCAGTTCGCCGAGCGCGCTTCGGTTCGGCGCGGAGTCGTCGTGCAGTAGCCAGATCATGGTGGGCTCGAAGCCGTCGGCGATGGCCTGCGCCAGGGCCAGATTCACATTCGCGCCGTAGCCCTGCTCGGGATCTCCGTCGATGACGGTGTGGATCAGCCCATCATGGACGCCCTTGTCGAGCAACGCACGAGAGCCGTCCAGCGAACCGGCGTCCACGGCGACCAGGCGTCCGGGTTGGTGATCCATCCTGGCGATCCCGACCAGGGTCCTGCCGAGCCACTGCTCGGCGTTGTGCGCGACAAGCACCGCCAGCACGGCGCTGGCGTCGATGGGAGTGGGCTGGTCGTCGGGCGAGTGATGAGCCCAGGCCCACATGTCTTCTGGCCGGTCCATTAGCTGAAACCCTAGCCGAACGCCATAAAAAGGCTGATCGACGCGCCCGCGGATCAGACGGCGTGCTTCTTCAGCTGACGGCGTTCCCGCTCCGACAATCCGCCCCAGATGCCGAAACGCTCATCGTTGGCCAGCGCATAGTCCAAGCACTCGGAGCGGACTTCGCAGTTCTGGCAGACCCGTTTGGCTTCGCGCGTGGAGCCTCCCTTTTCCGGGAAGAACGCCTCGGGGTCGGTCTGGGCGCACAGGGCCTGCTCCTGCCAAGCCAGGACGCCGTCGTCTTCTTCGTTGTCGAAGAGCACCTGCAAGGGCTGCATTTTCCCACTCCTTCCGACTGACTCGCGGGGACGGTAAACCTACATGGTTGAAATTACACCCGTGTCGTTCATCGCACGTCAAGATGCAAGATGCTAGCAGAAACGGAATTATGCCCCGGGCGAATCCGGGCCGCGATGGGCCCGCTCAGTCGGACGAATCCGGACGCCGGCCACGCCGGCTGCCGGTGTTCAGCGCCGTCAGCGCCGTTCGGCTACTCAGGACGAGGAGCGGGTGACCAATCCGGTGCCGGCCGCTGGCCCGGTGCGGTGGGCGGCTGCTTGGGGGTCGACGGCGGTTTCGCCGGCTCGGCCTCGGCGGCCGTCTGGTCGGGTGCGGCGGGCAACGCCTCCGGGGGAATACCCCCGCGCGACCACAGCTGGCGAGGTGCAGCCGGCGGCTGGACCGCGGGGCTGTCCGGGGTCACCGCAGCCTCGCCGGTCAGCGAAGGCGGCACCGCCCCGGCCGCGGCATCTCCGGCCCGGTTCCACTGCAGCCCGACGGCTTCCGGCGGATTCCAGACCGGCGGGCGCCCGGGAGCCTGCCCGGACTCCGGCTCGGCGACAGCCTGCTGCTCGGCTTCGTCCGAGCTGGATTCGACCGGCCAACCCCGCAGCCGCCAGAGCACCACTGCCGCGGCCGCCTTGACGAGCGTTTCGACCAGCCCACCCAGAGCCGCCAGCCAGGCCCCGAGACTGAAGTCGCCGAACAGCCCGATGATCCAGAAGACCAGCGCTGCTCCGGTGGCCACGCTCACCACGATGGCGGACGCCTCGATCAACCGGCCGACGTTGGCGACCGGCGGTTTGGTCAGCAGGCACGTCAGCACCAGCGCGACCGTGACGAAGATCCACACCAGCGAGACCGAGTCCGAGCCCGCCTGGCGGGCCGCCGTGGCGATGTAGATGCCGTTGCCGAGCAGCGCCACGAAATAGACGACCGCGACCGCCACATAGAAGCAGATGATGACGAGCACGCCGACCGTGGCCGGACCGCGAAGCTTTCGGGCGTATTCGATCATGGGCATCCTCATCAAGCTAGTTCGGCAGAAACCTCTGCAGCGACCTTATCCGCCAACTGTTTGACCTGCTGGCTGGCCGCCAGCGAGCCGACCACCGTGGCGTCGGCGGTTCGAACCACGAACAAATCCTGGATGCCGACCACTCCCAGCACCGTGCCGGGCTGATCGTTGACCAGCAGGCAGCCGGACGCATCGGCGGTGACCACCGTTCCGACCCGTGCGTTGCCGCCCTCGTCGTGGTCGAGCACTTCCTGAAGCGCGGCATAGCTGCCGACGTCCGCCCACTGGATCGCCAGGGCGACGGCGACGATGTGGGCGCCGGTCTGGCCGTGCGAGACCGGTTCCATCACCGCGTAGTCGACGGAGATCTTGACCAGGTGGGGGTAGATCTCGGCGAGACGCTCGGGATGCTCGGCCAGTTCGAGGACCTTCTGGTAGGTCTGCGGCATCAGGATACGCAGTTGATCGAGCAGGGTGGCGGCCCGCCAGACGAACATGCCGGCGTTCCACCAGTACCGCCCGGACGCCAGGTAGGTCTCGGCGGTGGCCAGATCGGGCTTCTCCTTGAACTCGGTGATCTCGCTGGCCAGGCCGTACCCGGCGATGTCGGCGCCCCGCGCCAGATAGCCGTAGCCGGTGTGCGGGCTGGTCGGCACCACACCGAACGCCACCAGCGCCCCCGGATCATCGGTCGCCAGCCGGAAGCCGTCGTCCAGCGCCCTGGCGAAGACGTCGACCGGGGTGATCAGCTGATCGGCGGTCACCACCGCCACCACCGCGTCCGGATCGCGCCGGGCAAGCACCGCCGCCGGCCAGGCCACCGCATTCAGCGAGTCCCGTCCCTCCGGCTCCCCGAGAATGTTGGCGGCCGGCACCTCCGGCAGCTGAGCAGCGACAACATCGGAGTAGGCGGCGCCCGCGCAGACCAGCACGTTCTCGGCCGCCACCACGCCGCGAACCCGCTCATAGGCCAGCTGCAGCAGGCTCTTGCCGTCGAACAGCGGCAACAGTTGCTTGGGCTCGCCTCGCCGCGACAGCGGCCACAGTCGTTTTCCAGATCCGCCGGCCATGATGACTACGTAGCGCACACGATCAATCTAGCTGCCATACGATTGGTCAATGGCCCTACCCGCGAACACGCCCCCGGTCAGCGATCTGCTGGCCGCGCTCGAAGACCGGGTTGCCACGGCAGGTTCCGGTCCGCTCATCACCTGGTACGACCTCGACAAGGGATTCCGCACCGAACTGTCGGGGCGAACGTTCGCGAACTGGGTCGACAAGTCGGCGAATCTGCTGGTCTCGATGGATGTGGACGAGTTCCCGCGGGTGGCCAACACGCTGCTGATCACCGATCCCGGGCACTGGGTCGGGTTGGTCTGGACGATGGCCACCTGGCAGCTCGGCGGCCAAGTGGTGGCCACCTCACGCGAGGGACTGGCCTCGATCGATCTGCTGGACGCCGTGGTGGTGGGTCCGCACGACCCGCATCCGGTGCCGGGGGTCGAGACGATCGCCTGCTCGCTGCACCCGCTCGGGGCGGGATTCATGCAACGCCCGAACGGGGTCACCGACTACGCCGAAGTGCTCAGCCAGCCGGACGTGCACTGGCGGGTCGCGCCCGAAGCTGCCGTCTGCTTCGACGCCGAGACACCGCACAACTGGGATGAACTGGGCGCTGTCTCGCCGTCCTGCGAGCGGCTGCTGCTCAGTCCCGGCCCCGACCCGTGGACGATGGTCTGCCACGCCCTGGTGGCTCCGATCCTGGGCGGCGGTTCGACCGTGATCGCGGTCGGCGGCACGCCAGACCAGCGGGATTCCCTGGCCCGCCAGGAGCGCGCGGCCCTCGCCTGAGCCCCGACTCACGCATCCTGCTACTCGAGCCGGCCGAACGCCTGCCGGCTCGCCGCTTCGAGGCGATTTGACCCTGTTGCCAGTCGCCGTGAGGAATACGCTGGCTGGCATGACCGACGACCCTGACCGGCAGGCCGACCTCGACTGGCTCTACGGCCGGCCGGCTGCGGAGCAGCCAGAGCCACCACGCCCGTCGCCGGGCGGTGCAGCCGTCCCCGACGCCGCCGCGGGCGGGGCTGCCGGTCGTCCGCGGGTTTCGACGCCCGCCTACGACACCTCACACCTCGGCTCTCGGGCCGCCGAGCAGCCACGGGCGCGGCATTCGGCCTCCCCGTCCAGACCTCAGCCGGCCCAGGCGTCCAGGCCACCGCAGCGTCCGGCGCAGCACCCGAGCGCCGCACCGGCACCTCAGCACGCCCGGCCGGCACCGCGTAAACGGCGACCCCGTTCGCCGCTGCGCATCATCGTCATTCTGCTGGTCGCATTCGTCGTCTGGCTGGTCGCCGTTCCGGTCATCGCCTTGGGACGAATGGGATCGGTCGAAGAATCGAACTCCGCCTACCGGCTCGCCCGGCAGCCGGGCACGGCCGTGCTGCTGGTCGGCAGCGACTCCCGGGAGGGAGTCGACGGCGCGCGGGCCGATACCATCCTGATCCTCTACCGGCCGCCGACCGGACGCTCGGTACTGATCAGCCTGCCTCGTGACTCGTATGTCACGATCCCCGGATACGGGCAGAACAAACTCAACGCCGCGTACTCCTACGGCGGCGCCGCCCTCCTGCAGGACACCGTCGAACAAGCGACCGGCGTCCAACTCGACGGTTATCTGGAGATCGGCTTCGAGGGCTTCACGGATCTGGTGAATGCGGTCGGCGGCATCGAGGTCTGCGTCGACACAGCCGTCAACGACGAGCTGTCGGGGCTCGACCTGCCCGCCGGATGCAGCCTGATCAAGGGCGACATGGCGCTGGCCTACGTGCGGATGCGCTACTCCGACCCCGAGGGTGATATCGGGCGCGCCAAGCGGCAGCGTGAAGTGATCGGCAAGGTGGTCGCCAAGGCCGCCACCCCGTCCACGATCCTCAATCCGATCAAGTACTGGAGCACCGCCATGGCGGTGGCCAGCATGCTGAACAAGGGTGATCAGACCGGCCTGCTCGATCTGATGGGCGCCGGCATGGCTTTGCTGAGCGTGTCGGGCGGCAACGGACTGTCCCTGGTGGTGCCGATCGCCAGCACCGACGGCTGGACCGACGACGGCCAGTCCGTGGTGATCTGGGACGACGCGGCCGCCGCGGAACTATTCGGCAACATCGCCCGAGGTGACACCTCGGATTTGGACCGATTCATCAGCTGACCACGCAACCGACCGACAGGAGAACCCCGAGTGCTCGATGTCATACATCTCACCCGTACCTTCGGCCAACTGACCGCCGTTGACGACGTCACGTTCACGGTGCCGGCAGGCCAGATGATCGGCTTCGTCGGCGGCAACGGCGCCGGCAAGACCACGACCATGCGCATGATCATGGGGCTGCTGGCACCCGACAGCGGACAGGTGAACCTGAACGGGCGCCCCATCACCAGATCCGACCGTTCCCGTTTCGGATACATGCCCGAGGAGCGCGGTCTGTATGCCAAGCAGCCGATCCTGAGCCAGCTCATCTACCTGGCCGAGCTCAAGGGCATGACCCGGGACTCGGCAGCGGCCGAGGCGTCCGGGTTGATGGCACGATTCGGCCTGGGTGACCGGCTCAAGGACAAGCTGGAGAAGCTGAGCCTGGGCAACCAGCAGCGCGTCCAGATCGCAGCCGCCGTGATGGCCGACCCGATCGGGCTGATCTTGGACGAACCGTTCAGCGGCCTGGATCCGAAGGCCGTCGACGAGATGGCCGGGCTACTCGCCGAGCGGGCCTCCCGTGGGGTGCCCGTGCTGTTCAGCAGCCACCAGCTCGATCTGATCGACCGGCTCTGCGACGGGCTGGTCATTCTGGCCAACGGACGCGTGGTCGCCGCCGGCACCAAGGACGACCTCGAGTCGCGCGGCGCCACCAAGCACCGGCTGGTCACCGACACCGACGCCGGGTGGGTCCGCGACGTCCCCGGGCTGCGGGTGGACGCAGTCGACGGCGGCACCGCACTGTTCGAGATCCTGGTTCCCGGCGCAGGCGACGATCTGCTCGCCCAAGCCCTGCAGCGCGGACATGTCATCGAGTTCACGCCGGTGCGTCCGACCTTGTCGGAAATCTATCGGGAGGTGACGGCATGAGCCACCCCAGCACTGCCCAGGGCACGCCCGCCCGCCGGCCCGCCTGGCTGATCGTCACGATCCGCGAGATCGTCGTCAAGGTCACCGACCGGGCCTTCATCATCGGAACCCTGACCACGCTCGGCCTGATCGTGGCCGGATTCGCCATCGGTTTCCTGGTCAGCGGACGCGCGCAAACCACCGATGTCGTGGTCACCACTCCCGATGCGGCCGCGCTGGCCCGCTCCGTGGAAGCCGTGGCCAAGCAGTCCGATCCCCGCAGCAGCGTGCACGTCAGCGAAGCAAGCAGCGACGAGGCGGCCCGCGCCCAGGTGGCTGACGGGGACGCCGATGTCTACCTGCATAACGGCGACACCGGCTGGTCCACCACCTGGGAATCGGAGTCGGACGATGGCTTCATCACCTCGTTGACCGACGTGCTCAGCGTCCAGACGATCAACGATCTCGCTGCTCAGGCGGGTGTGAGCCCTGAACAGATCAGCCAACAGATGGCGGTGAACGTCGAGCTGCTGAACGCCGGCGGCACCGCCGGGCCGATCGCCTTCATCGCGACGGTCGTGTTCGGCGTGCTGTTCATGATGTCGGCGATGACCTACGGCATGCAGATCGCCACCTCGGTGATCGAGGAGAAGCAGTCACGCATCGTCGAGATCCTGGTGGCGGTGATCCCGATCCGGGAGCTGCTGGCCGGCAAGGTCATCGCCAACACGCTGATCGCTGCCGCGCAGGTGATGCTGCTGCTCGGCGCCGGGCTGATCGGCTTGACCTTCACCCCACTGAGCGATCTCCTGCCGCAGTTCGCCGGGGCGGCCGGCTGGTTCCTGGTCTTCTTCCTCGCCGGATTCCTGGCGCTGGCGTGCATCTGGGCCGCGGCCGGCGCACTCGGCACCCGCAGCGAGGACCTGAACCAGACCTCCACGCCCCTGATGTGGGTGATCATGGCGACCTACGTGGCCGCCTTCGTGGCCACGGGGACGACCCGGGACATCCTCAGCTTCGTCCCGATCGTGTCCGCCGTCCTGATGCCGGCCCGGCTGATCGACGGTACGGCGGCGTGGTGGGAGCCGCTGGCCGCGTTGGCGTCCAACCTGGTATTCGCGGCGCTGATGGTGTTGCTGGGTGAGCGCATCTACCGCCGGGCGCTGCTGCGCACCAGCGGACGCCTGAACTGGCGTCAGGGCCTGCAGCTGTCCGAGTGAGCGCTGCTGCGGCAGCATCGTGGCGACCTGCCGAGACACCCTGATTCGATCGGTGCTTCCGGTTCGATCGGTGCGGCGGGTTCGTCACACCAGCTTCAGCGTGGTGATGCAGGTGGCGTCCTGGTCACCGGTGGCGAACGGCACGGTGCCCGACTTGCCGTCCTGGCTGACGGTAATGGTGCCCGAACTGCCGGTCGGCACCCAGAAGCCGATGAAGCCGTTGGCATACGTGGTGGCGTCCCTGTTGACGATGACGATGCCGTCGGCGGTGGTGATGGTCACGTGGACCTGGGAGTTGACCAGCTCGCCTTGGCAACTGCCGGTGTTGTGGTAGAAGCAGTCATGAGTGTGCGTGAGGTAGGGCGCCACGGAAAGGTAGAACTGGTCGTCGGGCATGTCCAAGGCGAGCTGCTCATCGCCCTCGCTGAGCAGCAGTTGATCGGGACGCACCGAACCCGCCAGTTTCGTGGGCCGGGTCTCCGGCGATTGATCGAGCTTCTCCACGATCTCGGCAGTCGTCAGCGACGCCAGACCATAGCGCTCGAGTAGATCGGACGACGGGCTTGCGCTCGAGTCGCCGCCGGCGGGGCTGCCGCAGCCGGCCAGCACCACCAAACCGACGAGCAGCGCCACGATCCATCTGCCGGCAGATTTCATGAGCTACCCCTTCGACGTCTGTTCCCGGACTCGCTCCCCCTTGGCCAGCGCCGTCTGGCGCAGATTCTGCTGAAAGCTCACCATCTTGTCGATGAGGCCGGGATCACTGGCACCCAGGATACGGACAGCAAGAAGGCCCGCGTTCCGCGCCCCCCCGATGGCGACCGTGGCCACCGGGACTCCGGCCGGCATCTGGACGATGGACAACAGCGAGTCCATTCCGTCCAGGTACTTCAGCGGCACCGGCACGCCGATCACCGGAAGCGGAGTGAGCGCGGCGAGCATGCCGGGCAGGTGAGCCGCGCCGCCGGCACCCGCGATGATGCAGCGCAACCCGCGGGTGTGCGCCTCGCGGCCGTAGCGGACCATCTCCTCGGGCATCCGGTGCGCGGAGACGACATCTGCCTCGTAGGCGATGCCGAACTCGTCGAGCGCTTCGGCCGCCGGGTTCATCGTCGGCCAATCCGAATCCGAACCCATCACGATCCCCACCAGTGGCGTGGCCATAGTCATCCCTCTCCGATCTCACCCATGAGATAGCGCGCCGCATGCTCGGCCCGCGCTCGTACCTCGTCCAGGTCGTCGCCGTAACAGTTGACATGCCCGACCTTGCGTCCGGGACGCATGTCCTTTCCGTACAGTTCGACGCGCAGCTTCGGATCGCGCGCGAAACAGTGCAGCAGCTCACTGGGCAGATCGTCGCGTGTCCCGCCCAGCACATTGACCATCACGCTCCACCGATCACGGGCTCGCGGATCACCCAGCGGCAGATCGAGAACCGCGCGCAGGTGATTCTCGAACTGGCTGGTGTGGGCGCCGTCGATCGTCCAATGGCCGGTGTTGTGGGGACGCATCGCCAGCTCGTTGATCACCACGCTGCCGTCGTGGCGCTGCATCAGTTCGACCGCGAGCACCCCGGTGACCTGCAATTCGTCGGCGATGTCGAGCCCCAGCTTCGCGATCCGGGTGGCCTGCTCGTCGGTCAGTCCGGGAGCCGGCGTGATGGTTTCGCGGCAGACACCTGCCCGCTGAATCGTCTCGCTGACCGGGTAGACCACGGCCTGGCCCGATGGTGCGCGGACCACGATCACCGACAGCTCGCGGGCGAAGTCGACGAACTCCTCGCCGATGATCTCGACCTTCTCCCCCGCGGACTCGGCGAGCGCCTCTTCGAAGGGAATCTCCGTCTGGTCCGGTCGATCGACCTTCCAGACGCCGTGTCCGTCGTAGCCGCCCCGGCTGGCCTTCGCGATGATGGGGAAACCGATCTGCTTGCCGAATTCCCACAACTCGTCGCCGTTGGCACAGGCCCGCCACTTCGGCGCGGGCGCATTCAGCGAATCGGTGAGACGTTGCCGCATCAGGAGCTTGTCCTGGGCATGCTGCAGCGCGTCGGGCCCCGGTCGCACGAGCTTCCCGTCGGCCACCAGGCCGCGCAGGATGCGGGTGGGCACGTGTTCGTGGTCGAACGTGATGACGTCGCAGCCGGCCGCGAAGGCGCGCACGGTCGCCTCGTCGGTGTAGTCGCCGACCGTCACGTCCTTGAAAATCCGCGCTGCGCCCACGTCCGGCCCTTCGGCCAGCAACCGCAACCCGATGCCCAGCCTGGTGGCTGGGGCATACATCATGCGGGCCAACTGGCCGCCGCCGATAACTCCGATGGTGGTGCGACTCACCCGCACAGACTATCGCCCGTGGGATGATGAGCCCATGACCACGCACATCGTGACCATGGGTGGCGGCGGATTCTCGATGTCTCCCACGGGCGCACCGACGAATCTCGACAGGTACCTCGTGGAACTCACCGGCAGACGTTCTCCCCTGGTTTGTTTCGTACCCACCGCCTCGGCCGATGACCCGACCTATGTGCGCAAGTTCCTCACCGGCTACGCCTCACTCGGTGTGCGAACCATGGTGCTGACCCTGTGGCAGGACGCCGCCGCCTCGCTGGACCGGCTGCCACAAGCAGACCTGGTGCTCGTCGGCGGCGGATCGACGGTGAATCTGCTCGCGCTGTGGCGTGCGCACGGGGTCGACCGGGTGCTCATCGACATGATGGGCCCCGGGCGCGATCTGGTGCTCGGAGGCCTGTCGGCCGGTGCGGCCTGCTGGTACCAGGGCTGCGTCACCGATTCGTTCGGCGACGTGCGGGTGCTGCCGGACGGGCTGGGCATCCTGCAGGGCAGCTTCTGCCCGCACTGGGACGGCGAGAGCAAACGCCAGCCGATCTTCACCGATGCGATCGCCGCCGGTCTGCTGCCCGCCGGGTACGCGGCCGACGACGGTGCCGCGCTGCACTGGGTGGATGCCAAGCTCAGCGGCGGGGTCGCCGAGCGCGAAGGGGCCAGGGTGGCGAGGTTCTCGCCCAGCGGGGAGCCTGCGTCCGGCGGTCTGGTGATCGAGCAGCTTCCTGTTGAGCTGCTGTGACGGGCCTGGCTCAGTAACCGCGCAGGGCGGCCTGGACGTCGGCGAAGACCTGGTCGTGGTCGACATCCTCAGTGGTGTTGACCAGCCAGCGAGGCTCGGCTGCCCACGATTCGGCTTCGGCGTAGGCCACCACCACATCGTCGAAGCTGATCCTCGGCTGCCCGGCGGGCAGCCGGCGGGTGGCCAGCCGCGCGGCGTGGGCGGCCAGATCGGTGCAGACCACCTCGACGAACAGCAACTCGGTGCCGAACTCACGAGCCAGCGCAGTCCAGATGTTGCGGGCATAGCCGGCCGAATTGGCAGCATCGACGATGACGTGGCTGCCGAGCGCCAGATTGACGCGCGCCACCTGTTCGGCCACCAGGTAGCCGGCGAGCCCGGTCGCGAAGGAACGTTCGAACTCTGCGCGCACCAGGGCGGACGCGACATCGTCCACGTTGATCAGGACGCCGGGAAAACGCTCGGCGAGCCCGCGGGCGATGGTCGACTTGCCGACCCCGGGCAGCCCCGCCATGGCGATCAGTGCCACTGATCGGGTCCTTCCAGAACCCGGGTCTGCGTCCAGGGATCGGGCCCGGTCCACAACTCGGGCTGGGCTTCGGTGGCCAGCTCGCTGACCGCCTGCCGCATGGCCTTGATCTGCGGTAGGTGAGCCAGCCTCAACTGTTGCCCGCCGACGGTGGTGAGTAGCAGGGTGCCCGATCCGAAGCCGAGATCGGCGGCGGCGCGGCTGGTGGCGACGTCGACGATGCGGTTGAGCGGTATCTGATGCTCGACATGGCGGACAATGCCGTTGCGCACGATGATCCGTTGGGTCGTCAAGGTGATGCTGCTGGTCGCCCAGCGCAGCAGCGGACGCACGAGGACCACGACACCGAGCAGCGCTCCCGAGGCGGCCACCAGTTGCTGACCGATCGGGCGGTAGTCGCGGGGAACGACCGCGATGCCGGTGCCGACCAGGGCCGATATCGCGAACAGCCCGATGACCGGCCACAACAGTGTCCGGGCATGCGGGCGGATCGTGGTGACCAGCTCCTCCCCCGGATACAGCTCAAGCGCCATGCCTCCATTGTCCCGCCCTGGTCAACGCGGCCGGCCGGCAGGCCGTCGGACCCTTACCGGTCAGCGCAGGTGGACGACATCTCCGGCGGCGAACGACTCGATCTGGCCGCCGAGGTCGACGAGCAACTCACCATTGGGCCCGATGCCCACGGCCTGCCCGCTGACCGAGGGGCTATCGGGTGACTGGGCGTCCAGGTGAACCCGGACCCGTCGTCCCACCGTGGCGCAGCCCGCGGCGTACTCGGCACTCAACTCGGCGCCGGCGTCCCAGCGTGTGTACAGGTCGCCCAGCCGTCCCAGGATCGCTGCCGCCACCTGATCCTTGTCGATCGGCAGGCCGCTGAGCAGCAGGCTGGTCGCCTGCGGCACGGGAAGTTCGGACTCGTCGAACGAGACATTGATGCCCCAGCCGCAGATGGCCGCATTGCCGAGATCGGTGACCACCAGCTCCGACAGGATTCCGCAGACCTTCTTGCCGTCGATCAGGGCGTCATTGGGCCATTTGAGCTGGATGCGGTCCTCGGCGCCGAGGCTGCGCAGGCCGTCGGTGACCGCCAGGCCGACCAGCAGCGAAAGCCATCCCCAGTCCAGCGAGGCGCGCCGCGGACGCAACAGCACCGACGTCGACAACGAGGTTCCGGGCGGCGACTGCCAGACCCGCGCGAAGCGTCCGCGTCCGGCCTGTTGATGCTCGGCGATCAGTACCTCGCCCGCACGCCCCCCGTGGCGGGCAAGCTCGGCGAGATCCTCATTGGTCGATCCGGTGGCGGCGACCGTGGTCACCCGCCATGGGCTGTGCGGCCCCAGGAGGTCAGTGATCCGTTCGGCATTTGCTGCAGGCGTTGAAGGCACGAACTCGATTATCCCCGATCGTGGATTCGCCATCTTCTCCACCACCCTGGCCGCCCGAATCGGGTTATCTTGAGCACATGGAGGCTAACAGCACTGCCGCAAAACTCGCCGACCTCGGCACTCGAATGGACGATGCCGTTCATGCGTCCGGCGCTCAGGCAGTCGAGAAGCAGCACGCTCGCGGGAAGATGACCGCACGCGAGCGCATCCTCGCGCTGGTCGACGAGGGCAGCTTCACCGAGATGGACGAATTCGCGCGGCATCGCAGCACCGCTTTCGGGATGGAGGCCAAACGTCCGTACGGCGATGGCGTGGTCATCGGTCTCGGGGAGATCCATGAACGCCCGGTCTGCGTCTTCAGTCAGGACGTCGGCATCTTCGGCGGCTCGCTGGGCGAGGTCTACGGCGCGAAGATCGCCAAGATCATCGACTTCGCCACCACCACCGGGTGCCCGCTGATCGGCATCGACGAGGGCGGCGGTGCCCGCATTCAAGAAGGCGTGGTTTCGCTGGGTGCCTACGGCGACATCTTCTTGCGAAATGTGCAGGCCTCCGGAGTCATCCCGCAGATCAGCGTGATCATGGGCGCGGCTGCCGGCGGCCACGTCTATTCGCCGGCACTCACCGACTTCATCGTCATGGTCGACCAGACCAGTCAGATGTTCATCACCGGCCCCGAGGTCATCCGCACGGTGACCGGCGAGGACGTCTCGATGGAGGAACTCGGCGGTGGCCGTACCCACAACACCAAGTCGGGCAACGCCCACTATCTGGCGGTCGATGAGGCCGACGCTCTCGAGTACGTCCGCGAGTTGGTCACCTACCTGCCGCAGAACAACCTCGAGGACGCCCCCATCTACGAGTTCACCGAGACCGCCGATCTCGACTTCACCGACCATGACCGCACCCTGGACACCCTGGTTCCCGACCATGCGGCCCAGGCCTACGACATGCGCGAGGTGATCCGCACGGTGCTCGACGAGGACGAGTTCCTCGAGATCATGGAGTTGTACGCGCCGAACGTGATCTGCGGCTTCGGACGAGTGGAGGGCCGCAGCATCGGCATCGTCGCCAACCAGCCGATGGTCCTGGCGGGCTGCCTGGACACCAAGGCATCCGAGAAGGCGGCGCGTTTCGTGCGCACCTGCGACGCATTCAACATCCCGGTGCTGACCTTCGTCGACGTGCCCGGCTTCCTGCCGGGTGTCGAACAGGAGCACGACGGCATCATCCGCCGCGGCGCGAAGCTGATCTACGCCTACGCCGAGGCGAGCGTCCCGTTGATGACCGTGATCACCCGCAAGGCCTACGGCGGCGCCTACATCGTGATGGGCTCCAAGCATCTGGGTGCCGACGTCAACCTGGCCTGGCCGACCGCGCAGATCGCGGTGATGGGTGCCGAGGGTGCCGTCAAAGTGCTCTACCGCAAGGAGCTGGCCGCGGCACCCGATCCGGCTGCGAAGGCGAATGAGCTCATCGACGAGTACAACCGGACCTTGGCGAATCCATATGTGGCGGCCGAGCGCGGCTACGTCGATCAGGTGATCTACCCGCATCAGACCCGCTCACAGGTCATCCGGTTCCTGCGGGTGCTGCGCACCAAACGCGAGGCGCTGCCGCCCAAGAAGCACGGGAACATCCCGCTATGAGCGAGTTCGAGGTCGTGCGCGGCAATCCGGACGATGAGGAACTCGCCGGTGTCGTCGTGGTGCTCGCGGCCGAACTGGCCGGCCCGGGACCTGCCCAGCCGAACAAGGATCGCCCGATCGCCGGCGGCTGGAACTCGTACTGGCGCAAGGTCCGGCAGCCGTTTGTGTCCGGGCCGGAAGCCTGGCGAGGCAGCCTTCTCTAGGATGGGACCGTGCCCAAACCCACAGCCGCACCGCAGCCCCGACTGGTCGTCCTCGGATCGAGTTCGCCGGCGCGGCTTCTCACGTTGCAGCAGGCAGGCATCGAGCCGCTGATCGTCGTCCCTGATGTGGACGAACAGACGGTGCACCGTCCGGGCGCCCCCGAGATGACCGCCGAACTCGCGCGGCTGAAGGGCGAGTCCGTGCTGCGCAAGATCGAGGCGTCGGGCGAGCTCGAGGCACCATTCGTGCTGCTGGCCTGCGACTCCATGCTGGAGATCGAGGGGCGCGTCTACGGCAAGCCCGGGACCCAGGAGGCCGCCATCGTCCGCTGGTACCGGATGCGGGCACGGCAGGGCCTGTTCTACACCGGTCACTATGTCGCCGTGGTGCACGGACCAGATGATGTGCGTTCCCAGGTGCGGGTCGCCGAGACCGGGGTGACCTTTGCCGACCTGACCGATGCCGAGATCGCCGCGTATGCGGCTACCGGGGAACCCCAGCGGGTGGCCGGCGGGTTCACCATCGATGGTTTCGGTGGGCCCTTCATCACTCGCATCAGCGGCGACCCACACAATGTGGTGGGTATCTCGCTACCGCTGGTGCGGCAGATGCTGCTCGACCTGGGTGTCGCCTGGCAGGGATTGTGGGCGCTCGACCAAGGCGGCGAGGAGCTGTAGCGGCGGGCTCTGTCGTCGCACCGCCACAGTCCTCGACGCCACAGTCCTCGACGCCAATCAGCTGCTCAGTTCACCGGCAATGTCGGTGACCATCCAGTGGGCGATCTCCTCGGCCGCCAGACCCTGGCAGAGCAGGAAGACGAGCTTCGCGTAGACCGCCTCGATCGTCATGTCGCGAGCGCTGATCGCGCCGGCCTGGGCCAGCGCGTGGCCGGCCTCGTAATGCCCCAACAGCACATCGGCCTGAGGGCACTGGGAGGCGACCACCAGCGGCACTCCGGACGCAATCGTGTCGCTGATGACCGCGGCCAGGCCCGGCTCCTCGCTGGGCATATTCCCCACCCCGAAGGCGCGGAGCACCACGGCCTCCGGAAGAGGATCCAGAGCCGCCGCCAGCCGGGCTGCGGTGATGCCCGGCGCCAGATCCAGCACCAGTACGTCATGGCGCTGATACGGGGCCGGGTCGTGCCAGCCGCAGCCGGTCTGCACGGCGGGCGTCCACTGCCAGGGCGCTCCGGTGAGCGCCAGAGCAGGCACGCTCGGACAGTCGAACCCCTGGAAGGCCCACGATGAGGTCTTCATCACTCGGTTACCGGCCAGCAGCTTGTGCCCGAAGAAGACCGCCACCCGATCGAGCTTGCCGGACGTGACGGCACGCAGGGCCCCGGTCACGTTGGGGGTGGCGTCCGAGCCGACCACGCCCAGCGGATACTGGGAGCCGGTGAGCACCACCGGTTTGCCGAAATCGGTCAGCGCGAAGCTCAGCGCCGATGAGGTGTAGGACATGGTGTCGGTGCCGTGCAGCACCACGAATCCGTCGGCCTCCTGCTGGTGAGCCCACAGGTCGGCGGTGATCGCAGCCCAGTCCGCGGGCGTGGCATTCGACGAGTCGATGAGATGATCGAAGGCGCTCAACGTGACCTCGTCGGCCAGATCGGTGCCGGTGAGCAGCCGATCGAGCCAGCCGGTCAGGTCGGCGCCGGGCGCCAGGCCGGCAGGCGTGTCGATCATGCCGAGAGTGCCGCCGGTGTACAGGATGTGAACGCGCATCGTCGGTCGCTAGGAGTTCTCGCCCGGAGCCAGATCTGCGGGCTCCTCGATTGCGATCTCGTCCAGCTTGTCGGCCCTGATGCGGTCGCGCACGCTGTACCAGCCGATCACCATCGCCAGGCAGATGAGCCCGAACAGGGCGAGCGTCCAGGGCCCGCCGTTGTTCACGTCGAAGGCCATGGAAACGATCACCACGAGCAGGAAGATGATCGTTGCGGCATTCGTATAGGGCGCGCCGAACAGCCGGTACTCCGGACGCGTGTCCAGGCCCTGCGCAGCCCGCCGGATGAAGATCCAGTGCGTCACCAGGATCGACATCCAGGTGCCGGCGATGCCGATGCCCGCCAGGTTCATCACGATGCTGAAGGCGTTCTCGGGCACGATCAGGTTCAGCGCAACCCCGAACAGCCCCAGGACCGCGGTGATGATGATGCCGCCGTAGGGCACCTTGTGGCGGTTGAGCCGCCCGGCGAAATGTGGGGCCTCGCCGGCAATAGCCATGGAGCGCAGGGTGCGGCCCGTCGCATACAGGCCCGCATTGAGCGAACTCAGGGCGGCGGTGAGCACGACCACCTGCATGATGTCACCGGCGTGCGGCACGCCGATCCCGGAGAAGAACGTCACGAACGGGGACTCGTTCTTCGAGTAGGCCCGCCAGGGCAGCACGAGCGTCATGAGGATGACCGACCCCACGTAGAAGACGAAGATGCGCAGGATCATCGAGTTGACGGCCTTGGGCAGGATCTCCCTGGCGTTCTTCGCCTCGCCCGCGGCCACACCGACCATCTCGGTGCCGCCGAAGGCGAAGACCACGCCGAGGGTCAGCATCAGCATCGCACCCACTCCGGCGGGGAAGAAGCCGCCGTAGTTCGTCCAGTTCGAGAAGCCTGCCTGGGCGTCGGGGATGGTGTCGTTGGCCACGGCGTGCCCGGTCAGGATCGCCCAGATCGCCACGACCATGAAGGTCACGATGGCCGTTACCTTGATAGCGGCGAACCAGAACTCTGCCTCGCCGAAGAACTTCACGCTGAGCATGTTGAGGACGAAGACGAGGGCCAACGCGGTCATGGCCAGCGACCACTGGGGGATCGGCTGGAAGAACCGCCAATGGTGCAGGTAGAGCGCGACGGCGGTGATGTCGGCCATCACGGTGGTCGACCAGTCGAGGAAGAACAACCAGCCGGTGACGAATGCGCCCTTCTCGCCCATGAACTCCCGCGCGTAGGACACGAAGGCACCCGACGAGGGGCGCCGGATCGACAGCTCCCCGAGCGCGCGCACCATGATGAAGGCGAAAACGCCACAGATGGCGTAGGACAGCGCCAGCGCCGGGCCGCCGTCGGCGATGCGTCCTCCTGCTCCCAGGAACAGGCCGGTGCCGATGGACCCGCCGATGGCGATCATCTGGATATGGCGGCGCTTGAGTGCCTTGTCGTAACCCTGATCACCCTTATCCACGATCTTCTCGGCTACCTGGGCCGAATGAGGGGTGGCCATGGAGACTCCTTTCTGCGGACGGCGGAGGGGTTGAGCCGTTCGCGATCGGTGCATCAGGAATCGATGCGTCATGATCCCGGCACGCTACGCGGCGGGCATGATCGCAATGGCCGTTGTCCATCCAGCGAGCGCCCGTATACCGTTGTCAGCCGCGCAGCGCAGACTTGGCACATATGGCCGGGACCGCCGCGGGGGTTCCCCCGGACGAACGCGCTGACTTAGCGCGGCACCCCGTCCAAGACGACATCACGGGGATTGGCGACCGCGATCTCGATCCGGGCCAGATCGGAAGCCGGAATCGGAGCGGGCAGATCGTCCAGCCTGAACCAACCGGTGTCGACCGACTCGTCATCGCCCACCACCGGCTCTCCGGAGATCCAGCGCGCCCGGACGGTGTGATCCAGGTAGTCGGTCACATCGCCATTCGCGTACCGGACCGGACCGTTGACGGCCACACTGACCAGGCGGTCGATCTCGATGACGACGCCGGTTTCTTCGAGGCATTCGCGCTTGGCTGCCGCCGTAACCGATTCGGCCGGCTCCATGATCCCCTTCACCGGAGTCCAAGTTCGGTCGTCCGCGCGACGCACCAGCAGCACCTCTTCGGGCTCGTCGAACGGCCGCAGAACCACGGCGGTGACCCCAGGCACCCACAGCGGATGATTGCCGACTTTGGCGCGCAACGCGAGGATGAAATCTGGAGTAGGCATGAAACCAGACTAAAACTTCTAGACTCCCCATCATGACGATCACCAAGCTGGTGGTGGCCAACCGCGGCGAGATCGCGGTTCGTGTCATCAGGGCCGCACGGGACGCGGGCATCACCTCAGTCGCCGTCTACGCCGATTCAGATTCCGCTGCACTGTTCGTGGAACTCGCGGACGAGGCGTTCGCACTTCGTGGCGCCACCCCTGCTGAGACCTACCTCAACATCGACAAGCTGCTGGACATCGCGAAACGCAGCGGGGCGGACGCAGTTCATCCCGGCTACGGGTTCTTGTCGGAGAACGCCGGATTCGCGCAGGCTGTCATCGACGCCGGCCTGACCTGGGTCGGCCCTCCCCCGGCAGCCATCGAGGCACTCGGCGACAAGGTGCAGGCCCGCCACATCGCGCAGCGGGTGGGTGCCCCGCTGGTGCCCGGCACCGCCGATCCGGTGGCAGATGCGGACGAGGTACTCGCCTTCGTCGACGCCTACGGCCTGCCGATCGCGATCAAGGCTGCTCACGGTGGCGGCGGACGCGGCCTGAAGGTCGCCCGGCAGCGCGACGAGATCCGTGAGATGTTCGAGTCGGCGACCCGCGAGGCGGTGACCGCCTTCGGACGCGGCGAGTGCTTCGTCGAGCGCTATCTCGATCGTCCGCGGCATGTGGAGACCCAATGCCTGGCCGACCAGTACGGCCAGGTGGTCGTGGTCTCGACCCGGGACTGCTCATTGCAGCGCCGCCACCAGAAGCTCGTCGAGGAGGCGCCCGCGCCGTTCCTCGCGGACGCCCAAACCCAGCGCCTCTACGAGTCGAGCAAGGCCATCTTGCGCGAGGCCGGCTACGTGGGCGCCGGGACCTGCGAGTTCCTGGTCGGCATCGACGGCACGATCAGCTTTCTGGAGGTCAACACTCGCCTTCAGGTGGAGCATCCCGTCAGTGAACAGGTCACCGGATGGGACTTGGTCCGCTGGCAGTTCGCGATCGCCGAAGGCACTCATCTGCCCGATGCCGACCCCGTCATCAATGGGCATTCGATCGAATTCCGCATCAACGCCGAAGATCCCGGGCGTGGTTTCATGCCGGCTCCCGGCACGCTGACCCGCTGGCGTCCGCCGTGCGGCCCGGGCGTGCGCATGGACGAAGGCTACCGCCGTGGCATGACCGTGCCAGGAGCCTTCGATTCGCTGCTCGGCAAGCTGGTCATCACCGGTTCGAGCCGCGAGGAGGCGCTCGCCCGGGCTCGCCGCGCACTCGACGAGTTCCTCATCGAAGGCATGCCGACGGTCGCGCCATTCCACAAGGCTCTCCTGCGCGATCCAGCCTTCACTGCGCCCGATGGCCAGTTCGGCGTCTACACCGACTGGATCGAGACGGGATTCACCGGCAGGATCGAGCCGTACCTGGGCGAGCTCGGCGAGCCCGACGTGCAGACCCCGTCCAAGGTCGTCGTCGTGGAGGTCAACGGCCGTCGCCTGGAGGTCAAGGTGCCGGCCAACCTGGGTGGTGCAGCCGGGCCCGTCAAGCCGAAGAAGCCGACCCGCCGGGCCCGCTCGATCAGCCCCGCCGATCAGTCCGAGGCGCTGACCTCTCCGATGCAGGGCACCATCGTCAAGACTGCGGTGTCCGACGGCGACACGGTGAGCGAGGGTGACCTGATCGTGGTCTTGGAGGCCATGAAGATGGAGCAGCCGATCAGCGCGCACCACTCCGGTGTGGTGCGCGATCTGGTCGAGGCCGGGACATCGCTGACCTCGGGCGAGGTCATCTGCCTGATTGTCGAGGATTGACCGGCTTGCGGATGGCGTCGATGCCTGCCCGGCCGGGTCGCGTAGGGGTGGGCGAGCAGGATCGCCCGGGCCGCAGATCCGTGGGCTGGCCGGGGCACGCGGTGCTGCAGGTCCCGGTCATCGAGTTGGAGGATTGGATCGTCGCGCGCACCCGGCACTACGACGCGGGTTTCATCAGCGACGATCCGGGCTTCCACCATGCGCACATCACCGTGCTCGCTCCGCTGACCAGCTGGGACGTCGAAGCGATCGCCGCCTTGGCGGCGTCCAGCAAACCGTTCGATTTCGAGCTGGATCACGTCGACACCTTCGCCGACGGCACGATCTATCTGCACACCGACAAGACCGGAGAGTTCAAGCAATTGACGGCCGGCGCGTGGCTGGCGCATCCGCAGGTGCGCCCCTACGGCGGGGACGATCCCCTGCCGCATCTGACACTGGATCGGTTATCAGCTCAGGTCGGCGTGGCGTCCACCGAGGCTCTGCTGGACGGCCTGCTGCCGGTACATGGGCGCGCCGATGCCCTGGAATTGGTTTGGTACCGCAGCAACGAGTGTCACCTCATCGGACGCTGGCCGCTGGGCGGGTGACGAAGGTCGGAAGCGACCGCGGCGTCTTGGTGGCCGGGGTGGTTGCACGAAAGCAGTGACCACCAAGACGCCCTGACGGATCAGGCGTCGAGGTCCTTCTCGATGAGGGCGGCGATCTTGTCGACGGCCTCGGCGTTGTCGGACTCAACGGTGATTTCGCTGCCGTGCTCGGCACCCAAGGTCATGATGAGCAACACCGAGGACGCGTCGATCGGGTCGCCACCGGCCAGTGAGAGGGTGATCTCGTCGTCGTACTCACCCGCTGCGGCGGCGACGGTGGCTGCGGGGCGGGCGTGCAGTCCAACAGAAGAACCCACGATGACGGTCTTCTTGGCCATGGCATATCTCCTTCAAATCGGCTTACGAGACCACACGGATTGGCCGGTCTCCAACTGGCAGGAATCTTACGGCCTATCGCCGACCGTCGCGCGCCGACTCAAGAATTCTCAGCCGTCCCGGCGATTTCGCCACTGCCGGCGCAGTTCGCCATGATCCAACTGCTCGCGCTCGAGCTTGTCCTTGATCCACCAATCGGGATCGCCGACGCGTTTGAGGTGCAGCGGCTTGCCCTTGCCCGGCAGATTGTCGAACTCCCCCCGCTCGATCGCCTCGCGCACGATCCTGTCGGCAAACGGCTCGTAGCGGGGCACCGGATCCTCAGCCATGCTTCGACGCTACCCGGTTGCGGTCACAGGGACGAGGTGACGACCTTCATGTACTGGGCGCGCTCGAACTGGCCCGGGTCGGGAACGTTGGCCGCGCTCATCGAGCCCCGCAGCTGACGCACCGACTCGTAGTCATGCTCGTCCAACCAGGCGTCCAGCTCGCGCAGCATCACGGCGAGATAGCCCGGTCCGTGCTGCAGCACCGCAGAGGTGGTACAGGCCACATCGGCGCCGACCAGCAGGGCCTTCGCAGCGTCCAAACCACTGTGGACACCCGAAGTCGCGGCGAGCGACAGGCCCGGACGCTGCGCCCGCAAGATCCCGATCCACCGCAGCGGAAAACGCAGTTCGTCGGGCGACGAGAGCGCCAGACGGCTCTCCAACGTCAAGGAGTCGAGATCGACCTCGGCGCCGTAGAAGCGGTTGAACAGCACCAACCCATCGGCTCCGGCCTCCTGGATACGGCGCGCGAACGAACTCAACCCGGTGATGTGCTGCGAGAGCTTCACCGCCAACGGCACCGCGATGCGTCCACGAACCGACTCGATGATCTGCAGGTACCGGGCCTCGACATCAGCCGATGACTCGTCGGGGTCGGTGTTCACCGAGAACAGGTTCAACTCGATCGCGTCCGCGCCGGCCTCGGCGAGCATCTGGGCATATCTGGCCCAGTCCCCCACCCGGGAGCCGTTCACGCTGGCCAGCACCGGAATGTCGACCAGTTCCTTGGCGCGGCGCAGCCGGTCGATATGGCGGGCCGGCCCGATCTCCGTGAACTCGATCTCCGGCAGCGGCGCGGAGGCGAACTCGGCGAAGTCGTCACCGGTATCCATCAAGTCGGACGCCGCGAGCTCTTCGGCTTCGGCCTCTTCCTGGAACAGACTCGGCAACACGACGGCTCCCGCACCGGCTTCGGCCAGCTGCAGCAACGAGTCCTCGTGTCCGGTCAGCGGGCTGCACGACGCGATGATCGGCGCTCGCAGGTCCAAACCCAGATACGACGTTGTCAGATCTGCCATGACTCAGCTCTCCTTCGGACCCGATTCGGCTTCGCTGGCCGCGTCGCCATGGTCGGCGGGCAACGCCCGCTGGACGCCGGCGAGTTGGCTGTAATAGTGCCAGCGCTCGTCCGCATCTGCTTGGGCCAGAGCGAACAGCTGGGCGGCGCGCTCGGGATTCGAGCGTCTCAGCATCGCGTACCGGGCCTCGTCGGCCATGTAGTCGGCGACCGCACCCACGGGCGCCTTCGAATCCAGGTGCAGCGGGATGCCCTCGGACTCCTCGGTCGGGCGGAAGCGGTAGAGCGGCCAATAGCCGGTCGCCACCGCGTTCGCCTGGTGAGTCATCGAGGTCTGCATGTCGATGCCGTGCGCGATGCAGGTGCTGTAGGCGATCACGATGCTCGGGCCGTCCCAGGCCTCGGCCTCCAACAGCGCGCGCACCGTCTGCTGCTGATTGGCGCCCATCGCGATCTGAGCCACATAGACATTGCCGTAGGCCTGCGCGATCATGCCCAGATCCTTCTTCGGCGAGCTCTTGCCGGCGGTCGCGAACTTCGCCGCCGCACCGCGCGGGGTGGCCTTGGACGCCTGCCCGCCGGTGTTGGAATAGACCTCGGTGTCGAGCACCAGCACGTTGACATTGCGCCCCGACCCGAGCACATGGTCCAGACCGCCCGAGCCGATGTCGTAGGCCCAGCCGTCCCCACCAACGATCCACACGCTCTTGGTCACCAGTTCGTCCGCAAGGGTCAACAGCGTCGACGCCTTGGCATCACCGACACCGGCCAGCTGCTGTTTCAGCACAGCCACCCGCTCGCGCTGGGCGATGATTCCGGCTTCACCGGACTGATCGGCGCCGAGAATCCCCGCCACCAGCTCCTCATCCAGTGACCCACGCAGTTCACCCAGCAGCCGGCGCGCCTGCGAGTTCTGCATCTCCCAGGCCAGCCGAATCCCCAGCCCGAACTCGGCGTTGTCCTCGAACAGCGAGTTGCTCCAGGCCGGGCCGCGGCCCTGCGCATTGGTGGTGAACGGGCTGGTCGGCAGGTTGCCGCCGTAGATGGACGAGCACCCGGTCGCATTCGCCATGATCAGCCGGTCACCGAACAGCTGGGTGAGCGTGCGGATATACGGCGTCTCACCACAACCCGAGCAGGCCAGCGAGAACTCGAACAGCGGCTCCAACTGGGCGGCGCCCTTGACCTGATCGTGGCGCACCTTCGTGCGGTCGAGGTCGGGGATTCCCAGGAAGAAGTCGAAATTGGCGCGCTCGGCGTCCAGGTGATCGCGTCGCGGTTCGAGGTTGATCGACTTGTGTTTGACTTCGGTCTTCGACCGTGCCGGGCAGACATCGACGCAGATTCCGCAGCCCGTGCAATCGTCGGGGGCGACCTGGACGACCAGCTGGTGACCCTTGAGATTGCGGTCCTTGTAGGGCTTCGACTTGAAGGTGTCCGGCGCGCCTTCCAGCTCGTCGGCCGGGGCCACCTTGATGCGAATCGCCGAATGCGGGCAGACGATCGCGCACTTGCCGCAGTCGATGCACAGGCTCGGATCCCAGATCGGGATCTCCTCGGCGATACCACGCTTCTCGAACTTCGCGGTACCGCTGGGCCAAGTGCCGTCGACCGGCATCGCACTGACCGGCAGCAGATCGCCCTCGCCACGCAGCATCGTCGCGGTGACCTGCTTGACGAAGTCCGGCGCACTGTCGGGCATCGGAGGCATCCGGTGAATCGTCGTGGTGCCGGCTTCGGTGATCCTCAACGGCTCCAGCGCGGCGATGGCGCCGTCGATGGCCGCGAAGTTGCGCTCCACCACCGTGCGTCCGCGGCGGCCGTAGGTCGCCTCGACGGAGGCCTTGATCTGCGAGATCGCATCGGAGCGCGCAACCACGCCCGACAGATAGAAGAAGCAGGGCTGCATCACGGTGTTGATGCGTTTGCCCAGGCCGGCAGCGTGTGCGACGGCAGCGGCGTCGATCACCCAGACCGACAACTCACGTTGGACGATCAGATCGCGGATCTCGGCGGGCAACTCGTCCCAGGTGCGGTCGCCGTAGGGCGAGTTGAGCAGCACGGTGGCGCCGGGCTTGGCCAGATCGAGAGTGCGCATCTGGAATAGCAGCTCGAACTGGTGCACTGCGACGAAGTCGGCCCGGTCGATGAGATAGGCCGAGTTGATCGGCTTCTCACCGAAGCGCAGATGACTGACGGTGGTTGCTCCCGACTTGCGGGAGTCGTAGACGAAGTAGCCCTGCGCGTAGCGTCGCGGATCCGATCCGATGATCTTGACGGTGTTCTTGGCCGCACCGACGGTGCCGTCCGAACCCAGACCGAAGAAGACCGCCGTGAGCGCGTCGGTCGAGGTGCGGAAATCGGCGGGTACCGGCAGCGAAAGATGCGTCACGTCGTCGTTGATGCCGACCGTGAAGCGCCTCTTGGGCTGGTCGGCGGCCAGTTCGGCGAACACGGCGGCCGCCATCGCAGGGGTGTACTCCTTGCTCGACAGGCCGTAGCGTCCGCCGATGATCGCCGGCATGCCGGCGTCGAAGCGGGTGGCATTCTCCGCGGCGGCAACCATCACATCGGTGAACAGCGGCTCGCCGGCAGCACCGGGTTCCTTGGTGCGGTCGAGCACCGCGATCGAGGTGGTGGTGGCCGGCAGTGCGGCGATCAGCTCGGCGGCCGGGAACGGACGATAGAGCCGCAACGTCGCCACGCCGACCTTCTCGCCGCGGGCCACCAGTTCGTCGACCGCCTCACAGGTGGTACCCCAGGCAGAACCGAGGACGATGACGACCCGCTGCGCGTCGGGCGCGCCGTGATACTCGACCAGCGAGTAGCGGCGTCCGGTGCGCTCGGCTAGCTCGTCGAAGACCTCCGCAACAACCTTGGGCACCGCGTCGTAGAACAGATTGGAGGCCTCACGCGCCTGGAAGAAGACGTCGGGATTCTGTGCGGTGCCGCGAATGCTCGGCGCGTCCGGAGTGAGCCCGCGCTCGCGATGGGCCAGAACGTCTTCTTCGCGCACCAGCGCCCGCAGGTCGTCGCGGCTGAGCACCTGAATCTTGTTCTCCTCGTGGCTGGTGCGGAAGCCATCGAAGAAGTGCAGGAAGGGCACCCGGGTACGCAGCGTGGCGGCGTGCGAGGCGAGCGCGAAATCATGGGCTTCCTGCACGCTGCTGGCACACAGCATCGCCCAGCCGGTCATCCGGCAGCCCATCACATCGGAGTGATCTCCGAAGATGCTCAACGCGTGCGTGGCAATGGTGCGAGCCGCCACGTGAATGACCGCCGGAGTGAGCTCACCGGCGATCTTGTACATATTCGGGATCATCAGCAGCAGGCCCTGCGAAGCGGTGAAGGTCGTTCCCAGGGTGCCCTTGGTGACCGCGCCGTGCAGCGCGCCCGCTGCCCCGGCCTCGGACTGCATCTCGACGACCTCGGGAACCTCACCCCAGATGTTCGTGCGTCCGGCCGCGCTCCAGGCGTCCGACGACTCGGCCATCGCCGACGAGGGCGTGATGGGGTAGATCGCGATGACCTCGCTGAGGGCGTGCGCCACGCGCGCGGCGGCCTCGTTCCCGTCCATCGTTTGCCATGTTCGTGTGTCTGCCACGTTCCCCAGCTTCGCACATCTGCGATAATGCGCGGCCACCCGTCCGCCAAAGCCTCGCCGGGCGCACGCCGCGACCATTCGCCAAAAACCACACATAACAACAGTTGTATTGCATGGCATTTGTGTGTATTGTCTTCGTTATCGACACGCGCCATCGCAGGCGTCGAAGCAACGGGAGCTTGGAGTTGTGCCACCACATGTATGCCGAGGAACGCAGACAGCTGATCTGTGACGCGCTTGACAGGGACGGCCGGGTGACCGTGGCCGAACTCGCCGAACGCTACGACGTCGTCACCGAGACGATCCGGCGCGACCTCGATACTCTCGAGTCCTCGGGGCTGCTTACCCGGGTGCACGGCGGGGCCATCGCCAAGCGCACAGCCGATCCCGAACCGGACCTGCCGACCAGATTGAGCACGAACACGGCGGCAAAGAAGCGCATCGCACTGGCCGCCTCCCGGTTCCTGCCCACCGGCCCACTCAAGTCCGTCCTGCTCGACGCGGGTTCCACCACTCTCGAGCTGGTGGGCTATCTGAGCGGCAGGAATCTTCAGGTGGTCACCAACGCCGTCGGCATCGCACAGGCCGCGTTGATGGTCACCACCGACCGGCTCGACCTGCTTCCCGGGCGGCTGCGTCACAGCACTCACGCCGCGGTCGGCGTCGACACCGTGCAAGCCCTGTCCAGGTTGCATCCCGACGTGGCCTTCATCGGCTGCAACGGCATGAGCGCTGCGGGGTTCACCACCCCCGATGTGGACGAGGCAGCCACGAAGACCGCGATGGTCACCCAGGCGGGCCGGCGTATCGTGCTCGCCGATTCGTCGAAGGCAGGTCTGGTTCAGCTCGTCACCTTCGCCGAACTCGGCGAAATCGACGTACTGGTCACCGACTCCGGCCTGTCTGACTCCTACACCCAACTATTCGAAGACAATGGAATTGAGGTTGTGCGGGCATGATCGCAGCCCTGAGATTGCCCGTCGGCCTCCCCCGACAGCACGGTCGGCCCGCTCGACTGAACGTGGCCTGTTTTGTAGCACAATCTCGCCGGCGAGAGCCTGCGATCAGAGAGGAAACGCGATGACCGAACCGCTTATCACTCCCGAGCTGGTCAGACTCGGGGTTACTGTCACTGGCGACAAACATGCAGTCATCGCCGAGATGGCGACGTTGATCGCTGCCAGCGGACGCGCTGATCGCGCAGGTTTGCTGGATGCATTCGAAAAGCGCGAAGCGCAGTTCACCACCGGCATGCCCGGCGGCATCGCGATTCCGCACTGCCGCGCGGCGGCCGTCAAGGAGGCATCGCTGGGACTGATCCGGCTGGCCGAACCGGTCGACTTCGGGTCGAAGGATGGGCCCGCCGACCTGATCATCGGCATCGCCGCGCCGGAGGGCACCGGCGATGCCCACATGAAGCTGTTGGCCAAGCTCTCCAGGGCGCTGGTCCGCAAGGATTTCCTGGCCTCGTTGCGTGCGGCCAAGACGCCGGCCGAAGCCGCCGCCCTGATCTCGGCGATCGTCCAGCCCGATGAGCCCAAGCCAGCCGCGGCCCCGGCGCCTGTCCCGGCCGCCAGTACTGCGCCCGCCCCGGCCGGGGAACCCGCCAAGCCGGTGATCTTGGCGATCACCTCCTGCCCGACCGGCATCGCCCACACCTATATGGCGGCGGAGGCGCTGGAGGAGGCAGCCAAGGAGAAGGGCATCGAGCTGCACGTCGAGACTCAGGGCTCGGGTGGGGTCGTCCCCTTCACCCCGGATGACATCGCCAAAGCCGGCGCCATCATCATCGCTGCCGATGTCGGCGTCACCGGACGCGACCGGTTCGCCGGCATGCCGCTGATCGAATCCAGCGTCAAGCGTCCGATGTCGGAAGCCGGCAAGATGCTCGACGAAGCCGTCGCGGCAGCCAAGGACCCGAACGCTCGCCGCGTGGCCGCGAGCGGTGAAGGTGGCTCGGAGGCTGCTGAGGGCGGCGTGCAGGTCGGCTGGGGCAAGCGCATCCAGCAGGCGGTCATGACCGGCGTCTCGTACATGATCCCGTTCGTGGCTGCAGGTGGCCTGCTCATCGCGCTCGGCTTCGCTGTCGGTGGCTATGACGTGGCGTTCGTCTCGAACGACGTGGCACTCAACTACTCGCTGTGGAACCTGCCGGACGCGCAGACCTATATGTCGGGCGGCGTCGAGATGACGACCTCGGCTTCCGGGCTTGCGTTGTACATCGGTGCGCTGCTGGCATCTCTCGGCGGCTGGGGCATGGGCTTCCTGGTTGCGGCCCTGTCGGGCTACATCGCCTTCGGGCTTGCCGGACGCCCCGGCATCGCTCCTGGCTTCATCGGTGGTGCGCTGTCGGTGGCCATCGGCGCAGGCTTCATCGGTGGCCTCGTCACCGGCATCCTGGCAGGTCTGGTCGCGCTGTGGCTGACCTCACTGAAACCGCCGCGCTGGCTGGCCGGACTGATGCCCGTGGTCATTATTCCGCTGCTCACGACCATGCTCGTCGGTCTGCTGATGCTGCTTCTGCTGGGCCGTCCGCTGGCGGCGGCCATGACCGGTCTGCAGGACTGGCTGACCGGCATGACCGGCGCGTCCGCGGTGCTACTCGGCGTGATCCTCGGCCTGATGATGTGCTTCGACCTCGGCGGCCCGGTCAACAAGGCGGCCTACCTGTTCGCCACCGCGGGGCTTTCCCAAGGCACCGAGGCGTCCTGGATGATCATGGCGACCGTGATGGCTGCCGGCATGGTTCCGCCGCTGGCGATGGCCCTGTCGACCACGGTGCGCCGCAACCTCTACACCCCGGCCGAGCAGGAGAACGGCACAACAGCCTGGCTGCTGGGCGCAGCGTTCATCTCCGAAGGCGCTATCCCGTTCGCGGCGGCAGATCCGCTGCGGGTGATCCCGTCCATGATGGCCGGTGGCGCGGTGACCGGCGCACTGTGCATGGCTTTGGGTGTGGGCTCGAAGGCTCCGCATGGTGGCCTGTTCGTCTTCTTCGCGATCGACCCGTTCTGGGGATTTGTGGTCAGCATCATCGCGGGCACTCTGGTCGCCGCACTGCTGGTGACGGTGCTCAAGCAGATCGGGGCCAACAAGAAGAAGGCCGTGGCAGCCGCCGCCTGATGATTGCGGCCACCGGCACCGGCACGGTGTCCTGGTGGCGGCAAGATCACCTGGTGGCATGATCCGACGATTCACAACGGCCAGGGAGCATGTGTCGAACACATGGTCCCTGGCCGTTTGTCGTGTGCCGTACCCCGCCGGTGTGAGCCGGCAACCCAAGGTCAGACGAGGAAGCGGTAGAACGGGCTGTCGGGGTCGATGGCTTCGACCTGCAATGGCGAATCGGCGAGCCGCCGCAGCAAGTCCGGCAAATTCGCCGGATCGCCGATCTCGATCCCGACCAGGGCTGGGCCGAGTTCCCGGTTGCTGCGCTTGGTGTACTCGAACAAGACGATGTCGTCGTCGGGACCCAGCACGCTGTCCACGAAGTGCCGCAATGCGCCCGGCTCCTGAGGGAACTGCACCAAGAAATAGTGCTTGCGTCCTTCGAAGACCAGCGAGCGTTCGATGATCTCCGAATACCTCGAGACGTCATTGTTGCCACCCGTGACGATCGCAACCACCGTCTGATCGGGCTCAACGCTGACGACGCTGCGCAGCGACGCGGACGCCAGCGCACCCGCCGGCTCGGCGATCACACCGTCCACCTGGTACAGGTCGAGCATCTCGCTGCAGATCTGGCCTTCGGCGACCGTCGCCCAGTCGCAGCCGATCCGGTTGATGATCTCGAAGGTCTTGTCACCGGCCTTGCGCACCGCCACGCCGTCGGCGAAGGTCTCGATGTGGTCCAACCGCACGGGGTGGCCCGCCCGCAGCGCAGCCTGCATGGACGCGGCCCCGGCCGGCTCGACCCCGATCACCCGGGTGGCAGGCCAGCGTTCGTGCAGCCAGGTCAGGCAGCCGGCCAGCAGGCCTCCCCCGCCGACCGGGACGAGCAGCACATCGGGAGCGGTCCCCAGCTGATCGACGATCTCAATGGCGACGGTGCCCTGCCCGGCGATCGTCCGCAGGTCGTCGAAGGCCGGCACCTGGATCGCGCCGGTGGTCTGGGCGACCGATTTCTCGGCCGCTGCCGCCTCGTCGTAGGAGTTGCCGACGAAGACCAGATCCACCCAGTCTCCGCCCAGCGACTTCATCCGATCGCGCTTTTGCCGTGGAGTGGTCGTCGGGCAGAAGATACGCCCCTTGATGCCCAGCCGGGCGCACGCATAAGCCACCCCTTGGCCGTGATTACCCGCGGACGCGCAGACCACGCCGGCCGCCCGCTCGGTCGTGGTGAGCGTGCTCATCAGGTGGTAGGCGCCACGCAGCTTGTAGGAACGGACCGGCTGCAGGTCCTCGCGCTTGAGCAGCACCTGAGCACCGGTCAGCTTGCTCAGCCGTTCGTTGTAGTCCAACTCGGTCCGCCGGGCCACCCGGGCCAGGCTCCCCGCCGCCTTCTCGACGTCGGACGCAGTCAGGGTCATGCCAGTTCCACATTGTCGGGACTCGATCCGGTGCGCTGACCGCGGTCGAGTGAGTTGATGCGGGCCATCTGGTCGTCCGACAGCTCGAAATCGAAGACGTCGGCATTGCTCGCGATGCGCTCGGGATGCACGGACTTGGGGATGACCACCAAGCCGCGCTGCAGATGCCAGCGGATGATCACCTGGGCGGTGCTGCGTCCCAATTCATCGGCTATCGAGGTGAGCACCGGGTCGGTCAGCAGCGCGCCGCGGCCCAACGGCGACCAGGACGCAGTGACGATCCCCAGTTCGGTGTCGAAATCGACGAGCTCACGCTGGGCAAGATACGGGTGGATCTCGATCTGGTTCAGTGCCGGCTTCACACCGGTGGCGTCGATGATCGCCCGCAGGTGTTTCGGCTCGAAGTTCGAGACACCCACGGCGCGAGCCCGGCCGTCGGCCTGGAACTCGAGCATCGTCCGCCAGGTCGCCACGTAATCGGTCGTCTTGGCCATGGGCCAGTGGATGAGGAAGAGGTCGACGGCCTCGACCTGCAGATCCTCCAGCGTTTGAGCGAATGCCCGTCGGGCGGCCGCGGGCTCGTGGAAGGGGTTGTTGAGCTTGCTGGTGATGAACACCTCGTCACGGGCCAAACCGCTGTCGGCAATGGCCCTGCCCACGTCTGGCTCGTTGCCGTACATCTCGGCGGTATCGATGTGCCGATATCCCGCATCGAGCGCGGCCCGCACGCTCGAATACGCCTCCGATGACGTGGCCTTGTAGGTGCCGAATCCGAGCTGCGGAATAAGCACTCCACCAGCCATTTCGATCAGCGGTGACGGTACTGCAGAAGACATCTCATACCTCCGTGGTCAGTCTAGCCAAGGCCGCCGAGAGCGGAATATCCAAGCGGACGGCAGCCAGGTCGTCGGCGCGGGTCGCGCCGTGATTGATGATGACGATCAGTTTGCCCTGTTTGGCCATCTGGCGCGCGAAACGCAACCCCGACATCACGGTCAGGCTCGACCCGGCCACCAGCAGCGCGTCCGCACCACCGCACCAGGCCATCGCGGCACTCACCCGGTGCTTGGGCACGGACTCGCCGAAGAAGACCACATCGGGCTTGAGCACACCACCGCACCGCTCGCATTCCGGCACCCGGAAGCCGCGCCAGTCGGCGACCTCGGCGTCGGCATCCGGACGCAGTTCGGCATGCTCGAGCCGGCGCATCGGCTCGACATCCGGGTTGAGTTCGGCCAGCCTGGTCTGGAGTCCCGCCCGGTCGATCAGCTCGCCGCAGCTCAGGCAGATGACGTCGGCCGAGCGCCCGTGCAGGGTGATCAGGCGCTGGGTGCCGGCGGCTTCGTGCAGCCCGTCGACGTTCTGGGTGATCACCCCGGCCAGGGCGGTGGGTCGTCCGCCGCGCTCCCACGACGCGATCGCACGGTGGCCGGCGTTCGGCTGTGCGTCGCGAAGATGAGCCCAGCCCTGATAGTTGCGCGCCCAGTAGCGCTGTCGGGCCGCGGGGTCTGAAACGAACTCACTGAACAGCATCGGAGTGGCCCTGATCGAATTCGGCCCGCGGTAGTCCGGGACGCCGGAGTCGGTCGAGATCCCCGCACCGGTCAGCACGACGACGCTGGACGCTTGGGTCAGCACCTGCCGGGCGCGCTCCAGGTCGCCGGCCAGCCGAGCGGTCGGTTGCCAGGGGCTGGTGGCTTGTCGCAACACCGGCGGTCTAGGCGATCGGAGCCCACTCGGGGCCGGTCTCGCCGAGCGAGTCGTCCAGTTTGCGGAACAACGGGGTCGGCTTCACCAGCGGGGTGCCCGCAACGATCGGACGCGACTGCCAGACGGCCTGTTCGTGGGCGTAGTCACCGGTCAGCACCGGGTAAGTTGCGGTGCCCGGGCCTTCGTCCACCTCGTGGATCTCGGGCTGGGCCGCCCAGACGCCCTCACCGCCGAGCAGTTCGAAAACCCGCTGCGCAGAGTGCGGCAAGAAGGGCGTCAGCAAGGTATTGGCGTCCGAGACGATCTGCAAAGCGACGTGCAGCACCGTGTCGCGACGGTCGGTGTCGTCCTTCAGCTTCCAGGGTTCGGTCTGCGACAGGTACTGATTGGCCGAACTCACCACCCGCATCGCCTCGGTGATCGCCTGCTTGAACTTACGCTGCTCCAGCAGCGTGCCGACCGTGTCGAAGGCAGCCTTGCTGTGCTCGAGCAGTTCGACGTCGACCGGCAGCAATTCGTGAGCCGGCGGAATGGCGCCGTTGTTCTTGTGGGCCATCGAAACCGAGCGGTTCACGAGGTTGCCCCACTCGTTGGCCAACTCGGTGTTGTTGCGACGGACGAACTCGTCCCAGGTGAAGTCGGTGTCGCGGGCTTCGGGGCCGGCCACCGCGATGTAGTAGCGCAGGGAGTCGGGTCCGAATTCACGCAGGAAGTCGCCGACGTAGATGACGTGCCCGTGGGAGGTGTCGACCTTTGAGCCCTTCATGGTGAGGAACTCGGAACTGACGACCTCGGTCGGCAGATCGAGGATTCCGAACCACTGGCTGGGGTTGCCGCCGCGGCTTCCCTGGCCGTTGACGCCGAGCAGCATCGAGGGCCAGATGACCGAGTGGAAGACGATGTTGTCCTTGCCCATGAACATGTAGCAGCGAGCGCTGGGGTCGTTCCACCAGTCGCGCCAGGCGTCGGGATTGCCGGTGCGCTTGGCCCATTCGATCGATGCCGACAGGTAGCCGGTGACCGCGTCGAACCAGACGTAGATGCGCTTCATGTCGTCGTCGCGCCAGCCGTCGATCGGGATCTTGATGCCCCAGTCGAGGTCGCGGGTGATGGCGCGCGGCTTGAGCTCCTTGACGTAGTTGTAGCTGAAGTTCAACACGTTGGGACGCCAGTCCTGGCGGGTGTCGAGCCATTCCTTCAACTGGTCGGCCAACGCGGGCAGATCCAGGAAGAAGTGCTCGGTCTCACGGAACTCCGGAGTCTCTCCGTTGATGCGGCTGTGCGGGTTGATCAGGTCGATCGGATCGAGTTGGTTGCCGCAGTTGTCGCACTGGTCGCCCCGGGCGAACTCGAACTTGCAGATCGGGCAGGTGCCCTCGATGTAGCGGTCGGGTAGCGTGCGCCCGGTGGACGGCGAGATGGCACCCATCAGGGTCTTCTGCACGATGTAGCCGTTGTCGTACAGGACGCGGAACATCTCCTGCACGACCTTGGCATGGTTGTCGGTCGTGGTGCGGGTGTACAGGTCGTAGCTGAGCCCCAGGCCCTGCAGGTCCTGCACGATGACACGGTGGTACTTGTCAGCGGCCTCCTGCGGGGTGAGCCCCTCCGATTCGGCCTTCACCTGAATGGCGGTGCCATGCTCGTCCGAGCCGGAGACCAGCAGTACCTCGTGACCCGACATTCGCATGTACCGCGCGAAAACGTCCGAGGGCACCCCGAAGCCGGAGACATGCCCGATATGACGCGGCCCATTCGCATAGGGCCAGGCAGCGGTAGCAAGAATGTGAGCGCACATGGTCCACAGTCTAGGGGCTCGGCGCTGGTGGGCCACCCACCGCTCAGGGCTGTTGCCGGCCGGTCGCCGGCAGACCCGCCGATCGCGCAGACGATGCGCCGACGGCCGCCGCGAATGCGTGAGGAATAATCGACCCGTGACCTCATACCGGACGCCAGCGCGATACCGGACGCCAGTGCTGCGAGTGATCGGTCATGCGCTGTGGATCGGGTCGCTGCTGATGTTGGTAGCGATCATCGCCGTCTCGGTGTGGTTCGACAGCACAGCCGGCGGGTACGGGCTCACGTCGGTACTTCTGACCATCCGGCTGTACGGCATCACCCGCCTGCCCACCAGCGCGGCACTGTCCGTCCTCATCGGAGCACTCACCGCGGCGGCAATGAACACGCGGAGCCGGATCGCGAGGGCAGGGATTCTCGCCGGTGGCTACGCACTGGTCATGGTGCTGCTCGACGCGCTGGTCCAGCTGACTTACCATGCGTCGGCCTGGTCGAAATGGCTGACGCCACCGCTGTCGCTGTGGATCATCGTGACCGCAGCCGGAGCAGCAGGGCTCGCCTGGCGACAACGAAAGCAGGATCTGCGGCTCTCCTCCGATGGACGGAAGATGGCCTGGCGAGCGATCGCTGTCGGGCTGGCCATGGTCCTGGCCTGGCAAAGCTGGCAGGTCGCCAACCGCTACCGTGCGTCCAATCACCAGACCACCTCCCAGACGGCAACACCGTCCGTCACCAGCTACCTGAAGCCAGTGCCGTCCATCCCCGCAGTCCGGGACGAGCTGTCCGCGCTATATGACAGCACCGTGCGGGCCGCGCCACCCGACCTGCGCTGGTCGATTCCTCTGGCCATGTCGGAGGACCCGTGCTCAACGCCATCCGGAGCCGACGGCTCCGTGTTCGCACTGACCGGTCGGTTCACGGTCCGCGATCTCAATCATCCCGTCGACAGCGTCGACCTCCGGAAGATAGTTGAGGAGAACAAGGTAGCGGCCGAGCAGATCGCCAACGCTTGGATTGCCGACGGATTGATGAACAACCCGAAGACGGTCCTCGGCAGCTGGTACTTCGAAGTTCTGGAAACCGAGACCCTCGCGACCGCAAAGATCGAGTTTCTTGATGGCTACGGCAATATCCTCGTCCTCAGCAAGTGCGCCACGTAAGCCTGGATGTGCCGAGCGGACGAGCCGGGAGGACAACGCGTCCTACCACGCGTAGCAGAGGGTCTGAGGAGAAATCGGGATTGTGACTACGTGTCGGATGTCGGCGTTGCGGGTGATCGGTCATGCGCTGTGGATCGGGTCGCTGCAGACATTGGTAGCGATCATCGCCGTCTCGGTGTGGCTCGACAGCACAACCGGCGGATATGGGCTCACGTCGGTACTTCTGACCATCCGGCTGTACGGCATCACCCGCCTGCCCACCAGCGCGGCACTGTCCGTCCTCATCGGAGCACTCACCGCGGCGGCAATGAACACGCGGAGCCGGATCGCGA
>Ga0334887_1000998_pt1 | contig 39881 bp, 34 predicted proteins | sample GraSluR1_MG_10_FD_207217 | JGI IMG/M metagenome (GOLD analysis project Ga0334887, IMG submission 207217) | Sludge microbial communities from methane-producing bioreactor in Wageningen University, Netherlands - Granular Sludge_18_07-R1 | ecosystem: Engineered > Bioreactor > Anaerobic >...
TGAACCGGCAGCAGGTGAAGGGCCACGTCGTGGAGAATCGTATTCCCCACGCACGTGGGGGTGAACCGCCTGCTCCGGCTGCGGTGTGATCGTCCAGAAAGTATTCCCCACGCACGTGGGGGTGAACCGCGGCATCCCCCACGGTCCGCGAGAAGCACCGTGTATTCCCCACGCACGTGGGGGTGAACCGCAAAGATGGCAGCGGATACGGAAAGATGCTCTGTATTCCCCACGCACGTGGGGGTGAACCGCGCCGAATTCGACGCGGCATATGATCTCGGCTGTATTCCCCACGCACGTGGGGGTGAACCGCACATCATGCAGCCGTTGGCGCGGTTGTCGGTGTATTCCCCACGCACGTGGGGGTGAACCGAAACGAGTTTCTTCGCCTGCTCCGTTGGCGTAGTATTCCCCACGCACGTGGGGGTGAACCGTATCAGCATGGGACGTCCGCAGGTCATGGGCTGTATTCCCCACGCACGTGGGGGTGAACCGAAGTATTACTACATGACGATTGTTTATGATGGGTATTCCCCACGCACGTGGGGGTGAACCGCCATCCATGAACACATCGCCTTGCCGCTGGAAGTATTCCCCACGCACGTGGGGGTGAACCGGCGACGGTTGGGTCCGAAGGCGACAACACCTAGTATTCCCCACGCACGTGGGGGTGAACCGGCCGCCTCGAATTCGACCGCCAGGCTCTGCACGTATTCCCCACGCACGTGGGGGTGAACCCAATGACTTTACCGCCATTAGCATTGGGTGCGTATTCCCCACGCACGTGGGGGTGAACCGAATAATCATGTACAGAGCAATGCTCCTGGTCAGTATTCCCCACGCACGTGGGGGTGAACCGCTGCCGCGCCAGTGCGGTGACGTCGCCGCCGGGTATTCCCCACGCACGTGGGGGTGAACCGTTGTGTCAGCGATGGAATCTGTAGCCAAAACGCGTATTCCCCACGCACGTGGGGGGGTGAACCGCTTTGCTGTCAATGATCCGTTTTCGTGGACAGAGAGTTAAGGCATAGCGAGCCTATTGGAAGAAAGGGGAACGGTGTCGTTGCCGTTCCGAGAAAAGCAGTGCAGCCAACGGGCCTCATAGTCGGCTGGCGACATATAGTCAATCGCGCCATGAATCCGTTGACGGTTGTAGAAGACTTCGATGTAGTCAAAGAGACTCGTCCTGGCTGCTTGCCGAGTCGGGTAGCGTTCGTGTGCGCCAGTTCTGTCTTGAGCAAAGAGAAGAAGCTTTCCATCGGTGCGTTGTCGTAGCAGTTGCCCGTTCCGCTCATGCTGACCTGAAGCTGATGCCGGCCTAGCAGATCCTGATAGCTGCCGCTTGTGTACTGGCTGCCACGGTCCGAATGATGGATGAGATGTTGCGGTTTCAGCGGTCGTCTCGCCAGCGCCATCGTCAAGGCGCGTTGTGTCAGTGCATCGCTCATGGACGCGTTCATGGCCCAGCCCAGGATACGGCGTGAGTAGAGAACCATGACAGCGGCGAGATACAACCACCCTTCGGCCGTGCGCACATAGCTGATATCCGCCAACCACACTTGGTTCGGCTGCGTGGCGACAAAACTCTGCTTCAGCCGGTTAGGCGCCGGCGTATGCGCCGGGTCGCATTGTGTCGTGCGCTTGAAACACCGTTGACGTTTGGCGCACACATGGGCTTGTCGCATCAGTCGAATCACACGTTTGCGGCTGCAATTCAGTCCTTCTTGTTGGAGCCGAGCATGGATCTTGGGACTGCCGTAGATGCCCCGACTGGCAGCATGAATGGCTTCGATGCGCCTTTGCAGCACTTGGTCTGCTTCTGCTCGACGACTCAGCGGCCGGCGACGCCAGGCGTAATAGCCGCTCGACGATACGCCCAGCGCCTTACACATCAGCACGATGGGATAGCGCTCCCGGTGGCCATCGATGAAAGCAAACTTCAGCGCGTTGGTTGTGCAAAGACGCTCAGCGCTTTTTTTAGAATGTCTCGTTCCAGACGCGTTTGCTCCAGTTCCCGTCGCAGACGCATCAACTCGGCCTCTCCCGGCCTGAGAGTCCCCTTGCCGGGAAAGGCCGAGCCGCCGGCTTGTCGCTGCTCCGCTCGCCAGCGGTAGAGCAACTCGGCGCGTATGCCCAGATTCTTGGCTACCTGTGTCACGGGCATATCGCTGTCGTACGATAACTGGACCGCTTCCATCTTGAACTCGCGTGTAAAGGTTCGCCGTTCCATCTGACACCTCCTACGGGTAGCATACCCTTTCTTGGTGTCCACTTTAGCGGATGGCGTCCACGTTTCGTGCATTTCGCTCTCAGAAAAGTCGTGCGGAAAAAAGCTGGGGAGCGCGGTCAGCGGTCGTACCTGCACAATGAATACCCTACCCCGGCTCATTACCCACTCAATGTCCACGCGGCAGTCAAACGCTTGGTCCAGTTGTAGCGCTACCTGAGCAACCTCGCGCACTTGCCGATCAGATAGAGCGGGTGTACTCCGCTTGGCCCGCGATACGGCCGCTACCTCCACTCCCTGTTGACCCACCTCCAACTGGGTCGTTTTTTCGACAATATGCCGTTCAATCACCTCGCCTGAATGCCAGGCCGTGACAAATCGATCGGCAGGTACACGGCCCTTCACCAAAGGCTGGGCTAGACCAAACGTAGCATTGATGACAAAGCGCCACGGATTGCCGGTGAGCGGATCGGCGGTAAAGATCACCCCCGCGCTGTCCGCCGGCATCATCTGCTGCACAATCAGCGCCATCCCATCGAGTTGGGGGGGAATGCCCATGCGGCGCGCATAGGCAAGCGCACCTGGCGACCAAGTCGCACACCAACATTGGCGAATCGCCTGCCAAAGCGCAGTATGGCTCACAATCCCCAGTTGGCTGCTGTAGACGCCGGCAAAGCTGGCGCCTGTGGCGTCTTCGTGGATGCCTGACGAACGGACCGCCAGTCCACTGGGCGCGGTGGCAAATAGCTCATCCGCGCTTGAGGTAATCGATTCCGCCAGATCGGCAGGCATGGGCGCAGCTGTGATGGTAGCACAGAGTGCTTCATAGACAGGATGCAGCTCGTTGCTATGCAAGGCCACAGCCTGGCCTAGATACGCCTCGACCTGCGCTGTCAGCGTATTCTCGCTGAGGAAGTACGCCAGCGCATGGCGAGGGACCACGAAGCCAGTCGGAACCCGAACCCCTACGTCCATTGCGCGCTGCAAGTTAACGGCCTTACCGCCGACTCGTGCGCGATCAGTCGCCAGAGCTAGATCGATCGGAAACATCTAAAGGACTCCCCGTAAGTGTCATTTGTGTGCGCTGCTGAAGTCAGCGTACTGTGTCACGCCTGCAGGATGGAAATATTCATCTTTTAGGGAAGTCCCCAAGACACCACGAATGTGGTCAAGCACCGCGCAGATGTCCAACGATTGTCCGGGTAGAGCCCGGTTGATACGCCTGTCGTGGGTGTGATAGGGGAATCCAGTCAGTCCGGGAAAGTAGGGCGTATTGTCCAGCGAGTGAGCGGAACCCTTTCCTGACTTTCCCCATGATAGCCGTAGGCCAATATCTGAAGTTTACCGCTTTGGTCCCGCGCCACATATTCCGAGAACTCAAGCAGGCTGCCATCCGCCACCGTAACACGCGTGCGTATATGCGCATCTATGCTGGTGGCGCATTGGCGTCGTATGCGAAATGCGGCAACTACAGGATCGGCTGTGAGCCGCTCTCTGACTGCGTCCAAATAGTCAATAGGTGTCATTCACCGTTTCCACCGGCGAAGAGTTTTAGGCGGCGCACAAGGTTCTCCCGCATCCACACCGGCGTTTCGCCTCTTCCGCTTCGTGGGCCAGCAGCTTATCCAGCGTACGGTCCATGATTGGGCAAGACCGTCTGGCCTCATTCAAGCGTGCCAGCGTGGAAAGGCGCTGCGCGGTAGTAGCGGTTGTTTCGCGCAACGGTTCCTCCTTTTCCCTCAACAACTGTCTCTGCCCAGAGAGACATCATTCTCTTACAGTGTACTTGGGGGTGAACGACCCGTCAACCGAAGTACACGTCTATCTGCGAGTGGTGACATAGTGGATTGCGTCTGCGATTTACGGCCCAACCAGTCCGTAGAGCCGCGCTTGCTCCACCACTTGTCGTTGGGAAGGGGCGATAGGCTCATCATGGCGCGCATTTGGGTGGCGTCGCCGCCGGTCCAGCGTGCCAGGGTGTTGAGTAGACGGATCGCGGTCAACGAATGGTCACCGTCATCGAGTGATGTGTCGCCAAGGAAGCGGCGTCGGTGGTGGTCGCCAAGGCGGTCATGCGTGAAGATCCGCTCCTAGAGTTCATCATTGCCCGCGATTGCCAGGTGATTCTCGATGTGCCCAACGGGTTGTTCTGCCGTCGCCGGCACCACGTCTGGGATAAGGGCGGCAAGGAGATCCGTGTCATCAGTTCGGATGCCGTCAGGCATGCCGAGTAAGTGATTGCCGGTGATTGTCAGAAAACGCTCGCGGCTGTAGAGCTCGAGGTTGTCACACCGATGGCTCTGTGTGAATTCCGGGGAGTTGGCGAGAATCCGCAGGTCGATGCCGGATGGCGAAATCTTGGTGTAGTTGTTGACCCGGCCGAGGATGTCCTGTGCCCAGGGGAGCAGAAGCCCGTCTTCGATTCAGTGGTCCAGATCCAAGCCGACAAAGGGATCCTCGGCGGTCAGCACAAGGCCGATCCCGTCGACACCGCGTGCTCGCCACATCAGGTAGATCGAGTATGTGTGCGGGAATTTTCTCCAGGTGTTGGGCCAGTTCACGCCGGCGTTGTGGAGGTTGTGCGGGTTCATTGGTCGCTTGTCCGGCTTCTTGTCGCGTCTGCGATCCACATAACACCAGCGCACAGACTGCGTCAACCGCAGATCAAACACAACGCGCAGACACGGGCCTGGTACGCCAAGCACCTCGCACCGTATAATTGAGCATACCCAGCGCAGCCAGGTACACAGCCTTTCCATGGCGCGCCTGCCTTAACAACCCAACGCCGCCTGCGATCAAGACCACTGCCGTCAGAAGCTCTGCGGTCAGATGGGCAGTTATTGCCACCGGCTCCGTTTCGAGCTCGGGAACTTGGCCCGCTGCAAGGAAAAAGATCCATTGCACTGCCATCAGCGCCCCAACTGCAATGGCATACCACGCCGGAAACCTTATGACCCTCCCTCTTTGTTTGCCGTCTGCTTGGATGCAAGGGCGTTCACCACACCAAACATAGTCACGTTTATCTCTGTAACTAGGCGGGCTATGTCAGCCTCGGAGAATTGATTCAACCGCTGTTTCCCTGCGGGCAGTCCTTATAGCGATATTGCCCCCCCAATCCGCAGACAGAGCTAATAAACTGCACCTGCCTAGGTACGCCGCTCCAGGTCTATGTCGCAGAGCGGATAGGGGTACTTCCCGGTTTGCAGCCACATCAGTCCGCCCTGGATGCGGCCTTCGACCAGATTGAAGGGGATCGTGAATGATTTCGTCTCGTTCTCATCGTGTCCAGACACGATCTGCCCGGCCAGATGCCCGTCGATGATGATGTAATCGGTCGCCACATTGAGCATTCGCCCCAACTCGCCTCGATTGTACTTGAGCACGCAATCCTCGAATCTGGCTTCCGCTATGGAACCCTCCACGGTCGCATCCTCGAAAATCGTGATGCTTACCGCCGCCGTGGTTATCGAACGCTCTACACCTTCCGGTATCTGATTGGGGTTGAACACCACCGGCAAGTCAAGCCTACACTCGCCTTGCCATGTACCGACCAGCGCCGGGTCCACGACGTCAATTGGCGTGGCGCCGCAGCTCGTCGACACGAGGCTAAGCGCGCCGATTACCGCTAAACGCAGCAAATCACCGACTCGCATCACGACGCAATTCCTTTCAAGGCGCGGCTGGGCCGCACGACGAACCCTCGAAGCAAGAAGGGGCCAGCCCAGGATGCTGAATATGCTACGCAACAGCCGGAGGGCGAGCCTTCAGTCGCGGCGCGCAGGAGCATCATGCGTTTCCCCCGTCCGCTTCCTCCGCTCGATCTGCCAAACGAGCAGTCCTACCCCTGCCATCAACAATCCGAGGGCGAAGTAGAACGCCTCGATTCCGGTCGGCTCTGAGGGCTGATCAAGGAGCAGGATCTCCCCCGCGATCCATCCCATCATCACGATGCCCGCCAGCAATGAGGCGGCGGCCCCAACGGGCGGGCTGCGCAGTATGGCAACTGCGGCGATGCCTGCGCTGCCGCCCACGACCACCGCTAGGATCAAGCCAGGCAGCAGATAACTGCTGAACGGCGTGCCCCGCAGCATCTCGAGCGGAAACCGGTCGCCTTCAAGCCCCGTCATCAGGGCGATCCCGCCGCCGATAGCCGTTAACGCCGCAAACCCATCTAGCGCCAAGAGTGCAATGCGAGTCGTGTTGAATCTCATGCCGGCGCCTCCTTCAGCAGAGAAACTCACCGGAGAGCGGTCTCTCGCCGGCCCCCAACACCGGCGTCGGCGATTGCGCAGCCACCGAGCGCGAAAACTCGCCCGTAACGTGGTTGCGCGCCTGCACCACTACAGAACCGCAGCAATAGTAGAAACTCATCGGCTATGACGTCGACTGGAAGCGCTGTCTACACATCATACACACTAGAGAGAATGGGAACAAGCCGCTTATCACAAGTTCACGGTAGCGTGCGGAGATTGTTGAAGGTTGTGCAAGCGCCGAGTTCTTCAGTATGATCGTCCGCACCAAGCTTTCTCAGACAGTCGAGCAAGCGCCAGTCGACCTGGATGCCCGGCAAATCGAGTACAATTATGAACAGCCCTATGATGCACTGGCTTTCATGGGGCGGCCCGTGGACACGTTTAGTCTCTTCTGGAAAGGCACAGACGCAATCGTCTTACGACAACTTGCTTGTGTACGGCGCATGCCCGTAGAGTACACGGAAACGAGGGACGATCATGGAGAACAATACAACAGCGGCGGAACACTCTGAACACTCTGAGCACAACGAACATTCAGATAGGCACTCCGGCGATCATGGGCATCACAATCGCGAGCTCGGTCAGGAACAAGACGGCGCGATGTCTGGCGGCGAGGCTACAAGCCGCCAGGCTCATGGCGAACACGCCGAGCACAAGGCGACGCCCAGCCACAAAGGTCATGTAGACCACAGCGGCCATGAGCAGATGTTCAGGCGACGATTTTGGGTCTGCCTCGTGCTGTCCATCCCGGTATTACTGTATAGCCCTATGCTGCAGCACTGGTTTGGCTATACCATGCCCGCCTTCATGGGCAGCGAATGGATCGGGCCGCTGTTCGCCGTGATCGTATTCGCGTACGGCGGCGTACCCTTTTTACGCATGGCCGTTCCCGAAATCCGCAATCGCCAGCCTGGCATGATGACGCTGATCTCGCTTGCTATCACGGTGGCTCTAGCCTACAGCCTGGCCGCCTTGGTGATTGACCCGGAAGGCGGCTTCTTCTGGGAGCTTGTCCTGCTAATCGACGTAATGCTGCTCGGACACTGGCTGGAAATGCGCAGCGTGCGACAGGCATCGGGCGCGTTGGATGAGCTGGCGAAGTTGATGCCCGACACAGCGGAACGCGTGTTGGATGACGGCAGCGTAGAAGAGGTCCCCGTCGGCGAACTCAAGCCCGGCGAGACAGTGTTGATCCGCCCCGGCGCCAGCGTTCCCACCGACGGCGAGATCGTGGAGGGTTCGTCGTCGATCAACGAGTCGATGATTACGGGAGAATCAAAGCCGGTCGGCAAAGAGCAGGGCGACGCGGTAATCGCGGGCTCGGTCAACGGCGACGGCAGCCTGCGCGTGCGCATTACCGCCACCGGCGACGATACAGCTCTGGCCGGCATCATGCGGCTGGTGGAACAGGCGCAGCAGAGCAAGTCGAGGACGCAACTGCTGGCCGACCGTGCCGCGGGGTGGCTGTTCTATATTGCAGTAGGCGCAGCCATTATCACGGCCATCGTCTGGATCGCGGCGGTCGGCCTAAACGTCGAGGTAGTCGGCCGCGTTGCGACCGTACTGGTAATTGCCTGCCCGCATGCGTTGGGGCTGGCTGTGCCGCTGGTGGTCGCCATCAGCACCTCATTGGCAGCGCGCAACGGCATCCTCGTATGCGACCGGCTGGCGCTGGAAGAGGCCCGCCTCATCGACACCGTGATCTTTGACAAGACCGGTACGCTGACCAAGGGTGAGTTTGGCGTAGCCGGCCAGACTACGGTCGACGGGTGGCGTGAGGAGGAAGCGCTGGCGCTGACTGCGGCCATCGAAGGCGACTCGGAGCACACCATCGCACGAGGCATCCGCAATACAGCGGAAGAACAGGATCTTTCGCTGCCGAAGGTGTCCGAGTTCGAAGCCATCCAGGGACGCGGCGTGAAAGCCCAGTACGACGGCCGAACCGTCTATGTGGGCGGGCCGCGCCTGCTGGAAATGCTGGAGTTGGATCGACCCGACGCCATTGCCGCTTTTGCCGAGGATGCAAATCAGAAAGGGCAGAGCGTCGTCTATCTGGTTGACGGTAGCCGGGTGACGGCCGCCTATGCCCTGGCCGATGTGATCCGGCCGGAGAGCAGAAAGGTCGTCGAGCAATTGCACATGATGGGCATCGAGGTCGCCATGTTGACCGGTGACAGCGAAGCGGTGGCCAAGGCGGTGTCCGAGGAACTGGGTATTGACACCTATTTCGCCGGGGTGCTGCCGGAGAACAAGGACCAAAAGGTGCAGGATTTGCAGGACCAGGGCAAGAAGGTGGCGATGGTCGGTGACGGCGTTAACGATGCGCCTGCGCTGACGCGGGCCGATGTGGGCATCGCTATTGGCAGCGGCACGGACGTGGCGGTGGAATCGGCAGGCATCATTCTGGTGCAGAGCGATCCGCTGGGTGTGGTGCGGACGATCGGCTTGAGCCGGTCTTCACGACGCAAGATGGTGCAAAACCTGTGGTGGGCAGCCGGCTATAACATCGTCGCCATCCCCTTGGCGGCTGGCATCTTGGCGCCGATCGGCATCACCCTCTCACCAGCCATAGGCGCACTCCTCATGTCCATCAGTACGATCATCGTGGCTTTGAATGCCCAGACGCTGCGCCGAGCGGATTTGAGCGCAGGCTAACCGAACGCGCGGAGCTAAGTGGGCTACTTTGTTCGGGCTCGACGGGCTTGCGCTTGACGCGGCCGAACGGTGTGCTATGTTTGTAGAGAACCGCCGCGACGACTCGGCGCGATCACTACAGCCACTGCTGATATTGAACCTTGTGGATCATCTACTGGAACAAATGTAAGCCGTCAACAACAACCTCAGGGGAGCTCGCCATGAAGGACAATCTCGAATTTGCTGGGCTGACAGTAGAACCCGGGCAGTCTTTGAGAGAAATGCTGCCTATCAGAGTTGCCGGCGTAAACGTTTCATTGCCTGTGTTCCTGATAAACGGTGCAGGAACTGGCCCGACGTTATGTATTACCGCGGGCATTCACGGCTCCGAATACCCTTGCGTGGAGTCGGCGTTGCGCTTGGGGCAGACGCTCGATCCTGCGACGCTTCAAGGGCAAGTCATCATCGTACCCATCGCCAACCCCGTCGCCTTTGCCGCCCGCAGCATCTACGTCACCCCGCCCGATGGCAAGAACCTCAATCGCCAGTTTCCCGGCAACTCTCAGGGGACCTTTAGCCAGGCGCTTGCCTACTGGTTATTCAACAATGTCATCCGACGCGGCGATTACTACATCGACCTGCATGGCGGCGATATGATCGAGGCGCTACTGCCTTTTGGCTCCTATTTTCAGACGGGGAATGACAAGGTTGACCGTGCTGCAGAAGGTATGGCCAAGAGCTTTGGCTTACCCTACCTCGTGTTAAGCGACAGAAAGGCTATTGCCGGCGCGACCCATATGGAGGCAGCCGAGGCCGGCGTGCCCGCCATATTGGAAGAAGCCGGCGGGCAAGGCGTGTGGGATGACGAAACGGTTCAGATACTGACGGACGGGCTGCATCGCGTGCTGGCTCACCTCGAGATGACGGCGCCCGTGCCTGCGGTTTCGGAACCAAAGCGGCTAGAGGCCTGGTCCTGGCTGCGATCCGAGCACAATGGCGTCTACTACCCTGCTGTCAAAGTAGGCGAACACGTAACCGTGGGGCAGGATTTGGGCAGAGTCGCTGACGTCTTCGGCAATACGTTGCAATCGCTCCAAGCGCCGCGAAATGGAGTCGTCCTATTTCTGGTTACGTCCTTGGCCATGAACAGCGGCGATCCGCTGTTGGCAATCGCCGAATAGGAGAATCGACCTTCGCCCCAAGAGCGTGCCGTCCAACAGACCAGGCGTCTCGGAGAAATCCACAACAATGGTGCGTTGGCAGACAATCTTGGTTCACGGTTTCATGCTCGTCGTCATCTCCGGATGTGTAGCCAGATTCTACTATATACCTGTATGGCACTACCCTAGCGAAAACTCCCTAGGACTACGCCGCCCCCTTTCGGAGCAGCGATCCTCACCGTTTAACCACCAACACCGGGCAATGCGCGAACTCGATCACGCGTTCGGTGACCGAGCCGATAAGGATGCGGCGCGGGCCGCGCTGACCGACGTGTCCCATGACGATCAGGTCTGTTCCCAGTCTTGACGCAAGAGCTACGATTTCTTCAAACGGCTCACCCTCACAGATCTCGCAGCGGACCATCAAATTTGACCGTCGCGCCAGCGACTCAAGATGGTCGAGGGTCTTGCGCCCCTTCTCATAAAGCTCGCCGCGCATCTCTGCACGCTGGTCGGCGGCAAAGCGGACCAGCTCGCCCAGCACCGCTGTGTCGACCACGTAGACTAGTGTGAGAGAGGCACCGCACAGATGCGCTATGCGAAAGGCGAGCTGCGCTGCCTGCACAGAGTTCGCAGATCCATCAGTTGGCGCCAACAGATGATGAAAGACCATATCCGCGCCCCTCCTCCTCGCCGTCACGAGCCTGCCTGCGCAGCTTGACGCGCTTGGCTCGCGCGAACGCCTCCCTTTCTTGCTCTTCTATCGATTCGGCGATGGAGTGCAGTTGGGCCTCGAGTTGCGGGATCACCGCCTGTTCCAGTGCGTTAACCCGCCGCTGCGTCTTCTGCAACTCAGCGGCTAGACGCCACACAGCCGTCGTCGTCTCGGCCAAACGCGCAATCAATTCCGCCACATCCAACCAGCGGGTGCGCGCGTCATCTAGCGCGGCGCTCGTATCGCCTAAACTGTAGGGTAGAGGCCGAGGTTCCACTTCCACCTGCACCAACCGCGTCGCAACGCCCATGACGCTGTGTACTGTCGTCTCAGTGCGAACCTCGGCGGCAGGAGCCAAACTTGCCCATTGCAGACGATCGCTGCCCATGCGCATGCGCGCCTCATACAAGCTCTTATAGGCAGCGTCAAAACGCTTTTCCGCCTCTGCCTCCGTGGCTGCGGCATCCTGAAGCAGAATGCTCAATTCGTGGGCAAGCGCTTCCCGTTTATGCTCAAGAAGCAAATACCCCGCGCGTGCATGGGCCAGCCGGTCACGCAGGATCAGCAGATTGCTGCGCGTCGGTGCGCTCTGCATCTGTCATTTCCTCCTGTCCATCCAACTTCCCGCGATAGTAGGCGCGCACTTCTTCCGGCGTCACCCGCGTCAGGTCCTGCGCGGGAAGCCGGGATAGTGCTTGCCACCCGAGGTCAAGCGTCTCCGCGACGGTACGCCTAACGTTGACGCCCTGCGTCAAGAATCGAGCCTCAAACGCTTGTCCAAAGGCTAGATAGGCGCGATCAATGCTGGATAACGCTTCTTCGCCAATGATGGACGAGAGCGAACGGAGTTGCTGCACCTGGGCATAGGCCGCGTAAATCTGATCGGCTAGGTGAGGGTGATCCGCCCGAGTATGGCCTTCTCCGATTCCGTCTTTCATGAGCCGAGAAAGACTGGGGAGAATGTCGATAGGGGGATAGACGCCTTGGCGGTGAAGCTCACGGTTTAGCACGATTTGCCCTTCGGTGATATAACCGGTCAGGTCCGGTATAGGGTGCGCAATGTCGTCATTAGGCATAGTGAGAACCGGAATCTGGGTGATCGAACCGCGCCGCCCCGCGACCCGGCCGCAGCGCTCGAAAAGCGAGGCGAGGTCGCTGTACAGATAGCCCGGATAACCCTTGCGGCTGGGTGTCTCGTCGCGACGGCCGGCAAGCTCGCGCAGAGCCTCCGCGTAGTTGGTCATATCGGTCAAGATGACCAACACTTGATAGCCGTGCTCATAGGCCAGAAACTCCGCCAGGCTCAGAGCCGCCCGGGGCGTAATGACGCGTTCCGCCGGCGGGTCGTCGGCCAAATTCAAAAAGAGCGCGACCTGGCTGAGGATGCCGTTTACTGCAAAATCGCGGTGAAAAAAATCCGCGGTGTCGTGTGGAACGCCCAACGCCACAAACAGGATAGCAAACTGCTCGCTTGGCTGCGCCAGGCGCGACTGGATGGCGATCTGCGCCGCTAGTTCATTGTGCGGAAGCCCCGCGCCCGAAAAGATCGGCAGTTTCTGCCCGCGCACCAGCGTATTCATGCCGTCAATAGCCGAAATGCCTGTCTCAATGTAGTCATGGGGATATTGCCTAACAACAGGGTTAAGGGGCGAGCCGTTGACGTCTACGCGCTTCTCGGCCACAGGCTGAGGAAGCCCATCTCGAGGCCGGCCCAGCCCATCAAAGACGCGGCCGAGCATTTCACGCGCCACTGGGGCCTGAAAGCCGTGGCCGAAGAAGCGCACTCGCACTGTATGCGGGCTCAAACCGCGGCTCTCTCCCCACAATTCCACCAAGGCGCCCCGCTCTCCCGTCTCCAGTACGCGGCCAAGACGCGCAGCGCCGTACTGATCCGTCACTTCCACGAGTTCGCCAAGCGCAGCATCGCGGGCGCGCTCCACCACGAGAATTGGGCCCTCGATCCGGTCAGCACCGAGAAATTCGCAGACGCCGTGTCCCTGCGCACGTTCGTTCATGTCCGTCTCCAGCGACGCTGTTCCGCAGCCAGTGCGCGCAAACCCGCCACAGTCTCGGCGTGCGCTTTCTCAATCTGCTGCGGATCGTCGTTCGCAACGTCCTCCTTCAGCCGGATAAGCCGCGCCGCATCCAACGTCTCATCGACGCTCACCGCCGATATGCCGGCAGCGATCAGCGCATCACCCTGCTCATAGATATCCACGAAAAGGCGTAACAGGGACAACTGCTTGGCCGGCGCGCAATAGGCGTCTACGTTGTGCAGCGCATTCTGCTGTAAAAAACCCTGCTCGAACAAGCGCGCGGCCTCTAATATCCAACGCTGGCGATCGGGCAAAGCATCGGCGCCCACCAGCCGCACGATCTCCTGCAATTGATCTCGCTGCGCCAGGAGCTTCATCGCCTTCCGGCGCGATAAAGCCCAGTCATGATCGGTCTGTTTCCCCCACCACTCCGCCACAGCGGCGTCATAGAAGCTATAGCTGGCAGTCCAGCTTACTGCCGGGAAGTGACGAGCACCGGCCAGGGTGCGGTCGAGTGCCCAGAAGCAGCGTGTAAATCGCTGGGTATGTTGCGTAACCGGCTCAGAGAGATCGCCGCCCGGTGGCGAGACAGCGCCAATCACGGTAATTGACCCGCCTTGGCCGTTCAGGGTGCGCACGCGACCGGCCCGTTCGTAGAACGCGGCCAGGCGCGAGGGAAGGTAGGCCGGGAACCCCTCTTCAGCCGGCATCTCCTCGAGGCGCCCTGAGATCTCACGCAGCGCTTCGGCCCAGCGCGAGGTCGAATCTGCCATCAGGGCAACGTCGTAGCCCTGATCCCGATAGTACTCGGCGATGGTGATGCCCGTGTATATGCTAGCCTCGCGCGCGGCCACCGGCATGTTGGACGTATTCGCCACTAGGATCGTCCGTTCTAACAGAGGACGGCCGCTCCACGGGTCGGTCAGCTTTGGGAAGTCCTCCAATACCTGGGCCATTTCGTTGCCGCGTTCGCCACAGCCTACATAAACGATGATCTGGGCATCCGACCATTTTGCGAGACTTTGCTGGATGACGGTCTTTCCAGCGCCAAAAGGCCCAGGGATCACTGCTACACCGCCCTTGGCGATGGGGAAGAAGGCGTCGAGCACTCGCTGCCCTGTGATTAGGGGTGCGTTTGGCTCAAGCCGTTCGGCGATGGGCCGCGGTTGGCGCACTGGCCAGTGATGGGCCATTGTTAGACGGCATTTCCGCCCGTCGCTATCCCTAACGAGCGCGATCGTGTCGTCCGAGGTGAATTCGCCGGCCGCCTCCACATGGATCACCGCGCCTTGCACGCCGGGCGGGACCAGCACACGGTGTTCGATCAACGGGGTCTCAGGCACGGTCCCGAGCAGCGCGCCGCCGCAGACATGGGCGCCAACCTGGATACTCGGTTGGAAAGACCAGGCTCGTTCGGACAACGGCGTCAGTTGCACGCCCCGCCGGATAAATATGTCTTCTGCAAAGCCAGCGCCCGACAGCGGTCGCTGTATGCCGTCGAAGATGGCGCCAAGCAGACCAGGCCCTAGGACTACCGAAAGAGGACGCCCGCTGCCAAAGAGCGGTTCGCCAGGATGCAGACCAGACGTCTCTTCATAGATCTGAACTGTGGCCGAGTCTTGCCCCACGGCGATAACCTCCCCTACCAGACGCGCATCGCCCGCCCATACCTGTTCGGACATGGCAAGCTGGCCGGTGACACGCGCATGGGCTACGGGCCCGCTGATCCAGGATAGGACGCCCACCTGTCCGTTCATACGATCCCCAGGCATCCGGCCACCTGATCGCGCAGTTGCGACCGCGCCAAAGCAAGAAGCGCAGCGAAGGATGCATCCACCTGGCGGCGACCGTCAACAGAGCGGGCTATCAACCCGCCCCAGATCGGCGCCGGCTGGTCTGTCGCCGTGAAGTGCGTCTCCGTGCTCCATTGCACCAACCGGTCTGGGGCGAGAAGTGCGTGCCCAACCGGATCGGCTGCCAAGATGACCTCCTCCGCTTCAAGTCTGTGCGCGACCGCAATGGCAAGGCGCTGCAGCACGTCAGCATAGCCGGCATCACCCGGCGCGGCTTTCAACAAGCGCTCAGCCTCCGCCCAGACCTGGTCCAGCAGCGCCTCACGCGCGGTCAAGCGCTGCCGCTGGTTTTCTGCCGTGACCTGCGCCAGGAGTCGTTGGCGCTCGTTCTGGGCGATTTGGCTCGCTTCGGCAAGGAGTTTAGCGCGTAGGGTCTGGGCGTTGGCGCGCGCGTCCTCCTGCATGCGGGCCGCCTTGGCGCGCGCTTCCGCTTCGATGTCCAGGCTCTCTTGCTGCGCCGAACGCCGGATCAGACCGATCAGTTCATCGAGATCGCCAAGGATAGCAGACACGATGCGCTCTTCTCTTTGGCATGTCCCATCAACGGTCGAGCCGCAAACCCAGCGCCTGCTGGATCAACCGTCGTAGCGGCAGAGGGGTGGACGCAGCACGACTCGCCGGGATTTCGACGATCAACGGCGTGGTCACGGCCGCCTTAAGCCGGTCTATGTCACTCCGCATCGTACACGCCAAATCCCGAGTCACCAGAACGATCTTCAAGTCGCTGTGGGCCAGCGCGCGTTCCAGTTCCTGCTGTAGTTCCTCAGGAGAATCGACAGCTGTCCCCCCAACGCCGAGAAGACGGAATCCGTACACGGCGTGCTCGTCACCGATTACGTACAAGCCGGAATCGTTCATCGCGTCAGAATCATAAATGAGACGATCAGTCCGTAGATGGCGATGCCTTCGGCCAAACCGACGATGATCAATGTGCGGCCCAGGAGTTCCGGCTTTTCGGCCATGGCCCCGATGGCGGCTGCACCGGCGATGCCGACGGCAATGCCTGCGCCGATAGCCGCCAGGCCTATTGCCAGGGCTGCGCCAATCGCCGCGTCCAGGCCGCTCTCGCCCGCCTGTATATACGGCGCAGCGATCAGCGGCATTGGCGCGGCCATTGCCGGCAGCAAGGCGGCTGTCGCTGCCGCTAAAATCCGCATGCCGGCAAGCTGGAAAACGCCAGACAAGATGTTCGTTGCGCGCCCTATCAGTATCATCATTGCCGCTTTCTTCTATGAGAACAAGGTGTTAACTGCGCCCGATCCCAGGCATGCGCATTGGCTTGAACGCGCTGCCGTCGCCACGGAAGAACCTGCCAAAGAACTCGTAGTACTCCAATCGAAGCGTCTGGATGCCTACGATCAGTCCTTCGAATGCAACGACAAAAACTGTGCCGATGACGATGATCAGCCAGCCCTGGCCGCCGCCTAGACCGGCCATGCGGAGAACAATCTGGCTCATGCCCTCATGAGCGACGGCGAACGCCCCAAGCCGCACGAAGGAGAGGCTGTTGCCCACAAAGCTCAGCACCGTCTCGAACAGATCAAAAAAGGCCAGAACGCTGTACTCCGTCCATGTCTCCCGCGGCTTTGGCTTTCCCTCTGTTAGCCACAGCAGCAAGGGTTCGCGCAGCAGTAGGATGGCCGCCGCGATGGAGACGAAGATAAACCATAGACGCTGCGATAGCATGCCGCGCCACATGGCGTACCCGCCGCCTAACAGCGCCCAATACAGGCAGAAACCGGCCAGCCCATTCTTGTCGAGCGCGAGGCGCGGCCAGTTGCGGATGCGCCACTGCGCAACGGCAAACAACACGAATCCTACATTCAGCAAGGCGATGCCGCCCGCCAACGTAGTCAGCAGGACGGTCAGGATGCTATCGGCCGGACGCAGCCACAGCGCGGGCAACAGCGGCATGCCCAACACCGTGCCGTAAAACACGCCGAACAACGCCGCGCTTAGCCCTGCCGAGATCAGAACGGCGCTTAGCCGCGCTAGGCCTCCTTTTCGGGTGGTAAGCCATGCTCCTGTCGCCGCCAGCAAAAGGCCGTGCGCCACATCGCCAAACATCAGGCCGTACATCAGGACGAAGCTCAAAGCAACGATCCAGGTTGGATCCAGTTCTTGGTATCCAGGTATGCCGAAGTTGAGTACCAAAGCTTCGAACCCCTTCAGAATGCGCGGGTTAGTCAGTTGGGTCGGCACATGTGGGCGCTCAGCCTCGGGCTCCAGGACCTCGATGATAGCCTGGCCGTTGGTGATCTTCTGCGCGGCATCGACCGTATCGGCTACCTGGGCGACAGGCGTCCAACCGGTGACAACGTAGATGTTCCCTTGCACAGGCAGGCGCTGGATCGTTTCAGCCAGGACGCGGCACGCCTGGACACGATGCAGAGCATTCCCAAGCGACTCGCCCCATCGACCGGCCAACTGACTGCGCTGCCCCTGAAGTTCCTTCAATCGCGTCTGGGCAGCGCCCCGCTGACGCTCCAGGTCTGCGAGCACCTGAGAAGGCCGACCAGTTGCATCGTCGGGCAGCGCGATTGGCTGAAGGAAGGCGCTGTGCAATGCTCGTTCGAGGATCGTCGCGTAGGATTTGGGGGTGGCGGCAATCACCAGTGTCCGTGTGGCAAAAGTATGGACCGGGATAATCACAAAGGGAATGCGGAAAAGCGCGGTCTGAATGCGCGCTAGGTTTGCAGATGGTATGGCGCCTACAACCAGGTATAGGCTATGCAGATTTGCCAACTGCTCGACAGGCGCATCTAGCGGTGCCAACAGCCGCATCTGCTCTATCAGAAAATGCAGACGCTCCAGTTCTTGCAACACATCATCGCTCTCCCGGCGCCAGCCAATGACCACGCGCTCCGCTTCATCCAAGAGCGCGGCGATGCGCTGCTGATCCTGTTCAAGGTCTATGTCATCGGGCGCCGCAGCTTCGTCCGGCATAATTGCGAGGATCTCCAGCAATTCGCGCAGCCGCCGTTCCAGCGCGCCATACGTGCCAGCAGCTGACATCCAGCGGACCTGGCGCGCATCTTCCTGTGCGCCGTCTTCCTCCTCAATCTGGAGCGTTCCCAGCCGCGCCAGTTCCAGGATGACTGGCTGAATGGCATCCTCGTAGATGAAGAGGGTGACTTCTGCCATGCGTTCCGGCGCAAACATCATTGACCTCGCTCTGCGATCAAGTACGGCTGGATCTGCACAGCGGGCCATCCATAGGATTTACCCTCGATAACTGCCGTCAAGTCGCGCATTTCGCTGTCCAACAAAAACTCATAGGCCAATACGGTGGCCAATCGCATTGGAGAAATTACGAGAGCGCGCTTGGCAAGACGATAGAAATGGCGTTGGAGAACCAGTTCAAGCCGCGGCGCCAACTCACGTTCTTCAAGCCCTGCGAAGCCTTCGATCCCGGCCAACCCCGCACCCCAGACCGACTCAACCACATCCGCCAACGGCGCGCCCATGGCGATGGCACGCACAACCTCGGCGTCCGCTCGCAAGCCATGATGCAAGGTGTAATTGAGGATCTCTTCCGACGAAAGCTGGGCATAGAAGCGGTAGCGGAAGGCCCACAGGATATTCTGCGCATCCACCCATGCCCGCAGAAAAGCGTCGGCGTCGGCGTGTTCGGCGCCGCGTAGTTGGTTAACAAGGTCGAGCAGCGTGGAGTGGTAGGCCAAATCGAGCGCGACCTCTAGCGGGAACACAGCCTGCTGACGATGGTACTGCGGCAACGCGTCGCGCAGCGTGCGTTCATACCAGAAACCGGCAAGGCGTTCAATAAGGGCTGGAATGGACGGGCTGGCTACTAGTTCATCCCAGGGGAGCGAAGGTGACGCGTTCAGCGCAATCAGCGCGTCGTAAGCCTGGCTAGGCGGACTCCCATGATGCACGGCGCGAAGGAGCGTCTTGACGTTATCTAATTCAAAACGCCGCCAAAACCAGTCCAGTAGTTCAAGCTGCCGATTGTAGAGCAAATTTAGGGGCCGCCGTGCCGCGACAGCATAATGACTTTTCAAGTCGCGTTCTGCCCGGACAACATCGGGCTTCGCCTCCCCAAGCAAGATTTGCGCAGGAAGACCGTAAAGGCTGCGTAAAAGGGCGAAGAGACTTGTGAGGTCCGGAGCATCCAGGAGAATCGCCCATTGTATGGGCTGGACCAACTGCGGAAGGAGGGCGTGCACCCGAGCGCTAACGGCGCTGTAGCGAGCCGCCTGGAAGAACGCAGCCATGCTAGGACTCTGCCTTCACCCAGGCAACCAAGAGGGCGACCGCCACGGCCTGGCGCTGTTCAGCGCGCTGTTTCATTGCTTCGATCGCTTGCCCGGCGTCCTGGCGCATCCGATCTGCTTCGACTGCTGCCTGGGCGCGTGAAGACTGCAATAGTTCGGCGGCTTCAGCTTCTGCCGAGGAGCGCGCAACATCAGCCTGCCGGCGCGCTTCCTCCTCGCCGCCCGCCAGGGTCTTGTCGGCGTTGGTGCGGGCCTGCTCTCTTCGCGCTTCAGCGGCCGCGTCTGCCTGCAATAAACGCAACAGCGCTTCCTGTTGAGGAGACTTAACTCCGCTCTCGATCACTTTGGTTCGCGGGAACGCAACGGTGCAGTCATCAGCGGTGCGGTCATCAGCGGTGCGGTGATCGCGCCGACACGTGTCTCGCCCTCCGGCAATGTCCGGCTACACGACTCCAGACAACTCTGGCAGATTCGTTGGACGATCCAATTATACACCCGACCAGCAAGCCATACGCGCCTCAACGCGCTTCTAGATGCGGATCACCGGCGCCCCTTTGCGAGCTTTATCACGCCTGATGGTCTCCCCCTGAGACGCGCTTTCGCGTGGCACGAAAGAAAGAGGATCTCGGCTTGTTGCCTAGAGCGTTTCCGAGATGGTATCCTGGTTCCATACGGACGGCGGCGTTCACCGCACTCGCTGACTGCTTTCTCGCTTGCCGACGCGCTCGCTCTCTTGAGCGACACAAAAAGAAAGAAGAACCCAATGAAGACACGCCCACTCGGAAATCAGGGCCTCCAGGCCACGGAAGCAGGTCTCGGCTGCTGGCAGATCGGCGGCGGCTGGGGAGCCCCTTGGAGCGATGCTACGGCGCAGGAGATCCTGGCAGCCGCGTACGACGCAGGAGTGCGCTTCTTCGACACCGCGGATGGATACGGCGATGGCGAGAGTGAACTCTCTCTCGGCCGTTTCCGCCGGTTACATCCCGACATTGTCATCGCCACCAAGCTGGGGCGATCCGGCGGCCTCTACCCGGACAACTACAGCGAGGAGGGTCTGCGCGCCGCCACCTTAAGCTCGATGAAGAGCCTGGGCGTCGACCGCATTGACCTTACTCAGTTGCACTGCGTGCCGCCCGAGTTATTGCGCCAGGGCAGCGTCTTCGACTGGCTGCGTAGGCAGCGCGACGAAGGCCTCATATCCGCCTTTGGCGCCAGTGTAGAGTCCGTCGAGGAAGGCTTCATCTGCCTGGAGCAAGAAGGCCTCACCTCTCTGCAAGTCATCTTCAACGTCTTCCGACAGAAGCCGGCTGAAGAATTGTTGCCGGCGGCAAAAGAGAAAGGCGTGGGCATCATCGTTCGCCTGCCCCTTGCCAGCGGCCTTCTGACCGGCAAGCTGAGCAAGTCGACCGTCTTCACCGAAGGCGACCACCGCAACTTCAACCGCGATGGGCAGGCCTTCAATGTAGGCGAAACCTTCGCCGGCATCCGTTACGAAAAGGGCGTCGAGCTTTCCGAGGAACTGCGCGAGTACGTGCCGGAAGGCATGAATATGGTGCAGATGGCGCTGCGCTGGATCCTCGACCACGATGCCGTGTCTACTGTGATTCCGGGCGCAAGCTCGCCGCGGCAAGCACGATCAAACGCAGCCGCCGCCGAGCTGGATCCGCTGCCCGAAGCGCTGCACAAACAACTGCGCCACTGGTACGATCAGAAGGTGCGCCAAGAGATACGAGGCCCGTACTAAACTATGGCGCGGCGCAACCTAAATGGTTTGATCGCCAAGTGTCTGTCATTCTGAAGCGAGCGTTAGCGAGCTGAAGAATCTCGTTAGTCCAAAGGTCGAGATACTTCGTTCGGGAGATGCTTCGCTACGTTCAGCATGACAGGGGCGCGCGGCATGACAGTGTGCGAATTGGACGAACAAACCGCGAAGCAATCTTGATAAAGCGCTCTGCATTATCTCGGAGTTGGGCTGCTGACAAGACGCCGCCGAGGGCGTCCAGGGAGGCGGCCTTACCATGCTCGACGTGTTGGTAATCGGGGCCGGCCCTGCCGGGTTGGCCATCACCGCGGCATTGTGCGATGCCGGCCTGAATGTGGCGGGCATTTCGCCGCTCGCGCCCGATACGTTGTGGACCAACACCTACGGCATCTGGACGGATGAACTCGTCCCCCTCGGACTCACTGGCGTCCTGGCGCGGCGCTGGTCCGGCGCCGCGGTCTACGCCGGCGAACGGCGCATCGACCTGCAACGGGAATACGGCCTGATCGACAACGCCAAACTGCAAGCGCACCTGCTGGCGCGCCTCGCTCGCACGGCGACGGCCTGGCACACAGGCCGCGTGGCAGAGGCGACCCAACTGCCCGATTACACGCTGGTGACGACGCGGTCAGACGCGCAGTATGCCGCCCGCGTCGTCATCGACGCCAGCGGTCATGCGCCGGCGCTTATCTCGCGGCCGCGCTCGCCGCACCTGGCGTACCAAACCGCCTACGGGATCGTCGGGCGTTTTAGTGCGCCGCCGGTCAGCCCAGGGCAGATGGTGTTGATGGATTACCGGTCAGACCATCTAGTTGAAGACGAACGGCGCGAGCCGCCCACTTTTCTCTACGCGATGGACCTGGGCGAGGGGCGTTTCTTCGTAGAGGAAACGTCGCTTGCGCATACGCCCCCGGCGCCCCTAGACGCGCTGGCGCAGCGGCTGTACAAGAGGTTGGCTCGGCAGGGCGTTCGCGTGGAGGAAGTGGAGCATGTGGAGCGCTGCGTCTTCCCCATGAACGCGCCGCTGCCCGCGCTGGATCAGCCCGTGCTCGGCTACGGCGGCGCGGCCAGCATGGTCAATCCCATCTCCGGCTATCAGGTAGGGGCTGCGCTGCGCTGCGCCCCGGTTGTGGCGGGAGCGCTTGCCGCGGCGCTTGAAGGCGGGGAGCGTACGCCAAACGGCCTGGCGCAGACAGGCTGGCAGGCGTTATGGCCGAAGCAACGCGTGCAACAGCGCGCGCTCTATCTGTTTGGCCTAGCTAACGTGTTGCGTTTCGACGTGCGCCAGACACAGGACTTCTTCGGGACCTTCTTCGACCTGCCATACGCCCAGTGGTCCGGCTATCTCTCCAATACGCTCTCCACGCCCGAACTGCTGCAAGCCATGCTGAACCTGTTCAGACGGACGCCCGCCCACGTACGCGGCGCGCTCACAGCTTCTGTGTTATTCGCAGGTGGAGATCTCCTGCAGGCAGCCCGGCAAGAGATGTTTTCTTGATCTTGCTGGAATGCGCGAGCGAACCGCAATCAACGCGCCTTTATGCCGACGGTGACGAGTCTGTCTGCGATCTCCATTAGGGCGGTCGTCACCAGCGCGGTCTGAGCAACCATCACCATCGGCTTGCCCCGATTCAGCGCGGCTACGGCAAGGTCCGGCGCAGCCGTGACGGTGCCCAGCAACTCACACCCCAAGATGCGCCCGAGTTCGACCGCGTTCAAGACGTCCACGGCCTGAATGCGGTTGACGACGACGAGCTTAACGGCGGATTCGGGAATGCCCCAGGCGCGCAGCAACTCCAACCATGCCTTGGCCGAATCCAGGCAACCCGCATCCGGCTCCACGGTCAGGACCACAATTTGAGCCGAACGCAGCGCCGCCCGGCTGGCAACCGACGGCATGTGCGGCAGGTCGACGAGTACAAACGCGGTCAGCCGAACCAGCGCGTCGATGATGGCTTCCGCCTGTTCGGCTTGGATCTCCCGGTAATCGAGGAGTTGCTGCGGACCGAGGAGCAGCTGAAGTCCGTTGATCGCCGGGATCAAACGGGCGCTGACCTGGGCTTCGTTGATGGACTTGGGCGTCATGTCCAACAGCGCCTTGATGTTGGCGTCCGGCTTCACGCCGAATTGGCGCGCCAAAGCGCCGAAAAAGGGCCGCAGCTCCGCCGCAACGACTTTGTGCCCGCGCACGGCCATGGCGGCAGATAGATTGGCGACGAGCGTAGTCACCCCCACGCCGCCTTTGGCGCCAATTACCGCGATGGGGATGCCTTGCTGCGAACGCGCGCTCACCGGCGCCGGAGGGGGAGCCGCCTGGCGCAGACGTTGGGTGCGGGCCAAGAGGGTCTTGACGCGCACGATCATCTCTTTGGGGTCCACCGGCTTGGTCACATAGTCGTCAGCCCCAGCCTCTAAACCCTCGATCTTGGCCTCCAATTCGGTGCGCCCGCTGAGCAGAATAATGGGGAGGTCCACCATCTCCAACGCCTGACGCACGCGATTGCAGACGAGTATGCCGCTGATGTCCGGCAGCATGATGTCCAAGATCACCAGATCAGGCTTCTCGCCCTGGATCTTTTCCAGCGCTTCCGTTCCTGACATAGCCGTGATGACGGAAAATCCTTCGCGTTCCAGGGGATGGAAGAGGAGGCGCAGCATCACCGCTTGATCATCGACGATCAAGATCTTTTCGCTCATACGCACTTGCCTTCAACGTAATGTATCGATCGATAATGGCCCGCCAGCGAATGGCCGGTCGTGCGCTCAACAAGGTCGGCTAAAAGATACAGGCGAAGGATTCTGAAGCGATTACAACGTAATCGTACTATACGGCTACGGCATCAGACAAGTTGGCCCAGAGACTTGGGGGCGGGCCTTTGAGGAAAGGGCGTGCAGGCTTGAAGTGGGTCTGCATGTATGTCAGGGCGAGGAACGCCCCGCCCTGACTGCAACAGCGATCGGGCCGCTACTTAAAGCGCGACGTCGCGTCTTCAAGGCCTTTACGGAAGTTGTTCCAGGCGCTCTCGACGCCCTCTTTCAGGTCTTCCCAAGCGTCCTCGCTCGCATTCTCAAGCTCGGCAATCCTCGATTGGGTGGAGTCTTGCTGGCTGCGCAGATCTTTGATCCGTCTTTCCAAGTCAATCCGAGCATCGGCTCCAGCCATTTTCGCCTTGGCTTCCAACTTGTCGATCTCAGCGGCCCACACGTCAAGTTGAGCCTTGAGCTTGTCGATATAGGCGTTCTTTTCGCTCATGTTTCAATCCTTCCTGTAAGGAAAGCATGCCCCCGCCCGGATCGGCATGACATTTTACGGCGGAGACGGCAACTGCTCGCCCAGTGTAGCACAGTCGCTTGCCGTGCACGGTAGCGTTTGCTACAAATCGTTCGGAAAGCGCAAGCTCATACTGCCACGCCGCTTGCCATCGCCGTCGAACGAGGGGCTATCCGTTTATTCTCTACGCAATGCATGGCATACAATGAGACACACGGCAAGTTCGGGCAGGCGGCCGCTACGGCTTGCGCATGCCTGGATGTCACGCCGCTCGCGATTCAGTTCGTTGTTCGGCGGCAGGGGGATAGCATTGCAGCAAATCATCGTATTCGGCGTTTTGGCCCTAACGCTGGTTCTCTTTGTGTGGGGACGCTGGCGCTACGATGTTGTGGCGCTGTTGGCCTTGTTGGCCGTCACGATAACCGGCATCGCGCCCGCGGACCAGGCCTTCGCCGGCTTCGGACATCCTGCGGTCGTCACCGTAGCTGCGGTCTTGGCGGTTAGCCGCGGGCTGATGAACGCCGGCGTGATCGACAGCCTGGCGAAACTGCTCGGGCGCGTCGGTGAACGGCCAGCGGCCCAGGTAGGGGCGCTGACGTCGTTGGTGGCAGTGTTTTCTGCGTTTATGAACAACGTAGGCGCACTGGCCCTGCTCATGCCCGTGGCGATCCGAATGGCGCGCAGGAACGGCCATTCGCCGTCCCTCTTGTTGATGCCATTGGCCTTTGGCTCGCTGCTCGGCGGGTTGACGACGCTGATCGGCACGCCGCCCAATATCATCATCGCCACTTTCCGAACGGACAACGGCGCAGCGCCTTTCCGCATGTTCGATTTCACGCCGGTGGGGCTTGGGGCGGCGGTTGCCGGCGTGCTCTTTATCACGCTGATCGGCTGGAGACTTGTCCCGCAGCGCAAGAGCGCAGCCTCGCGCGAAGCCCTGTTCGAGATCGAGGACTACGTGACCGAGGTGACGATCCCCGAAGGGTCGGCCCTGGCGGGCAAGACGCTGCGCGATCTCGCCGCCCTGACTGACGCCGAGGTCGTAGTCATGGGGCTTGTGCGCCAGACGCGCCGCCGGCTCGCACCGTCGAGCTTTGAAGTGCTGCGCGCCGGCGATGTGCTGATCATCGAGGCGGACCCGGAAGACCTCCAAACACTGCTCGATTCGGCCGGCCTGGAGTTGACCGGCAACCGAAAACTAAGCGAGGACGCGCTGAAGTCCGACGAACGCGTTGCGGTGATGGAAGCGGTGATCATGGCCGATTCTCCGTTTATCAGCAACACGATTCGCCAACTCAACCTTCGCTGGCGCTATGGCGTCAACCTGTTGGGCGTAGCGCGCTTCGGCGCCCGCCTGCGCGGCCGGCTGGCCGACATCCACTTCCAGGTGGGAGATGTCTTGCTCCTGCAAGGACCGGCGGAGACGCTGCCCGAAACCCTGGCGACGCTGGGCTGCCTGCCGCTGGCGGCGCGCAATCTGCGTCTGGGCCAGCCCCGGCGATTGGCGTTAGGCGTCGGCATATTTGTCGCAGCCTTGGGCATTGCGGCAACGGGCCTGATGCCGGTGCAGATCACCTTTGTCGGCGCAGTCGTGGCCATGATTCTGAGCAACATCCTCACGCTGCGCGAGGCGTATGACGCCATCGACTGGCCGATCATCATTCTATTGGGCGCGATGATTCCGGTTGGTCAGGCCCTAGAAACGAGCGGCGCCGCCGATCTCATTGCCGGCGGGGTGCTTGCCGCCTCCGGCCAGATGCCGCCGGTGATTTCGCTCGTGATTGTCCTGGTCGGCACAATGTTCTTGTCGGACATCGTGAACAATGCGGCCGCCGCTGTCTTGATGGCTCCGATCGCCATCTCAGTGGCGTACGGCATGGGCGCATCCGCCGACCCGTTTCTCATGTCGGTGGCAATCGGCGCATCCTGCGCGTTCCTAACGCCCATCGGCCACCAGTCCAACACGCTCGTGATGGGGCCGGGCGGCTATCGCTTCGGCGACTATTGGCGCATGGGGCTGCTGCTCGAGGTGATCATCCTCCTGACAGCCGTTCCGCTGATTCTGCTCTTCTGGCCGCTAGGCATCGGGTAGGCAGCCGCAACGCAGGGCCGCCAAAGAACAAAATCCGCAGACCTTATGCCGCGGGGCAGGCCCGGAGCACAAGATCTGCGGATAGATGTCACTATCTCCCAACCAGGGTCGCGGCCGGGCTGAGCGTCCTATTCGGTCGCAAGCGGAAGGCGCAACGAGAAGCGCACGCCTGCGCCGCTTTCCGTTTCAATCGTGCACTCGCCGCTGTGGAGTTCCGCAGCCGCGCGGGCAATCGGCAGGCCGAGCCCCACGCCTTGTTGCTCGTACTGCCGGCGCGCAATCTGCCCGAACGGCTTCCAGATATGCGACAGCTGTCCTGCGGGGATGCCCGGTCCTTCATCTGCAATATTCACGGTTACGCCTGACCCGTCGCGCTGCACCTCTACCACGACGCGCCCGCCGGCAGGCGAAAACGCAAAGGCGTTGCGCAGAGGCTCCTCCACCAGCGCCTGCAAAACATCGTGGATGCCGCGCACCGGAACCGGGCCGGACGGATCGTGAATCTGCAAGTCGATCTGCTTGCCCGCCAGTTCCCAGTCCGCAGCCACTGCCAGACACGCTTCCTGCACCACATCGCGCAGATCGAACACGCGGGCCAGGCTTTCGAAGCGCGGCTTCAGATTGCCGCTGTTCAACTCGGTAAACAGCAGCACGTTGTTGAGCAGGTGTTGCAAACGGTCGACGCCCGCCTGCACCAACTCCATCAACTCCTGGACTGACTCGTCGGGCGTCACCGCGATGCTCTCGGCCAGCAGTTCCGTCCCCCCGACGATTGGGGCCAGCGGCGTGCGCAGTTCGTGCGAGATCAGGTTAAGGAACTGCTGCCGCGTCTCGTCCAGACGGCGTTCGGCGCTCTGGCGGACCTCGCGCAGCCGCCGCAGCTTGTTCTCCATGGCGACGACCAGGTCATCCACCTCAAAGGGCTTGACCAGATAATCGTCGACGCCCAATTCCTTGCCGGTGCGGATCGCCATCTGCGTGTTGTGCGCGGTAAGGAAGAGGAACGGGATGTCCTGCCAGTCTTCACTGCGGCGCACTGCCTCCAGAAGCTCGTAGCCGTCCATTTCGGGCATCGAGATGTCGCTGACGATGATGTCCGGCAGCTCCTCTTCCGTCTGCATTTGCTCCAATGCCGCCGCGCCGTTGTACGCCTTTGCCACACTGTAGCCGCGCATCGCCAGATCGAAGGCCAGGCTATCGCATAGGACGCGGTTATCCTCCACAATCAACACATGGATTACCGGTGTACTAGATGAAGATACTCTACTCATTCCGTTCCACACCCATCCTTGTCCTTGCCGGCCGGGAGCCAGAAGGAAAAGGTGCTGCCGGCGCGCGGCGCACTGTGTACGGCGATATCGCCGCCATAGGCGCTGAGAATGTCGCGCACCAGCGGCAGTCCCAGTCCGGTCCCCGGAATGCTGCTGTTCTGCGCCCACCCGCGCACAAAGCGGGTGAAGAGTTGTTTACGGTCTTCCTGCGGGATGCCGGGGCCTGTGTCGCGCACTTGACCGACCAGATACCGGCCCGGCGGCAACGTCTCCGGCGCCGCCAACCCCTCGGCAAAGAGCGGCGGCTCGGCTGTTATTGAGCCGTCCTCCAACTTGGTCGCGCACCCCACATAAGCGTCTATGGCGCCGCCTGTGGGCGTATATTTATTGGCATTACCCAACAAATTGCGCCAGATGATGCGGAAGTCGACGACCTCGCCCACTAGTGTATGCTCTCGCCCGTCGTGATGCAAACGCAAGACCTGACGCCTGGAATTTACGGTAGGCTTGAGCTCTAGGGCGACGCTTTGCAGCATGGCCTTCATGGGGACCTCTGCATGGCCGCTTTCCTGCCGGCGCGCGTCCAGCCGTGAGATCTCGAGGATGCCGTTGAGGATATCAGTCAGAACTTTGGCTTGTTCCTGAATCTGATCGATCTGCTGCCGGCGCTGGTCGTCCGTCATGCGGTCATAATGCCGCGCCGTCGATGAGGCCAAGAGCGAGATCGCGGCCACAGGATTGCGCAACTCGTGGTTGACGGTCGAGATGAACTGCTGGCGCATTCGTTCGGCGGCGCGGAAATGGCTGATGTCGCGCACGCTGCACACCGTGTGCCGTTGACCGTTGGCTGCATAGGCCAACGCGAAGTCGGCGTCGAGCAGCGTGCCGTCTTTGCACAGCGCCTCCACGGTAAGGTGGCGCTGATCCATGCCCGAGTTGAGGCTCTCAATCGCCTCCAACAGGCGACCGGCGTTGTGCGCCTCGACCAAGATGTTTACCGGCTGGTTGACCAACTCGCTTTCAGTGTAGCCGAGCATTAGCTCGCATGCCTTGTTGGCGGCGAGGATGCCGTGATCCGGCCCCAGGAGCAGAATGGCGTCGCTGACGTTGTTGACGATGGTAGTGGTGCGGCGATGCAGCGCAGCCAGATCGCGCGTGCGCTCGCCGACCAACTCGGCCAGGCGGGTGTTGTGCGCGGCGATCTCCTCGTGCAGCAGGCGGTCTTCCAGCGCCTGCGCTAGGGTCTGCGCGGCGGACTCAGCGAGCGCGATCTCTTCCATGCCGAACACGCCAGCGCGGCTATCGGCAAACACCAAGCCGCCGGCCGGTTTGCGGCGGACATACAGCGGCGTGATCATCACGCTCGTCACGCCCCACTCGGCAAATATCTCGCGAAAGGGTTGCAAGAGGGCAGAGCGCGCCGCTTCCTCGACCACCAGCGTTTGCGGGTTATGGAGAAAGCGCGTATAGATCGGGCTGCTGGCGTCCAGGATCTCCGACCACTCGGCGCGATTGCCGGGGTCGGCATCGTCGTTGCAGATCACGGCGACATTTGTCTTGGGGTCGATGAGGACGGCGAAGCCGCGGTCCACCTCGAAAACGCGCGCCATCTCCTGTGACGCTCGATGCAGCAGCGCCATCGGCTCGCGGTTGCTCGTGGCGAAGGCGATCACTTCGTTGAGCGCTTGCAGCCGCCGGTTGGCGATTTGTTGCGCTTGTTCTGCCAGCTTGCGAGGCGTGATGGTTTCGTGCGAGATAATAGCCCGCGCCGGGCCTGCATCAGGGAACCGGGTTATGCGCCCCAAGAACCAGCGCTGTTCATCCGGGCTGTGGCAGGGATACTCCTGCTCATGCAATTCCTGTTCTCCGGCCAGCACGGCGCGGATAGCGCGGGCGAATTGCTCAGCCCCCTCGGCAGACTGGCCGGTCGCCCGCTCGCAAACCTGCAAGTAGTTCTGTCCCTCGCACACGCCGGCTACGTTGGCCCCATTAGCCTCCGCAAAACTGCGCCACGCCGCGTTGACGGCCAGGATCGCGCCCGTCTCGTCGACGATGGCGATATGCTCGCTCAACCCGTCGAGCGTCGCATGCAGGAAGCGCTCAGACTCGGCCAGCGCCGACTCATAGCGCTTGCGCTCGGTGATATCCTGTTTGACGGCGATAAAATAGGCGGGGACGCCGAAGTCGTCCATCACCGGCGTGATGGTCATTTCTTCGGTATAGAGGCTGCCGTCCTTGCGCTGGTTGACCAGTTCGCCGTGCCAAATGCGGCCTGCCAGGATCGTCTGCCACATTTCATGATAGAAGGCCGTGTCCTGCACGCCGGACTTCCACAGCCGCGGCGTATGGCCGATGATTTCATCGGACGTGTAACCGGTCAGCTTCTCGAAAGCGGGATTCGCCCAAACGACAACCCCCTCGCGATCCGTGATTAGGATGGCATTGGCCGTCGCCTGGAGCGCCGCGCCCTGCAAGCCGTATTCCATCTCTCGCTGGGCAACGGCTTCGCGCGTTATACCAAAAATCATCTCGAATTGCTCCGCTTTAGGTAATGGTTCCAAGCCCGCCACTGAGTTGGCTTGACTTATCTCCCGACAGTGACCATTACGGCCATGAGTTTGTTCGCCGAATTGGCGATTTCCGTTTAGTTTGAGCGGTTTCTTATCCCTCATCACAGACGCCGCCCGACGCGGCGCTGTATGATTTGCCGCAAACTTCTATCAAGACTCGCACGCCGGAAGGTGTGCGATATAACGAACGCAGGTTCACCATAGTTTCATCCGATCTTCGGGCGGGGCGTGAAGTGACGAAGCATAGCCGTTCGCGCCCGGCGCGCCGATAAGGGCGCGCACTTTGGCCGCCAGGTCATAATGAAGAACCGGATTCGTATAATACTCCGCCGGCCGCTCGCCCAACGCGAGCATAACTTCCTCCAGCCCGTCGGACGACGCCAACACCAAAATTGGCGCTAGAGATGCCGCCGCCGCCTTCGCCAGGTCGGACATCGACACCGGAACGCTGCCGTTTTTAACGGCGTTTAGGATCAACAGATCCGGCGGCGTTTGGAGCGACGCCTGCTCCAGATGGCTGACGCACGGAAAATAGCGCACAGCATAGCCCTCTTGCCGCAGCATGGCGGCAAGCCTGCGCGATATGGCCTCATCATTTCCGAAAACGAAAACGTTCGCTTCCATCTTCCTCCCCGATGCGAACAGTGCGACAAAGCTGTGGTAACGGAATTCTTGCCTAGGCGCTATGTCCTTTGATTCAGAATAGCACAGGCGAGGGAACCAAAATCTGAAATTATCTGAAAATCGAGCAACAAGGAGAGATGCGGAGAGGCAGACTAACAGCCGGGAAGCGGCTCGCTTCCCGGCTGCGAAATGGTTCGTTCGCTAAGTGTCTGTCATTCTGAAGCGAGCGTTAGCGAGCTGAAGAATCTCGACGTCCAGCAGGCCAACGCGCCTAGCCGGAGATCAGATAGCCGCGGCCATGCACGGTGCGGATGTAGACCGGCGAATCGGGATCGGGCTCTATCTTGCGCCGCAGGTTCTTGATCTGGGCGTAGACCAACGCCGGGTCGCCCGTGCCTGGCGGATACTCCCAGACGTGTTCCAGCAGTTGGTCAATCGTGCAAGGCTGTCCGGCGTAGACCATCAGATAATGCACCAGGCGATGTTCGAGCGCAGTCAACTCGTGGCTGCGACCGGACACCGTAATTTGAGGACGCGCCAGCGCCAGCATTAGGCTGCCCACGGTCAGGTTCACCGCGTCCCGGTCCAGTGCGCCGCCGCCCGCCCGGCGCAGGAGGGCGCGTACGCGGGCCTGGAGCTCATCCACCTGAAACGGCTTGGTGACGTAGTCGTCGCCGCCTGCATCCAGCCCCTCGGTGATGTCGGCGGGGCGGCTGCGTGCGGTGAGGAAGAGGATGGGCAATTTCGCTTGGAATGGGTCGGCGCGTACCCGGCGGCAGACTTCCAGCCCGCTCATTTCCGGCATGAGCACGTCGAGCAGCATCAGTTCGGGCTGTTCGCGCTTCAGAAGCTGCAAAGCCTCGGCCCCGCTCTGGGCGGTCAAGACTGTATGGCCGGCACGCGTCAACACCCGGCGTATGGTCCCCAGGGCATCCGGTTCGTCGTCAACTGCTAAGATCAGCGCCATTCTGTCCCCTCTCTAGGATGGCGTGTGCGCGATCGGACGGACGGCTGGCAGGCGCACGATGAAGGTCGCGCCGCGCCCGACCTCGCTTTCGACTTGTATAGACCCGCGATGTTGTTCGATGATGTCGGCGCAGATGGGAAGCCCCAACCCTGTACCGCGCTCTTTGGTGGTGTAAAACGGGGCAAAAAGCTGCGAGCGGGCCTCCGGCGTAATGCCGGCGCCGTTGTCCCTGACGGCGACAATCACCGTACTGTCGGCGGGGTCGTATCCGGTCGTCACGGTGATCCGGCCTGTCTCTTGGCCCGATACGGCGTCACGCGCGTTGAGCAAAAGATTCATCCAGACATCGAGCAGGTGCTCTTCGCTGGCCGCAACCGGCGGCAGGGGCGACGTCAACTCCGTGTGCAGCGCCATGTGTTGCAGGTCAAGCTGCGGCCGCACGGTATCAACGGCCTGGCGCAAGGTGTCGTTGACGTCGACTTCGTGGAAGGCGGACGGGCGCGTGCGTGCGAAGTTGAGCAGCCGCTGCACGGTGGTCGCCGCGCGTTGGGCGGCGCGGTGAATGGCCTGCGCCGATTCGTATCCGAGCTTGTCCGGAGCAAGGTCCTGGAGCAATAACTGCGAGTCGGCCACGACCGTGGTCAACGGGTTGTTGATCTGGTGCGCCACGCCCGCGGCTAATTCGCCGATGGCCGACAGTCGCACGGCGCGCATCAGGCTCTCCTGGGCCTGTTGAAGTTGGGCGTAGCTCTCCGCCAGTTCGCGCACAACGCGCTCATGGTCCAACGCCAGGGCAATCTGGCTGGCAAACGCCCGGATCACGCCGATTTCGTCGGCGCTGAATGCCCCATCCTTGCGCCCGATGCGCAAGATGCCCAGCGTGATCTGGCGCGATACCAGCGCCACGCCCATCCAGGCGTCCAGGTTTTCGCCAACGTCAAGCAGTTCTGCCCGCTCCGGCGCATGCGCGATCTCGTCCAGCGTGATCTGCCCGCCCGCGGTCAGGGCTGCGTGCAGCGGCGCGATCTGTGTGTAGGCCTGGCTGCTGCCGAGGCCCAGCGCATGTTCGTCTAGGCCGGCGCTGTACAACGACGTCAGGCGGTCGCGCTCCACCGCCTGAATCAGCAACTGGTCATAGGCGACAAGCGTGCGCAAGCTCTCGGCGGCTTGCGCCAACGCTTCGTTGAAGTCCACGGCTCGGGCCAACACTTCGGCGCTGCGCCGCAGCCCCTCGGCCCGAACGCGCTGTACTTGTTCGCGCTCCAGCGCTGCGCGCAACGTCTCCTGCGCGCGCCACTGCTCGGTAATATCGCGGTTCACGCCGACAAGCCCGACCACCTCCCCCTTGTCGTTGCGCAAGGGAACCTTATGGATCAAATAATAGATCGGGCCCTCATGCGCAGGCCAGGCGCGCTTGTCCGCTAATATTTCGCGCCGGATGGTGCGGCCGGTCTTGAGCATTTCCTCTTCGTCGTCCCAATGTTCTTGCGCGCGGCGACTGTTCAGCTCAAAGTCGGTCTTGCCCAGGATTTCGGACATGGGCATGCCATAGCGCCGCTCCACTGCGGTATTGGCCAGTATCAGACGATGCGCCCGGTCCTTCACGGAGATCAAATCGGGGATGGTGTCGATCAGCGTACGCAGCAAGTTGCGCTCTTCGCGCAGCCTGGCTTCGGCTTCGCGCAACGCGGTAACCTCGAACGAAATGCCGCCGATCAGGACGGAACCGTCTTGGCGCACGATGGGAAACTTGGTGGTGAGGAATGTATGCCATACGCCGTTCTCTTCGATCCGCTCTTCATTGACCTGCGCAGTCAGGGAGTTGATAATGAGAAGGTCCCTTTCGCGGAAGCGCTCGGCGTGGTCACGCGGCCAGAAATCGAAATCCGTCTTGCCCAGCAGGCTCTGCACATCGCCGTTGCAGCGATGGGCAAAGCGGTGATTGACGAACAGATGCCGCCCCTCGGCGTCCTTGATAAAGGCATAGCCGGGGAAATGCTGCATAAAGAGTGCAAATTGCTCCTGGCTATCGCGCAGTGCGTTTTCTACGCGTTTGCGCTCGGTCACGTCCATCGCCATCACGCCCCTCAGCCGGCGTCCGTCGGGGAGCCTTCCGAGCAGCGCGCCACGAGAGAGCCACACACGGCGGCTGCCGTCTTTGGTTGTAATTTCGTACTCATCTTCATCCACATTCGCCGCGTCCTCAGTGAAGAGCGAATCGATGAATGAAAGAAGTTCGTGATTATCATTGCCGTGACCAAGCTTGAGCCAGCGATCATATGTCGGAATATCTTCAAGCGTATAACCTGTCACCTCGGTCCAGGTGCGGCTAATGTGGATCACTTCGCGGTCCTCGGCATAAATCAGGAAGGGCGCCGGCGAGAAATCGACTGCGTTACGGAAGCGCTGTTCGCTCTCGCGCAGGGTTTCCTCCATACGCTTACGCTCCGTCACGTCGGCTGCGATGCTCATCATGAGCCGGCGGTCGCCGCTCCAATACCCTAGGAGGGAAGAGCTAATGGACCATATGCGCCGTGAGCCATCCTTGGTGATGATCTCGAATTCCCCTTCGTCGACCGTGTCGCTGGCGGAGAATAATTCTTCGATCCCGGCTTTGATCTCCTCACGGCGTGAATCGTAAGCGCGCTCCAGCCAGGCGTCGACGGTGGGGATGTCGGCATGGGTGTAGCCAGTGATTTGCGTCCAGGCGCGGCTGATACTGAGGATTTCTCCGCCCTCGTCGAAGATCACAATGGGGAAAGGCGCGTTCTCGACCGCGCTGCGGAAGCGTCGCTCGCTTTCCGCCAGGACGCGTTCGGCCTCGCGACGCTCGGTGACGTCGGCGAACATGACGATGATCTCGTCGTCGCTGTGGCGGAGTTTGTAGAGCGTCAGCTCGACCGTACGCGTCTCACCCCTGCGGTTGCGCAACCGCGCCTCGATTGTTCGCGCCTCGCCGCCGGCCGCCTCTTCCGTCACCCGCATTCGCTCAGCCGGATCCGCCCACAGGTCCATCTCATAGACCGATTGGCCGATCATCTCCTCGCGCGTACGTCCAAAGAAAGTGGCGTAGGCTTGGTTCAGGTCGATGATCCTGCCGTCGGAAATCGTGCGGTAGGCAATAGGATACGGGCTGTCGTAGAAGATGCGTGTCAGGCGTTCTTGCGCCGAGTTGAGCGTTTGTTGCGTGCGCCAATTGGCCCGGTCGCGTTTCAAGAGGGAAGCCAATGCCACGGTGGCGACGGGATAGAGCAACAGCACAGGCGCGCTGATCGCCTGCCACGTCGGCTGCCGGCTTTCGACGGGCAAGACCAGCACCCACAACAACATGGCGATATGCACGACCACGCCGAGGTTATATAGCTCGATCAAGCGCGAGGCATCGGGCGGCAGCCCGCGGCGGGCAAGGTGGTAGCGCCAGGCTAAGCCCAGCGCCGTGGCGGTGATGATCGTGCCCACGCCCATCCACACCCCGCCGCCGCCCATCGCCAACCGGAAGATCATGGCGACAAGCGCCCCGATCAGGGCGGGAATATGCCCGAAGAAGAGCGCAGACACGCTCATCAACACCGTTCGCGTGTCGAAGATCAGGCCAGGCGCCAACTCCCAGGGCGTCAGCATCAGAGCGATAGCGATGCCGCCGATGGCAAGGCCGGACAGGAGCTGCATCCGGCGCTGGAACGTCGCCGGCGCCCGATAGGCAAGGTTGTGGAGGTTGCCCAATACCATGAGCAACGCCACATTGTAGATCAGGGTGACGAACACGTCTTTCATTGGGGGCTTTCTCAGCAAGCGCGCCGTCTTGGTCGCGTGGATTGAACAATGCCATCCTACGCCGGCGGGGGACGCGGCGCAACCGGCGAAAGTCGTATAGTAATGCCGGTTTCCCGCCGATTCCTTGTGAAAGGGACCGAGGGTGCGAACCAAAAAACCATCCCTACACGGACGGAGATTCAGGCTTGCAGCAGGAGAATGGATTTCACTTATTTTCTACGCGTGGGGCGGATTCTGTCAAGCAAGGTTTTCGCAAAAGTCGTGGGCGCCTGCGGCTGGGGAGGACACGGGCGCAATGAACAACCGGCGACGACGCGCCTTGCGTGTTCTTTGCGCCCGGGGCGATGAATCGGTACAGCCTTACGCGGCTACGTAAGCCGCATCAGCCAAGGACTACGCCGGACGAACCGGCTTCGCCCTCTGTCCATTCAATCTCTATTTCGAGGCTGTGCTTGTTTCCGCTGCGTTTGGCTTCCTCTTCCACTTTCAGTTCCAACACAACCTGACCGGGGATGGACAACGTTAACTCGTCCTCACCCTGGCGCAGCGTGACCTCATTCTGGGCAAGCCGATCGGCAAGCTGGCGCAGGAACTCTGCGACCTCGCTCAGCTGCTTGCGCTCCTCGCTCTTGAACAACACGGTCTCCGGGGCCATTGGTACAGTCTCCTTTCAGGGATGTAGATCGGGTCGGATGCGCGAACACGCGCGCATCGCTCGCTAGAGATTCCGCACTCGGTCTCGGAAAACGGGGTTCACCGGTAGACGATGCCGTGGCTGCCTGCATATGCCAGGGCGCTGCGTTCAGCCCCATGCGACCGAGCACGCGACATCGCCTTCCGCTTCTATGATAGCGGAAAGACGGCGGAGATACCGTAAGCCCGCCCCAGATGGCGGCGGATACAGGCTCGCGCCGCCGCACATCCAGCCAACGTCGAACCGGTTAGGGCGCAATGACCAGGCGGCGATCCGCACGCAGCCGGTTTGCGCACGCGCCGCCCGGCGTGTACGATGGGGGCGTTATGCGCATGAGCCGTGTTCGCCTCGACCCGTATTTGCTCCTGCTCTTTGGTCTGAGCCTCTTCGCCGCGGCTCCTCTGTTGGCCCCGGGCTATTTCTACGACGCTCATGATGGACGGCATAGCGTATTCTTTGCCAGCATGTTCGACGAAGCAATACGCAGCGGAGCGCTGTGGCCGCGCTGGGCGATGCATCACAACCAGGGCTACGGGTATCCCACGTTCTTGCTCCAAGCGCCGTTGGCGTTCTATGTGGCCGAAGCCTTCATCCTGCTCGGCCTAAGCGCTACACAGGCTGTCAAGGCGGCATTTGCCGTCGCCCTATGGGGCGGCGCGTGGGGCATGTACGCCCTGGTGCGCACATGGATCGCAGAGGCATGGCCGGAGCCGGTGCCGCAACGGCAAGGTGCGCGCGTCGCTGCGGCAACGGCGCATGCCAGCATGGCGGCGTTAATCGCAGCCTTGCTCTATACCTTTGCGCCTTACCATCTGCTCGACGTCTATGTGCGCGCCGCGCTTGCCGAGACCATGGTAATGGCCTGGTTCCCCTGGGTCTTCCTGGCTTTCGACCGTCTGATCGCGGCCGGGACCGCCGCGGGCTGGCAAGGCAGACTTCTGGCAGCGGCCGCGAGCTACGCCGGCCTGCTGCTGACGCACACCTTTGCGCTCGCCGCCTTCACTCCCCTCCTGATGACGTTCGCCCTCTTCCGCCTGTGGAACGTCTGGCGACGCGAGCAGAATGGCGCGGTTACTGCAGCGGCCTCAGGCCGCTTGGCCGCGTTGGGACGCGTCGCCGCGCTTGCCGGCGGTGCGGGGATCGCCGCGCTGCTGCTGGCCTCGCCCTTCCTCGTCCCGCTCATCATGGAAGGGCCGCTGTTGGTGCAGGAGGAGTGGACGCGCGACACCTATCACTATTCGCGCCATTGGGTGCACTGGGGCCAATTTCTCAGCCCGTTTTGGGGGTACGGCTACTCCGACGACCCGGCAGGGGCCAACGACGGCATGGGCCTTCAACTGGGCGCGCCTTCAGTCTTGCTGCTCATAGCCGCCGCCTGGCTGCTCTGGCGCTTTGATCCCGATAGGCGGCGCGAACGCGACCGCTTTCGCGGGCTGATGGGCTATCTGCTGGTTGCGTCGCTGGTCGTGTTAGCGCTGATGACACCAGGCGCCGAAACACTGTGGGACGCTGTCCCGCTCCTCGCGGTGCTCCAATTCCCCTGGCGCCTGCTGGCGCTGACCAGCTTTACACTCAGCGCGCTGGGCGGGCTGGCGCTCTGGCAGATGGCGCGCACCGATGACGGCGCGTTTAGCGGGCGGCATGCGGAACGTGCGCTGCTGGCAATCGCCTTTCTCGTCGCCTGGGCAAGTTATTCCTACAGCCAACCCGGCGCTTTGCAGCCGGTGGAGCCGTGGCGCGAGGATGGCCGCGCGGTCATGGAGTTCGAGCAAGAACACCCTGACATGATCGCGACGACGCGCTGGGTGGACGAGCGCCCGGTCACGTCACCCCTCACCGAGCAGTACCAGCGCGACGATTTTTCGCTCGACGCGCTGGAGCGGCTAGCCGTGCTGTCGGGCGAAGGAGAAGTGCTGCGTCACTACAGCCTAGGCCACGCCTTTGGCGGCGAGGTGATGATGGCGACGCCCGGCGCGGTGCAGATTCGCTTGTATGAGTTCCCCGGCTGGCAAGTGAAGGTCAACGGGACGCCGGTCGCGCATCGCGTGTCGCCGCCCTACGGCTTGATCGAAGTCGACGTACCCGCCGGGCGCGTGCAGATCGACGTGTGGATGGGCGGCACGCCGGCGCGCACAACCGGCGCGGCAATCTCGGCGGCGACGCTGACGATCCTCGTCGGGCTATGGTTATACGGACGGACGGCAACCCGGAACCGTTCAGGGCTATTGGAGAGGACAGGCGAACAGACATGACGCAAGAAGAAGCGCTGGAACTGATCCGAGCCATGCTCAAAGCGCCGAACGAGGAAGAGGTGACTCGCCTCATCGCCTACAACCTGCCAAGGTTTGACGGCGTCTTCTTTTCAGTTCTCAACCACTCGATTGAGCAGTTGAAGCACGAGGGCAAACCTCACATTGCGCAAGCCCTGGAGCAAGTCGGCGGCGCCATCCTGCGCATGCGCACCCTGATCTAGGACAGCAAACCGGCGTCTAGCGCGGTCGCGTCTGGGATAGACGCCGGATTCCTCCATGTCACGCATCCATTCGCATAAACTGAACGGCCGCCTCGAACAAAGCGCGCGGGCTTCGTTTGATGGGATGAACGCGGTGGTTGAGCAGATAACCTTTGAACAGCTTGTGTGTCCACCAATATACGGTGTCGATGAACCGGTTGTGGGGCAACCTGATGAGGCGGCGGATCAGCGGCTCCAGCCAGGGGAACTCCACGCCAATCGCAAACCACCGCTGCAGATGCTCGATCTGGCGTTTCTCCTTCTCCCCGAAATTCAGCGCCGATCGCTCCCATGAAATGGAGGCGATATCGTCGAAATTAAAGGCGTCTGCGACGAAATCGCCCGTAACTGCGTACTGCCCCAGCTCCGTTCCCGGATAGGGCTGGAAGATGAAGGCCTGGGCATAGGAAACGCGCGCTTCGGCATTGAGGCGCATCGTGTCGATGTCGTCTTCGAGGTTGCCGGAGGGAAGGCCGAGAATGTTGGTCGCGGTTACGTTGATGCCCGCGTCGCGCAGGAGGCTGCCTGCCTGGATGATGTGATCGCGGGTCATGTGCCGTTTGAGCAGGTCGGCGCGGATGCGATCATTGGCCGCCTCAATGCCCATGCTCACAGTGAACGCGCCGGCCTTGGCAAGCAGGTTCACCTTGTGCGGCCCGCGCACCAATAGGTCGGCGCGGACATTACAGAAGAAGGGCAGCCCGACCCGTGCAGGCCACTTCTCTGCGAACTCCTCCAGCCAGTCATCGTAGATGATGAACAGGTCGTCGATGAAGAAAACGTACTGCAACGGCCAGTTGTCGCGCACCCATAGCGCTTCCTCAATGATCGTATCGACCGGACGCTGGTTGCCGCGGCGTTCGCGTTTGTAGATCTGGTAGTAGGCGTGGTTGAAACAATAGGTGCACTGGTAGGGACAGCCGCGCGACCCCATGAAGCGTTTGATGTACGCATTGCGGCTATATTCATGTTTGGCGTAAATTAACTCGCGGTCGGGGAACGGCAGCGCTCCTAAGTCGCGCTCAAGGGGGCGCACCTGGTTGCGCACGATCTCATCGTCGATTTTGAACCACCAGTTAGGGATGTCGGGCTTCAGACCGCCGTTGCCCAGAGCGTTCGCCAAATCGACTAGAGCGCCTTCGCCTTCACCGACGCAGACGCCGTCCACACCCTGTTCTTCGATCATTTCGGGAAAGAAAGTGGGGTGCGGCCCGCCGAACACGGACGTGAC
>Ga0334887_1000999_pt1 | contig 39880 bp, 35 predicted proteins | sample GraSluR1_MG_10_FD_207217 | JGI IMG/M metagenome (GOLD analysis project Ga0334887, IMG submission 207217) | Sludge microbial communities from methane-producing bioreactor in Wageningen University, Netherlands - Granular Sludge_18_07-R1 | ecosystem: Engineered > Bioreactor > Anaerobic >...
CGGAATCTTATATGTGTAAGGATGTAGCTGGTGAGAAGGGCATTCAGGTAGTACATTGTCACGGCGGGATTTCAAAACTGCTGGTTGAGTTGGGGAAGTTGAAGAGGTAGGTGTGATAATAGATTTTAAACAATATAATAAATTATTGGTTAAAGCCAAACTGTTATCTAAACAATTACCATCATCTCGAATAAAAGAAAAACAGGAACCTGAAATCAGATCCCTGTAAACCTTTAGAATAATTAAAATATCTTTTCAGACTGTTTTTAAAAACATTCTCATCACCTCAAAGTTCTCTGGAAGCAGCCATAACCTCCTCTTCAGTAATGATGTCCTTTTTCATGGAAACACCGAGAGCCAGCGATTTATCAACCAGTTTGCCTATTTTTCTTACAATGCCGCCGGAAAGGCTGTGAATTGCCTTGCACGCATTTTCATTGAATATCTGCTTTGAGGCATTTGCAGTTTTCATCTGATGGTCAATCAGTTTTGCAACTTCAGAAAGATTTAGAGAGTTCATGTGAAATTTCATATTAATTCTCTGATTAAAGGACTCCAGATAATTACGGGCCAACCGGTCATTGAGGTGGCTCTGAGCAACCAGAATAAACAGTGCCGGATCCACTGAGTCCATGTTGAAGTTTGATATAATCTGCAGCTCAAAGAAGTTCTCATTTTTCAGAAGATGGGCCTCGTCGATAATGATAATGGGAACTCTATTAAGCCCGGTCGCATAATGCAGAATCCTCTCCTGGATAGATTTAAAGAGAACAGATTTAGTGGCATAGGATTCCCCTTTCAGAGCATCATTGAACTGTTTATAAAAATCTCCAATTGCCACAGTGGCAAGGGGAAGATATATCGGGAAAAACCGGTCTTTGTTGAGACCTGATACAAAGTTCCGGATAGCAGTTGTTTTGCCGCTTCCCGGTTCTCCGGTAATGAGCATAATACCCCGCTGCTTTTTCATGTATTTAAGTCGCCCTTCAAGTTCAGAAAACTCAGAAGATTTAAACATGTTTTCCGGTTCAACATCCTTTGGGAAAGGCTCTCTGGTAAGCCCATAGTATGCCTTATACATCATCATCCTCCCTGCTGTATGCAATGCGTGATTCAGAATTATAATGCTTATCAAGTTTTGTGAGAACAGCTTCCTGTTTGTTGTTCTCAAATATTCGAAGGTCCCGTGGATTGTCCAGAGGGTAGCGTATCTCAATTTTTTTCCCGATGTACTTAGCCGGAACTTCATACAGGCAATTATTAACAGTCACGGTAGAATCATTTTTCACTGTTCTAAAAACAGTATGATGAAAATAATGATCAGCTTCAGAAGGCACAATTGTCTTAATCGATACATTAGACATATCTGCCAGATAACGGTCCATGGGAGTGTCGTTGATGCTTTTATGGATATTGATATTATATTCATCAAGAAGCCATCGTGAAAATGCCTCGTTAAGTTGTTGTATGGAAAATGATTTATGCTCAATATAAAGATTAGGGATAAACATGTCCCTCACAGTCCGGAAAAAACGTTCGATCTTCCCTCTGCTGGGGCTATCATAGGGCTTGGAATGAATGAGCGCTGTTCCCAATTTTGCACAGACCATGTGGATGTAGCCGGAAGAAAAGACCTTGCCGTTATCACAGTAAAACCGCTGAGGTATGCCGTATGTGAGTACTGCCTGCTTTAAGGTCTTCTGCAGAGAGAGTGAATGCTCAGATAAATAAAACTGTGCCCCGGTGATAAGGCGGGAATAGTCATCTATTATCGCACAGAGATAGGTCTTGAGCTTTTTCCTCCCTTCCGTGACATAGGGGCCATGCATAAAGTCTGCTGTCCAGAGGATGTTGATATGTGGTGCCTCAAATGCTTTCCTCGGTTTTGTTTCCTGAGATTCAAATGCGACATTATTGGCTTTTAAAAAGTTCCGGAGGGTAACTTCAGTAAAATTTTCTGCTTCAATAATCCCTTCTGCCAGCAGGTACCGGTACAGATTACTGATGGTCTTAAATTCATACTCTTCACAGAGTTGATGTATTCTCTCTCCAAGAGGCATGGAGATCTTCCGGGATTTTCCCCGGTCTGTTCTTCGTGAAGGTTTCAAGCCTTCGTAACCTTCTTTTCTGTAAATATGCAGCCACTTTTTAAAGGTCCGGGGATTGAAGGTTGCTCGATCAACCTTGCCGGGGAAATCATATTCCCGTACAGATGCTCTTTCAAAATACTGCTTCTGATTTATACTGCTGTCATTGATTACCGGGGCTATGATACCGTATTTGAATATGGCTATTTTGTCATCTATATTCACGGGCCTATCCTCCTGGAAATTAATTTTAACAGTATTATAGCCGGAGACTGCATCTTGATCACGACATAGATTGTGTATGATGTTTAAAAAAATAAATTTCATAATTTACTGATATGCGGGGAAGCAGAATTTTTTATAAACCCTGCATGAATTTTCTAAAATTAATTCCTATCTGCAGAATTGTGATGCTGTCCCAAATAGAAATCGGGCATTCTTGCGATATTTTCTCTCTGTTTTAAAATACAGTACCGACAGGTCATATGCCCCCTTAAGAGGATGATCGTTAAGGTGTACTGGATAATTAAGGAGATAGTTAATAACTTCCCGCTGTGATAAGATATGAAAATCCGGTGGGGCACGGTCAGCATTGTAATGATGTTGAAAAAAGAGGACCAGTTTTATTCTGGCCTGTTCCATGACCTGAAGAAGATGCTGAATCATCTTCTCTGAAAAGAAAATTTCATCAGGAGTGATTGAATCTATTTTTGCAAGAGTATGCTCTACACACTCATTTGCAGCAAGTAACTGCAGGATATACATCATCAGGATTATAGAAATCCGGTTATAGGGAATCAAAGTATCAGGCAGCAGGGAAAAGGTTGTGTGTTTATGTTTTGCTTTATTTACTCTTCTGCAAAGGTATCTGGCGATTGGTATGAGTATAAAAATTATTCTATATTTTTCCGGATCAAAATCTATGGCCAACCTGTAATAGAATCCGATTCTGACCGCGCAGTTTTCCCCTCCGCAAATGGGGCATATTTCAGAAAAATCCGGAAAATCAAAAATTCCTGCTTGAACTTTTTTCCGGTAGTCCGATAATGAAATTAATATCTTAATTGGTATCTGGAAAAATCTGCCTCCTTGGAAAGTTTAGTAGTGGTACTAAAACTTCGGGCAGATTTTTTTATGTCTTCACAATTTTTTAATTGAAGATCCTTTATTTTTTTAATTTTTTTGGGAATTATACTGAAAGGGATACGGGTATTATTTAATACTGCCTGATTTTCAGGGGTTTAATTCTTTAAAATAACAGTAAACGGACATATTCTCGTTACTCATGAATCTTTAAACCTGACGAGTAAACGGAAAGTCCCGATGCCTAATATCTGCGAGTACTTCAAAGTCCCCTATGTTGATACATTCAAAATGCTCCGTGATTTAAATGCGAAATTTAACTGGTGAATATAGTTTATACTGAATAGTGCCGTATATTATATAAATAATGTTGGTAAAGAGCCAGCCTCTATCAGATTTCCGGAATATAAAATTCATATTAAGACAGAATTGATATTTTTTACGAAAAGTACCGGAAATATTTTTTGTAAAGTAATTGCATATCAATAATCAGGGGGATGTATGAGTGAAAAGGACATTATAAAAAACCATGATCTGATTCTCAAGAGTTTGCTTGAATATCGAAAAAATAACCCCGATTTTACTTTTTCATTTTTATTGACAGAAGTGCAAAGCGATATTATGATATAATATCAAAGTTGTTAAAAGAAGCACCATGCAGGTATACAGATATATTTTGAATGTTGATGAAAAAGGGAAACTTGAATCTCTTGAGCTACCCGAATTAAGTGAAAGCAGGGTCGAAGTAATAATTGTCCCTTTAAATGACGATGAATCACATCTTCTGACTGCATCAGAGTCATCAACTGATTTCTGGGAAAATGAAACTGATGATCAGGTATGGAATAATGCTTAATCAGAGAAATATAGTTCTTGTTTCAATTCCATTTACTGATTTAAGCAGTATAAAGAGAAGACCTGTTGTCATAAGTTCCGGTGATTCTTTAAAATAACAGAAAACCCTCTCACTACGAGGCTCACTACTACCCACATTTATTCTTCCGGCTCCCGACAGGCATGGATGCGTTAGTGCCGCGATTGCATGGATGCAGAAAAGCGGCCTTCTCTCATAGTAAAAAATAATACCTTGTACTTATTTCCCTGAGGGAGAAGGGGGAGAGTTAGGATAAAAGCAAACAAGAGTTCATTTTTTTATGCGGTCACCCCTCTCCCCGGTATCAATCCATGAATTAACATTAAAGTTTATTCATGGGAGAGGGGCCGGGGGTGAGGGCACAGTGGGTCAGCCAGGTACTGTTTAAGAAGTGGGTAGCAATAAACCTCGAGGGGAGGGCGCGCCGGAGCGATGCGGTGAGCCTGCCGAACTGGCCGGATGGGGTCAAAAATGCGGGGAACCGACCTGTAGCGCGGTGGCCAGCCGTTTTTTCCGGAATGGGTGGCAGCTTTACGCCGGAATATGCTTTAAACAACTGCAGCCGGGAAAAATGAAATATCAGGAGCTTTTGACTTTTTAAGGAAGCCCTAATTATATTTATTGACATTTGCGAAATAAAATATTTTATTTTATGAAGTAATTATTCCTGATGGGCTTTATTGCGCTTCTCTTTATTATTTCAAGAGGGCATTAATAATGAGTTATAACTTTCCGCACCTTTTTTTATATACCGGGGTCGGGAGGAGCAAGTTTAAAGAGCTTCTGTTGTTTAGCAGCAGGTTTTTATGCACTTTTATGCGGGTGTCCGTCAGTTTTTTTCAGGGAATAATTTAAAAAACTATATTCGAGGGGGTTTTTTCATGAGAAAGTTTATGCTTTTGTTTATTCTTCTATTTGTTGTAAGCTGCGGCGGCGGTGTTCAGTACCAGGATGCGAGAAAAGCAAGCGGCTCCATGGAGTGGGGTCCTAAAGAAATAAAAACTACAGTTGATAAAATGGTTACATCTTTATACGGATTTCTTAAAGATGACTGGGGGAAGCCTGCATTTATTCAGGTGATGAATGTCCGCAACAGAACTTCTGAGCATATTGATACAAGTCTTATCATGAGTGAAGTGCAGACAAAGCTTATCCAGAAGAGGATAAAGTTTATAGATGATTCTCTTGATGCTGAGACAATGCGTGAAATTGAAAAAGGTATGACAGGACTTATTGACCCTGACAGCGCAATCCCTGTGGGGCAGCTGAAATCACCAAACTTCTTTTTAACAGGGGAGATACGGGAAAATGTACGCGTTGTAAAGGGTAGAAGGGTTCAGTATCTTCAGATAACACTTCAGCTCAATAACACCAGAACAAGGGTTGTTGAGTGGCAGGATCAGCAGGAGTTCCTGAAATCAACAAAGACAGACCGGATCAGTTTTTAAAAAGATGACTACCTGGAGTAAATGATGAAAATTATTATAAAAACTGGAATTGCAGTTTTTCTTTCTCTGGCTCTTTTTTCATGTTCATCATCGAAAAGCTATGATGAGGCTATGAAGGTTCCGGAACAGAAGTTCTATAAAGGGGAGTATAAAGAAGCGGCCAGAATGCTCCTGCCGGAAGTGAACAAGAAAGGGAAGGATCAGCTCCTTTTTATGATGGAGTGCGGCTTAATGCTTCATACAGCCGGGGATTATGCCACAAGCAATAAGGTGCTTCTCCCTGCTGCAAAACTTGCCAGGATTATACCTATCAGTGTGAGTCAGCAGGCAGCCTCACTCCTGACCAATAATAGAAATACAAACTATCGCGGCGAGGATTTTGAAAAGGTACTGGTGAATATGTACCTGGGTTTGAATTTCCTTATGCTGAAGGATTATGAGTCTGCAAGGGTGGAGTTTGCAGCTGTTAATAATGAGCTTGCGAAAATCAGAACAGAAAAGGGCGAAGCCAGATACAAACAGAATCTTATGGCAAAGTATCTTACAGCCATAGCCTTTGAAATAATCGGCGAAAAGAGCAGGGACCAGAGAGATATCGATTTTGCTTATATAGAATATAAGCAGATACATTCCCTTGATCCTAACCTTGTGCAGGTTCAGGATGATCTTTTAAGGCTTTCCAGACGTTTAAATTACATGGATGATTATGCTGACTGGAGCAGAAAGTTCCGCAGGGGATTTAATGCCGGTGAGGGGGATGGAGAGCTTGTAACTGTTTTCCAGGCCGGGAGAAGCGCTGTTAAGAAATCGAGGGGTTCTCTTCTGAAAGATCCCATGATAGAGCCTGCTATAAGGGTTACACTGCAGACAAGCAGTTTAGCAGCAGGTGTAACAGTGGCTACGGTTCTTGTGACTCTCCATAATGCAGAAAATCCTATCCCTAAATTTGTTAAAAGGGATAACAATGTTAATTCTGTGCGGGTAAATGTGGGGGGAAACAGGTCCAATACTGTAATGCTTGAAAATGTTGAGCAGACAGCTATTCAGAATCTTGAAGATGATTACGGCAGACTGTACAGAAGAGTGGCTGCTGAGGTGGCGCTTAAGGCTGCAGCTTCTGTCGCAGCAGGTATGGCTGCAAAAAAAATGGCAGAGCAGAGTAAGCAGCTTGGCGGATTTGCCGGGCTCATCGGCGCTGCTGCGGGTCTTGGTACAGGTGCGGCGCTATTTTCACAAATGAAGCCCGATTTGCGATCCTGGCACACACTCCCTGCAAATTTTCAGTTGGGGAGAGTCTTTTTGCCGCCGGGGAAATATACAGCTAATTTCCAGTTCATGGGTAGAGGCGGAGTAGTTTCCACAGTAGAAAAAGAGGTTGAAATAAAAAGGGGTGAGAAGACACTGGTCAACTTAAGAACGCTTTTTTAGGAACAGGATTGTGAATAATGTCTCTTAATAGTAATAATAGCAGAAGGGGAGATCAGGATTCTCCCCTTCTTTTTAATTCGGAGATTTTTGATAGTCTTATACATCCGGCAGGGATAATTTCCCGAAAGGGTGTCATCGAATATGCAAATAAGCCTTTTGTAGATATATTCGGCCTTGAAACCGACCTGAAGACATTCGACTGGCCTAATTTATTTGTCAATGGCAGTAAAAAAACTGTTGCCCGCTCTTTTGTTAATGCCATAAACGGGGCTTTTTCATCCTCTGTTGTAGAGCTTAAACCTTCCGGTGAATCTGCGGAAAAAACTATCTCAGCTGAAGTCCTTATGCAGCCCCTTCTTATCAGTGGGCTGGTGTCATCTGTCCTGATTTTTATAAGAAATATTGATAACCAGCCGGGTGTTCATATTTTTAATGGTGAATTGTCAAATGATAGTTGTGGAGACTCCCACTATTTTGAATATTCACCCCTTCCGCTCATGAGGCTGGGGAAAAATATGGCTGTTGTCAGGTGCAGCAGATCTTTTGAAGGTGTTGTAGGGTATAAATGCGAGGAGCTCTCAGATATTGATAATCAGATAATAAAATCTGTTTTCAAATATGATTCGGAAAAGATTAAAAACTATGTTTCGGAAATATTCAGCGGGAATATCCCTTTTAAGCGTATCGGTGAGGTGAAGATCCGCACCAGAAGCGATGATGAACGTGTTGTTAATGTAATAATGTATCCTGTGCTGAATAGAGATGAAATTACATCAATAGATCTTCTTATGGAAGATATTACCATGCTGAAAGATCTTAAATACCGGCTTACTATTGCAAAGAGAATAAATCTCCTCAGTGATATAGGGCGGGGGTTTATCCATTCCATAAATAATACAACAAATGTTATACTTAATCAGACCCAGCTGCTTCAGATAATTACTGAGAAAAAAACAGTACTTGAGGGGCTGAAGCAGGTTGAAAAATATGTTCATGATGTGATTGAACATATCAGAAGGATTCAGAACTTTCTTGATGAAAGGGAGGAGGGGGAGATTGAAAAAGAGGAATCTCTCCTTAAGGTGATTAACGATTCGGTTGAGTTTGTAAAAATTCATTTTAAGGTGGAAGAGAGCAGGAGACGCAGGAGTATCTTTCTTGAACGGAATTATGATAATAATGTGAATATAAAAACTGATACAAGGTTTTTAAGGGAGCTTATTATCTGGGGAATTTTAAGGGTGGCATCTTATGTGGAGAAAAAAGGGGACATTTTAATTGATTTAAACAGAAGCGGGTTCTACTCCCTTTCAATTTCTGTTAAGAAAAAAACTTATACTGAAAGCGAGAATATTGTTCCTTTTACTATTGACGGCTTTTCCCCCTCAGATATAAGGAATGCTGCAGAGAAGATTAATTTTAAGATAGTCGAAGAGGAGTCGGTTGATTTTTATTCGATAAAAATTATTTTCCCCAGGAATGTGATTATTGAAAATGGCGAAATCCAGAACGGCAGAAATGATTATAAAATTGAAGATAAGGATATTCTCATTGTTGAGGATGAAAAAGCGCTGCAGCTTATACTGGGTAATCTCTTTGAACGAATGGGGAACCGGGTATATATCACCGATAATGGATGCAGGGCCTTTGAAGAGTTTAAAAACAGGGATTTTGATATAGTACTTACCGATTATGATGTTGCCGGATTAACAGGGATTGAGCTTGCGGCAAGGGTGAAGGAGATAAACGAGGATACTGTTACAGTTCTTCTTTCCGGCTGGTCACTTGGCGGCCTGAAGGGGTATGATAGTATTATCGATTTTTATATAGCCAAGCCCTTCAATATCGAAGACCTTGTTAAGGGTATTATTTCAGTGCTCCCTGCTAAGACTGTATAGAGCCTGCACTACTTTTTTCAAGAACCTCTATGGAGGCCCCCTTTTATGCGTAATGTCCTGATTTATATTGTCATTATTATTTTTTCTGCCGGGTGCGGCGGGCAGGAACTTGTCCGGTTTTACGGCCCTGTCCCCAGGGGTGATGTTGAGATTATTTCCGGCAAGGGGGGGCTTATTAAGTCTCTTTACTTTGATGTGCTTTTTGAGCATGTTCAAAAGAGCGACTGGGAATATCTTGCATCATTCAAGTCTTTAAAAGGGGGCGGCACAGGTTACCCTCTTGAGCCCTGCTTTCATATCATGATAATAAATACCTGGAACAGACCTTTTGAGGTTAAAAAAATCGAGCTTATCTGCGACGCTGTTTCTGCAGAGCCGGAATATTTTGACTTTTCTGGAGACCCTGGTTTCCCTTCAGAGAGGTATGCCATTGATCTTTCTGCTTTATGGAAAAAAAGAAGAGTTTTAACCCATCATGAGTTAGTGGCTGATATGGATTTTAAAAGCGGTACTGTTGAATACAAACTCGATTTTATTGCACCGGGTGATAAAATATCTTCTTTTTATCTGTTTAACAGTGTTCCTGCAGGGTGTAAAAACATAAAACTGGCAGTGACTATAAAATATCTGGACATGGAAAAAGTTATTGATTTTGATATTACCAGTGTCATCTATAGTAGAAAGAAGTGGTTATAATTTTTTAGTGTTAATTCCTTAACTTTTATTTTAGATAAAATGCTCTAATATCCCCGCCGCCGTAGGCGGCGGGGATATGTCATTAAGTTAAGAGCTTCACAGTTTCGCAACGGCCCCCCAAACCCCCCGGAGGGGGGCTTAAAGGCTGTGTTATTAAACTTTTAATTTGTTAAAAGAGTTTAAAAGTCCCCCTCCGGGCGGTGTACTGAGCTAGACGAAGTAGGATTTAGGGGGCTTAACTTAATGACATTGAGGCGGCGGGGATATGGGAAACATCATTATTATACTAAAAAATATCTTTAGGAATAATTACTGATAATTCATGGAGTTTTAGATGAAAATAGATGAAAAAGAGATAGCAAAAGTTGCAAAACTTGCACGTCTTGATCTTTCTGAAGATCAGAAGGCGGAATTTTCTAAGCAGCTTAATGATATAATTGAATATGTGGAAAAAATTAAGGAACTGGATACATCTGAGGTTAAACCTGCTGATCATATAGCAGATTTAAACAATGTGACAAGAGAGGATATTGTTAAAGAATCTCTTAAGACATCTGAACTCGAAAAGATTGCCCCCCGTTTTGAAAAGGGGCATATTGTTGTTCCAAGGATCATAGAATAGGTATGCCTTCAAAATCGAAGCGGCTATTTGTGGGCCTTCCTCTTGCGGAACAGGCTGTAATTGATTCAATGGGGAAGATTGTTAATGAGCTGAACAGTTTTAAGCAGGATCTTAAAATCGTAAAAAAGGAAAATTATCATATTACCCTGAAATTTCTGGGGTCTGTTAAAGAGGAGACCGCTGTAAAACTTGCTGACTCTTTTAAAAACATAGTACCCGGCACAGGCCCTGTAGCTTTTCAGCTGAAAGGGCTGGGATCTTTTCCCGGCTCCTCCGGTTCTTCTGTTATCTGGGCAGGTATAGAGTGTGATATCAAGCCTCTTCTTGAGCTGCAGAAGCTGATTGAATACTGGAGCGCCTCTTTCGGATTTGACAGGGAGAAAAGAAGGTTTACCCCCCATTTTACACTGGCAAGAGTGAAAAATTATTCTATTCCCGATGCCGGGCTGAAAAGCCTGATAGCTGATAATAAAGAGACATTATTCGGGGAGGCTCTTTTTAAAGAGTGCCATCTTTATGAGTCATTCCTTTCTGAATTGGGCCCCAGGTATGAAATAATATCGTCTATAATTTTATAATTAATCATGGTTCATACTGGTATGTTGTGAGAAGATGTAATATTATTTGTTCACACATCTGCCCGTATTGGCCCCCTGTCCCCCAGAGGGGGCACGTAAAAGAAGTATTTGAATTAGTGAATTACTCAATGAGTTAAAGGACCTATTTATTTTGTTGAGTTTTAAAAAGATTTCCGGAATATTATGACTGATACTGGACTGGATTTCTGCAGAGTATAGGAAATATAGAACTGCTGATTAGAGTTGAAATTGTATTAAAGAATATTGGATTAGTTAGAAGTGGTAAAAATTAAATTATAAGATTATTAATAAATAACTCGTGCCCCCTTCAGGGCGCCCGAGCGAAGCGACAAAGTACTCCCGGGGTAGACAGGGGGAAAAGGATTTACAGAGGTGGAGTAATGGCTGAACTTGTTAAAAAACCTGAGGAAGTGGCGGAAAATCATTTTCTGCTCAGTATCAAAATTGATAATAATAAATCTGTTCCGGGTCAGTTTGTGAATATCCGGGCATCTGAAGGCTTTGAGCCTATGCTGAGGCGCCCCTTTTCTATATTTAACTCTTATGGGGATATAATAGAGGTGGTTGTAAGGGTGGTGGGTAATGGCACATCCCTTATAAGCAATATGGAACCGGGGCCAATAAATATTACAGGTCCTGCAGGTAAGGGGTTCACTATTGAAGAGGGGAAGGATCTTCTCCTTGTGGGGGGGGGAGTGGGGAATGCCCCGCTTTTTTATCTCCTTAAGGAGCTGAAAAAAAATGGTAACAGAGTAACCTATATATACTGCGCAAGGGGTAAGGATTATATTTTTTCCGCTGATATGTACAGGGAACTTGCGGATGAGTTTATTGTTACAACAGATGACGGATCTGAAGGTGTAAAGGGATTTGCAACTGATGTAATGGCTCATATAATTTCAAGGGGGAGTTTCAGCCGGATATATACCTGCGGGCCCGACCCTATGATGAAAAAGACAGTTAATCTGGCGGACAAAAACGTACCTGTTGAAGTGTCGGTGGAGAATTATTTCGGATGCGGAGTGGGGCTTTGCGTGGGATGTACTGTTGATACTGTTGACGGGTATAAAAGGGCCTGTGTTGAAGGGCCTGTTTTAGACGGAAGAATTATCCTATGGGAGAATATGCCTGATTAGGCCTATTCCCCTTTTTTAAAAAGCTCACTATTTCCTGCGGGCTTAAATTTTTCAGGAGTTTCTCTAACCTCCCCGGATACAGGGGAGACACATGAAAGTCAGGTCTGAATCCCCATTGCAGGGAGGACCCATTTATTAGCTGCAATAAACAGGGCAAAGACCAGAAACATCCCTGCCATCGCAAAGGTCAGCTCTCTATCTTCATCTCTTTTGACTTCGTTTTTCATATATTACCTTCATGTATGTTTGATTTTCTGATATAATATTAGTTACATTAATAGTTTTTTCCGGTTTTCCGGGAGAATTATGCATTATCTTCAGCCCCAGCGTAGAGGATTAAAAAGATCGGCATAAATATTCCAGTGCGCCTCGGAGAGGGACAATGTAATTAAGTTAAGCCCCCTAAATCCCCCGGAGGGGGACTTAAAGGCTCTGTTATTGAACTTCAAAATTTGAAAGAATGGGGATAAGGTCGAGATTGTGCGGTCCTGGCCGGGGGATCAGTTGAAATCGATTTTGTTTTCCATGCAGTATTGCTTAACTCGTTTTTTTTGAGATTTTCGGCTTATGCCTATGGATAACGTATGTGTATGATATAATAACAATCCCCTTTAATTCGGTAACGAAAGGCTTTAACTCTTTGATATAGGAATCTTCGATAACACACCGGGAGTTTAAACTCAACTTTCTGGTGATAAAGAGACAGATTGAATATTATCGGTATAACGAATCAGTTTCATATTCCTTCAATACGACCTGTTTAAATTAAATTTAAGGTCGCAAATTGCGACCTCAAGATAGATAGTCGATCAAACGGCTATAATGGTTTTATAAAATAAAGCGTATTTTTTCTCCCAGCTCTGCCTGTGTCATATTTTTCATCTTCCGGTAAATGGACATTGTTTTACCCGGTGTAACTCTTGCTTTAGCGGTTTTATACCATTCAGAGTCTTCAATGTTAATATATTCATCATCATCCGAAACAGTAACTTTTTTGCCGTAAACTTCTTTCAGCATGGTGATTATCTTTTCAGGTATATCACCGGTCATATCTATTTTAGTATGGGGCGTTTTCACGTGAACCTGCATAGTATACCTCGATTATTAATGTATTTTTTTCAGATCTCCAGCAGGCAACCCATTTGCGCGAAAGATGGCAATGATATTCATTCTCTTTCAGTTTGTTGTAATTCGGCTATCCCGAGGGGCTGCATCATCTATAAGTTGTCCGAAGTTTTTTGCCCCCCACTAACACGACAATCCATTATTTTTTTATTCTTTTTACTTTTTTATCTTTAACAAACTCAAGTTTATAATGTAATACTGAAAGTATCGGAGTCAGTGTATTCAAGCTTATGTTAGAACTTTTACCTGATCTTAGATTTTGAATCATTGTTGGTGAAACTCCTGATTCTTCTGCTAATTTTCTAACTGAAATTTTATTTTCTTCCATAGCTTCAATAAGAAATTCAGAAATTAGAAATTTTTCATATCCTTTTTCAAATCCTGCTTTCCATTCCGGGTCTGTCATGAGTTTATCGAATGTACTTAATTGTTCAGGTGCTTTATTCTTCTTCATAATATTTTCCTTCTCTAACTCTTCGAATATAACTTTCTTTATAGTTTAACGCTTTGATCTTTTCATTTTCAGGTAATTTATCAGATTTTTTCCGGAATGCATTTGTTGCGATGATTGTTTTACCTGTAACGAAGAATGATAAAAATCGTTCCGGTTGTGGTTTGAATGCCTAAATTTTATCGCCTTCATATCGGAATTTCCTAATGTCATTAATTTTTCCATTATCACCCATTCTTTTGAGAAGATAGAAAACTTTCTTTTGCATTTCCGGATCAAGTTCCAATAAATAGTCATGAGCCTGGCTGTTTCCTGATTCATCATAATACCATTCGATGGTGTAGATTTTGCCTTTGTATGCGATGTAATTTTTTTTAGCCATAATTTATTGTGTCAATATATTTGTACAGTGTCAATAGTTTTTTACGTTTTATTTCTGTAAAAATTTTTAAAAATACGGAAAAGAGGGGCAAAAAATTTTGGACAACTACTGCTTGTACGAATTATTGCGTCTTAAGTTCCTAATGGGAGGAACACCGCTAATAAATGCGGATTTCAGTTCTATATCCCCGCTGCCTTCGGGGTGTATACTGAAAATTCTGCTATACTGCAGCTAATTATTAAATATCGAGAGATTTCAGCCAGGTCATTTCTGCTTTTAAGTGCTGCTCCAGGTATGTGAGTATGTGCTTATAGTTTATCTTAGTAATATTATTATGGGATGCTTCTTTTACATGATCCATTTTCATTTTGATAAACTCAGTTCTCTCTTCCAGTAATTCTTCTCTCTGTAGTTGTGTGAGACCGTCTATATGTAGCAGCAGCATATCTGCATTAAAATGAATAAAGGTGTTTTGAAAATATTCTTTTAAAAGGTTTTTGAAATGCTTTTTCCCTGCAGGCAAAATCTTATAAATAAATTTATCCGGTGTTCCTTCTTCCTTCTCTGTGGCGACTTTTTTTATCCAGTTGTTTTTATTCGCCTTTCGTAATGCATAATAGATTGATCCTGCTTTAAGGTCTGAAAAACCTTTTAACTGTTCTTCCGTTTTTCTTTTTATATCATAACCGCTGAGATTTTCTGTCATCAGGAATCCAAGTACGATAAGTTCAACTCTCATTTATATTCCCCCCAGGGTCTGCTACAGGAATGAGTTGATGATAATTATTTCATTTGTCAAGAATGTTACAGGGTTCTGCTGCAGCGGGATTTAATCTTTAATCACGATCCAGGCCGGCCAGATAGCCCTGGGTGATGGCCACGGAGCTGTGGCCCAGGAACCGCTGTGTTGCTATTATATCGTTTCTTTCTATAAATGAGAAGAAGCTGGACACTGCCGCGATCCGCTCCCGGATGCTGTTATTCATATCATACTGCTTATATATGTAATTCACATAATCATCAATATCAATGGAGTTGAGTTTAAATACGTTCAGTTCTTTAAGCTCCAGCCAGTTAAAGAAGATCTGCAGAGATTTACCGTAGGTTTCTCTGGTTGCTTCTGAATCGAATCCGGAGAGCCAGCGATCCTGCAGGGAGTCCAGGTCAGATTTGCTCATTTTCATTTCTGTTTTCAGCTCATCTTTAAGCTGGTCAACCAGGAGCTGCTTTGTTATATATTCCAGTTCCTTGTCATTGAGGTTTTTCAGGTCCCTGGAGCTGAGGAAGCTTTCAACCTGGCTGATGATCCGGTCTTTTTTATTGATGGATATTTCTGACCTAAAACATAGTCCTCCTATGTTTTAGGTCGTTATAATCTTATATTATATGGACATAAAAACCGGTTAAAGGGTATAGTAATAATTCTGAAATTAGATACTAATTACATGTTTAGCTGCACCCCATAATTCTTGCGGGAAGCTAGTTAAAGCTAAATCTATATCTCTTTCTATTATTTGAGCTGATTTAGCAACACCAAGTATACTTGTTGCTATATTAATAATCTCCTCTTCTTCTTCAATTATTTTATTTTCTAAGGCTAGCTTATAAACACTCAGTACCAGATCGATAGTATTTACTTTTAATGAATGTTCTTTAGCAATAGATTTTTTTTCTAATTCAACATAAGAAATAAGGTCTTTTATTGTGAAAGTAAATTGAAATCCTTCCAATAGATTTTCAAGACTTGATGATCGTTTTGTATATGGATCGTCTATTATTAATATTTTCCCTGGCATTAGGTGTTTTTCTGCAAATTCTATTTCCTGCTCTAACACTTCTCTGTTTTTCTTTTTCGTAAAAAGGTCTATGGTCTTTTCGTAGAAAACAATAATTTTATCAGAGGATAATAATTCTTTTAATTCTTCATCGGAGGAAAAAGAAGTTACCCAGTTGGCTTTCAAATTGAGAGAGGTAAGAGTTTTTTCTAAATGCCATCTTTTCCCAACACGGGGGCGGCCAAGGATAGAAAGGAACCTTTTTTCAGGGTTTTGAAGAAATTCCTTATATGTATTTTGTAGATTTTTTAAAGCAGTAAAACCGTCTATGGTAACCATGATTTCTCTCTCTTGATTTTGCTTTTCCGAAAACTATCACTGTTCGTTATTTTTTTTTCTAATTGAATATGAATTTAACAATTCTTTCAACTGCATTATTCGTTGCTGATTCAATATCTTCTTTAGTCCATATATCTTTGGGGTAATTTGTTAGTTCTGCTGCAATTGCATATACACTATCTTTATAACCTTTTTTGTCTTTAATCGAATTTTGTTTTTTGCTTTTAAACCATTCATTGCTAAGTGATTTATTTATATCCTCTTCGAGGAGAATTTTATTTCCTAATTTGTTTATATGCAATCTAAATTCTTCCTTGTCTGTAATACCTGCGTCTTGTTGAATTGTTGAAACATTACGACCACTAGCAGGCATGATGTGTTCAACGTTAACTTGTTCTCCCAAATAAAATTTTTTCTTTTGGCTTTTGGCATAAATATATTCATTTAGGTAAACAAGGCTGTTTTTTTCATATATATAAACGGCATCTTCAATATTTTTATTATCCCAATTTTCACTAATATGTTTTTTAAAATCATCTTGGATGGTATCTATTAAAATGCTTTTTTCAACAAATCGGACATTTTCTCGGAATAAAAAAGTTTTAAATTTTGTACTAGAATACCCAGTGTCAGTTATCTCTAAAATTGTAAATAGTCTTAATAAACACTCGCATATTTCAATAACATTCTCTTCAGTAATATCTTCTGGGTTAAAGCGATATAAATAACTTGCTAAATATAATTTGACATTTACATTAAATTTTAAAATTACTTCAATTATTGAATAATCTTTTATTTTATCCCAAATCAATGCAATTTTTTTTAAGTTATCGCATAATTTTAATGGTTCTTGCAGTAATTCTTTTTTTATATCTGTATAATATCGTCTTAATCCTGGTGTTGTTACATCAATAGATTCTTTGCCATCTTCTTTAATACTGACATATTCTTTGTTAATGGCTCGGTTTATATACATATACTGTTGTAATATTGAGTCGATATCTACGATTTTTCTAATGTTTAATTCATTGACTATTTTGTTTATAGTTTCCCATTGTTCGTTAAATGTTTCTTTACTAGTGCCTGAATTCGAATAAAGCTGGGCGGAGATAATATCCGCATCCGCTAGAGGCATTCCTGTTGAATTTAGTGAATTGAACATTGTAATTGCCTGTTCAATTTGCCAACTACGGATTTCTATAACTTGACATTTTTCCAAAAATATTTTTGAAAATTTGTTTATTTGAGAATCACTTTTTTCTTCTAGCTTAGTATAGAAAAATTTAAAATTTCGAAAATAATTAGTGTATTTATTATCTTTTTGTTTGCGTGGAATTTTGTAAATGTTTTTTTCTGCTGTATCAAAGTCTATTGCTTCTATTATTTTCTTTAATTCTTCTGGATATAGTTCATTTATCGATTTATTTTCTAATATTAGGATATTTTGAATTTTTTTATTATCTTTAAGCATTGAAGGTATTTCTTCGTCATCGGCCTTATATAAAATTTTTATTATTTTATTTCTATTTCCTTCTAATCCTGCTTTTAAAGATTCAGATTCTTCATCGTTGTCTGGAATTCTTTTGATAATTAAATTCAATCTTATTAGCAATGCTTTCATTAGCAACAAAAATGTAGTAGTTCTTTGTTGCCCATCAATTAAGCTAAATTGATCGTCCTCAGAACAATCAATTATTATAGTGCCGAAAAAATATGGGTCACTTGCATCGGAAGCAATAAATTCTTCAATATCTTGCCATAATTTATCACATTGATCTATTTCCCACGAATATGCCCGTTGATATTCTGGTATAACAAAATTTTTAGATTTTTGAAGTTTAAGATATCCTATAATCTCTTTTAGTTGTGGTTCAATGTTTTTTGTCATATTTGTAAATTTCCTCTCCATTAAAATTTTTCCCATATCTTTAAATTCATCTGCTTTTTCATATTATATGTAAATTTAATTGCCCAGTTTTAGTTACATTTTTACTATTCAAAAAAGAGATATATAATATTAGAGCATGTATGTCAATTGTTATTCTATTTTTTAAATCCCGGCGGGCTTTTCACGGTTTATTTGAAATTTTCCTCTTTGTGAATTATGCAGGGTATTATTGTAGCATCTGATTTACTCTTCGTCCTTACTTAAACAGCACTTCTTATACTTCAGGCCGCTTCCGCAGGGGCAGGGATCATTGCGGCCAGGTTCTTTTACAGTCGGCTTCAATTTGTGGGTTTCGGTTAGCTCCTGTTTCCTCAGGATGTTCATGTTGAGTACAAGATATGCAAAATTATAGAATACAGCTGCAGCCGATAGTTTGTCAAACTTTTCAGGAGTATTTCTTATATCCTGAAAATGACTTGTTTGTCAAGTTTCTCTGCAGTATGGACGTCCTATGTTTTAGATCAGATTTTTTTATAAACGATCGGATAATATAAGACAAAGCATTCCCGATATAATGCAATACGACGTGCTTTCAGTTAAATTTTTTAGCTCATTCCGGATTTTTGGGGTACAATGGGATTACTTCTTTGCTTTTCCCCCTGTCCCCCAAAGGGGGCACGAGTTATCTATTATCATTCTGAAAATATAATTGTTACCACTTCGATAACTATTTTCTTTATATTGCTCCGCAAATCATTTGCAAGCTCAACAATATAAAGGATTTTTTAATACTTTGATTCATCTACTTGCTCAAGTTTTAATTTAACGTGCCCCCTTTGGGGGACAGGGGGCTGACTCCAGAATATGTGGAATCAAACAATATTGTTTCATTTCCCAAAAATCCGGAATGAGCCAATTTTTTTTAAAAGTAAAAATAAGTATAAAACCAGACTTCCAGATATTAAGAAAAAAATTATAATTAATTTTGTTATTTGAATCTAAGATATAACAATAGAGGTGGTTGTAAGGGTAGTGGTGAATGCCCCGCTTTTTTATCTCCTTACCGGGGGATTCAGGGGGCTGACTCCAGAATATGTGCAAACAAATAATATTATTACTTTTCCTAAAAATCCGGATTTAGCCATATTTATTATCTTTATTATTAGGGCTATCCTCTATTTGCTAAGTTACAGCAGAAATGAGGATCTTTAGAAATATAACTTATATTATAGAATAACTGCTGGAAAATTCTGCACTAATTACCGATAATTTAGAAAAGTCCTTAAATCAGATGAAATTATGAAAAAATTAAAAACCGCTGCAATAATAATTATTTTTCTTATCATCGCATTCTCTTCTCTGAATGCCGGTCCCTTTATTAATATAACCGATATTAATGCTGAATCTGATTTCCCCAGGGTAAAGCTCAAGGTCAGCATTGTTGATTCCGCATACAGGGGCCTTCCCGGCCTTGATGAGGATAATATCCGGGTTTATGAAAACGGCTTTAAGGTTAATTATGTAAATGTGGTGGATGTCACCTCCCTCAATGATGACCTGTACATGGTATTTTCTATTGATTCAAGCAGGAGTATAAGCGCAAAATTTCTTTCATTGATCAAAAAGAATGCCAGGTCTATACTTAATGCAGCATCCCCGGGAGACCGGATTGCAGTATTCAGGTTCAATGATAAGGTTACCCTTCTTAATAATTTTACAACAAATAGAGGGGAGGTTCTTAAAAGTATTGAGAGCATAGAGAGGCATGGAAGCAGAACTCTTTTATATGACGGACTCTATGATGCTCTGGAGCTTCTTAAAAGGGGGGATTCGGGCAGGCGGAAAGGGATAATAATTTTTACAGACGGCAGGGATGAAGGTAGCGCTTTAACTGCGGATGATGTAATAAAATTTGCAAAAGAGCTTGAGATCCCTCTCTGTTTTATTACTCTCCGTGGTGTGCCTGAAGTGAATATCCTTGCACGCATGGCAAAATTAACCGGGGGGAGCCTTGTTTACAGCGATAAGAGGGATTTTGCAGAAATTTACCGGGTTATGCTTTCGCGCATAAAAAGTATATATGAAGTAAATTATGTTTCAATGGCAAAAAGGGACGGGAAGAGGAATAGTGTTGAAGTCCGTCTAAGGTATGGGGAGTTGAAAGATCGGGACAGCGGTGATTTCTCTGTTGAGAGAAATTTTCTTAAGATGGAGTTCCCGGACTATTTTAATGTTATCCTTGCAATTATGGTTCTTCTGCTCCTGATTCTTCTTATTTTTCTTCTGGTGATTTTTCTTAAAAAAGGGCGGGACCGGTTAGGTAAAGTAAGGGATGAGAGTGCCTTTGAACCCCTCTTTGATGAATACTGCAGAGAGGATAGGAGCAGTTCCCGGTCTGATGATGATTTTTATCCTGAAGATGGAGAGAGGGAAACCCCTGATGTAATGTATTCTGAAGTATGGCTTCTCCGGAAGGAGGGTAATTCCGCAGGGATTAAAATCCCTATTGTTAAAGCTGAAGTGACCATCGGACGGGGGAATGAAAATATTGTCCAGATCAATGATGAATATCTTTCCGGTAAACATGCGCGTATACGCCGGATTGAAGGGGGATATTATCTCTATGATCTGGTGTCAGATTCCGGAACATATCTTAACGGGAAAAAGCTTTTAAGGCCCAGGCTCCTGCACGACTGGGATGAAATAAGGGCCGGGAAAACTGTTTTTATATTCCGCGGTGTCAGGTGAGGAGCGGTTAAAGTTTTCAGCTTATATCGGGTCATATTTAATTTTCCACGCTTCAATTTCAATGATATTCTCCATGAAGTGATTATACCCTCCTGTCAAATGGGCAAACATGTAAAGGTAGCAGTAGAATTTGCTGGTGTTGTCATTCACGCGTATGCGGGAATCTCACAACTCCGGTTTTTTCAGGAGATTCCGGCAGTGCAGTCACGATGACTGCCTGCAAGCACGAAACAGGATGTTTCTATAATGCTTGCCTACATTATCACTTCGGCCGGAATGACAAACTTTCCTCCTGAGATTATACCGCTACCAACTCTTATGAGACATAAAATAATTATTGACATATTTAGTGTATATATAGTAAAATATTATGTCATATTATATTTTTATCACCTGATATCAAATTTCGGAGTTTCCCATGATATTAAATGCTATTACCTTCGGCGCCTGCTTTTTAATGATGTTCCTTTTCAGGAGATTTGACAGAACTAATATTAAAATGGCAAAACTCCGGAGATATTCATCCAGGATTTTTGATGATTTTAAAAAGCTCACTGAAAAGGAGAGCCGCAAGTTCCAGGATGCCACCATTGAAATGGATATTCTTATTAAAAAGTCGGCATCCCTTGTGAAAAACATGTCAGAGTCAATGGTTGAAATTGAAAGCAGACTTAAAGGACTCGATATAGAAAAGACTAACCTGAAAAAGGTTGATGATGATCTGAAAACCATATCCGGCGCAGCAAGGGATGTGAATAAGCAGATTCAGTTTATAGCTTCTGCAAAAGAGAATTTTGGAGATATGACAAAAAAGATATCTCTTGTTTCTGAGACTATCGGGAATATGAAGTCGGAAATTTCAGGCCTTACACACATATTTGAAGAGAAATTGAGAGAACGCTCCAGGGAGATTTCTGAAGAATTCTATAATCATGCTGAGAATCTTAAAAGCGATCTTGAAATAAAGGAGAATGAGCTTGTAAGCAGTTCCAGGGATAGGGTATTTCAGATTTCTGAGGAGTTTACAAAGAGTGTGGCTGAGATTGAGACAAAGATGGCTGAATCGGGCGAAATGCTTCACAATAACTTCAGGATTAAGATTGCTCCTCTGATTAAGACAGTTGAAAAAGCTGAGGATCTGGATAACCGCATTTCCAAGCTCCAGGACACGTTCACTTTGATGGAAAACAACTTCTTTGATGAATTTCAGAAAAAATCGAGGGAGCTTAAAAGCGGCATAGATAGCGATACAGACAGACTTACACAGAAACTTAAAACCGTTGAAACTACGGTGGAGGAATCGAGATCAAAGCTTATTCAGTCATTTGAGAGTGAAGTTGAAAAGGTGAGAACTGAGCTTGATAATCTGAGTATTCATGCTGTATCGAAGAAGGATGAAATTGTTCAGGCTGCCCGTAAAGAGGCGGAGGTTATCCGTAAGAAAATTGAGGAGTTCGAAGACAGGTTTGTTGAACTTGAAAACAGGATTATAGACACAGCTGAAGAGAAGCTTGATAATATAGATTCCGAGTACCAGTCCATAGAGCTGAGGCTTAACACCCTTATGGGGAGGATTAAGGAGGAGGATGTGCAGCTTACCAGAAAAACAGGTGAGCAGTCGGTAATTCTGCAGAAGAATTTCAGTGATCTGGAAAAGCGGCTTGAGGATATACGCTCGGAAATTATCAGATACGAGCAGAGCAATGAAGTTTTCGGCAAAACAGATAATATGATAAAAAAGGTTGATGATTCAGTATTGCGGCTTAACAGGATACTTTCAGAAGCCCAGGAGCAGTCTAAAGAACTGGAAAAATTTGTATCTGATATTGAGCAGATTAAGGATCTTAAGAAGACAGCAGACAGGGAAATCCGTGCCTACGCTGCAAAAAGGGAGAAGCTTGGTGACATTGAAAGTGAAATTAAGGGTCTCCTGGAAGCTAATGATCTGGTAATGCACAAATCGGAGAAGCTCCTTGATAATATTTCTAAAATTGATTCTGTAAATTCCCGGATTGAAGCACTTGGCGAGTCTTATTCAATGGTTGAAAGGCGGATTGGGGAGCTTAGAGAGTATGAGGATGTTATCACCAAAAATCTGGATTCAGTAAATAAATCTGATATCATCCTCCAGGGGATTGACAGCAGAATAAAATCCTTTGAAAAGGTTGTGGAAAGATCGGATAAGCGTGTGGAAAAACTTACAGGGAGCCTCAGGAAAATTGAGGAGGAAACACTTATCCTTAAAACAAGGGAGAATGAGATCAGGGAACTTCGTGATAAGCTTAATGAGGTTGACGGCCTTTCAGATCACATGGAGGAGCGGATTAAACAGATCCACGCCATGTTCCAGAAGGTTGATAAAATTAGAAAAGAGATTGATTCAACCGATAACAGGCTTCAGGAGATGTATCAGGAAACAGACCGTAAGATGAAAGAGTTTTCCGACTTTATACAGGCTGTTGACAACAATAACCCGATTCTTAAGGAAGTGCGCAGCGATATAAAAGGGGTGCCGGGTAAAAACCTGAACGATACAATAGTAAAAACAGTAAGGGAGCTTTCCAACAAAGGGTGGAATCCTGAAGCTATTTCAAGAAAGCTTATGATAGATGAAAATTCGGTAAGATTTATAATAAATACAACTGCACTTTGAAATTTTAAGCAGAGGCCATCCCGGAAGTTGAGTTATAAAAAATTTGTCATTCCGGTTTCACCCCAGGAGTGCTTCCTCACTGTGTTCAGGGCGTGCAACGTCTGTTTGTGGAGCAAACATGAGGTTTGCCTGCCGGCATAGAACAGGATGTTCTAATAAAGCCGGCCAAATACCGGAATCTCCTGATGAAATCTGGTGTATGAGATACCGGCATTCCGTTTCGCTGCAGCCGGTATGACAAGGACAGCCTCTGCTGAACCTCTTACTTTTTTGCAGCAAAGACTATTTCATTCCCTTTAAAATCTATTTTCACAACAGAACCTTCAACATGCTCCCCTGAAAGAATTTTGACTGAAAGAGGATTGAGTATATATTTCTGGATTGCCCTTTTCAGCGGGCGTGCACCGAAAGCAGGGTCGTAACCCTCTTTTGCCAGAAACTCCAGGGCTGCAGGTGTTATCTCCAGGAAAACCCCCCTATCTCTGAGCCGTATTGCAACATCTGTAAGATGATTTTTAACAATACTGGAAATATTTTCTCTGGAAAGGGGATTGAATATTATAGTTTCATCAATCCGGTTAAGGAACTCAGGCTTGAAGTGCATCTTCATCTCCTGCTCAATTCCTTTTATCCTGTCAGCTTCCGGGATCGACTGGTCGCTTATGTAGGAGGTTCCGATATTTGATGTCATAATAATCAGGGTGTTTTTAAAATCCACAACCCTCCCTTTAGAGTCTGTTAGCCTCCCTTCATCAAGTATTTGAAGGAAAATGTTGAAAACCTCGTGATGGGCTTTTTCAATCTCGTCAAAGAGTATAACAGAGTAGGGCCTTCTCCGCACCGCCTCTGTGAGCTGTCCCCCCTCTTCGTAGCCCACATACCCTGGAGGGGCTCCAATGAGTCTGGCTACTGCATGCTTCTCCATGTATTCAGACATGTCTATCCGTACAATGGCCTTTTCGTCGTTGAAGAGAAATTCAGCCACAGCCTTTGCTGTTTCAGTTTTACCCACACCTGTTGGTCCCATAAAGATAAATGTCCCTATAGGCCTGTTAGGGTCCTGTATACCTGATCTGGATCTGCGTACAGCATCAGAGATTGCCCTTATTGCCCTCTCCTGTCCCACAACACGTTTTTCAAGAAGTGTTTCCATCTGTATCAGTTTCTCTTTTTCACCCTCAAGCATGCGGGATACAGGAATCCCTGTCCACCTGGATACAACGGAAGCTATCTCCTGATCCGTAACCTCCTCCTTTAAAAGGGTCTGGCCGTTCCCGGTTTCACCCGCTTTTTTCTGGAGTTCCTGAAGCTGTTTATCAAGTTCAACAATTTTCCCGTACCTGATCTCAGCAACCCTGTTAAGGTTCCCTTCCCGTTCAGCCATCTGTTCTTCAATTCTGTACTGCTCAATAGCTTCCTTGATATTGCTTATCTTTTTAATTATCTCTTTCTCTTTCTGCCACTGAGCCACAAGGGCATTCTTCTTTTCATTAAGGTCTGCCAGATCCTTCATGATTTTATCGAGCCGCTCCATTGAGGCTTTGTCCTTCTCCTTCTTGAGCGCCTCACTTTCGATCATGAGCTGGCGTATGCGGCGCTCGATCTCATCAATCTCTGTGGGCATGGAGTCGATCTCCATTTTTATCAGGGATGCTGCCTCGTCTATAAGGTCAACAGCCTTGTCAGGGAGAAAGCGGTTTGTTATGTATCTGTCAGATAGTACTGCAGCTGAGACACAGGCTGCATCTGAAATACGTACTCCGTGATGAACTTCATACTTCTCCTTAAGGCCTCTTAATATTGCAATAGTATCTTCAACTGAAGGTTCATTTGTAAATACAGGCTGAAATCTTCTTTCCAGGGCTTTATCCTTTTCAATATACTTCTGGAATTCTCCCAGGGTGGTTGCCCCTATTGTACGCATCTCACCCCTTGCCAGTGCCGGTTTAAGCATATTGGAGGCATCCATTGAGCCCTCTGCAGCCCCGGCCCCTATAAGTGTGTGGAGCTCATCAACAAAGAGTATCACCTCTCCTGATGATTCCTCAACCTCCTGTATAACAGCCTTAAGCCTCTCTTCAAATTCCCCTCTGAACTTGGCTCCTGCAATGAGTGCACCCATGTCAAGGGCCACAAGGCGCTTGTTCTTCAGGGATTCCGGAACGTCCCCTGCAACCATTCTCTGTGCCAGGCCCTCAACTATGGCTGTCTTCCCCACGCCCGGTTCCCCAATAAGAACCGGATTATTCTTTGTGCGGCGGGTAAGAACCTGCATTACCCGGCGAATCTCCTCATCCCTGCCGATTACAGGGTCGAGCTTGTTCATCCTTGCATAATCCGTAAGGTTCCGGCTGTATTTTGCCAGTGCGTTGTATTTCTCTTCAGCATTTTCACTGTCAGCACTTTTCCCCCCCCGTATATCCATTAGTATGCGGAGAATTGTGTCCCTGTTAAATCCGTAGGAGTTAAGTATATGTTTTGCCCTGCCGGTTTCTGTTCCGGCAAGTGAAAGGATCATATGCTCTGTGCTCAGGTACTGGTCTCCAAGTTTTACAGCCTGGTTCCACGCTTCATTAAGGACAGTGCGGAGCTTCTGCGACATCGATCCCCCGCCGGGGCCTGCACCGGTCTGGCTCGGCATTTTGTTTATATAATCATCCAGTTCCGATTTTATCTGTGCCAGAGGCGCTCCAAGTTTCTGGGCCATGGAAACAAAAATGCTTCCTTCCTGCTCAACTATACTTTTAAGCAGGTGTTCAGGGTGTATTTCGTAACTGTCCTTTTCTGTTGCTATATTCTGGGCATTATTGATAGCGTCCTGCGCCTTCAATGTTAAACGGTCCATTCTCATAAAAGTAAGTCTCCTTGTATCTAAAGTTAAATCGGGGGATTTCGCGGATAAAGGATCAGTATAAAATAATTATACATTATTAATAATAGAGTGTCAATAATTTAATAAATGTTACATTTCTCCGGAAGCTGCTATTAATGGCGTTCCTGCAAAAAGTAACTTATTTTGCCACAGAGGCTCAGAGACACAGAGAAAGATGAACTAATTATACGGATATATGAAATCGTACATAAATATATTTACAATTTTTTGCAAATATGTATTATTGATTACTAATTTCTATAAAATTCCGTACCTCTGTGACTCTGTGTCTCTGTGGCAGACTTTTTGCAGTAGCGCTATTAATTAAAAAACGCCGGATGGGAGAGTCCGGCGTTTCGAGTGGTTCTGCGATGTTTGTTCAAGCTTAGTTTATTGTAATAACTGCAATACTGATTGCGATTTAGTATTTGCCTGGGCAAGCATTGAAGTTGCCGCCTGAGTAAGTATCTGGTACCTTACAAAAGATGACATCTGCTCTGCCATGTCTGTATCTCTTATGCGGCTTTCAGATGCCTGCACGTTTTCATAAGCGTTCATAAGACCTTTAGCTGAGTGCTCAAGCCTGTTGTAATAGGCGCCCAGGTCAGCTCTCTGCTTTGATACAAGTCTCAGGGCTTCATCTGCCAGGCCTATAACTGAATTCGCCTTTCCGGGAGTTGAAAGGGAAATGAATGTAAGTACTGTGGGATTTCTGAGACCAAGTGCTGCTGTTGTCATGGTTTCAATAAATACCCTTTCTCTCTGATGCATGTTCGGGCCCATGTGAAACCACATTGAAGCAGACGGGTGCAGACGGGCAAAAGAACCGGTTAGAAGCTTCATTTTGTTGAATTCAGCCTGGGAGGCGATTCTATCGATTTCGTCAACCAGCTCGGAAACCTCAATCTGAATGAGCTGTCTGTCTTCATCTGTATAGATTCCGTTTGCAGCCTGAACCGCAAGGACTCTTATCCTTTGAAGTATTTCCTGTGTCTGTGTAAGATAGCCTTCAGCTGTCTGGATCATTGACATACCGTCTTCAGTGTTCCGTGTTGCCTGTCTTAGACCCTGAATCTGAGATCTCATTTTTTCAGATACTGCCAGACCTGACGCGTCATCACCAGCCTTATTGATTCTCATACCTGAAGAAAGCTTCTCAATGTCCTTTGTAATGTTCCAGTCATGAAATTTCAGAGTACGATGAGAGAAGATTGCAGCTACGTTGTGATTAATTACCATAATATTCCTCCATGAATTAAACGCCATCATCCTTGATAGCTTTAAATATTTCCCGTGTTACTTACATGTTCGTCAGCAGCTGTAAAATCATATACGATCATTATAGATGCTTAAAGACGTTTAAAAGCAATTATTTAAAAATATGGCCAATTTAAGACTCATTATATTTGTTTTTGTTTTTTTTATTCTTTTTAAAAAAATTGTTTGTTTACTGGGACAATAATTATATATGAAGCTTAAAATATTCAGTTACATGTTAAAAAGGGCATAAAAATGGCAAGATATAGCGGAACAGCATTTCATAATAGAGGCTCATCCGGCGGCAAATGGGGCGGAGGGGGCGGAAAAGGGAGTAATTTCATCAATTCAATTATTGAATTCTTTTCAATTTTTTTCTCAAATCTTCCGGAACTGCTGAGATATTACAGAACAATTTTAATCGGGCTCTTTGCAGGTGTAATAATTGCTTTTTTTGTTATTATTCTTTCAGATTTTAAAAATGTGAAAGCCCTGGCTGATTATCAGCCTGAAACTACTACAAAGATTTACGATCAGAATGGAATTCTGATTTCCGAGCTTTTCAGACAGAAGAGAGAGGTGGTCCCCTTTGAGAAAATTCCGGATAATCTGGTAAATGCTTTTATTGCCAGTGAAGATAATGAGTTTTACAGTCATTTCGGTGTTAATCCCAAGGGGATTGTGCGTGCTTTTTTTATTAATATTTTTTCCGGAAAAATAAAACAGGGTGGGAGTACCATTACCCAGCAGCTTTCCAAAATACTTCTCACTTCAGGGAAGCGTAATATTTTCAGAAAAATCAAGGAAGCCTTTATTGCTGTTATGATGGAGGTGAGCTATACTAAAAATGAAATCATGGGTATGTATCTTAACCAGATTTTTCTTGGCCATGGAGCCTACGGGGTTGAGTCCGCTTCAAAGATATATTTTAACAAACATGTATGGGAGCTTAATCTGGCAGAATCTGCTCTTCTTGCAACTCTGCCGTCATCACCAAATCGTCTTTCCCCTATAAGGCATACTAAAAATTCAATAAACCGCCACAAGATTGTACTGGCAAAGATGGTTGAATCGGGCTTTGTTACTGTTGAAGAGGCGGAAAAAAGTTTTCTCGATTTCTGGCCCGATTATCTGGTATATATAAGCGAGATTGAACCTTCAATCAATACATGGAGCGCCCGCATTGATAAGGCTCCCTGGTTTACTGAGCATGTGAGAAGGATGCTCATACGCAAATATGGTGAAGAGGCTGTTTATTCAGAGGGGCTTCTTGTTTATACCACTCTTGACATTAACAAACAGATTGCAGGGCAGAGAATTTTGAAAGATACCCTTTCACGCCAGAGCCTTGTTTCCTCGGGGCTTGCCGGCAGGACATTTGACAGCAAAAAAGCCGGAGAGGGGGATGAAGCTTCTTTGACCGAAGCTGAAAAGGAGAATTTAAAGCTGAATTATCATTTAAGGGCTGAGATTATTGAAGAGCTAGAGGGAATTAACTTCCTTGCCGGTCTTGATGTTGTAAGTGATTTCATCGATATGTACAAGGAGACCTACAGTGATGATAAGGATCAGCAGAGGGTTGAAGGGTGTATTATTTCCATAAATCATGAGAATGGATATATTGAGGCTATGGTCGGCGGGGGGGAGTTTTCCAGTATTAACCAGCTCAACCGTACCATACAGTCAAGGAGGCAGCCCGGATCAGCAATAAAACCTCTTCTTTACGCGGCAGCACTGGAAACAGGGAAGTTTACCCCTGCAACCCCTATTCTCGATTCCCCTATTGTGTATCTTGATACAGAGGGGGGGGAGTGGATGCCTGAAAATTATGAAGGTGAATATTACGGTTTTGTCCGTATGAGACGCGCCCTTGAAAAATCTATCAATATTATTTCCATACGCATTGCTGATACGCTTGGTATAGAAACTGTAATGAATTATTTTGCCAGGCTTTTAAAGTTTAACGATTCGGAAAAAAGCAGCCGTATACCGAGAAACCTTTCCATAGCACTGGGATCTTTTGAGGTGAGCCCCTTTGAGCTTACAACAGCCTATGCTATTATTGCAAATGGCGGGAAGGAGGTTATACCTTTCAGTGTCAGGTATGTGAAGGATCGAAATGGTGAAATTCTTGAGAATATGGAAAAGGATATACAGCAGCAGCTTGCGGAGAAAACTAAAAACGGTACAATACAGGTAATACAACCTGCCACAGCGCAGATTATGATAAGTCTCCTGAGAAGTGTTATATCCTCCGGTACTGCAAGGCATGCTAATCCGGGACGACCGGCAGGGGGGAAAACCGGAACCACAAGCAACTGGATGGATGCCTGGTTTGTCGGTTTTACACCTCAGCTTACAACAGGACTCTGGATCGGTTATGATAAACTGGGACTTGCCTTAGGTTCCGGGCAGTCTGCAGGGGGGATAGCTGCACCTGTATGGGGAAGATATATGCGTGAGGCCATGAGCAGGGATTCGGTAAGGGATTTCCCTGTATATTCGGGTCTTACATCACTTAATGTCTGTGCCAACACCGGCCTCCTTCCCGGGCCTCGGTGCAGATCTATTATTTCCGAGGTCTTTATACCGGAGTTTGCACCTGATAAAACCTGTGAAAGCTGCGAGGGGCTCGGTTCTGATGCTCCAACTGTAATCAGGGGGCCTGGTGAAAATATAGTAAAGGATCAGAAGCAGAAGATCCAGCGGAATATTGAAGATCCCGGGACAGGATCAATTCTCGATAATATCAGTAATGATCTTTTAAGGTAACAGATTTATTCTCCGGAAATAATCCGGAATATATGGAGGGGTTATGAGTAAATATTTTATTCAAAGGGACGATGCTTTTCTTCTTGTGGTGGATATACAGAAAAACCTTTTTAATGCAATGAAGGAAAAGGTGCAGGAAATCCTTAAAAAAAATGCGATCATACTTTTAAATACAGCTTTAAAAATGAGTATACCTGTAATTGTATCAGAGCAGTACAGAAAAGGGCTGGGCCTTACAATAGGAGAGCTGCAGGATTATATTTCTGATGAAGATAATTATGAGAAGATTCATTTTGACTGCACAAAAGATAAGGATCTTTTTGAGGCAATTGAAAAAAAAGGTAAAAAAACAGCAATAATTACCGGAATTGAATCACACATCTGTGTATTCCAGACAGCGATCAGCCTGCTTGAAAGGGGCTACAGGGTGGTGATTGCATCTGATGCTGTGGCTTCAAGAAGAAAACATGACTGGCTTCAGGCCCTTTCCATGCTTGAGAAAGCAGGAGCTCTTGTTTATCCCACTGAAACCATTGCATTTATGCTTCTGGAGAAAGCAGGCACACCTGAGTTTAAGTATCTTTCACCCCTCTTTAAGTAGGTGATCTGCCGCAGCTTTTGCAGAAGAAAATGCCCACTGAAGATTGTAGCCGCCAGTGTCACCGTCAATGTCAATTACCTCCCCGGCAAAGAAGAGGCCGGGGATAAGCGTTGATTCCATAGTGCGGCTGCTGATTCCATCCCTGTATACCCCTCCGGCTGTTGCCATGGCAATATTAAAATCTCCCACTCTCTCTACAGTAAATGGATATCGGCATAAAGATTTCAGGAGGGAATTCCTCTCAGCTTTACTGATTTCAGATACATTTTTTTGAGGATTGATATCAAGCAGTTCAAGTATTATCGTGATAAGTCTTTCCGGAATGTCATAGCTCTTCAAAAAATGCTTTATGCTTTTTTTACCTTCAGTACGTGACCTGGAAATAAAGTCTTCTGAAAGATCCTCTATTCTCTCTCCGGTTAAAGATATTTTAACTGAATCATTCTTGCGAATATACCTGCTCATGTCGAGTATGCCGGGGCCGGAGAGTCCCTTATGTGTAAAGAGTATGTCCCCTGATGAGGCGGAAATTTTTTTACCTTCTCTGAAGAGTGATATGCTTCTCCCTTTAAATGAAATACCTGAAAGTTCCGCAAAGGGGAAATTTTTTATAAATAAAGGCGCAAGTGCCGGGGCCGGGTCTGCTATTGAGTGTCCCAGGCTGCGGGCAAGCCTGTATCCATCCCCATCTGATCCGGTTGCAGGGCAGGATTTCCCCCCTGCGGTAATTACAAGGAGCGGAGCGGTAAAAGTCTCCTCCACTTTGTCAGATGATACTCTGAACTCCCCATTATCATAAACCCCTTTCATTACCGGGGTCTGGTACTTTATTTCCACATTTCGCTCTCTGCAAAGATTAAGCATCATTGTTAATACTTGAGATGCGCTCATAGATTGAGGGAAAATTTTCCCGTCCTCCCTTTCAATAACAGGGATATTATTCTTTTCAAGGAAGCTGATCAATGACGCAGGGGGGAAACCTTTCAGTGCAGGCTTAACAAAGCTGCCGCCGGTTCCGTAGTGCCGTGTAAATTCATTTACTGTACCGGTGTGTGTAATATTACACTGCCCCGATCCGGAGAGGAGAAACTTTTTTCCCGCAGAGCTGTTCTTTTCCAGTATAAGAATTTTCCTGTTACTATTCTCAGCCGCATTTATTGCGCAGAAGAGCCCTGCCGGGCCTGCACCGATTATTATTATGTCGTAGTTTTTCATTTTATTTTAGATTAAATAACTCTATAAGAACTAATGGGGTAAACGAAAATATGTACATCCCTGTAAATTTTTCCCCCTGTCCCCCGGAGGGGGCACGAGTTATTATATTTTACTCCGATAATTTTAATCATTGAGTCAGTCATATTTTTGAGAATTTTTTTTGCAAACTCATTGGTATACACAGGTGTTTTTCTACACCGATTCATCAAATCACTCAAGTTTATATCTTACGTGCCCCCTTCGGGGGGCAGGGGGGTGACAGCGGTAGATACGGTAACAACTAATATGATTACTTACACAAAGATCCGGGATGTGCCTTGTTTTATTTAAGATTAGATTTATGAATTTAGAGAAACCGGCAAGTCTTCCCATTAAATTGCAACCGCGATATTCAGCTCAATGGAGTCTGCTACTGTTAAAAGATTTTCTGGGAGTGGATCTCCATATTCCAGGTGTGATTCAATTATTTTACGTGCCACATCCTGAGCAATTTCAACCGCTTCCTGAACAGTTCTCCCCTGTGCAACAAGGCCGGGTACATCCTGTGAAGTGGCCAGTATCTGCCCATCTTCAAGGGTTTCCAGGTGAAGGTTTATTTTATAAAAATTCATATTATCTCCGGATTATTATAATAATCATATTCTGAATAATATTATTACTATCACACCATGTCAAAGATTTTTTCATGTAAAAAACCCGGAGGAAACCTCCGGGTTTTTAAATTACTATATTAAGTTAAGATTAGAAGCTTGTCATTACACCAAGAGCATAGTACATGGGGTTGTCATTTTTCCCTAAAGAAGCTCCAGTTTGTACAGCCTTAACATAATCTCCTGCTGCAAGGTATGCGCCTTCTGCCCATACCGAAGTTTTAGGAGCAACTTCATATGCCAGTCTCAGGTTAAGCTCTGTTCCGATTGCTGTGTCCTTAACAACTTTGTCTGAAGTTGTAGTAGCATATGCAATCTGTCCAAGAACTGTAAGCTTGTCCATCTTCATTGAAGCAGAAAGTCCGAACATCATAATACCTTCAGTCGCTTCATCAAATTCGTTAGAAATACCAACCTGGGTAATATTTCCGCCGTCATTCATTATGAACATGGTGCCCACTCTTACTTTATCAAGGGTTGAAGCGGTTTTGAAAGATGTTCTTTCATCGGCTTTGTCGTTCTCACCTGTTGTATAGAGTCCAAACACATTTACTAAGAGTGCGTCAGAGACTTTATAGCCAACATTTAAAAAAGCAGCATAAGCAGAAGCATCAACTTTATTTGCTTTGTCATAATCGCCTGTAACATATACGAAATCTGCATTAACAGAGAGAGTACCCTGCTTCATGCCAAGAGAAAGTGCCGGCATCATAAGAGCATATTCTCTTGCAGAGTCTTCTTCACCAACTGCATATAGCATTGCAGGTGTTATTGTAATGTCGCCAGCTTTAATAGCTGCTTTTGCTGAATAGAACTGCTGGTCATCCTTGTTGTCAACACCGTCCGCTTTTTTTTCAGTGGTACTCCCTTCCCACACCTTACCGTATGTCAGATCAATTTTAGCCATGCCGGCAACAAATGAAAAATTAAAAATCGCTGCATCTTCGTTAAACATTATAGGATAGCGGAATCCGGCGAGTCCCGCTCTCATGGAAAGACCAGGCATAAACATATCTTTAACATCTATGTAGATGTTTTTTACTTCAACAGCGTAATTATCTGTTCCTTTCCCTGCATATGAATTTCCGTTTTTACCGAAATCAACTTCAACGTCATCACCACCCGGATCAGTTTCAAATGTTTTTGTGTTATTGTTGCCGCCAAAATACTGGTCAATTTCAAGTCTGGTAACAACTGATACGTTTTCATTTGTAAGGGTAAACATAGGTCTTACTCTGATATTTGAATAATCCTTGTACTCATCTTTTTTTGCAGTAGTCTCAGTTACGGCAAATGCGTTTGCCCATACACTGTACTTGAACTGGGGTCCCTGTGCATCCTGCGCGAATGCTGATGCGCTGAAGAGGAGTCCCATAAGAACAACCATTAACTTCTTCATTTTGCTCTCCTGTTTTTACATAATTTAATTTTTGCGGTTTATTAAATAACCGTTATACGGAAAAAATTTCCTTTGCCCGAATTAAGTCATCACCATGTAAAATTTTTATTAAGAAATTATGAAAATGCGGTTATTAGTTACAGATTGAACATTGGGGGGGTAGCGGTAGAATTTTGTAGGTGTTGTCATTCCCGCGCAGGCGGGAATCTCATAACTGCTGATTTTTAAGGAGATTCCGGCAGTGCAGCTACTATGGCTGCCTGCAAGCACAAAACAGGATGTTTCTATAATGCTTGCCTACGTTATCACTTCGGCCGGAATGACAGACTTTCGCCCTAAAATTCTAATACTACCCATTGCAGGGGGCTGGATTTTTTTTACTTTACATATAATACATGAAGTCATTTAATAGGGGGTAATTAACAGGATTTGCTCAGCAGTACTACATGGAGGGGAGATGTCATCTATTATAAAAAAAATTATCTGTATTACCGCGGTTGCGGTTATGTTTTCTGCATGCGCAAAAATTCCGCAGGAGATTATTTCACCCTCCCTTTCCCTTAAAGCAGGGGCTGCTGATGAAGCGGGTATGGTGAGCCTTAACTTTACCGGCGGCCTTAAAAACGATAACGACAGCACGGTTTTTCTTAATGTAAAAGGTGAAGTTGCGGTTATGGACAGTAATAATAATCCGATCCTCCTTGTCCCATTTGATCTCCCTTCAATACTCCCCTTTGAAACAGGGATTGTTCAGGTGAGGATGGAAAAAGACCGTGGAGAGCTGGAGCCGCTGATGAAAGAGATGGGGATCGATTTTGACGGGCTTGTTAAAAACGGAGAAGCTGCAAACCGGTTCCCTGATGAGAATAAGGTAGTCCTGAAAAATCTTTCCCTTGATAAAAAGGGGATTGTGGAAATTTTAGAAGGTAAAATGAAATGAAAAGACCTGATGATAAGATAATATATATTGCATTTATTGCTGCAACACTTGCCGCAGCAGTTATTATGGGATCTGTTTCACTATATTCAAGGGTATATATTGAGCCGAAGATTGTTCATCACCTTGAAAGAGGGAGCGATGATGCAATGGAGTTTCACAGGGCTTATATACTGCTCAGGGATCCGCAGATTTTTGCAGGTTATAAGTACTGGGACTCTGAGGGGATCCCTGCGCGGAATACATTGCGCTATTTTGACAGCAAAATTTTTAATGGCAGGGAAATCGTTTCAGCAGAAAAGCCCTACCTTGAACTTCTTTTGTCAAGACGTGAAGCGGGTTCCGCGCTTGGACTTAAAACTGCCGCATTCTTTTTTCTTTTTTCACTGGTGGGCGCTGCTGCTTTTCTAATATACAGGAGAGGGGAGAAGGTATAATGACAGCTGTCCTGAAATTCAGGGGTAATGCTTATGAATAAGAGGATACTCGTAATAGATGATGATGCTTCAATTCGGAGTCTTATGAAAAAAATTCTCTCCAGGGCCGGCTACATTGTATTTACAGCATCAGGCGGCCGTGAAGCAATTGAGCTGCTTGAATCGGTTGCTGTTGATCTGATAATCCTTGATATGAATATGCCTGAAATGAACGGCCTGGAGGTTCTCCATTATCTCAGGAGTAAGCATATTTCTGCAAAGCCTGTACTTATGATGTCGGGTGTACCCGATTCGGAGCTTAGGGTTGAAAGCTATAAGCTGGGAGCATACGATTTTATAACCAAACCTGAGCAGACTGAGGTAATGCTTAAGCGTATTGAGAATGGAATTAAAATCGGGGAAATGACCGATTTTAATGAGTTTATGAAAGTTGAACTATTTATGGCAAAAAAACTTCAGAAGTATATTTTCCCTGAACCGCTTTTTTCAACAGAGGATATTGATATTCTTGCCTGGACACAGCCCCTTTCCGATATAGGGGGGGATCTTTTTGACTATATACACTTCAGAGAAAACAGGGTTATGTTTTTTATTGCGGATGTGTCCGGGCACAGTGTTTCAGCCTCCATGTTTACTGCAATTGTAAAAATGGTTTTCCGCAACGCCCTGAAGATGACAGAGGATCCGGGGGGTGTGATGACAATTTTAAACAGGGAGCTTTCGGCAAATCTTCCGGTTGAATCCTTTGTAACCTCATTCTGCGGCCTTGTGGATGGAACATCGGGGAAACTATATTACTCTAATGCCGGGCATCCGAATCCTATGGTAATTAGGGGGGATTCTGTGGAGGAGCTTAGCGGGAATGATCCATTCCTGGGGCCTATTAAAAACCAGGTTTTCAGCACATATGAATTTGATATGATCGACGGGGACAGGATTTTTCTTTTTACTGATGGTCTTACTGATATTATAACTGATGATTTTAAACAGATTGATCCGGGGATATTTGCTGATATATTCAGAAACAGAGAAGTTCCGGTTTTTGAGCTTTTTGATGAACTGGTAAAAAAGGTAAACTCTCCGGAGTATATTAAGGCGGATGATTGTACTGTAATGGTTGTAGAGAAGAAATCCTCTTCCTGATGAAGTAGGGGGAAAAGCAAAGAAGTACTCCCTTTGTATCCCAAAAATCTGTAATGAGCTATATAAAGTAATAATAGGCAGTTGCTGTATTGTAAAAAAGCCCCCTTATGCAGGGGGCTTTAAAAATTACTTTTCAGCAGGCTTCTGATCTTCCAGTGTCAGTTCCCCGAGCTTTTCCTGCAGTTCAGGGTCATTTTGAACTTTTTCAAAAAATTCTTTATACTGGTCAAAGGTGAAACCGTATTTTTTTGCAATCTGCTCAACCTTGGCAGGATCAAGATCAGGATCAGGTATTGCCACTTCAGCTTCAATTTTAGCATAGTCCTGAATTGTCATTTCTTTCTTTTTTGTGCCGCATGCTGCGAAAAGAGAAAGACCAATAATGAGTATTACAAGATATTTTAAAAAACGCATAAACCCTCCATGAAATTTTTTTATTCCTAACTTCGGCCAGTCAGGAATAAATTTTATATTTACACTAAAAAAATAATATAAATAAAAAAGGGTGTCAAGGAGAAATCAGGGTATTATCCTGTATCCTGCTGTGATCCAGTCTTTCATATTATTGCTGTACCAGCGGGAAAAGCGTCTGTCGCAGTTGCCCCCTGTAGTATTTGTGTGAAGCTCCCTGGATCCCATATCCGCGATTATTCTGCATGAGGGGCTGAAGGTTGTTGTCCGCCCTGCTGAATTGAATATCTGCCCCTGGGTTATGGTGGCTCTCCCTCCGGGGAGGGAAACAGGGCCATAGTCGAATCCGAAAAGAGCGGGAATCTTGTCCGCAAAAAGGAGGTGCTTAAAATAAATCATCCTGGTTGATCCGTATGGCAATGGAGTACAGTTAAGTCCCTCATCTATTGCTCTTTGAAGCATCTCCTCCCTGGATGATCCCTTAAACCAGGCAGACTTCTTCCTGAATATAATATTGTCGAAATTACCGAAATAATCGTTGAAAAAACCTGTCTCCTTTAAGTGTTACAGGCTGTTCCTTTAAAATCATGATATTTCTCCTTTCATATCGCCAATCTGTCTCCGCAGGCTTTCCCGTTTATTCATATCATTTTTCAGCTGGGGATATCCGCAGAGATTAGCCATCTGGTAACAGTATGCTATAATGAAGATAATAATTCCGCCTTTAAGAGATTCGCTGATTATGCGGCGCCCCTGTATCCGCCTGATAAGCGGTGTTTTTTCCTCCATCTCTTTGAGTCTGCAGTCGTGAAAATTTATAAGAGCACCTTCAACGGTTTCTTTGCTGCTGTTATCACCATTAGCCCCCTTCCCCAGGATCTCCAGATGGTTGTGGTATTCCTCATGAAGCTTCTGTCCTGTGAAGTAGAAGCTCTTCCCTGCTTTGAAAAGAAGCTTCTCAACATGGGTCATTGATGAGATTTTTCTATTGATAATTTTTTCAGCCTCTTCGAGTGAAATTTTTAGTGTGGGGTTCTGATTGCGGAAAAGGTAGATGTCGTTGTAAAGCTCTTCAATTTCCCGCAGCTCCTCTTCAAAAAATCCTTTCTGGAAAATTGCACCTTCTGCCGCACCCTTTTCAGATTCAAGGTGGAGCTTCGATCCGTTTAAAAGTGGCACAAGAAGATTTCGAAAGTAGTTTACAGTACCTTCCAGGAAAACAATGAAATTTTTGTTAAAGGTATCTGCAGGGTCTCTGTTTATTTTATCAAGAAGCTTCCATTGATCATCCGCAGATTTCATGAGTATATTCTGGCCATTGTCCTCTATTTTTACAAGCTGGTAAACAGTATCATACCAGAATAGCTCCTGCTTTAAACGCTTAAGCCCCCTTAATCTTATTGATTCAGGATCTTTGCCGAACTGTTTCAGCTTTTCCGGGTTATAGTCCCACTTTTCACTGCTTACAGCAACAGGTGTAATTTCGAAATATTCCCTCAGTTCCCGCGGCTCGTAGGGTCTTTGAAAAATTAATGCTTCAATTGACATGTTTATAAAGTCAGTGAGGGTGTTTAATCCTGTAATTTTATTCAGATGTTTTGCAACGGAGCTGTCAGGCTCACCCGGGAGAGCGATAAATGAGCGTAATGCCCCCATGTACTCATAAATCATTTTTTCTCTGAAAAAGTTGTTCTTTTCTTTTTTAACCGCAACTGAACGTTCCTCCCCCTCCTCTATTTTTTCTTTAATAAGATCAGGGGCTTCACGTATTATGTTTTCAGCCATGAGGAGAATTCTTTCCCGATGTTCCTGGTCCATACGCATAAAAGAGAAAAAATTAATTGTATAGGACTTCAGTTCCCTTTCAAAGCTCCATTGTTCAAACCATTTTACTCTGTTGTATGGGAGTGATGAGAAGGGCATGTCAAGGATCCATTTTCTCAGGTGGCGCAGGTAATTAAACTCCAGTGGTGATTCAATGGTTTCACTTTTTAAAATATAATCGAGTATAAAGGGGAGACGGGAAAGAAGGGTTTCCTGAAAAGATTGGACCCTGGAGATTACTTCAAGATATTTTTTGGTCGGGACAAGCCTTTTGCGGAAGCCGAATCCGAAACGGTTGCTTCTTTCAACCAGGTATTTTTTTTTAAAGAGTTTGAATTTTTTATATTTCAGGTAGATATCGTTTATGTAAAGGGCTGTTTCTGTGGGGCCGTTAACCTGAGGTATCCGTTTAATTCCACCATTAAAACTGCTGCTCTCCACGCTTAATGAAGGTTTATGATCAGGCTTGTCTGCTGCAGTATTCTGAGTTCCGGCATGTTTCTGCTCATTGTTGTCCGGAATTTCTATATCCGGGATTTCGCTGAATTCTCTGTCAGGGGCTTTTTCTATAAGCCTTATAATTAATCCGAATCTTTCCTCAGGGGTAAGATTCGGATTTTTCATTATGGAATTGACCTGTTCTTTATCCCCGGCAGAGATATCCTTTGATATCAGCAGGGATCTGGCATGGCGTTCAAGGCGTTTCCGTTTTTCATCGTTGCTCATATATTCCTGCCAAAGGCTCAATTAGGATACGGAATTTCAATTACGAATATAATCTGTTTTAATTCCTTAACTTTTATCTGGAATAAAATGCTTTAATATCCCTGCCGCAGTAGGCGGCAGGGATATTAAAAACAGCATTATTGCACTAAAAATATCTTCAGGAATAATTACTGATTCCAAATATAATCTATAATAATGATGAATTGATTTTATAAAAAAGTCAAGAAAAAGATTTCTGAACCCTCTCTGTGGGTGTTTACTAATACCCGCTTTTAAAAAGCCCCCTAAATCCTACTTCGTTTTTATGATGACAATCAATAATTCGTTGACGGTAACAGGAATGAGGTAATTCTATTCTTGGCTATCTAAGAATAGAAGGAGGCTGTGAGCTTGTCTGGGATATC
>Ga0334887_1001000_pt1 | contig 39874 bp, 31 predicted proteins | sample GraSluR1_MG_10_FD_207217 | JGI IMG/M metagenome (GOLD analysis project Ga0334887, IMG submission 207217) | Sludge microbial communities from methane-producing bioreactor in Wageningen University, Netherlands - Granular Sludge_18_07-R1 | ecosystem: Engineered > Bioreactor > Anaerobic >...
GCCGCGGCGCCGGTCGCCGCGTACCCTCGACCTATGTGCCGTTTCGCAACGCGCACCTGCTGGCGGTCGGCGTGAGCTGGGCCGAGGTTCTCGGCGCGCGTTCTCTCTACATCGGCGCGGTCGAAGAGGACAGCTCCGGCTATCCCGACTGCCGCGCCGCGTTTTTCGCGGCCTTCGCGCAGGTCGTGGCCCTGGGGACGCGGCCCGAGACGCGGCTTGAAATCCGCACCCCGCTGATTCACCTGGACAAGGCCGCCATCGTGCGCCGCGGCCTTGGTCTGGGCGCGCCGCTGCACTTGACGTGGTCGTGCTACGTCGACGGCGAGCGCGCGTGCGGCGAGTGCGAGAGCTGCCGGCTGCGTTTGCGGGGGTTCGCCGGAGCAGGTGTCGTCGATCCCGTTTCCTACCGTTGATCTTGTCCGGGCGCAAGACAGGCGAGCCGATACTCTTTGCGAGCTCACGACCGCAATCTAATTGAGATTTTCCATTCGCTCGTGTTAGAATCCGATCGCCGCCGCGCCCGCGAGGCCGAGGTGTCGGTCGCCGTAGTGATAGGCTCCAACGACAGGATGATTCCATGGTATTATCGACGCGTTGGCTCGCCTCTACCCTTGCACTTATGCTTGCGATCGTCATGGTCGCGGGTTGCGGCGATGATGAGGTCCCGGTTGCTCCGCTGGCTACCGGAACGATCGTGATCAGCCAATCGCCTGGCGATCTGGAAGGAGCAGGCTGGTCTCTCGCCGGCCCCGAAGATGAAACGGGTACGGGTGGTGTATTGTTGGAGAATATGCCGATTGGGCTGTACACGGTGACCTGGAGCGACGTCGCTGGCTGGGATGCGCCCGGCGCGATAACCCGGGAGCTCGCGGCGGGCGGATTGCTGACGTTCACGGGGACTTATCTGACGGACGAAGTATTGGTTCGCATTCTCCCCGGTATTTACGCGATGGGCAGCCCGGCGGAGGAGCCGGGGCGAGGCGATGACGAGGTTCAACACGAGGTGGAGCTGACAAGAGGCTTCTACATATCGAAATATCTGGTCACCGAGCAGTGGTGGAACAGCGTCATGGATGGCGAACCAACGACTTCGCGGCGCCCGCAGACCTTCGTGAGCTTCGATATGGCGGTTGAGTTTTGTAACGCGTTGTCGCGGCGAGAGGGACTGACTCCGGCCTACTCGATCCACGGGCCTGACGGCGACGTAACCTGGAACCAGGCAGCCGACGGTTATCGTCTGCCGACGGAGGCGGAGTGGGAGTACGCATGTCGGGCCGGCAGCACAACGGCGTTCGCGAACGGTCCGATCACACACTTCTATTGCGAGCCACAGGATGTGAATCTCGACGCGATGGGCTGGTACTGCGGGAATCGGGCGTATGATGAAGGTCCTGCCGAAGTCAGTCATAAACAGCCCAACGCGTGGGACCTGTACGACATGCACGGTAATGTGTGGGAGTGGGTCTGGGACGGTTACCGAGCGGACTACGAAAATCTAGCTCCGGTGGATCCTGTACACAACGTGGGATCTGGTGCCAACCGAGTGGTCCGGGGAGGCAATTGGTTCTATGCCGCGCGGTTCTGCCGTTCGGCGGATCGCAGCAGCGGCGCCCCCGGCTACGACCTCTACTACTACGGCCTCCGGCCCGTGCGCTCGGATTTATCGCCTGTAGCAGGGAGCGGATCCTGGCAGCGGTCAACCGAGAATGGCGGCCGCTAGAGGTGGACGCCGGCTGCCGCGAGAGGCTCCAACGACAGGATGATTCCATGGCATCGTTGATACGCTGGCTCACGTTGTTCTTCGTGCTCACGATCGTCGTGGTCGTAGGGTGCAGCGACGACGATCTCGTGGCGCCATCCCCAACCGGGACGATCATCATCAAACAGACGCCGAGCGAGCTGGCCGATGGCGGCTGGACTCTCACCGGCCCCCGAGATGCAATGGGTGCAGGCGATATGACGTTGGATAATATGCCGGTCGGGCAATACACGGTGAACTGGGACGAGGTGGCTGGATGGAACGAGCCGGGCGAGGAAATATGGGTACTCGCGGCGGGCGGAACGCTGGTGCTGACGGGGATCTATCTGTCGGAAGAAATGTTCGTCCACATTCTCCCCGGTGTTTTCATGATGGGCAGCCCCGCGGATGAACCGGGACGATTCGGCTACGAAACTCAGCACGAGGTGGTGCTGACACAGGGTTTCTACATGTCGAAGTACGAGGTGACGCAAGAGTGGTGGTATCAGGTCATGGGTGGCGTGTCCACGACCTCACGGCGCCCGCAGACCTACGTTAGCTTCGACATGGCGGTTCAGTTTTGCAACGCCTTGTCGCGGCAAGAGGAACTGACCCCGGCCTATACGATCGACGGACCGAACGGCGACGTGACCTGGAACCAGGCCGCCAATGGTTATCGTCTGCCGACGGAGGCGGAGTGGGAGTACGCGTGTCGGGCTGGCAGCACAACGGCGTTCGCGAACGGTCCGATCACGCATAGCGGGTGCGACCTACTGGACCTGAATCTCGACGCGCTGGGTTGGTACTGCGGAAACAGGACGTTTGCGGAAGGCCCGGCCCCGGTTAGCCTCAAGCAGGCGAATGCCTGGCAGATCTACGACATGCACGGCAATGCGTGGGAGTGGGTCTGGGATGGTTACCGCGCGGACTACGAAGACCTGGATCCGGTGGATCCGGTGCACAACGTGGGGCCTGGTGCCTACCGGGTGCTGCGCGGCGGCTTCTGGAACCACTACGCACAGGGCTGCCGTTCCGCGCGTCGCCATTACAACTACCCTCATTATGAGCACTACCACCACGGCTTCCGTCCCGTGAGGACGGCTTTCTGAACGCTTTTGGTGCGGATGTTTTTTGCAGGATCGCCGCGCGAAAGCGTCTCCGCAAACCCGCGGCCTTTCGCCGCCGGTCGTACCTAACCATCACGGTTAACGCAAAACCGCTTAAAGTCGTAGTCCTTGTACGCGTTGCATCGCGAGCAGAGGTGGATCAGATCGCGCCGGCCGTCGTCCAACAGCGCGCGCAGATGGTTGGCGGCGTAGCCGGTCCAGATCTCCTCGAGCGTCTGTTCGTGCACGTTGCCGATCACGGCGCGCTCGTGCACGTCCCAGCAGCAGATCGTCACGTTGCCGTTGGCGTAGACGAACAGCTCGTCGAGGATCTTCAGGCAGGGCTTGCGCACGACATCAGCCGCCGTCTGCCCGGTCCACGGCCACTGGTAGAGCTGGGTGATCACGACCTCGCTGCAGCGCGGCCTCCAGAACTCCATGTAGGCTTCGATCTCGTGGCGGTTCTCCGGCACCTCGATCAGGCGGACCTCGGTGAAGACGCCGCGCTTTTCGTAGCCCTCCTCGCGCCAGATCTCCAGGAAACGGGGCACGCGTTCGTACACGCGGTCGAAGCTCACGCCGACGCGGCTGGGCTCGTAGGTCTCGCGCGACAGGCCGTCTATCGAGAAGCGCATGATATCGACGCCCGCTTCGAGGATCGCCCGCGCCACCTTCTCGGTCACCAGCTCGCCGTTGGTGTTGTGCTCGACCCTGGCTGTGGGGTCGTGCTCCTTGATGTAGCGGCAGATCTCGGCCTGGCGCACGTCGACGAAGGGTTCATTGGTCAGGAACGGACGGTAGGTCACGCCCCAGCCGCGGGTCATGTCCACGACGTTGCGCCAGGTAGCATCGGGCATCTTGGCGACGCCGCGGTCGATTTCGTTCTGCGGGCAGAACGGACAGGCGGCGTTGCACTTGGTGACGGTCTCGAGTTGGATGTAACGCGGCCGTTCGGCGTACGGCAGGCGCCAGCGCGCGCCGGACGCGTCGCGGCGGGGGAGGTTGCTCGCAAGCTGCAAGCGGTCGGCCTGGGAGGGTCGCATGCGGTGTCCTTTCACGCAGGGTCGAACCCGCAAGGTAGAGCGGCCGGCGCCGGGCGGCCAGCGCCGAGGTCTACAGGTAGGGGCGCATCACCGCCAGGCTGCGCGCGGCGGCGCCGCGTTGCGCCAGCACGACCTCGCGCGCCGCGGCGCCGGCGTCGCGCAGCGAACCGGCGTCGCCGAGCAACCGCAGGGCGCAGGCCAGCGCGGCCGGCGGGTTCTTGACCACGAACCCGGCTTGGCGGGCCACGAGCACGCCGGCTTCTTCCGCGTTATGGATCCGAGGCCCGAAGAGAACCGGCAGCCTGGCGATCGCCGGCTCCAGCGTGTTGTGCACACCCGTCGTGAAGCTGCCTCCGATGTAGGCCAGATGTCCGGCACGATAGAGCTCGGCCAGCACGCCGACCGAGTCGACCAGGATGACCGGCGCGACGGTTGGACGGTCGCCGCCGGCTGCGGCCGGGTCCGCGCTCGCCTCCGCGCGACCGCCCGTATCGGCGCCATCCAGCAGCGCCGACAGGCGCACCGCCTCGAGGCCGCGCCCGGCGAGTTGCGCTTCGAGCGCGGCCAGGCGTGGCGGCGTTGGTTCGTGGGGGCAGAGCACGACGCGCAGCTCAGGATGCTGCCGGCGCAGCTCGCCCAGCACCGGCAGCCACAGGCGTTCGTCCGGCGGCCAGGTCGAGCCGAGCACGAGCAAGCGGCCGCCGAGCGCGCGCAGCCGCTCGCTGACCCGGCCGCCTCGGCTCTGCTCGTAACGCAGGATGACCTGCTCGGCGCGCGTGTCGCCCGTGACCGTGACCGGCGCGCGCACACCGAGCCCGGCGACGAAACGAGCGCGGTCCTCCTCGGTGCAGACGCCCAGGTGGCTGAAGCGGTCGAAGAGGTCGCGGTAGAGAGCGCGGGCCGGCCAACGCAGGCGAGCCGAACGCGGCGATAGCGAGCCGGCCAACAGCAGCACCGGCACGCCGGCGGCGCGCGCCGCGAGCACGAGGTTGGGCCAGACGTCGAATTTCACGCACACCAGCAGCCGCGGCCGCCAGGCGGCGACTAGGCGACGCATATCGGCGGGAACGTCCAGCGGCAGATAGTCGTGCAGGTCAGCGCAAGGGTGCCGCTGGGCGAACTCGTAGCCCGACGGCGAGAAGTGCGTGAACGCCACCGGCGGCGCCGCCTCGCCCAGCGCGTCGCGCACCGCGCTCGCGATGGGAATGCCCTGCAAAAACTCGCCGACGCTCGCGGTGTGCACCCAGAGGCATCCCTGCAGCCTCGGCGCGGCGGCGAGCAGGCGGTCGAGCAGTCCGCGGCGCCCCCGCTGGCCCGCCCGCACCTTGGGCACAAACGGTGCCGCCAGCGGGGCCAACCGCGCCGCGACCGGCGCCAGCGTGCGGTAGATGTCCAGGGTTGCGCCCACTGTCAACCTTTCGGCCACGGCCCGCGGGTCGCGATCTCGCGCCACATGCGGTCCGGGGTGATCTGGACCAGGCAGGCCAGGTCCTGGCGGTGGCAGGGTCGCTTGCCGTTGCGCGAGCAGGGCCGGCAGGGCAGGTCGACGACCTCGAGGACCGTGCTAGCCGCCAGGCACGGCGTGTAACCGAACGCCGCCACGGTCGGCCCGAAGCAAGCCGCCACGGGCGTGCCGACCGCTTCGGCCAGATGCATCAGCCCGCTGTCGTTGCAGACGAGCAAGCGGCAGCCGGCGAGCAACGCCGCCACCTCCGGCAGCGGGCGTTCGCGGATAATTTCGACCGGCGCGACCGCGCCCAGGGCAACGGCGAGGTCGCTGCCCCGATACCAGGCCTCCTCGCGCGGGCCCAGGAACACCCGCAGCGGAGCGCTGCTGGCGGCGCGGAAGCGGCGCGCGATGTCGGCCCAATAGGCGGCGGGCCAGCGCTTCGGTTCCCACTGGGCGCCGGGAGCCAGGCCAAGGCGCGGTGGCTCGGCGGCGTCGGACGTGCCGGCCCCCCTTGCTGGCTGTGGGGTCAACGCGATCAGCGGCACCGTGGGCTCGCCGGCCGGCAGCCCGGCTTCGGCGAGCAGCGCGTCGAACCGGTCCCGCATGTGCCGGCGCAGGCGCAGATCGACGCCGCCGCGACGCAGCAGGCGCAACCGCGCAACCGTGTCCTTGCGGAGCACGGCGGCGGGTCGCCGCGCCAAGAGGCCCAGCAAAAGGCGGCTGCGCACCACCTGGTGGGCGTCGATCACTGTGGCGAACTTGCGCCGGCGCACGTCGGCGGCCAGGCGCACCAGGTCGCGCAGGCCGCCTGGCTCGGGCAGCGCCAGCACCTCGTCCACGCCATGCAGGCGGGCGGCGAGGTCGGCGAAGCGCGCCTTGGTGGCCAGGGTGATCCGCCGCCCGCCGGCGCCCGGCGCTGCAGCCAGGCGGCTGAGCGTCCAGCCCAGCAGACAGAGGTCGCCCAGGGCGCCGAAACGGATGAACAGGATTTCTTGCATGGCCGGGCGATGCTAGGCCCTGGCTTGCAGCCCGTCAAGGAACCGGGTAAGCTGCGGCGACGGCGGAGGCTTCGGTTGGATATCCTGCTGCTTGCGATCCTGCTGGTCTTGTCGGCGACGTTCTCCGGTTCGGAGATCGCGTTTTTCTCGTTGACGGCGGCCGAGCGCGCCCAGTTGCGGCACGGCGTTGGCGCCGCCCGCGGCGCGTCGCGGCTGGTCGAACGGGCCAACGACCTCTTGTCGTCGATCCTGCTCGGCAATCTCGTGGTCAACGTGGCCGCGGGCGCCGTCACCACCGCCATCTGCCTGCGGCATTTCGGACCCGGCGGCCTGGCCGTCGCGATTCCGGCCGCCACCATCCTGCTGCTGATCATCGGCGAGATCACGCCCAAGCTGCTGGCTTTGCGCGCCCGCCGGCGTCTGGTCCTGGTGCTGCAAGCGCCGCTGCGGCTGTGGGTGACGCTCACCAGCCCGCTGGTCCGCTGGCTGACAGCCGGGCTTGAGCGGCTGCTCGCGCGCTTGCCGTTCGACCGCGCGGGCAGCAGGCCGTTCACGACCCTGGAACTGCAGACCGCCTGCGACCTGGCGACGGACGACGGTCTTTTGACCGAGACCGAAGGCAACTTCCTGGCGCGCCTGCTGCAACTCGCCGACCTCGAAGTTCGGCACATCATGACGCCGCGGCCGGACGTGATCACGCTGAGTCGCCGCTGGGATCGCCAGCAGATCCTGGCCGCGGTGCGCCGGGCCCGTTACAACCGTTTTCCCGTGGTGGCCGAGCGCCACGCCATGCCGGTGGGCTTCTTCCATACCAAGGACCTGTTGACCAACGCGGAGCGTTTCCCGCTGGCCGGCCCCTTGCGCCCGCTGTTGTTCGTGCCGGAGAGCAAGGACGCCGCGGCACTGCTGGCGGAGATGCGCGCCGGCGCCGGCCATCTCGCAGCCGTCGTCGACGAGCATGGCGATTTCTCGGGCATCGTGACCCTGGCGGACTGCTTGCAGGCCCTGATCGGCCGCGTCGGCGATCCGGGCGAGGGTCGTCCCGGCACACTGGCGCTCGGTCCGGGCTGCTGGGTCGTGGACGGCGGGCTTGACCTGCGCCAGCTCTATGAGGAAACGGGGCTACAACTGCCGGCGTCCCGCGACTACGTGACCGTGGCCGGGTTCGTCATGGCGCGCCTCGGCCGCATGCCGGCGGTCCAGGACCAGGTGCGCGCAGGCGACGCGCTGGTGACTGTTCTCGCGCTGCGGGAGCGGCGGGTCGAGACCCTGCGCATCGACCGGCCCGCGCGCGGACCGGAGGTTCGCTCGTGACCGGCGGCTTGCTCGGGCAACCGGATCTGACCGCCGCCGTCCTGGTCGTGGCGCTGGCCGGCTCGGCGTTCTTCTCCGGTTGCGAAACGGGGTTGCTGAGCGCGAGCCGGGTGCGGCTGCAGCGGCTGGCCGCTGCCGGCGACCGGCGCGTGGCGCGGTTGCAGCGCCTGCGCGATAGCCTCGACGACGCCATCTTGACGTGCCTGCTCGGCACGAATCTCTGCAACGTCGTCGCGAGCGCGGTGACGACGGCGCTGCTGATCGCCTGGCTGGGTCCGCGCGGCGAAGTTGTGGCCATCGCGGCGACCTCGCTGGTGCTGGTGACCCTGGGTGAGATCCTGCCCAAAATCCTCTACCGGGAGTATCCCGAGCGGCTCGCGCTGTGGTCTCTGCCGGCCTTGAACGCGTTCCGCCTGGCCAGCAGCCCGGTTCGCCTGCCGCTGGGGGCTTACGCCCGCCTGCTCCAGAAACTGCAGCAGTCGCAGCCGCTCGGCGTGCCGGGTCTGGACCGCACGACGGTGGCGTCGTTGCTCGTGACCTCGGCGCCGCAGACCCGCGACCGACACTTCCAGCAGGCGCTGGAGCGCTTCCTGTTCTTGAGCCAGCGCCGCGTCGACGAATTCATGCAGCCGCTCGCGCGAGTCGTCTCCGTCCCGCAGAATGTGACCTGCCCGGACGCGCTCGCCGCCGCGGCCGCGAGCGGTTTCAGCCGTCTGCCGGTGCGGGGAACCGCCGGGCAATTCGCGGGTTATCTGCTCGTCCGCGATCTCTTGCTGGCGGCCGACGGTCTGCCCGCCGACCAGGCGGTCGCGGTCGATTTGATCCGCCCGCTACTCTTGGTGGACGCGGCGCTCTCGCCGTACGAGCTTTTCGAGGAGTTGCACGCCCGCAGCGCGCAGATTGCGGCCGTGGTCGACCGCGATGGCCGCGCCCTGGGCATCGTGACCCTGGAAGACCTCATCGAAAAAGTCACCGGCGCCATCGCCGACGAGTTCGATCAAGCCGAGGAGACCATGGGATGAGCGACGACTACACGAAGCACGATCAGATCTTGATGTCCCTGGCGTTGAATTTGCAGAGCATCGCGATGGTCCAGCTCGGCAAGCTGGCCAACCCCGCCACCGGCGAGGTTGAGTGCGATCTCGAGGCGGCGCGCGGCACGATCGACATCCTCGAGATGCTCAAGGTCAAGTGCCGCACCGGCACGCCGGACATGGTCGTCAAGCTGTTGGATCAGGCGGTGATGGATCTGCAGTTGAACTATTTGGATGAGCGTAAGCGGGTTCAGCGCGAGGCGCAGGCCAAGCCGGCGGCCGCCGCGGCCGACGGCGACAGCCAGCCCGCCGCCTCCGACGGTGCCGAGCCGGCTGCCGACCAGGGCCCGCAGGCGTGACGCGCTGGCTGGCTCTCGCCCTGCTCTGCTGTGTGCTGCCCTGGCGAACCGTCGCCGCGGCCGGCCTGCCCGGCGAGCTGCACGAAGTGCCCCGCTTGACGTGGCTGACGCCCGGGTTTTTGCCTGACCGCGGTTTGCTCACGGTCGGGCTCAGCGGCAGCCGCTACCATCCGGGCTTCAATCCGACCGGCGGCCCCGCGCACTACGATGTCAACCAGGCCGCGTTGTTCGTTCACTGGTCGCTGCTGGCGCACGTAGCGGTATCCGGCCAGCAGAGCTGGCGCTCGTGGTCTCGGTACCAGGTGCCTGGCCAGGAGCCGAGCGGCGGCGGTCTGGCCGACGGCGACTTCCGGCTGGCGGTCAGCCTGCCGGGATTGCCCGATTGGCTCGGTTTGGCGGTCTACGGCGGCGGCAACATCCCGATCGGTGCGGACGAACTCACCGAGGGCGTGTTCTCGCCGGAAGCGGGCGGCACCGTCTCGCTCGCGGTGTGGCGCTATCGGCAGGCGCCGCAGATGCGCCTGCACGCCAGCGCCGGCTGGCGCTGGAATCGTAACGAACAGGAGGGCTTCGGCGCCGGTCTCGGCCCGCAGCCCCAGCCGTGGTATCCGCTGTATCCGTCCGCCGCCGCCGCGGGCGGCGAGCGGGCGAACGATTTCCTCTGTTGGGGGGTCGCGCTGGAATTCCGGCAGCGGGCGACCGCGCTGTGGATCGAATGGACCGGCGCCATGCTGTACGACGCCGTGAACGTCGGTCAACGCGAGAACCAGCAGATCCTGGCCGCGGGCCTGATCTGGGGCCTGCGCGAAGGCTGGGCGCTGCAGTGCCACTACCAGGTCGGCTTGTGGCTCGACGATGTGACGACGCCGTGGTATCCGCGTCTGCCGCACATCGGCTTCACCATCGGAGTCTCGCGACAATTCCGCCTGGGTTGAACCGTCCGGGCCGGCTACTCTGTTTTGTCGCAGGCGGTCGGACCGTCGATCGCGCGGGTTAGCTGTCGCTTGGCCTGCTGCCAGGCCGCTTCCAGCGCGGCCAGGCCGGCTGCGCGCATGGCCGCCTGGTCGCTGCCGAAGGCCGCCTCGACGGCGTGGAACCTGGCCCGGAACCGCTGGTTGGCCCGGCGCAAGGCCAGGTCGGGATGCACGCCGAGCCAGCGCGCGAGATTGGCCCAGGCAAAGAGAATGTCGCCGAGTTCGTGGTCGATGGCCGTCTGGTCGCCGGCCGCCGCGGCGGCGTGCAGTTCGGCTTCTTCCTCGCGCAGCTTGTCCCACACGCCGGCGAGGTCGGGCCAGTCGAAGCCGACCCGGGCGGCGTCCTTCTGGTAACGGTAGGCCTGACGCAGCGGCGGCTGGCTGGCGGGCAGGTCCTTCAACACCGATTCGCGATCGGGGTCCAGCCCCTTGCTTCGCTTCTCCTCGGCCTTGATCTGGTGCCAGCGCTCCTGACTGGCCGAGACGTCCGCGGCCGGGTTGTCGCCGAAGACGTGCGGATGGCGGCGCAGGAGCTTCTCGTTGCCCAGGCGCGCCACCTCGTCGAGGTCGGTTGGCAGTTCCTCGCTGAGGATCCGGGTCACGAAGCAGACCATGAACAGCAAGTCGCCCAGTTCCTCGCGGACCGCGGCCGGGTCGCCGCCCAGAGCGGCCTCGAGGACCTCGGCGGCTTCCTCCTGGAGGTGATGGGCCGCCGACACCAGGGTTTGCTTGCGGTCCCAGGGACAGCCGCCGGGCGAGCGCAGGGTGTCGATCGTCGTCAAGAGAGCCTGGACATTGCGGAACATGGCGACCTCGCGGCAGGGATTGGTCAACGTGTTGCCGGAACCGCCGTGCGATGGGCGGGCCGACGCCGGAGCGAAAGGTAACCGTTCTGTGGCGCGAGTTGAACCTCGCGGTGATGGGCGCGCAAAACCGCGTCTTGGGCCGGTCGCAATTTCGCGTTACCTTGGGCGTTGTCAATGTCGTTGTCCGCGGACGGAGGCCATGGACCGCAAGAAACGCTCCGAGCAACCCGGCCGGCTGGCCGATATCCGCGAATCGGTCGATGTCGAGCACTCGGCCCTGAACGTCGTGCCGGGCGTCGAGCGCGCCGACAGCGTCTTCCGGATCGACGCCGCGGGGCGCCGCCGGTCGTTGACGACCGCGGAGTATGTCGCGGGCGTGCTCGCCCAGGACCGCACGCTGCTGGCGCGGGCGATCACCCTGGTCGAGAGCAACGCACCCGCCCACTTCGAGCAGGCGCAGGAAGTGGTGCAGGCGCTGTTGCCGCACCGCGGGCAGGCGGTCAGGGTCGGGATCACCGGCGTGCCGGGCGCCGGCAAGAGCACCATGATCGAGGCGCTTGGCGTCCGTTTGCTCGACCGGGGCTTGCGGGTGGCCGTCACCGCGGTCGACCCGAGCAGCACGGTGACCGGGGGCAGCGTGCTCGGCGACAAGACCCGCATGCAGAAGCTGGCGAACGACCCGCGGGCCTTCGTGCGGCCGTCGCCGTCCGGCGGCACCCTGGGCGGGGTCACGCGCAAGACTCGCGAGACCATCGTGCTGCTCGAGGCCGCCGGCTACGACGTCGTGCTGGTCGAGACGATGGGCGTGGGGCAGGCGGAGACCGTCGTGCGCGAGATGGTCGACTTTTTTCTGCTGGTCTTGATCGCCGGCGGCGGCGACGAGCTGCAGGGCATCAAGAAGGGCGTCATCGAGCTGGCCGACGCCATCGTGATCAACAAGGCCGACGGCGAGAACCGGCAGGCGGCGGCGCTCGCCCGCGCCGAGTACGCGCAGGCCCTGCACTATCTACGGCCGGCCACGCAGGGCTGGCAAACGCGGGCATTCACCGCGTCCGCGCTCGCGGGCGAGGGGATCGACGAGTTGTGGCGTGTGATCGAGACGTTCATGGCCCGCGCCCGCCAGAGCGGCGCGCTCGCTGCCCGGCGCCGCGGCCAGGAGCGCCAGTGGCTGCGGCAGCTCGTGCGCGATCAGCTCGAACAGCGGTTCCTGAACCACGCCGGCGTCGGCGCGCTCTTGCCGGAGCTCGAACGCGCCGTCGCCGACGGCGACGTCTCGGCGGTGGCCGCGGCACGCCGGTTGCTCGCGGCGTTCGGCCCCCCGCCGGACGATCCGAACGCGCCGTCTTGATGCCCCCGGGCCGGTCGCCTAGATTGACCGAGATCGCGACGTTTTTCCCCCAGCGTGAAGGACAAGACCATGATGAACACCGCGTCGGGTTGGCCGGAGATCCTCATCACCGACACCATGAGCGGCAAAAAACAGCCGCTGGCGACCCTGGTGCCCGGCGAGGTCGGGATCTACTGCTGCGGCCCCACGGTGTATGACATGAGCCACATCGGCCACGCGCGGGCCGCCCTCTCACCCGACGTGATGGTGCGGTTCCTGCGCCAGCAGGGCTATCGGGTCCGGTATGTCCGCAACATTACGGACATCGACGACAAGATCATCGCGCGCGCCCAGAAGGACGGCCTGCCGGCGGCCGACGTCGCGGCACGTTACGCTGACGAGTACCACCGTGACCTCGCCGCCCTCGGCATGCTGATCCCGGACGTCGAGCCGCGCGTCAGCGACCATCTCCCGGAGATCATCGCGCTGGTCGAGACCCTGCAGGAGCGCGGGCTCGCCTATGCCGTCGACAGCGATGTCTACTACCGTGTGAACGCGTTCGGCCCTTACGGCCGCCTGAGCGGACGCAGTCGGGATGAACTGCTGGGAGGTGTGGGCAGCCGCGTCGACGTGGATGAACGCAAGGAAAACCCGCTCGACTTCGCGCTCTGGAAAGCGGCCAAACCGGGCGAACCGGCCTGGGACAGCCCCTGGGGATCGGGCCGGCCGGGCTGGCACATCGAGTGCTCGGCCATGAGTTCGACGCACCTGGGCCGCACGTTCGACATTCACGGCGGCGGCCGCGACCTGATCTTCCCGCACCACGAGAACGAGATCGCCCAAAGCCAGGGCGCCTATGGCGAAGGCACGTTCGCGCGCTACTGGGTTCACAACGGGTTCATCAACTTCGGCGGCGAGAAGATGTCCAAGAGTCTGGGCAATGTCTGGACCATCCGCGACATCCTCGGTTCCTACCCCGCCGAAGCGCTCCGTTACTTCCTGCTGGGCGTCCACTACCGCAGCGGCCTCAACTTCGAGGTCGAAGTGCTGTGCCCCGCGTGCCGCGCCGTCTTGGACGCGGCCGCGCAAACCGCCTCGCGGTGCACAGCCTGCGGCGGCGCGATCGACGCGGCGTCGCTCGCCGCGAACGTCCGCTTTCCAGGCCTGGAAGACGCGGATGATCGCGTGGCCTACGTCTACGGAGCGCTGGCCGCTGCGCGCGCCGCGCTTGGCGACGACCCCGCTGAAGGCGCGGCCGTCGCCGCCACGTCCGGGGCGACTGCGGCCGAGCCGTCTGCGCCGGCGGTCGAAGGCATGTTGGCGGCGTTCACCGAGGCGATGCGCAACGATTTCAACACGCCCGCGGCACTCGGCGTATTGAGTAAACCCCTCAACGAGGTCTACGCGCTGCTCGCGAGCGGCAAGGACGGTGGCAAGGCCGCTCGCCGGCGGGTCCTGGCGCGCTGGCGGCAGGATATGCGGCAGGTCGCCGCCGTGCTGGGGTGTTTCGGCCAGGACCCGGACCAGTACCTCCACGACCGCCGCGGCCTGAAGGCGCGTCGCCTGGGGTTGGACATCGCCGCCGTCGAGGACCTGCTCGCCCGTCGCGCCGCTGCCCGCGCCGCCCGCGACTGGGCCGAGGCCGACCGGTTGCGGGACGGCCTGACGGCCCTGGGAGTCGGGGTCCAGGACGGGCCGCGGGGATCGGTCTGGACCCTCTGACACCGTCTTTTTTTACGAAAGGTATCGCTTCGCCCGCCGATGAATGCTGGGACTTCCGGCGCCGTGCCGGCTCACGGTGCCGCGCCGGTCGTCGGCCAACTACGGTCAAGCGAGGCGAGGATGAGGCGTCTTCGGGTCCTGGTCCTGAGCATGTTCCTGTGGCTTGCATGCAATGCGGTCGCCGCGAACAGCGGAGCAGACGCCTTGCAAGTCCGCCACCGCTTCCGCCACCTGACGATTGAACAGGGCTTGTCGCAAAGCTCGGTCAACTGCATTCTTCAGGACCGTTTCGGTTTTGTCTGGCTAGGCACCCAGGACGGGTTGAACCGACACGACGGCTACAATTTCCTGGTCTGGAAGACCGACGCAGACGATCCCCTGACCCTATCGGACGCCTACATCACATGCCTGGCCGAGGATGCCGAGGGGCATCTCTGGGTCGGTTCCGAAGCTTCCGGATTCGCCCGTTTCAACCGCGTCACGCAGCGCTTCGACTATCTGTGCACCGGGCCGCAACGCGCGGCCGACGAACACGGTACCAACTACGGCATCCAGGACCTGGCCATCGACGCGCAAGGCATGATCTGGGTGGCAACCAGCGCCCACGGTCTGCTCTGCCACGATCCCCGCACGGGGGAACAACGTTTCTGGCAACATGGTCCCGGCGGTTTGCCCAGCAACGAGGTGACCGCGCTGCGTCTGGACACCGCCGGCCGCTTGTGGATCGGCACCGCGGCCGGGCTGGCGCGACTGGACGCCAGCCGCGCGAACCTGCAGGTGTGGCAGTATCGACCCGATCAACCGGAGAGCCTGCCGGCCGCCAAGATCGACGTAATCCACGAATCGGCCGCCGGGGTTCTCTGGTTGGGCAGTGAAGCGGGTTTGCATCATTGGGATCCCCTGCACGATATCTTCGTGCGCCAGGACGGCATTGCCGTGGGCGTTGAAGCGATGGCCGAAGACGCTGCGGGCCGGCTCTGGCTGGGCAGTCTGGACAATTACGTGATCCGCCTGGATCCGCGGACGGGCGAGCAACTGGTCCTCGCTCCGGATCTTTCGTCGCCCACGTGCCTGCAGACCGGCAAGATCCAGGCTGTCTTCGTGGACGCGGCGGGCGTGGTCTGGGTCGGGCACGACCTGGGTGCCAGTCTGCTGGACATCCACGCCAAGGAGTTCTTCCATTTCCGGCACGAGGTCGGCCAGGTTGGCAGCCTCAGCAACAACACCGTTTGGGCGTTCTGTGAGGACCACGACGATCTGGTCTGGATCGCCACCAACAACGGCCTGAACCGCTTCGATCCGCGCACCGGCCTCTGCGAGGTGTTTCCGGCCGACCCGCAGAATCGACGGCGGCCGAGTCACGACCGCATGACGGCCATCTTCCAGGACAGTCGCGGCAGGATCTGGCTTGGCTATGCCCACGGCGCTTTGAACATCCTGGATCCAGCCACGGGTCTCTTCGAGCATGTGCCGGTCGATAGCAGCGGCGCGGCGGGCGCGCCGGCGACCCGGGTCTATGCATTCGCCGAGGCGCCCGACGGTACGGTCTGGATGGCGACCTATGACGGATTGCAGAGCTGGGATCCGCAGACGGGCCGCTACACCGCCACCTGGCGCCAGCCGGGCGGCCTCTTCGATCTGGGCGGCAACCCCTGCAAGTCGCTACAGATCGACCGCGACGGGACCATCTGGGTGGGCACCTGGGGTCTCGGCGTGCTGCAGATAGACCCCCACACCGGGACTCGTCGGCACTACCGGCATGCGGCGGGCAGCAACCAGACGATCACCAGCGACACGATTCTCTCATTGCTGCTGGACCGGGCGGGCCGCCTGTGGGTGGGCACCGGCTCAGGCCTGACGCGCCTTGACCCGCTGACCGGTCTCGGCGTGCGCCTGACGGAGAAGAACGGACTGCCGAACAACACGATCTACGCGATGAGCGAAGACGCGTCCGGCCGGATCTGGGCCGGTACGAACTTCGGTCTGATCTGTCTGGATCCCGAGACCATGGACTTCCACCACTATCAGGCCAAGGACGGCCTGCAGAGCAATGAGTTCAACATGGGCGCGGTCGCGCTCGGACACAGCGGGCGCATGTATGTGGGCGGCATCAACGGTTTCAACGTCTTCTATCCCGACCGGATTCAGGCCAATCCGTACGTGCCGCCGGTGCTCATCACCGATTTCCAGATCAACAACCAGCGCATCCTGGCCGGCGAACCGAACCGGGGCCGCGAACTGCTGGTCGTGCCGATCTACCAGACCGAGCAACTGGTGCTGGACTATCGAGATCACGTCGTGTCGTTCAGTTTCACGGCGCTGCATTACGCGGCGCCCGAGAAAAACCGTTACGCCTATCGCCTCGAGGGCTTCGATGCCGACTGGACCGAGGCCGGCGGTCGCACGCGTGCCACGTACACCAACCTGCCGGCGGGCAACTATGTGCTGCGTGTCCGCGGCACCAACAGCGACGGGATCTGGAACGAATCCGGCGTGGCGCTGAAGCTTCGCGTGCGCCCGCCGTTCTGGCAGACGCCATGGTTCCTGATCCTGGCCACGATGCTAGGCCTGAGCGCGCTGCATGGAATCATTCGCTACCGCACACGGCTGATGAAGATCCGCACTCAGGAGCTGGAGAAACGCGTTGCTCGCCGTACTGCCGATCTCACCCGCGCCAACCATTTCCTGCAGCAGGAGATCACCGAGCGTCGCCGCATGGAGGAGGCGCTGCGCGTGGCGAAGGATCAGGCCGAGGAAGCCACGCGGACCAAGAGCGAGTTCTTGGCCAACATGAGCCACGAGATCCGCACGCCGATGAACGGTGTGCTCGGCATGACGTCCGTGCTGCTGGAAGGAGAACTCAGCCCGGAGCACAGAGAGCACCTGGAGGTCGTTTATGCCAGCGCCCGCAACCTGTTGACCATCATCAACGACATCCTGGATTTCTCCAAGATCGAGGCCGGCAAACTGGAGCTCGAGTCCATCGATTTCGATCTGCGCAGCCTGGCCGAGGAAGTCGCCGAGATGCTGGCACCGCGGGCGTTCGACAAGGGTCTCGCGTTCACGCTGCGGGTGGCGCAGGATATTCCGGCTGGCCTGCGCGGCGATCCCCTGCGCATCCGCCAAATCCTCGTCAACCTCGTCAACAATGCCGTCAAATTCACCGAGCAGGGCCGGGTCGATGTGCGGGTGACGGTGACGGCACAGGCCGCCGACCACGTGAGCCTGCTGTTCGAAATCCAGGACACGGGTGTCGGTATTCCCACCGATCGCATGGACCGGCTCTTCGAATCGTTCTCCCAGGTCGACACGTCCACGACCCGCCAGTACGGCGGCACCGGTCTCGGGCTGGCGATCTGCAAGCAACTCGTCGACCTGATGCACGGCGAGATCACGGTCTCGAGCGAGGTCGGCCGCGGCACGACGTTCGTGTACCGCCTCAACCTGGCGCGCAGCCAGTCGCCGGTGCTCGTCGAGGCGATCGGCGGCCGATTGTTGGTGATTCTGCCGGACGAGGCCGGGCGGCAGGCCGTGGTCGAGACGCTCTACCACCTGCATTGCGATCCGGTGGCACCGGACCTCGGCGGCGATCCGGCGCAGGCGGCGATCCTGGCTCTTGGCCAGCACCCCGGCTGTCTGGCGGTTCTGGTTGGCAGCTGGAACGACGATCCGGCGACACGGCAGGTGCCGCGTAAACTCCAAGCCGCGCTCGGCGCCGCGGCGCCGCCGTGTCTGGCGCTGTGCCGGCTGGGCGAGACCGTGGACAGTCGCGAGCTGCAGGCGGCGGGCTTCGCGGGCTGGGTGAGCTGGCCGTTGCGCACCCGGAAGTTGCGCGAAGTCCTGCACGATCTAGCAGCAAGGCGCGACGCCGGCGTCTACCTGCCCGGATTGCCGGCGCCAGGGCAAGAACCGGCTCTGGCGCCGCCAAAATCTCCAACACCAGTTCCTGCCGCGCCGGACCGCACCGCCGGCGAACCGCCGGTCGCGCCGGCCGCCGACGCGGATGCCGCTTCTGTTCCCGGATTGCCGGTGCTCTTGGCCGAAGACAATCCGGTGAATCAGAAGGTCGCGAGCATCCTGTTGCGCAAGCTGCGGTACCAGGTGGAGGTGGTCGACAACGGTGCCGAAGCGGTGGCGGCGCTGGCGCGCCGCCGCTACAGCCTGGTCTTCATGGACGTGCAGATGCCGGTGATGGACGGCTATGAAGCGGTGCGGCGTATCCGCGCGGGCAACGACGGGGTGCTGGAGCCGCGAGTGCCGATCATCGCTCTGACGGCGCACGCCATGAAAGGCGATCGCCAGCGCTGCCTGGACGCGGGGATGGACGACTATCTGGCCAAGCCCATCGACCAGAAGGCCCTGGCGGCCATCTTGGAACGCCACCTACCGTCGCCGACACCCGCCCCTGCCGCAGTCTAGCGTGCGGGCTAGCCTACCGGCCGCGCGTCCTCCAGCGCTGACCCGTCGCGACGATCGCGCCCTGGCCACGTCGTTCCAATCCGGGTAAGCTGTCGATCGCGACCCAGGCAAGGGAGACGACGGTGGCCTCCTCGACCCGCGTGCAACCCGAACGCGTGCGCATCTTACGCGGCGGCGAGATCGCGCCCGGCCCCGTGCTCTATTGGCTGCGGCGGGAACAGCGCGTGCACGACAACTGGGCGCTGCTCTATGCGCAGGACCTCGCCCTTGCCGGCGGCCGGCCGCTGGGGGTCGTCTTCTGCCTCGTACCATCGTTCCTTGGCGCAGCCCGCCGCCACTTCGAGTTCATGCTTGCCGGCCTGCACTCGGTCGGCGACGAGCTGGCCGCGCTCCAGATCGGGTTCTTCTGCCTGCGGGGCGATCCCGCGCGCGAGATCCCGGCGCTGGCGGCAAGCTGTCACGCTGGCTGCCTGGTCACCGACTTCAACCCGCTGCGGATCAGTCGCCAGTGGGAGCAAGCTGTCTGTGCGCGCGTGGAGATCCCGGTCCACCTGGTGGATGCGCACAATGTGGTGCCGGTCTGGCTGGCGAGCGACAAACAGGAGTACGCGGCGCGCACGCTGCGGCCCAAGCTGCGCCGCCAGCTGCCGCGCTTCCTGTCCGACTTGCCGGCGGTGCGCCGGCATGCTTACCCCTGGCTGCAAGACGTCGCGCGGCCCGACTGGCCGCTGCTCGCGCGCCGGCTGCGGGCGCCGGTCGCCGGCGGCGCGCTGGCTTGGTGCCGCTCCGGCGAGGCGGCGGCCCGCGCGGCGTTGGCGCACTTCCTGGACGAGCGCCTGGCCGCCTACGCGACCGCTCGCAACGATCCGACGACCGCGGGCCAGTCCGACCTCTCGCCATACCTGCACTTCGGCCAGCTCGCGCCGCAGCGTGCCGCCTACGCCGCCGCGCAGCGCGCCGGCGCTGCCGGTGGTGCTGATCCCGCCGCCGCTGCTGCAGTCGCCGCCGGCCGCGACGCTTTCCTCGAAGAGCTGATCGTACGCCGCGAACTGTCCGACAACTTCTGTCACTACAACCACGACTACGATCGTTACGAGGGGCTGCCGGCCTGGGGACGTCGTACCCTCGAGGACCATCTCGACGACCCGCGCACTCACCTCTACGACCTCGCCGCGTTCGAAGCGGCGGCAACTCACGATTCGCTATGGAATGCGGCCCAGACGGAACTCGCGGTACGCGGCAAGCTGCATGGCTACCTGCGGATGTACTGGGCGAAGAAGATCCTCGAGTGGACCCGCGATCCGGCCGAGGGTCTCAGCATCGCGATCGCGCTGAACGACCGCTACTCGTTGGACGGCCGCGACCCGAACGGCTACGCCGGCTGTGCCTGGTCGATTGGCGGCCTGCACGACCGGCCGTGGACCGAGCGGCCGGTCTTCGGCAAGATCCGCTTTATGAACCTCGCCGGTTGCAGGCGCAAATTTCGGGTCGACCGCTACATCGAACGCGTGCAGCGTTGGACGCAGGAGGACAGTCGATGAGGTTGCACATCCTGGAGCGGACTCAGGCGGTCGCCTCGTCGCGCGAGGAAGTCTTCGGCTTTTTTGCCCGGCCGGAGAATCTCGCCGCGATCACCCCGCCGCGGCTCGATTTTCGGATCCTGACGCCCTCGCCGATTGCCATGCGCAACGGCACTTTGATCGACTATGTCATCAAGCTGGGTCCGCTGCCGCTGCACTGGCGCACGCTGATCACTTGCTACGAGCCGCCTTTTCAGTTCATCGACGAGCAGTTGCAGGGTCCTTACGCGTTCTGGCATCATACCCATCAGTTCGACGAACTGCCCGACGGCGGCACCCGTTTGGGCGACATCGTGCGGTACCTGCTACCGCTGGGACCGTTCGGCGAGATCGCCCATATCTTGGCCGTGCGCCGCCAGCTCGCGCAGATCTTCGACCATCGCCGCCGGGTCATCGCCGCGCGCTTCGGCGAACGACCCGATCCGGGCAAGGAGCTGCCATGAGCGACCGGATCCTCGTCGGAGTCAGCACCTGTCTACTCGGCGAGAAAGTGCGTTGGGACGCCGGTCACAAGCACGATCGCTACCTGACCGACATCCTCGGCCGCTACTTCGAGTTCGTGCCGGTCTGTCCGGAAGCCGAAGTCGGCATGGGCATTCCGCGCGAGCCGGTCCACCTCAGCGGCGATCCGGCGGCGCCGCGGATGGTCGGCAACAAGACCGGCGAGGATTGGACTGAGCGGATGAACCGCTACGCGCGGCGCAAGCTCAGAGAGCTCGTGCCGCGGCAGCTCTGCGGCTACGTGCTCAAGAAGGGCTCGCCGAGCTGCGGCATGGAACGCGTGCCGGTCAAAACCGGCGCGGCGGGCATGCCCCACAAGGTGGGCGTGGGGCTTTTCGCGGCCGAGCTGCTGCGACGCCTGCCGCTCTTGCCCGTCGAGGAGGAGGGTCGGCTGAACGACCCTGCCCTGCGCGAGAACTTCATCGTGCGCGTGTTTGCCTACCACCGTGTGCAGACGCTGTTCGCGGGCGGTGCCCGGCGCGGCGACATCGTCGCGTTCCACACGCGCCAGAAGTTCCTGCTGCTGGCGCATAGCCCGCGTCACTACAAGGAACTGGGCCGACTGGTGGCCCAGACCAAGGACTACACGCCGGGCGAGTTGCGCGAGCGCTATGTGCAGGGTTTCATGACGGCTCTGCGGGTGCGCGCCACGACGAGCAAGAACACGAACGTCTTGCAGCATCTGCTGGGCTACCTCAAGGACCGGCTCGGCGCCGCGGAGAAAGCGGATATCCTGCGCGTGATCGAGCAATACCGCGCCGGCCTGGTGCCCTTGATTGTACCCTTGACGCTGCTGTACCATCATCTGAAGGTCCAGGGCGTCGAATACCTGCTGGAGCAGGAGTACCTGCAACCGGCGCCAGCGGAACTGGCCCTGCGCAATCATGTCTAACCCGGACGATTCGTGACGGACCGGCGCGGTCCCTCGTGAACAATCCGGGCGCAACGAACCGGGGAACACACCATGGCGCGCCGAGACCGTCCGATCATTTCGCTCGCGGCTTTCGTGATCGTGCTGACCGTCTGCCTGCCGGCGCCGGTGGGCGCGCAGCAACGCCTCGCTCTGGCGGGGCCGGACAAGGCGGCGCTGATGGCGGAGGATCGTGCCCGACAGGACGGCGGTCCGGTGCGCTTCGCCTGGCCGTATGACCTGTCGCTCAGCCCTGCCGACACGGCCGGCTGGGACCGGTTGCCGGACGGCCGGCATCGCTGGCGCCTGCTGGTGAACGCGCCGGGCTCGCTCAGCTTGAATTTCGGTTTTCGCCAGTTCCGCCTGCCCTGGGGCGGCAATTTGACGGTTACTGGCGGCGACGGTCCGCCGCGCGTGTTCACCGCCGCGGACAACCGCGAGCACGGTGAACTCTGGACGCCGGTGATGCTGGGCGATACGGCGCACGTGACGCTGACGTTGCCGGCCGGCCACCGCGACGATTTCGCGCTCGAATTGCAGCGCGTCAGTCGGGGCTACCGCTTTTTCGGCGAGACGGCGGCCGCGGCGCGCCTGGACGCGGACGCGGGCGCCGATATTGCGCAAGGATGGTGCAATATCGATGTGACTTGCCCGGAAGGCGACCCTTGGCGTCAGCAGATCCGCAGCGTAGGGGTCTACACGCTCAGCGGCTACTTCACCTGCACAGGGTCGCTGCTGAACAACACGGCGCAGGACGGCACACCCTATTTTCTGACCGCGTACCACTGCGGCGTCCGCGACAACAACGTCCATACGGTCACGGTCTACTGGAACTACGAAAGCCCGGCGTGCGGTCAACTCGGGGGCGGCAGCCTGGATCAATACCAAATCGGCGCCGCGTTACGCGCAGCGCGGCCCCAGACCGATTTCACCCTACTGGAGTTGAACGCAGCGCCGGCGGAAACCTCGCAAGTCACGTTCGCCGGCTGGGACCGTAGCGGCGAACCGGTGGCGAGCGCGTTCACGATCCATCACCCGCGCACCAGCATCAAGTGCATCAGCTTCGAGAATGACACGCTCGCGGTGACGTCCTATCTGCAGACCGCCGTGCCCGGCGACGGCTCGCACTGGCGGGTCATCGACTGGGATCTGGGCACTACTGAGCCGGGTTCGAGCGGCTGTCCGCTCTATGACGCCGCCGGCCGCGTCATCGGCCAGCTCCACGGCGGCTACGCTGCCTGCGGCAACGACCTTAGCGATTGGTATGGGCGTTTGTCCGAGTCATGGTCGGGCGGCGGCACCGCGGCCACCCAACTCGCTGCCTGGCTCGATCCGCTCGAGACGGGAGCAGTGGTCTTGGATCTCTATTCTCTGACCGATCCGCCGCTCGTGCTTGACGACCTGGTCATCACCACGAGCACGACCTCGGCGCAGATGACCTGGACGACCGCCGAGCCCGCCTTGGGCAGAATCGCCTACGGCAGGACGACCGAACTCGAACTGGGCGAGGTCGCCGAATCCGACCTCACGGCGGCGCACGAGATGGTGATCGAGGATCTCGTGCCGCGATCCGTGTATTATTACCAGATCGAGGTCGCATACGCCGGCGGCGAATCCGCGCGCACCGCGATCGGCGAGTTCCGCACGCGCGCCCTCCCGAACGAAGCCCTGGTCTTCCTTTCGCCGGTGCAGCCGAATCCGGCGCGGGGCGGGACGGTTACGGTGGAGTACTTGCTGGCCAAGAGCGGCCGGGTCCAGCTCAAGATCTTCGACCTGCGCGGGCGCCTGATCGCCACCGTCGCTGACGGGATACGGCCGGAGGGCCGTGGCCAGGCCGTCTGGGACGCTCAGCGCGCGGCGTCGGGCGCGTACGTATGCCGTCTGGATGCCTTCGGAGCTGTCGCCTCGCGGGTCTTTTTGCTGGTACGCTGAGCGGTATGGGGCAGGCCCGCCGCGGCGAGGCGGCGGGCCGTTCGCGAATGCTGCTTTACATCCAGCCGAGGCTGCGCCACAAGCGCGTGGCGGTCTCCTGCAAGAGCTTGGGCGATACCGGCGGCGCGTCGCCGCTGAGGTAGACGCGGCGGCCGCCCACCCAGACGGACCCGATGTCCCACGGGTGGAAATCGTAGAGCAGATGACTGAGCCAGGTGTCCGTGGTCAGCGGCGTTTTCTGGAAGTTGTCCAGCACGACGAAATCGGCGGGCGCGCCGGGACGCAGGCTGCCGAATGCCTCGCCGAAGTGGCGCCGCGCCAGCGCGTAGCCGCCCAGCCAGAACCGGGCGGCGCCGGCGAGGTCGAGATCGGGCGGCCTGGTTTCGCGGCCGCGGAAGAACGTCGTGCGCAACTCGCCCCACATGTTCACGTCCAGGGCGTTCGTGCCGAGCGCGACCTGATCGCCCCAGTGGCGCAGCGCCGCGCGGCCGCTGCCGCTGTTCATGTTCGAGCGGCCGCAATGGATCATCCAGGCGCCGGCGCCGGCGACCTTCGCTAGTTCGTCCGCCGTCAGGTCCACGCCGTGGGCGAGCAGCGAGCCGGGTCGGACCATGCCGCTGCCCAACAACCGCGCCACCGGGTCGGCCCAGCCGCGCTTGCGGCTGACGGCCCGGTCCTCCGGACTCTCGCCGACGTGCAGATGCGTCGGCACGTTGTAGCGGTCGCAGAGGGCCGCCAGGCGCTCCAGGGTGCGGTCCTCGAGGGTGAAGCTGGCGTGGGCGCCGACTGTGGCGCGAAACTGGGCAACGCCTTGATCGGGAGCCTCCCGCCGGCGCGCCAGATAGCGCTCGGTTTCCTCGAGCGCGGAGTCGCGCAGGCCCTTGCCGACGCGGTCGGTTACCTCGTAGCAGAGGTTGGCGCGCAGGCCGACTTCGCCGATCGCCCGCTCGACCTCGTCAAGCGAGCCGCGCACGCAGCTCGGGCTGGAGTGGTTGTCGAAGATCAGGGTGGTACCGCAGCGCACGGCGTCCCAGGCGCCGGCGATCACGCTGAGGTAGATCGACTCCTTGTCGAGCGAGCGGTCGAGATTCCACCAGACCTCGGCGAGGGTCTCCTTGTAGTCGCTCGGTTGGTGCGGCGGCTGCGGCGCGCCGGCCGTTAGCGACATGTACAGATGCATATGACCGTTGATATTGCCCGGTAGCACGGTTGCGCCGCTGAGCGCGAGCACGTCCTCGTCCGGCTGCGGCGCGAGGCCGGCGCCGCGTTCGGCGATGCGCCCGCGGCGGATGCGCAGATCGGTGTCCTCGACCAGCGGCTGGGCGACGGCCGCGAGATCGGCCGGGTAGTAGTCGAGGACGCGCCCGCCTTTCAAGAGCAGGCCCCTGCCAGCGTCGCTTTTCGCGGAGGTGTGGTTGGTCTGCAAGGCGGCTCCTTTCCGTAGCGGCCCGGGTTGGCTGCCAAGATAAATACAAATGGACGTTCCGCCGACCGACCAGCCCCGTGCCAGCGCCGGCGGCGGACGCACAAGCCCCCCGCCGCCGGCGGGGGGCTTGTGCATATAACGCGGACGCCGGCCGGCCTAACTGTCGGGCAAAAGCTCCGCGCGGGTCTTGAAGATGTTGTTGACGTTGAACTCGCCGACCACCCAGATCGTGGGCGACTCGCCGCAAACGGCGTAGTAACCGCCTGGCACCGTTCCTGCTGTCTCGCGCTGCGCGCCGAAGAGCAGAACCGTCTCCGAACCGTCCGGGCCCACCAACACCGCACGCCGGGCAGTCTTGTCGAGGCCGTAGTCCGCCAATGGGACCGCGGGGTCGGCGACATCTTGCGCCCGGATGTTCGTGACCGCGCCGAGCACGCCGTCAGCCTTGGTCTTGACGGCGCGGCGGCCGTCGTCGAGCCGCCATTCCCACTGGCTGCGGTCCGGGAACGCCTCGGTGTAGACGGTGTCCTCCGGTGCGGGCTCGATCATCTCGTACTCTTTGGTCAGGGTCAGGTGTTCGTCGCCCTCGAGCCGGATGGCGTCGATGTCCTGCCGGTCCAGCCGCACGGCCTGCAGCTCGACGAAATGCCGGCTCTGCGGCCGCGCGGGTCCGGACCACAGGCCCAGGTTGCTCAGCAGGCTCTGTCCGGTCAGGTAAACGGCGTTGTCGCCGGGGCGTTTGACGAAGTTGCCCATGCCCTGTTCGGGTTTGCCGCCGACCTCGAGCCGGAACGCCTCGCGGCCGGACGCGTCGAAACCGGCGAGCGTGATCTTGGTCGAATCGGCGAATCCGTAGTCGGCGATCACGTCCGCACTGTCGCTGCGGAACTCGCCGCGCAGCTCGCCGAGGGTCTGCAACAGCCCGTCGATGCGCTGATCGCTGGCGCGGGCGTCCCACGCCGTGGCGACGCGCCAGCCCTCCGGCGCGGCCGCCAGGACGACCACGTCGGCCTCCTGGCCGTAGCCGATGGTCAGGCGCGACAGATCGGCGCGCGCCAGCGGTCCCGGTACCAGGACCTCGCTGCTGGCGCGGCTGGTCGCGCGTTCATGGCTCGTTTTCTGGGCCACCGAGACCACGATCAACACCACGAGGATCCCGGTCAGCCAGAGCAGGTTTTTGCGTTTCAGCATGGCGACCTCCCGGTTAGGCGCCGCCGTGCAGCTCGCGGCGGTAGCGGGCGGCTTCGCCGCGCCGCTTCGCCGACCTGGCTACACCGACGATGATGAAGACAATCGGCACCAGCGCAATCACCGCGAACTGCCAGGCGATCCTTTCGCCGGCCATCACGGGTCGGATGGTGCGCTGGGTGAGCTGTTTGCTGCGGATCGTGAGCAGATCCTGGCTGCCGGTCAGGTAGTCGACGGCGTTGAGCAAAAGCAGCGCGTTCTGGCCGCCCTGCAGCACCATGTCGTCGAACATCTTCGCGCAGCCGACCAGCAGCAGCTGCGCCGGCCGCGGTACGAGCGCCGTGGCCGGCACCGGGCCGACCGGCGACGTCTCGGCGTCGTCCGCTTCCGCCGAGGTGCTCCAGCGAGGCGGATCATCGCCGTCGAACGTGTCGGGGAACTGGCCCGCGACCAAGACCGCCAGCGGCTGCGGACCGAGCATCTGCTTGCCCGCGGGGTTGATCTGGGCCGCGGTGAGCATGCCGCCGCTGAACGCCGAGCGCCAGCTCCGGCTGCTGGAGGTGAAAAGAGTTTCCGTCGCGAGGTCGTGTGCGCGCAGCTTGTCCTGTTGCAGCTCGATCGGCGTGCCCCAGAGAAAGAGCAACTGGCCGATGTGGTTGGTGACGGGCTGATCGCGGTTGACTTGATCCTGGGTGACGCGGATCTGCACCGGCGTATCCACCGGTTCGCGCATCTGCATGCGCAGACCGCCCAGGTTGACTTCGCGAGGTAGTTCGAGCATCTGGCTGTTCTGATCCAGGAAATGGTCCGCCACGACCTGGAGCCCGAATTCGCCGAGCATGCCGTCGAGGCCGCTGGCGGCGGCCGAGCCGGTGATCATCCACTCGCCGCGCTGGCCGGGCTGGTAATTGTATTCGTGCGCCTGCACGGCCAGGAAGACGGGCAGACCGTTGCTGAGAGCTCGGTTGATCTCCCAGGCCTGACGCGCCTCAAGGTCGCGCGGATTCATCACCATGAGCAGGTCGGCGTCGGCCGGAATCGGGCTGTCCTCGGTGAGCTGGATCAGCTGGACGTCGTAGTGCTCCTGCTCGAGAAGCTGCTTGATCATGGCGAACTGGTCCTGCGGCTCCGGCGGTTGCATGCCCTGCTGCAAGTACATCATCGCGAGCTGCCGGTCGACCTCGCGTTTGGGCGCGTAGAGGGCGACCTTGGGATTGCGTTCGCGGGTCAGCCGGTAGACCGGCGCGATGACCAGGGTTTCCAGGTTCGTCAGGGTCTGCGGCAACAGGCGCGGAATGACTTCGTCGGGGTAGTCCTTGTAGGCGATGGTCATGGCGCTGTAGATCAGCTTGACGCCGATCTGATCCTTCTCGACCGACTGGACCTGGAACGGCTGGATGCCTTTCTGCGCCAGCTCCTGCTGCATCGCCTCATCATCCTGGGGATTATGGACGGAGAATTGCAGCCGGCCGCCCGAGACGCGCTCATAGTTGCGCAGTTGCTCGGTGATGTCGCGTTCGAGGTTCTTGAACTCCGTCGGCATGCGCGAGGCCGGCGTGATGTAGAGCCGGACCTGCACCGGCACCTTCAGCCCGGCGAGGATGCGCCCGGCCGCCGGCGACATGGTGAACAGCTGGTCGGCGGTCAGATCCAGGCGAGCGCCGGGCAGATTGCCGAGCACCGAGATCAAGAAGACGGCGATCCCGGCGAGGAGGATCGTCGCCACGGTGAACGTCATGCGGAAGTTGCGTCGCTTGTCGCTCATCAGTATTTCCTCCCTTCCAGCCAGAGGGCGTTCAGGAACAGGAAGAACACCGTGAGGGCCAGGAAGTAGACCACATCGCCCAAGGCCACGACGCCGCGCAGCATGGGTTCGAAGTGGGCGGTCATGCCGAGGTATTGCTGCAGGAGGCGGCCGAGACCGTCGACCCAGCCGTCGAAGACCGCGGCCACGAAGGTCTGGCCCAAGAGCCACATGATCAGGCAGGCCATCACGCCCAGGATGAAGGCGGAGATCTGGTCGCGCATGAGGCCGCTAGTGAAGATGCCCACGCTCAGGTACAGCGCGCCCATCATCAAGGCGCCCAGGTAACCGCTCACGACGGTCCCGTTGTCCGGGTTGCCCAGGGCGTTGAGCATGATTGGGATCGGCAGCGAGCCGGCCAGGGCCAGGGCGAAGAACGCGAGGGCGGCCAGATATTTGCCGAGCATCACCTCATAGGGACGCATCGGCAGCGTCATCAGCAGCTCGAACGTCCCCTGGCGCCGGTCTTCGGCCCACAGGCGCATGCTGATCGCGGGAATGAAGAACGTCAGCAGCAGCGGCAACGCGCCAAAGAATCCGCGCATGTCCGCCTGGCCGATCAGGAAGAAATTGAGCATGAACAGCAGCCCGGTCAGCAACAGAAAGACAATGATGAAGATGTACGCGATCGGACTGTTGAAGTAGCTGGCGAACTCGCGCCGGAAGACGACGTTGGTGTTGTTCATCTCAAGCCACCTCCTGCCGCGGCGTGGCGGCTCGGGTCAACTCGATGAACGTGTCTTCGAGCGAATAGTGCGACTCGTGCAGCTCGGCCAACGGCCAGCCGCGCCGGCCGGCCAGCTCGGCGACGGCTCCCGCCAGGTCCTGCTGGAAGGGCGCGCGCAGTTCGAAGCGGCTGCCCTTGCCGTCGACCTCGCCCAGATAGCGCAGGCGCGACACGGACGGGAGATCCCGCAATGCCTGCTCTACCTCGGCGGCCGGGCGGCGCAGGGTGACGAAAACCCGGTTGTCGCCCATGGCCTGCTGGGTCAACTCCTGGATCCGTCCGTCGGCGACGATGCGGCCTTCGTTGATGATCACCACCCGCTCGGTGACCGGGCTGACCTCCTGCAGGATGTGGGTCGAGAAGATCACGGTTTTCTGGCCCGCGAGGCTGGCGATCAATTTACGGATGCCGATGATCTGCAAGGGGTCCAGACCGCTGGTGGGCTCGTCCAGGATGAGGATGTCCGGATCGTGGATCAACGCCTGGGCCAGCCCGGTGCGTTGGCGATAGCCTTTCGACAGCTCCTGGATGCGCTTCTTGTACTCCGTGCGCAGGCCGCAGGCTTCGACGCACCAAGCCAGGCGTTCGCGCAGCTTCGCGCCGTCGAGGCCGCGTGCCTGGCCCACGAAGGTCAGGTACTCGTCGACATTCATGTCGTGGTAGAGGGGAACGTTTTCAGGCAGATAGCCGATCCGGCGGCGGACGGCCAGGGGCTGCTCCAGGACATCGATCCCATCCACCTTGACCTGGCCGCCGTCGGGCGCCAGGAAGGTGGTGATGATCTTCATGGCCGTGCTCTTGCCGGCGCCGTTGGGGCCGAGGAAGCCGAGGATCTTGCCGCGGGCGACCTCGAACGACACCTGATCAAGCGCGACCGTGTTCCCGAAGCGCTTCGTGACGTCGCGGACTTCGATCATCTCCGAAGCTCTCCTTGCAGGTCTGACGGTGACGGGTTTACAGGACGAAAAAACACCAAAAATCCGGCTGCTTGGCAGGCCGGTACCGCCCGCATAGAATATGCGCCGTCAGGGGTAAACGGCAAGCGAACGAGACGGTTCCAGAATTTCCTGCGGAGCTGCCTGCGATGAGTCCCGTCGAAAGCCAGGGCGGGCGCGACGAAACATCGGCGCGCCTGCATCGTTATACGCTGCCCGGCGGCTGGACCGTTCTGGCCGGCCGCACCGACTGTGACAACGAGTGGTTGAGCCTGCGCGTAGCCCGCGCCAATGACTGGTGGTTTCACGTGCGGGGCTTGCCGGGCGGCCATGTCGTGTTACAAGTGCCGGCCGGCGCGGATCCCGATCGCGCCACGGTGCGGGCGGCCGCGGCCATCGCCGCCTGGCACTGCAAGAAGCGCGGCGCCAAGCAGGTTGCCGTCACCGCGGCGCGGGCGCGTTACGTCAGTAAGTCGCCCGGCTCGCCGCCGGGCACGGTCCAGGTTCGGCGCGAGGTCGTGCTGCTGGTGCGGCCGGCGCTGCCCGGCGGGAACCAAATTCCGCCGGAAGTGTCTTGACGTCTTGCCGGCAACCGGCATGATCGTCCGCACGGAGCGGTGGCGCGCCGTCGGCGGCGCAGGACCGTCGCGGCCGGCCGTCCGTAGAGATTCCTGCAGAGAATGCGGCCGCTGGCGCGCCGCAGCGAACCCAAGGTTGAAGGAGGCACCAACGTGCGGTCTGTGTGCAGAACTCTCGTGCCGCTGCTGACGGTCGCGGCGCTCGCGCTCTGGTCCGGCTGCGGAGGCAAGACCGTTACCCGCGTCGATCCGGGGGAGCAGATCGACCTGAGCGGCAGTTGGAACGACATCGACAGCCAAAACGTGGCCGCCGATCTGGTGGCTCAGATCACCGGCGCGGCGTGGGTGGAAAACCACCTTGTCGAGGCGGGCAAGCGTCCGACGATCATCGTCGGCACGATTCGCAACCGGACGGTCGAGCACATTCCGATGAAGACTTTGACCGCGGACCTCGAGCGCGCGTTCATCACCAGCGGCCGCGTCCAGTTGGTCGCGAGCCCGGACGAGCGCGAGCAGGTTCGCCAGGAACGGGCCGAGCAGCAGGATTTCGCGTCGCAGGAAACCATGGCCCGCTGGGGCCGCGAGCACGGCGCCGACTATATGCTTCTGGGAGAGCTCAACACGATCGTCGACCAGGAGGGCAAGACGCAGGTGAAGTACTATCAGACCGACACCTATCTGGTGGATCTGGAGACCAACATCAAGGTCTGGGCCGGACAGACCAAGACCAAGAAGTTTATCAGCAACCGTAAGTACCGCAGCTAGGAGCAAGGGATGTCCCTGCGCCGTGGGCTGACTGCGCGCGCGCTGGGGGTCGGAGTCCTCGCGGTCCTGGCCGCCGGCTGCGCCACGTATACGGCCAAGCTCGCCGATCTGCGCCCCCAGCTCCAGCGTGGCGATTACGAACTGGCTCTCGCCACGCTCGACAAGGGCGCCGGCGGCAAGGACGCCGTGCTGGTCTGGCTGGAGCGCGGCATGATCCTGCACCAGGCCGGCCGCTGGGTCGAGAGCAACGAGGCGTTCGCGGCCGCCGAGCGCACCGCCCGAGAGCTCGAGGCCCGCAGCCTCAGCGAAGGCGCCGTATCCCTGCTGACCAACGACCAGGCGCTCGCCTATCGGGCGCGGCCGTTCGAGCTGGGCATGGTGCCGTACTACCGCGCCCTGAACTACGTGGCGCTCGGCGAGCGCGAAAGCGCCCTGGTTGAGGCGCGCAAGGCCAGCCTGCTGCTCGCGCAGTCCGTCGACGCGACGCTCGGCGGGATCGAGCGCGGCTCGACCAGCGATTTCCAGCGCACGCGCAACGATCCCTTCCTGCTCTATTTCACCGGCATGATGTACGACTGGGACGGCGAGCTGAACGACGCCTTCATCGCGTACCGCAACGCCGCCGTGGCCTATCAGGATCTTCACCGGCTCCTGGCTCTGGACATTCCCCCCTGGCTCGGCGGCGATCTGCGGCGGACGGGACGCCAACTCGGGTTCGCGGCTGAACTCGAGCAATTGCAGGAGGCGTGTCCTATTGTTTTCGCCGCAGCCGACAGCTTGGGTCCAGGGAGCGCCGCCCGCGGACCGGCGCCGGGCCAGGGCGAGGTCGTCGTCTTGGTGGAGGTGGGGTTCGTGCCGTTACGCCGGGAGACCAAGCTCAATCTGCCGATCTTCGAGTCGGACCGCGACGACGACCGTCGCGCTTGGGCCTGGGATCTCTCGACGCGCGCGCATGGCGGCTATGTCTACCCTAACACCGTGCGCATCAAGTACTGGTTGACGGTCGCCGTGCCCGGCTTGCAGGCCGCCCCCGCCGCCGTCCAGTTCGTGGCGGTGCGTGCGCCCCAAGGCGGGACGGTCGCCGCGAGCGTGGCCCATCACCCGGCCGCCGCCGCCTCGGTCACGTTCGCGGCGGAACAGCCCACACTCCTGTTCAAGACAGTTCTGCGCGGTCTGACCAAGTATCTGGCCACGCGCGAAGTCGACAAACAGGGCCGGGCCTTTGGGGTTCTGGCCAATATTCTCGGCGCTGCCACCGAGACGGCCGACACGCGGAGTTGGTTGACCCTGCCCGAGCGCATCCACCTGGTGCGGCTGCGGCTGCCGGCCGGCGTCCATGATCTGGAAGTGGAACTGCGCGACACCAGCGGCCGGTTGCTACGGCAGGAGTCTCTGGGCCCGGTGGCGGTGCGAAGCGGCGACTGGACCTTCGCGCGGCACCGGGTCTACGATTTCTAGAAGCCCGGATTGTTCATGAAGGACCGGCTGCGAAAGGTCAGATGCTTGCCAGGGCGCGCGTCCTCGGATCGGCGCAAGCGGGGATTGGCGCGGCGCACCATCTGTGGCATGCTGGCGGCCGATTGCGCTTGATGCCCCAGGCTTTGGACCGGAGTGAGCCCATGAGCGTGCAACTTGCCGACCTGGTCGCCAGGACGCCGGAACTGGCGGCGATGCCCGCCAGCAGCGCCCGCCTGCTGACTCTTTTGGAGGAACCGGATACCCCCGTGAGCGACGTGCTCGCGGTCATCGAGAAAGACCCCGGCTTGACGGCCAATCTCTTGAAACTCTGCAACTCGGCTTACTACGGCTTGCGCCGCGAGGTGGGCAGCGTCCGCGAGGCGCTCGTCCGGCTCGGCAACCAGACCGTGATCACCCTGGCGTTCGCGGCGAGCATGGGCCGCTTGCTGCAGGTTCCGGTGACAGCCTACCGTCTGCCGCGGGGACAACTCTGGCGGCATACGCTCGCGGTCGGGCTCCTGGCCACACGCTGGCTGCCGGCCGGACCCGCCGACGTGGAACGGCATCGAGCCTTCACGGCGGGCGTCGTCCACGACATCGGCAAACTGCTACTGGACCGGCCCCTGCGCGACGGTCTGGAACAATTGCCGCCGTCGCTCGACTATGAGGGGTTGCTCGCCGCCGAGCGGCAGCTTCTGGGTTTCGACCACGCGCAGGCCGGCGCGGCGCTGGCCGAATCGTGGAACTTCCCGGTAGATCTCGTGGCGGTGATCGCCGAACACCACGGCGCCGGCAGAGAGAACCGCCTCGCGGCGCTCATAACCGCGGCCGACCTGCTGGCGTCGCAGCGCGGCCACGATGGCGGGGCGCCGGTGGTCGACGACGCGGCGCTCGAGGACGCGCTGACGGCTGCCGGGCTGGATCCGGACCAGACCCTGGCCGATGCCGACCCTGCGCTGCGCGACCTGGACGGCATGCTGGCGCTCCTGGGTGCCTGACGCCGTGAACGTCCTGTTCGTCTGCACGGCCAATTCCTGCCGCAGCCAGATGGCGGAAGCATGGGCACGCCGCCTGTTCCCGGCTCACTGGCGTGCGGCGAGCGCCGGTTTACTGGTTTATCCGATCAGCGAGCGCACGCGGTCGGTGATGCGCGAAGTCGGCCTGAGTCTGGCCGACCACCACCCCAAATCGATCGACGGCCTGGACCTCGATGCGTTCGATCTCGTCGTGACGCTGAGCGCGGACGCCGGCCGCTACTTGCCGGAACTACGGGAGCCCGCACGCCACTGGCGCCGGCCGTTTACCGATCCCATGGGCGCTGTTGGCACCGAGCAAGAGATGCTGGACGCATTCCGGACGGGCCGGCAGCGAGCCCTCGCGATCGTTCAGGAAATCCTCGGCGCGTTCGGCGGCAGGACCGGCGCGGAACCGGTTTCGACGTCCGGCGACGATGGTCATAACTAAAAATATAACAATGTTTTAAGTCGATACACGGCGTTGCGGAGCGGCATCGTTGAACCGTCCGGGAGGGTTCCGCCGGGCCGCGGCCGGCGACGGCGCGAGATTTTTTTTGATCCTGCCCGGACTCGCTTGCTGGCCGATTTGCCTAACGTTAACACCCCCGCAGCTAGTGGAAATCTTTAAGCAAGAACCCGGTCACGGAAAAAGCTCTTGGCCCGACCGCGAAAACTGTTAGATAGTACCGATCCCCAAGGGAATGTATCGAGGCGTATGATTCGCCCCAACATCTTGGGCTATGAATAGTTTTCTCCGCGAAATAGGCGTTGGGAATAGACCCGGTACTTCAATCGGATCTTGGCCGAAATTTTACGGGACGGGTCGTGGACCATGGCGCGATGGATCGCGTCACGAGTTCCCGCAGGACGAAGGAGCCATCGCACCATGAAGGAACAATTCCAGAACAAGCAACGCGCGGCGGCAGCGGACGACGTCTTGTTCGCCGGCATGGCCGAGCAAACCGTTCTCGCTTCCGGCCTGGCGGCCGGCAACGAAGTCGATACCGTGCAGGGTCTCTCCCTGGAACGGCGGTTCACCACGGCAGGCCGGGATCCCTTTGACCAGGTCCCCTGGGAGCGCCGCACCGCGACCATCACCAACGACAAGGGCGAGGTCCTCTTCAAGCAGGAAAACGTCGAGATTCCAGCGAGTTGGAGCCAGATGGCGACCAACGTCGTCGTCAGTAAGTATTTCCGCGGCGGGCTCGGAGCGGCCGATCGCGAGTCGTCGGTGCGCCAGTTGATCGGTCGGGTGGCCGACACGATCACGGGCTGGGGACTGGCCGACGGTTACTTCGCCTCGGTCGAGGCCTGTGAGATTTTCGGCGCCGAGTTGAAGTACCTGCTGTTGCATCAGCACGTGGCCTTCAACAGCCCGGTCTGGTTCAACGTCGGCGTGGAGAAGAAACCCCAGTGCTCCGCGTGCTTCATCAACGCCGTCAACGACAGCATGGCCAGTATTCTGGACCTGGCTAAGACCGAAGGACTGCTCTTCAAGTACGGCAGCGGCACGGGCACCAACTTGTCGACCTTGCGCTCCAGCCGGGAAACACTTTCGACCGGCGGGCAGGCGTCTGGACCGGTCAGTTTCATGCGCGGATTCGACGCATTCGCCGGCGTGATCAAGTCCGGCGGCAAGACCCGCCGCGCCGCCAAGATGGTCATCCTGAACGCCGACCATCCCGACATCGAGGATTTCATCGACTGCAAGGTGAACGAAGAACGCAAAGCGTGGGCGCTGATCGACCAGGGCTACGACGGATCGTTCAACGGGGAGGCCTACAGCTCGGTCTTTTTCCAGAACAGCAACAACTCGGTCCGGGTCACCGATGATTTCATGCGCGCGGTCATCGAGGACGGCCCCTGGGTTACCCGCGCCGTGACCGACGGGCGACCCATGAGCACCTATCGCGCCCGGCAGTTGATGCGCAAGATCGCCGTCGGCACGCACATCTGCGGCGATCCCGGTCTGCAGTTCGACACCACGATCAACGACTGGCACACCTGCAAGCACACCGACCGCATCCGGGCGTCGAATCCGTGCAGCGAGTATATGTTCCTCGACAACTCGGCGTGCAATCTGGCGTCGTTGAACCTCATGAAATTCCGGCGGCCGGACGGCGAGTTCGCGATCGAGGATTTCCGGTATGCGGTCAAGATCGTTTTGACGGCGATGGAGATCATCGTCGACAACAGCAGCTACCCGCGGGAAGAGATCACACAGAACAGCAAGCGATTCCGGCCGCTGGGCCTGGGCTACGCCAATCTCGGGGCGCTGTTGATGAGCCGCGGCTTGCCGTACGACAGCGACGAGGGCCGCGACTTCGCCGCGGCGATCACGGCGCTCATGTGCGGCCAGGCGTACCTGACCTCCGCCGAGATTGCGCGGGAGCTGGGGCCGTTTGCCGGTTACGAGGAAAACCGCGAGCCCATGCTCGCGGTGATCCGCAAGCATCGAGCGGCTCTGGGCGGCATCAATCGCCACCGCGTGCCCGCCGATCTCTATCAAGCGGCGGACGAGGCCTGGCGCCAGGCCTTTGTCGTGGGCCACGACTACGGCTTTCGCAACAGCCAGGTCACCGTGCTGGCGCCGACCGGCACCATCGGCTTCATGATGGATTGCGACACCACGGGCGTCGAACCCGATATCGCCTTGATCAAGTACAAGAAGATGGTCGACGGCGGCATCATGAAGATCGTCAACCAGACGGTCCCGGGGGCGTTGCAGCGCCTGGGATACACCGACCAGCAGATCCAGGACATCATGCGCTACATCGATAGCGAGGAGACGATCGAGGGCGCCCCGCACCTGGCGGACGAAGACCTGCCCGTGTTCGACTGCGCCTTCAAGCCGGCCCGCGGCAAGCGCAGCATCCACTACACTGGCCACCTGCGCATGATGGGCGCGGTGCAACCGTTCATCTCAGGCGCCATTTCCAAGACGGTCAACATGCCACGCGAGGCGACGGTCGACGAGATCCAGCAGACCTATCTGGAAGCGTGGAAGCTCGGCCTCAAGGCGGTGGCGATCTACCGCGACGGGTCCAAGCGCCTGCAACCGTTGAACACGGCGCGCGACCGGAAACAGGCGCCGGATACGGCCAAGCCGGAGCTGCTGTCACCCCCGGAACCGCACCGAGTGCGCTTGCCCGACGAGCGCCAAGCGCTCACCCACAAGTTCTCGATCGCCGGCCACGAGGGCTACATCACCGTCGGGCTCTATCCCAACGGCAAACCGGGCGAGATGTTCATCAGCATGGCCAAGGAGGGCTCGGTTGTTTCGGGCCTGATGGACAGTTTCGCCACCGCGGTCTCGATCATGCTCCAGTACGGCGTGCCGCTCAAAGTGCTGGTCAACAAGTTCAGCCACATGCGCTTCGAGCCGAGCGGCATGACCACAAACCCGCAACTGCCGATGGCGAAGTCGATCCTCGACTATATCTTCCGCTGGCTGGATCTCAAATTCGGCGAGGATACCGCGCCAGCCGAATCAGCCGCAGCTGTTGACGACGTGGCGGAGGTTGCGGCGGACGCCGCCGAGGCGAATGCGGCTGCTGCTGTACGGGCGACCAAGGCCATGGCTGCCGCCGCCGGGGCGATCGCGGCCCAGGAGCATCGGATTTTCGAAACCCAGGCGGACAGCCCGCCGTGCCCGGAATGCGGGTCGGTAACCGTCCGCAACGGATCGTGCTACAAGTGCCATAACTGCGGTGCGACGACCGGCTGTAGTTGAACGGGGTCGCGAACGGACTCGCTGAATGCCCCGGCCGGGCCGACCTGGAAGGTCGGCCCGGTTTTTATAGCTCTTGCGGCTCTTCTTGCCGCTTGCCGCGGTCCCACGCGCGGCGGGATGATGGGGTCCGGCGGCATGCCGCGACCGGGCGGGCGCCGCCGCCGCCGCGGCTTCCGCGCGAGAGAACGGTCTCGCGGTGGCCAACGCGGGCGTCATGTGGCAGAATGGAGCCGGCGCGGGTGCCCATCGGCTAGGCGTCCGGCCTGCCGAGCGATCTTGGCCAAGGAGGGCGACCATCCCATGAGAATTCACGAGACAGGGCGGCACTCGGCCGTCGCCATGGCCGTGCTGCTGGCGGCGATGGCGGCCGCGACGACGCCGGCTGCCGCCGCTCCTGACTGGAACCGGCTCGACGATCCCCTGCAAGGAGGAATCGGCGTGCATGTCGGCCGCATCGGCGGCACGGGCCTGGCGTTCAAATGGCCGCTCTGGTGGTGGCTGCAAGTGCAGACAGCCGGCGGCATCTGGAATACCGAGGACAACCGCCGCCACAACTTGGGCCTGGAGCTGCAGTACCTATTGCGGCAGGATCCCCGCCTGCGGCTGTACCTCGTCGGCGGCTACGGCTACAGCTATAGCCGGGAGCGAAAGAAGCCGACCGGCGCTCCGGAGTACTGGGCGCGCGACACGAACTGGAACAGCGGCTTCGGCGTGGGCGTCGAGCGGCTCCAGGGCGAGCGCTGGTCGATCCAACTAGACCTCGCGTTCACGTACCGAGAGGACAAGGACTCGGTCACGCTCTGGCCTCAACTCGGCTGCTTCTTCTACTGGTAGCCGTGGACGACCGCCGCGCCATCCGTGCCTGGTGTCTCTACGACTGGGCCAACAGCGCATTCGCCTGCACGGTGATGGCGGCGCTGTATCCGCCGTTCTTTCGCGCCATTGCCGAGGCCGACGGCCTCGCCGCCGCCGCGGTGACGGCCCGCTGGGGCCTGGTAACCGGCCTGGCGCTGCTGGCGAGCGCCCTGCTCAGCCCCGTCCTGGGGGCGGTGGCCGATGTGACCGGCGCGAAGAAAAAGCTGATGGCTCTGTTCATGGCGCTCGGTACGGTCGCGACGGCGGCCTTCGCCGCCTTGCCCGATCGCGGCTGGCCCCTGGCCGGCTTCGTGTTCGCCGTGGCCAGCCTCGGATTCACCGGTTCGATCGTGTTTTACGAATCGCTGCTGCCGCACGTGGCCAGCGCGGGCAATCTCCACGCGGTCAGCACGCGGGCGTACGCCTGGGGCTACCTGGGCGGCGGCTTGCTGCTGATCGTCAACATGCTCTGGGTGACCATGCCAGGCGCCTTCGGCCTGCCGTCGGTCGCGACCGCCGTCCGCTTGAGTTTCGTCAGCGTGGCGGTCTGGTGGAGCGCATTCTCGCTGCCTTTTTGGCGGCGTGTGCCTGAACCCGCGGCCGCGGCGCGCGTTGCCGGCGGCCTGATCTGGCGCTACAGTTTCGCGCAGATGCGCGACACGTGGCGCGACCTGCGCGGTTATCGCCCCCTGCTGATCATGCTCGCGGCTTACTGGCTCTACAACGACGGCATCGGCACGATCATCAAGATGGCCACGTCCTACGGCGGTGAGCTCGGGATCGGCACTCCGCAGATGATCCAGGCGCTGGTCTTGACTCAACTGATCGGCGTGCCTTGCACATTGTTGTGCGGGCGGCTGGCCGAGCGCGCCGGCGCCCGCCCGGTGCTCATGGGCGGCCTCAGCGTCTATGCCGCGATCTGCGTGTTGGGCTACTTCATGACCGTCGCCTGGCAGTTCTTCTTGTTGGCGGCGCTCGTGGGCACCGTCCAGGGCGGCACCCAGGCGCTCAGCCGCTCGCTCTTCAGCAGCATGGTGCCCCGGCACAAGAGCGCCGAGTTCTTCGGGTTCTACGCCATGAGCGGCAAGTTCGCCGGGATCGCCGGCCCTTTGCTCTTCGCCCTCGTGAGCCAGCTCGCCGGCGCGAGCCGGCTCAGCGTTCTGTTCCTGCTCGTCTTCTTCGTCTCGGGCGCATGGCTGCTCAGCCGGGTGGACCTCGCGGCGGGTCGGGCGCAAGCTCTGGCCGTCGAAGCCCGCGACCGTCGAGCGCATCCGGAGCCTGCCCCGGACGTCACCGCCAATCAGCCAAGGAGGCCGCGATGAAAGCCGGACGTCCACGCATCACCAAAGACCCGATGTACCAGATGCTGCGGGTCGACGACACCAAGGGCTTCAACGCGCGCAAGGCGCAGGGCGGCACCTGCGACCTGCGTGGCGTCGACCTGCGCGGGCTGGACCTGCGAGGCCTCGACGCTGACGGGCTCGACCTGAGCGGCAGCTATCTGCGGGACGCCGATCTGCGCGGAGTCGACCTCAGCCAGGTTCACCTGGCGGGTTGCAGTTTCTACGGCGCCAAGATCAGCGGTACGCTGTTCCCGGCGGAACTGACGGCCGAGGAAATCCGGCTTTCGGTCGAACTCGGCACCCGGGTGCGCTACCGCCAGTAAAATCGGACTTGATAACTATCATTTCATGGTGCTTCGTTGGCGCGGATGATCGGGGTCTTGACGGGCGACACGATTCCGAGGTGCGCGATGGCGCGAAACACCGTCCTGATACCGACCCTGCAGCCGGTCGCGACGGCGTGCGCACCACAGCCTGTGCCGCCGCTTCAGGGCTTCGGCAGGCTGAGGTTAGCGATCGCCGCGGGGTTCGTGACGCTCGCCCTGCTCGTGCCGGTGCAACTTCTAGTGCGGCCGCCGATGCTGCTGGCGGAGCGCTTCGTTGCCGGCGCCGGCTGGATCGAGCTCGGGTTGCTGGCCGGCTACGCGGCCTGGCTGGCGGCGACCCTGCAGCGGCCGGGGGCGTGGTCCCGCTGGCGGCCGCGGGTCTGGTTGTTGTTCTCGTTCGTTTTCTTCGCGCAGCTCATCCTGGGCCTGGCGGGTGTCCAGCAGTGCTTGATGACCGGCGCCCTGCACCTGCCGGTGCCGGCGCTGGTGGTCGCCGGCCCGGTCTAT
>Ga0334887_1001016_pt1 | contig 39460 bp, 39 predicted proteins | sample GraSluR1_MG_10_FD_207217 | JGI IMG/M metagenome (GOLD analysis project Ga0334887, IMG submission 207217) | Sludge microbial communities from methane-producing bioreactor in Wageningen University, Netherlands - Granular Sludge_18_07-R1 | ecosystem: Engineered > Bioreactor > Anaerobic >...
TCATCAGCACCAGCATTTCGTATGGCCGCACTCTTCTTCACCTCCTCCCTTCGGACTTTGGCTTCTTCACTTTGGAAGAAGCAGGGAAAAACTTGCCCCGGAATTATACATTATTGTCTTCCTTCAGGCAAGGAATTCTTTCTTTTTTCGATTTTAAAAACAAGCTCCCCCGGAAACGAGAGATTGTACTGTTCCCGTGCAAGGTGCGCCAGTCCCTCCGAAGTGCTGTAGAACGCGATTTTTTCCCGCAGTTCCTGGACTGTGCGGCTCATGGAGACCAGCACGGCCATCCGCTCATCGACCAGGCCGGTCAACTGGTTGATCTTCCGGATCTCCAGTAAATACGAGGTCCCCATGATTGCCGCAAAAAGGCTCAGCAGTGCGGCGAGCAGAATCCAACGGAGGCGGAGCACACATTACATCCTTTCGGGAGCGGAGACACCCAGCAGGGCAAGCGCCGTGGCAAGCACGTTTCCGGAGGCCTGTACCAGCAGCATGCGCCTTGTCATGACGGTCTCTTTCTCGCCGAGAATCCGGCATGCATTGTAGAAAGAGTGGAAATCCCCGGCCAAATCGGATATATAGTTCACCAGAATATGCGGCGCGATCTCCCTCGACGCTTTTTCCACTTCCTCGGGGAAGGCGCCGAGACGCGCGATGAGGCGCTTCTCTTCGTCGGCTTCGAGGGAATCGACATTCAGCGAGTCTACTCCGGGAAGCTTGACATTGCGGACCTCGGCTTCACGAAGAACGCTGCATATGCGCGCATAAGCATACTGGACGTAGTAGACGGGATTGTCGTTCGAAGCCTGTTTCGCAAGCTCGAGATCGAAATCGAGATGGGAGTCGCTCCGCCGCATGACGAAGAAGAAACGGGTCGCGTCCACCCCCACCTCGTCCATGACATCCCTCAATGTGACGAACTGCCCGGAACGCGTCGACATCGCCACCTGGACGCCGTCCCGCAGGAGGTTCACGAACTGGATTAGAAGGACCTGGAGATCGCCGGAATCGCGGCCCAACGCCTCCACCCCGGCCTTCATCCTGGGAACGTAGCCGTGATGATCCGCACCCCAGATGTCGATCACTTTCTCGAAGCCGCGGTCGAACTTTTCCTTGTGATAGGTAATATCCGATGCGAAATACGTGGGAACACCGTTGCTCCGGATGAGCACCCTGTCCTTCTCGTCCGTGAAATCGGTCGATTTGAACCAGAGCGCTCCTTCGTTTTCAAAAGCGAATCCCCGTTCCTTGAGCGCTTTCATCGCCGAAGGCACGAGGTCCCTCTCGTACAGGCTCCTTTCGGAGAACCAGACGTCGAACTTCACGCCGAAGTCGGCAAGGTCCTTCCTGATCGTCTCCAGGATTGAGTCCGCGGCGAACTTCTTGAAAAAGGAGTGGCTCTCCTCCAGGGGCATGGAGAGGAAACGGTCTCCTTCCTGTTCCCGGACTGCGCGCGCTATATCGTAGATGTAATCGCCCTTGTATCCGTCCTCCGGGAAAGGAGCGGTTCCGGGAGCGCCCGCGATCTCGAAGTACCTCGACTGGGTCGATCGTCCGAGAATGTCCATCTGCAGGCCGGCGTCGTTGATATAGTACTCCCGCTCAACGTTCCACCCGGTGTACGCCAGAATATTGGCGATGATATCCCCCACCGCCGCGCCTCTGCCGTGTCCTACGTGAAGGGGGCCGGTCGGATTGGCGCTCACGAATTCGACCTGTACCCGTCGTCCCTCTCCGAGACTGCACGAGCCGTATTCCTTCCCCTTGGAAAGAATTTCGGAAAGGACATCCCCCATCCATTTCGACGACAGGAAGAAATTGATGAACCCGGGAGGGGCTATCTCCACACGGCTCAGATATTCGTTTCCGTCGAGACGGGCTACGATCTTTTCCGCGAGGGCGAGCGGTTTCTCTCCGAACTGCTTGCAGAACTTCATGGCGCAGTTGGTGGAAATATCCCCCTGTTCCTCCCGTTTCGGTTTTTCGAACGCGATCTCCGGCGGGTCGAAAGAGGTCATCTCCTTTTCCGCCGCCAGTTCCCGCAATGCCTTCTCCACTATCCCCCGAAGGACTTTTGTTACATCAGCCATACAGGCACCTCCATTACATTTTCATAGGTTATCGCGTTCGAAGGGGAAGCGTCTTCGCCGACCACGACATCCATCGCTGGACTGCCTCGGCGAGGCCGCTTCCCGTTGCATCATGTATGGCATCGGTGCTCAGTACGATTTTCGATCCCGCCGTCAGCGTATTCCGGCGCCGGTTGTGGTATATGGATTCCTCGTACCGCACTTTGTCCATGTTGCGCGTCACGGGATCGGGCATCATCACGATATCCGTTCGCGGAGGGAGTTTGAGCGTGAAACTTTGTTCGATCACGAAGGGGAAGTACATCCGGTAGGCCCCGGACCAGCGGCCAAGCTCGGAGAGCCATGCCGGCGCTGAGCCGGGAAACGGGAAGAGCATGGCCCCTCCGCTCACGATACTGTTCTGCAGCGAGACGGGAAACGTTATCTGCCAGCCGTACTTGATCGGCTTCAAGACCTCGCTTCCGTCGGTAAACGACATAAAGGGGAAGAACTCCCTGGCGAGAATCCTGATCGTCTCCGGGTTCGGTGTTCCGCCCGGAAAAAAGAAAGCGCTCCATCCGTTGCGGACGAAGACGTCCACCTTGCCGGATGCACCTCCCCCGCTATCAAGATCGAGGTTCCATGTCACGGAGAGGCGATGTTCGGCTGCGGAACTGCCTCCAACGATACGCCCGGCAAGGCGGTTTCCGGAAGAGGTGTAGATATGCTTTCCCCAGAGGGAAGGAGGCGTCTCCCCAGCAGTCTGTCTCTGCTCGAGATCGAGGAAGAAGGGGGATATGCCGGGAAGATTGAGTTCAAGCACCGGGCGAAGTATCGAACCGAGCGTCGCCGGCATCGAGTCGTCGAGAGCATGCGCCGTGAGCCAGTGCACCGTGCTCTCCCACCCCGCGTTCCGGATCCAGCGGCTGAGCAGGAGAACTTTCTCCCACGAGGACCACGGTCCGTCTTCGGGAATCGTCGACCGCACGAAAGATGCCGGGAAATTCCCGCGAAACGCCGGAGCGGCATTCATCCACGCGATGAGCGCGTTTCCCGCCCGCAGCTTGTTCTGCTGTTTCAAAACGGAGGAAAGAGAAAGCGGCGGCGGCGGAACAAGGGTGTTTTCGTAGGCTAAGAGCATTCTCGCGAGTGGTTCGGATCCTTTTCGGGTGCTGAACGCGATATAGGAGCGCGCGTCTCCCCGAAGAGTCCGTGCCGTCCACCGGGAGCTGTTGACATCATGCCAGAAGTAGCGTTCGACGGCGCCGATCGTTTCCCTCCTCGGTTCGGCGACGCCCTTGGAGGCGACGGCAAGTTCGCTTCCCCCGGGAATGTCGGCCGTCACCATGAGTTCCCAGGTAGGAAGCGTCTCGTTCACCCAGAGAAAGTCATCCACGGAAAGGCGCCGGGGAAAGACCTCCCTGATAGAAAGCGTGATGATGAACTCCTCCTGAATGTCCGGAAAGAGAACCTCAACCGACGAAACTCCTCCGGCATCGCTCTTTCTGGGAAGCACCGGGGCGATGATACGCCCCGAACCGGGGTCGTAGAGGGCCGCGGAGAGAACGTCGACGCTTCCTCCGTCCTCCGGGACCGGAAAAATCCAGCGGGTCCAGGAGTCGTCGATTCCCCTCCGGGCGAGAATGACGTAGGTCGAGTTCCGTGTCATGGCGCCGTCTGCGCCGAGAGAGTACCGCAGGTCCCGGAGCCAGATCACGCCGCTGCTTCCCGGATAATCGACGAAGGAAGGGCATTCCTGGATCATCCGGTTAATATTCAACGCCGGCGCTGCCGGGCTTTCCGCGGGACCCGACAGGAGAAAAGCGGAGATCACAAAAAAGGCGGCTAAAAAAGGAGCTCTTTTTCTACACGTACTCATGCGACACTCTCCCTTCCTTCTATTCTCTCTTAATTTCTGCCGCAGCAGTGCTTGTACTTTTTTCCGCTGCCGCAAGGGCAAGGGTCGTTCCGTCCTGTTTTCGGACCTTTCTTGACAGGCTGCGGCGATCTCTCTCCTCCGGATACCATGGAAGAAGGCTCTTCCTGCGAAGGCCCGAACGGAAGTATAAACTCCCGCCCCTCCTGGTGACGGCTCCTGTCGCTCCCGTCCCCGCGGTCGCTCGCGACCCGGACCCTGAACGAAAGCTCGGCTACCGACTCTCTTACTCTTTCCATCATGGATTGGAACAGGTTGTAGGATTCAAACTGATATTCCAGCAGGGGATCTTTTTGCCCGATGGCCCGGAGCCCGATACCGCGCCGAAGTTCGTCCATTGCAAGAAGGTGATCCTTCCAACCGTTGTCCAGGGTATGGAGCACAAGGAAACGAAGCAGCGCCCGCCCCTCCTCCTCGCCGAGCGTTTCCATTTTCTTCCGGAAACGGTCGGCGACATCCTCTTTGAGAGCCTCACGCCGTTCCAGCATATCCCGGACATTGTCCACACCTTCGAGATAGGTTTCAAAGCCGCCGCCGAAAACGGTCTTGAGGCGCGAGATCGCACGCGCGGGATCGGCCTCTCCCTCCTCGGGGAAGTATTTCTCGAGGATATCGTCGATGACTCCGTCGATGATCTCCCAGACATGCTGAACGATCCCCTCATCGCGAAGAATATGCTGGCGTTCGCCGTAGACGGCCTCCCTCTGGCGGTTCATCACGTTGTCATATGCGAGGAGCTGCTTCCGGATGTCGAAGTGAAGCTGTTCCACCTTTTTCTGCGCGCTCGCGATCGCCTTCGTCAGGAGGTTGTGCTCGATCGATTCCCCCTCCTCCATTCCGAGCTTCTCCATCAGCCCCTGGATCCGCTCGGAACCGAAGAGGCGCAGGAGATCGTCCTCGAGCGAGAGATAGAAACGGCTCGACCCCGGATCTCCCTGCCGTCCGGAACGTCCGCGGAGCTGGTTGTCGATCCGGCGGGATTCGTGACGCTCGGTGCCGATGATCTTGAGCCCGCCGAAGGCAACTACTTTTTCCCGTTCGATTCGGCACTGGTTGCGGAATTTTTCAAGAATTCCGGAATATCCAGCCGGATCCTTTTCCGAATCGCCGTTCTCCTTGCGGAACGATTCCTTCGCCAGGAATTCGGGATTGCCGCCGAGAATGATGTCGGTACCGCGACCCGCCATGTTGGTGGCAACCGTCACGGCGCCGAGGTGCCCCGCCTGGGCTACAATCTGCGCTTCCCGCTCGTGGTGCTTCGCGTTGAGGACCTGGTGCGGCACCTTGCGCGCCTTGAGCAGCTTGCTGAGCCGTTCCGAGCTGTCGATCGACGTCGTTCCCACGAGGACGGGAATTCCCTCCTTGTGAGACTCCTCTATCTCGTCGGCCACGGCAGCGAACTTTTCCATTACGGTCCGGTAGATGACGTCCGGGTTGTCCTCACGGATCATCGGGACGTTCGTCGGAACGACGATGACCTCGAGGCCGTAGATCTCCTTGAATTCCTCCGCCTCGGTCGCCGCTGTTCCCGTCATGCCGGCCAGTTTGCGGTACATCCTGAAGTAGTTCTGCAGGGTGATCGTGGCGAGCGTCTGGCTCTCCCGTCCGACCTTGACCCCTTCTTTCGCCTCGATCGCCTGGTGCAACCCGTCGGAGTAGCGCCGTCCCACCATGAGGCGTCCGGTGAATTCGTCGACGATGATGATCTCTCCGTCCTTCACCACGTAATGAACGTCCTTTTGAAAGAGAACCCTCGCCTTGACGGCCTGGACGATTCTGTGGGCGAGGTCGGAGTGAGCGGCATCGGAGAAGAGCTCCGGCATCTTCAGGAGATCCTCGCATCGAGCGATTCCCGTCTCCGTCATCGCAACGTTGCGCTCCTTCTCGTCCTTTTCGAAATCGCGCCCCTCTTTGAGCTGACGGGCGATCCTGTCCGAGACGGTGTACATCTCCACGTTGTCGTCCGAGGGACCGGAGATGATCAGCGGTGTCCGCGCCTCGTCGATCAGGATGGAGTCCACCTCGTCGACGATACAGTAGGCATGCCCCCGCTGGACGAGATGAAAGTCGGACACCGCCATATTGTCCCGGAGGTAGTCGAAGCCGAACTCGCTGTTGGTTCCGTACGTGATGTCGGCCTTGTAGGACGCGACACGCTCGTCGTGGTCCATATATGCGTAGATGACTCCCACGGTGAGTCCGAGGAAGGAGTAGATCGGCCCCATCCATTCGGCGTCTCTGCGGGCGAGATAGTCGTTCACGGTCACAAGATGCACGCCTTTTCCGGAGAGGGCGTTCAGCACCACGGCCAGCGTGGCGACGAGCGTCTTTCCTTCACCGGTCTTCATCTCGGTGATCTTGCCCTCGTGGAGCGCCATTCCGCCCATCAGCTGCACATCGAAATGACGCAGGCCTATCGTTCGCCTGGAGACTTCACGAACGACGGCGAATACCTCTGGAAGCAGGTCTTCCTGGGTTTCCCCTTCCTGAAGTCGTTTTTTGAACGAAGGACCTTTCAACCGCAATTCCTCGTCGGAGAGAGAGGAGATGGAAGGTTCGAGATCGTTGATCTGTTCTACAATATCTCCGTAGCGCTTCAGTGCTCGTTCATTGGGATCGAGACCGAGGGCTTTTTTCAGCATATCGAGCATGGCGTCACCTCAAGAAAAAATTCGACCGTGTCGGAACAACGCACACGGCACGGAATACCGGGTCATTATATGCCCCGAATCCGTCGGGGTCAAAGTATTTATGCGGACATTCCGAGGGAACGCCGAGAAGGCGGTGCTCAGTCGGTAAAAAGCTTTTTTCCCTTGATCAGGTAGTCCATGCCGGACCATACGGTAAGGAACATGGCCACCCACATGACGTGAATGCCCAGAGGAACATTGAAAATAATCATCGAGATGGCTACTATCTGGAAGACCGTCTTCATTTTCCCCGCGCCCGACGCCGCGATGACGATTCCCTCAGCGGCAGCGACCATGCGGACACCGGTAACCACAAGGTCGCGAGAGAGAATGACCACCACGATCCACGCCGGAATGCGATGCAATTCCACCAGGGCGATCAGCGCCGCCATGACAAGCACCTTGTCCGCGACGGGGTCGATGAACTTGCCCAGGTTGGTCACCATCCCCTTTTTGCGCGCGATATAACCGTCCGCCGTATCGGTGAGCGCGGCCAGAATGAAGACCGAGCCCGCGAGAATATCGCCGAATGTCACGCTGATTCCAATCTCCTCGACTCTGTAGACGGGATAGGTGAACTTGAACGTGAGGAAAACGAGAACAAGAGGCGCGAGAAAAACGCGAAGGAGGCTCAGCGTATTCGGTATATTCCAAATTTTTCTGCCCACGAGAAAGTTCCTCCTGAAATTTGGTTTCAGCTATACAGTGTAGTCTATCGAGGAAAAAAGGGCAACGGGGAAAAACGTGACGCGCTTCCAGCCAACCGTTTCAGTACCCGGCATTCCATGCCGGATACTGAAACGGGACGATCCTCATCCGCCCAGGTACGCTTCCTTCACCCTGCTGTCCTTGAGAAGATCCTCGCCCTTCCCCTCGAGGACGATCCTGCCGACTTCGAGAATATAGGCGTATGATGCGATCTTGAGCGCCGCGAAGGCGTTCTGTTCGACGAGAAGAACCGTTTTGCCCAGCGAATTGATCTCGGCGATAATGTCGAAGACTTCCTTGACCAGGAGCGGCGCAAGCCCAAGGGACGGCTCGTCGAGCATCACGAGATTCGGCCGGCTCATAAGGGCCCTTCCCACCGCGAGCATTTGCTGTTCTCCTCCGGAAAGGGTGCCTCCCTTCTGCCAGGAGCGTTCCTTCAAACGGGGGAAAAGCTCGTAGACATGATCCCGGTCCCGTTCGACACCATCCTTGTCGTTCCGTATGAAAGCCCCCAACTGAAGATTCTCCTCGACCGTCAGGTGCGGCAGAATTCTCCGTCCTTCGGGACTCATCGCGATTCCGAGTTTTACCATCTCCTCGGGCGGTTTGCCCACGAGGTTCACGGCTTTTCCGGCACCGGAAGGAGTGTAGAGAATGCTTCCCTTGACATTTCTTACGAGGCCGGCCACCGCGCGGATAGTGCTGCTTTTACCCGCTCCGTTCGCCCCGATGAGCGTGACGATACTTCCCTCGGCAATTTCAAGAGAGATCCCCTTCACCGCGTGAATTGCGCCATAATACACATGGAGATTCTCAACTCTCAACATATTTTACATACTCCTCTCCAAGGTAGGCCACGATCACTTTCTTGTCGGACTGAATCGCGTCCGGGTTGCCCTCGGCGATCTTGATACCGTAGTCGAGGACCCAGATATACTCGCATACCCCCATGACGACCTTCATGTCATGTTCGATGAGCAGAATGGTCAGGTCGAATCGTTTCTGGATATCCCGGATGAAAGCCATCAGTTCGCGGGATTCCTGCGGATTCATACCGGCCGCAGGTTCGTCGAGAAGAAGGAATTTCGGCTCGGTGGCCAGTGCACGGGCAATCTCCAGGCGACGCTGGGCGCCGTAGGAAAGGGAACTGGACGGCTCGTCGGCGAAACGCTCCAGCCCCACCGATCTCAGCAAATCCATGGATTTTTCCCGGATGGCCTCCTCCTCCTTCCGGAAAGAGGGCAGGCCGAACGGCGCCATCCACCACTTCGACTTGCGGCGGACATGACAGCCGATCATGACGTTCTGAAGGACTGTCTCGTTGGAGAACAGGCGGATGTTCTGAAATGTTCTCGATATGCCGGCCCGGCAAACCTTATGGGGGGCGAGACCCGTGATCTCGTTGCCGTCGAAGAAGATACGCCCCTGGGTCGGACGGTAGAATCCGGTGACCATGTTGAATACCGTCGTCTTACCGGCGCCGTTGGGGCCTATCAGCCCCACGATTTTACCGTGCGGAACTTCGATGTTCAGGTTGCCGACGGCGGTCAGGCCGCCGAACCTCATGGTGAGGTTTTCAGTCCGGAGTATGGATGCGGGAGCCGTCATTTCACGTCCCCTCCCTTTTCATGGCGTTGGTCGGCTTCGTTTTTTCTGCGGCGGAAGAAGGTGTCCCATGTGATTTCACGCATTCCCATGATTCCCTCCCGCCGGAAGAGGATGATCAGGATGAGCGCCAGAGAGAAGATGACCATCCGCATGCCGGGAATTCCAGGTATCTGGAAGGAGCCGATCGCCATCGGACTCTCGACGATGCGGAGCCATTCGAGCAGAACGGTGATCACGACGCTTCCGAGGATGCTGCCCGTTATCGAGCCGAGTCCTCCGGCCACGGCGATCATCAGGATGTTGAACGTGAGGACGAATCTGAACATCATCGGATCGATCGTGGTGATGAGACTTCCCAGCAACGCACCGCCGACCCCGGCGAAAAACGCGCCGATGGTGAAAGAGAGAACCCGATAGAAGAACGTGTTGATGCCCATGTTCTTCGCCGCGATCTCGTCGTCGCGGATCGCCTTCAGCACATTGCCGAAGTTGCTGTTGACAAGGCGTATGATGAAGAAGAGCGTCAGCAGGAGCCACGCATAGTTCCACCAGAGATTCGCGTAGGCGGGAATCCCCTTGATACCGAGCGCGCCGTTCGTGATGAAGCTCAGGTTGGTGAGCACGACACGAATAATCTCGGAGAAGCCGAGCGTCGCGATTCCCAGATAGTCGCCGCCCAGGCGGAGCACCGGAATGGCGATAAGAAGGGCGAAGAACGATGCAAACAGACCTCCCGCCAGCACCGCAACGAAGAAGGGAGCGTTGATGACCGAAAGGGGCCAGATCAGAGGTTCGAGAATCCACATCATCTGCTTCTGGGCAGGGGGCAGAATGAGAATGGCGCTGACGTATGCTCCTATGGCCATGAAGCCGGCGGTGCCGAGGGAGAACATTCCCGTAAAACCGTAGATGAGGTTGAGGCTGAGCGCGAGAATCGCATTGACGGCGATGAGATTGAGCACCTGTATCTTGTAGCCGTCGAGATTGTCCTGCGCCCAGAAGAGAAACGCGCCGAGAGCAGCGATGAGGAGACAGTTCAATATGAGGTTGCGGGTTCTGGTGTTCATATCTTGTCCTCCAGCTTCTCTCCCATCAGCCCTGTGGGCTTCAGGAGCAGGATGACGATGAGGAGCACGAAAGCGAAGGCGTCACGGTACCCCGAAAGGTGGGGAAAGAATGCGACGGCCATGATTTCGATCAGGCCGAGCAGCATGCCGCCGATCACAGCGCCCTGAATGGAGCCGATACCGCCGAAGACCGCCGCTATGAAGGCCTTCAGTCCGGGTACCAGTCCCATGAACGGTTGTATCTGGGGGTAGCGGAGGGCCCACATGATACCTGACGCCGCCGCGAGGGCGGAGCCGATTCCGAAGGTGAAGGCGATGATCTTGTTCACGGAAACTCCCATGAGGCGGGTTGTCTCGATATCCTTCGATATCGCCCTCATTGCGAGCCCCGGTTTGGTCTTATAGACAATCCACAGCAGCCCGAGAACAAGCAGAAGGGTTACTATAGGAACGACGATGGCCAGGGGAAGAATTCTGATGTCGCCGATTAGAATCACTTTTACCAACCATTCGGGACGAGCGACGGGGCGGGGAATTCCTCCGAAGACGACGATCGCGAGATTCTGGATGAAGAAGGAGACGCCGATCGCGCTGATCAGCGCCGATATTCTTGGGGCCGCCCTCAAAGGTTTGTAGGCGACCCGGTCAACCAGAATTCCGCAGAAGGAGGAGATCAAAATGGCGCCCACAACCGCGATTCCCCAGGGCAGATTGAAGAGGGCGATTCCGAAGAATACAAAATAGGCCCCCAGCATGAAAACTTCTCCGTGGGCAAAATTGATGAGGCGCAAAATACCGTAGACCATGGTGTATCCGATAGCGATAAGGCCGTAGAGAGAACCAAGTGTGATCGCATTGAAAAGGTGCTGGATGAACATGCTTCCGCTCATTGGAGATCCCCCTTGATCAAGAAGAAAATGGAGGGAGGAGATTGAAACCTCCGCCCTCCTTATGTGACGCTACATGCATTCCCTGCCGAGGCGGCAGGAACGCGTCGGAGAGAATCCCCTAGAGAACAGGCTCAACCATTCCAACAAACTGTTTCTTGCCGTCCTTGATCTGGACGATTCCCACAGGGCTCTCGGCGTCGTGGGTCTCGTTGATCGTCTTGTTTCCGGTCACTCCGGGGAAGCCCTTCGTGGTAGCGAGAGCATCGCGGATCGCCTTGGGCTCGGCGCTTCCGGCACGCTCTATGGCGTTGATCACCAGCATGTAGGAGTCGTAACCGAGTGCGGCGTTGACGTTCGGGGCTTTTTCGGGGTGAAGCTTCGACCAATTTTCCGTGAAGGTCTTCGCGATATCGCTCATCTCTTCCATTGAGGGGTCGTAGGGGAACGTGGTGTGGATGAATCCCTCAACCGCATCGCCGCCGATACTGACTATCTCGGGGTTGTCCATCGCGTCGCCGCCCATTATCTGGAACTCCGCGCCGAGCTCCCTTGCCTGCTTCATGATGATGGCGCCCTCGGCGAAGTCGGCCGGAATGAAGAGCAATTCGGGGTTCTTGCTGATGATCTCGGTGAGCTGCGCGGTGAAGTCCTGATCGCCCGAGTTGTACATAAGCTCGGCCACTACCTCTCCGCCGAGCTTCTTGTAGGACTGCTTGAAGAAGTTGGCAAGCCCCACGCAATAGTCGTTCGCCACGTCGATGAGAATCGCGGCCTTCTTCATGCCGAGCTCATTGAAAGCGTACGTCGCCGCCGCGGCTCCCTGGAACGGGTCGATGAAGCACGCTCTGAAGACGTATTCCTTTCCGAGTGTGACAAGGGGATTGGTGCACGACGTGCCCATCATCGGGATCTTCGCCGCCTCCGCAACCTCTCCGCCGGCCATGGCGAGGGAAGAGCCGTACGTACCGATGACCGCGACGACCTTATCGTACTCGATAAGGCGCTTCACCGCGTTGGCTGCCTCGACCTTGTCCGTCTTGTTGTCGACGACAAACAGCTCGACCTTTCGTCCAAGAACTTCCGGCACTTCCTTGTGCGCCATCTGAATTCCTTCGAGTTCCAGCTGACCTCCGAAAGCGACTCTTCCGGTCAACGGGAGGTACACGCCTATCCTGATCGGTTCGGCGGCCAAAGCTGTCCCACCAACGACAAGAACCAACAGTACAGCAAGAAGTACATTACGCAGCTTCATTCAGTTCCCTCCTCAGAAATGATTTTCAACTTCGCTCAAATTATACACAAAAAAAGGGGCTTCAGGAAGTACATTCTTTTCTTTTTACTTTCCGGAAAGAGAAAAAGCGGTTTCGGACGCCCGGTCCCTCTCGGCCTCCCCCACGGGTTCCGGCCGGATGCCGCTGTGTACCCTGTCGCGCAGCTCGGCGCGCTTTCCTCCGTTCCAACTTGAAGTCTTCGTGAAATATCCCGTGATACGGGTAATACCGTCCACATCCCCGCATCCGCATACCGGGCAGGACGGGCGGATCCCCCGGCTCACCCTGCCGCATGCGTTGCATACGGTGAATTCAGGACTGAACGCCACCTGCGAATTATCTGAATGGCGGAAAATCTTTTCAATAAAAGACGCCAGCGCCTGCGAATCGGGCCTGTGCTCCCCCATCCAGACGTGCGTGATCGCTCCTGCGGAGATGAACGGGTGGAAAGCACCCTCTTCCACGACCTTCTGCACGGGATCCATGGGAACAGAGTACGGAAAGTGGCTGCTGTTCGTGTAATAGACCTCTCCCGTTTCCGGATTTCCCTTGACGACGTCGAGCGACTGGGGCCAAGCCTTCAGGTCGAGTTTCGCGAAACGGTACGCCGTGCTCTCCGCAGGAGTCTGTTCGAGCACGATATCAAGCCCGCACTGTTCGGAGAGCGCTTGGCACTTCAGATTCATGTAGTGCGTCACGGCAAGAGCAAGTTGCATGGCCTCCGCCGACTCGTGGAGCTGGAAACCCGTCTGTGCCTGCACCATCTCGTTCAGTCCGAGAATTCCGATGAGGAATTTCGCCCTTCCGAGGCGGAGGTAGGGTTCTCCGTCGTGCTCCATGCAGAGCAGCGAAAGAGGTCCCTTATGTCCGAGGGCGAGAATTTCGCCGATGAACTTCTTTTTCTGGAGATGGGCCTTCGCGGCAAGCTCCATGTAATGATCGACAAGCTCGAAGAGCGTCTCCCTGCATCCGCCGCTCCTGTAGGCCATCCTCGGAAGGTTGAGCGTCACGTTTTGCAGTGCGCAGAAACGGAGCTTCCATGGAGTCTTCGCGTCGAGAAGATCCCTGTGGTCCAGCTCGAAGCTGAGACGGCAGCATTCGGAAAGTTTTACGGCCTCCCCGCGGTCGAAGACGAAGTAGGTATTCCCCTTTTCCGATGCAAGCTCGCAAGCGAGAGCGAGCATCTCCTCCCAGCCCTCCTCGCGGAAAAAATCCTCCGTGATGTGCAGCAACGGTTTAGGGAAGAAGAAGGGCTGTCCGCGGCTGTCTCCTTCCATGTAGACAGAGAAGAGCGCGCGAAGAAAGCGTTTCGCCTCGGGAGCGTAGTCGCCGTAGGTCTTGCCGGTCTCCTTGCCGCCCGGGCCGATAGCTGGCACTTCCCGGAAGTGCTTCGGCACTTCGTGGTAGAGGTTGATGTCGGTGAATGCCACCTGGCCGCCCCGTCCTCCCGCGAGCTGGTTGAATTCGAAGATGAGCATCTGGGCCAGCTGCCGGACCCGTTCGTCCGAAAGCCCTTCAAGATAGGGCGCGAAGAAGATGTTCACCGCATCCCATCCGATCGCCCCTGCCAGGCTGTTCTGCAGTACTGAGGTCATCTTGAGCAGATGGGCGAGGAGCACGTCTGGATGGCGCGCCGGGGCCGAGATACTGGTGATCGAGGGCAGATTGAGCCCGTACTTCGCCACATAGGCCATGCTCTGTCCCGAACAGTAGGGGCGGTTCACCATGCCGAGATCGTGAAGATGAAGATTTCCCGAGAGATGGGCCTCCGCGACGTCGGACGAAAAGACCCGGGTGAGCGCGTACTGTTTCAGCGCGAGCTCCGCGATCGAGAGGTTGATGGATTCAGGGTTGAGGGTCGTGTTGCTGTTCTCCCTGTTCGGATGGAGCATCATTGTCTCGAGGTCATGCACCGGGATGCCGATGCGGCTGTGGTCCTGCAGCTTCGCGTCCAGGCCCCGCTGAAAGAGCTTGACGTTCACGAGCTCGCGGACGAGCGAGGTGCTCACCCGCTCCCGCCCCCAGCGCAGAAGATCGGTCTCCACGTCCGCAGCCAGCTCTCCGGCAAGCCCCGGCTCAACTCCGGCCTCTTTCACGAGGGCTTCAAGGATCCGTTCGGCGTTCCAGGGGTGCGTCTCCTCGTGTCCGAGGGCGTCGACCATGAGCGCGAGGTCCGTGGCCTCGCCTGACGGAGCAAAGAGAAGCATCTGCCGGGCGGCCACCCCTTTCTTCTCCTTTCCGGCGGTTCCATCGCCGGTTTTCAGAAGCACAGGGGTTTCATTCACGGGATCATTCCCCATTTCCGGAGACCTCCTTCTTATCTTTTTCTCTTTCGCCGATCAGGCGGGCAATTTCGTGCTGAAAACTCTCGATGTCGGTGAACTCCCTGTAGACCGAGGCGAAACGGACGTAGGCAACCTGGTTGATCCGCTTCAATCCTTCCATGACCCGCTGTCCTATCAGCGTGACGGGAATATCCCCGTACCCTTCGGCCTTCAGATCGGCTTCTATTCCGGAGGCAAGGTCCTCGATCTGTTCCAGCGTGACGGGAAGTTTTTCACAGGCCCTGCTGATTCCGCGGACGATCTTGTCCCTGCCGAACGTCTCCCGGCTGCCGTCCTTCTTTATCACACGAAGAGGGCGCTTCTCCTCCGTTTTTTCATAGGTCGTGAATCTGGAGGAACACTCGGGACACTCTCTTCTTCGGCGGACGACTCGCCCTTCGTCCGCCGTCCTGGTTTCAATTACCCTCGTCTCAAGCGCGCCGCACGATGGACATCTCAAATGCTCAACCCCCTATATATAGCATCTGACAAAGCATGGTACTCCTATATGGTGTATTTTTCCAGAGAGACGAAGGACTCCTTTTCCCGGGGACTTTCAGCCTACCCATTTTTGCGCACACAAAAAAGCCGGGTTTCCCCGGCTTTTCGATATTCTGGACATGTTGTTCAGCTGCGGTTACTCGACGAGCGACTGAAGGTAATCGTGGACTTTTGCTCGGACCCGTTTGCCGTCCGCACGCCCTTTCACGACCGCCATGACCTTGCTCATGACTCTGCCGGTATCTTTTGGACCTGCGGCTTTCACCATCGCACCGGCATCCTCGACGATTTTCTCGAGTTCACCGTCGGAGAGCTGTTCCGGAAGATAGGTCTCGAGGAAAACAGCTTCTTTCAGCTCCTCCGCCGCCCTGTCGTGCGCTCCGACAGCGGAGTACTGTTCCGCCGACTCCTTTCGCTGCTTCACAAGCCTCTGGATGAGAGCGACGATTTCCTCCTCCGTCAAGTCGCCGGAGCGCCCTTTTTCGGTTTTCGCCCGCTGCAACTCCGCCTTCAGCATCCGAAGAGACGACAACTCCATCTCTTTCTTCTGCTTCATGGCGGCAAGCAGATCATCGGACAGACGTTTCTCGAGTTCGATCACGCGGCATTACCCCCTGGGCTTGCTCCGTCTCTTTCTCGCAGCCTCGGCCCGCTTTGTCTTCTTGGCCTCACTGGGTTTCTCGTAGTGCTCCCTCTTCCTCACTTCCCGAAGAGTCCCCACTTTGGAGACTTCCCGTTTGAATCGCCTGAGGGCATCATCGAGGGATTCATTATCTCTTCGAACGACAGTCGTCATTAACAGTCCCCCCTTTCTTTGCCACCCGCATCTACCCCGGTGGCCAGCGGAAACTACGTCCCGCCAACAGGTGAATATGAAGGTGGGGAATCGTCTGTCCCGCCTTGCTTCCGCAATTCACTACCAGCCTGTATCCCTCTTTGTCCAAACCGAGCCGGCAAGCGGTGCGAACTGCGCAATCCAGGACTTTCGACCACACTTCGGGGTTTCGAACGTCGGCAGCCGATTCCACGTGCTCCTTCGGTATTACGAGAAGATGCTGCGGAGCCTGAGGAGCGATATCGCGGATCACAAATACCGAATCGTCCTCAAAAACTTTCTCCACAGGCACAACTCCCGAAGCCATTCTACAGAAAAGGCATTGTCCGTCCAAAAATCCCACCTCACAACGTTACAGTATTCTATACCAGATTTTGAGCGCGCACAATAGATTGCGCCCAAACTCGTACGGCAGGTGAAGAATGATTTCCGGCGAGCATCTTCACCCGGCCGGAAGCCCACGCAGGCAGATGCTTGTCGCGGAGAATCCGGAGAAGGGGTACCAGGATCTCCTCGTCATCCCTCTTGAGGAGGCGGACCAGAGTCAGATCGTCAGGAAGGCATTTTTCCGTCCATCTGCCAAGAGCCTGCGACACCACTCTCGGCGACGGATGGGAGAGCATCTTTCGCACAACGGAGTGCTTCGCCGCGGAAAAGGCAGACCAACGGATCAAGGAAAGGGCGGATCTTTCCGAAAGAAGGCTCCCCCTTGCCGTCAGCGCCGCCGCCATCTCCCCCTTTTTATCCTCGGGCAAGTCCAGAATCAGGAGATGCTCCACGGTATCGTCGTCGGGAGGCCATGTGCGCACCATTTCAAGCAGAGCCGAAAACACGCTCTTCTCCGGCGTTTTCCTGCCGAGAGAGCCGAGGGCGAGAAGCCGTACACCGGGGTGCGTACTCAGAATGCGCTTCGACAACGAAGCGGACGACCTCTTCTCGTCGGCTCTCGCAGCATCGTCGAGGATGCGGGCCAAAGCGAGCTCTGCTTCGACGATCGTTTTCTCAAGAAGCAGATTCCGTACACGCGCCGAGCGTTCCTGTTCCTTCCGTTTTTCCTCCTCGTCACTCCTTTTTCGGCGGTGAGAATTCTCACCCCAGGAAAACGGAGATGTCCTCCCGGAGGCGTTATTCGCCTTCTTTTTCTTCAGCGACTCGGAGATCTGCCCGGGAGTTGCCGATTTCAACTGCGCATACGCAGCGGCGATGGTCTCGAACTGCTTGGCCGCATGCGGCCCCGCAACGTCCGGGTGGCAGGACAGGGCCAATCTTCGGAACGCCGACCGGATATCCCGAAGATGCGCTCCCGGCTGAACTCCCAGTATTTCGAAACAGTCGGTCAACTCAAGAATAACACCCATGTTACCGTACGATCCTCTCCATTTCGGATACCATCTGCGTCAGCGAATCGAAGCCCTCCGAATAAAACCCTCCCTCTCCGAGCGACTTCATCGTCCGGAAAAGCGCCGCCACCCTGGCCTGCTGCGCCGGAGAAAGCTCCATGGAAAGCCGCGAGAACCTCTTTTCCAGGTCAAGCACCTCCCGCGGCGCTTCGGCGGAAGGAGGAGGCGCCGGTTCACCAAGCTCAAGAGGCGCTATCGAGGAAACTCTTCCGTCGGAACGTATTATATCAATTCGCAAAAGACCGTCGGAATCGACGGAAAAAGAAAGCGTAATCTCCTCGTCCTTCCGGGCCTCCGACGCCCGGACCGATGCGATGATTTTCCGGGAAGCGTCCTCTCCCTGAAAGACGCTCATGGTAAAAGCGCCTTCTCCGACGCTGATGAAACGACGTTCAGCCCGTACGGGCAGATGAGCCCCTTTCTTCAGGAGAGACACCGGAGAGCCGTCTGCGGCCAGGATTCCCAGGTCCTGGGAGAGAACGTCCAGAAGGAGGCGCTCCCCGGCCGGAGCAATGCCGTACAACGCCGCTCCCGTCACCACGGACTCGTCGGGGCATTGATTGAGATGTTCAGGCCGCGCCACCCGCTCCTCCAGCAGGGAACGAAGAAGGGGGATGCGGCTGCCTCCTCCGACGAGAAGGAGCTTCGAGGGCCTGAACTTTTTCCACAAACGTTTCACGAAAGTCGTCACATTCTCGAGAGACGGGCGGATAAGTTCCTCGAACTCTTTCCTCGTAACCCGAACAGGCGGGGAGTCGACCCCGGCAGGAGGCGTCCATTCGCACGAAAGGCAGGAGGAAAGAGCTATTTTCAAGCCCTCCGCCTCGGAGAGAAGCGTCCGCCACAGAGGGTCGTGCTCCTCGAGGCGAGGAATATTCATCTTTCCGATCAGCCATTCCGCGAAGGCCGTGTCGAAATCACGCCCTCCGGAAGACGGTATTCCGGTGCTCTCGAGCACCTGCCATACGCCGTCCTCGCTCTCCACGACGGAAAGGTCGACCGTCCCCGCGCCGTAATCAAGGATGAGAAACTTCCCCGCCATGCCGAAAGCCAGCGCCGCGGCAGTAGGTTCGTTCACGATACGGACCGCCGAAAAACCTGCCGAACGGGCGGAGCGGGCGATCGAGGAGCGCTCGGCGAAACTGAAAGAGGCCGGGACCGTGAGCACACAGGACGAAAGAAACACACCCAGGAACGCCTCCGCATCCTCACGCAAAAGCGTGAGCAACGGAACGAGCACCTCCTCCGCCCCGAATGCGGCGCGGCCGCACCGGGCCTTCCATTCCGTCCCCAATTTCCGCTTCACGTCCCACCATGTCGTGGAGGGGTTCTTCATCTCTCCCCGCGCGGCATCCTCCCCGGCCCGCCACCCCATGGAAGTCCACGATGTTACGGACGGGGTCCGCGTTCCTCCCCAACGGCTGGGAACGACAACGACACCCTTGCCCGCCACCGGAACGGCGGTCAGGGCATACCGGGTGCCGAGGTCAATGCCCAGAACAGGTTCCGTCATGCAAGAATCCGTCCTTTCAAAACATCGTTGCCCGCGCCGGTGATCCTCACGGAAACCTCCTGTCCGCAGGAGGCGTTTCCTCTTCCCGTCACGCGGACAAAAGAAGGGGCGAGTCCCTGAAACGCGGTGCCCCTGACCTGTTCGACCAGCACGGGAAGATCCCGCCCGGTCCAGAGAGCGCAGTACGAGCGCAGCATCCGGCCGCCAAGCTCCAAGGCCCTCCGGCTCCGGGCCGAGATCTCATCCGGAGAAATTCTGCCGGGAAGCGAGAAGGCCTTGGTTCCCTCTCTCGGGGAGAAGGGGAAAACGTGCACTTTTCCGAAGCCGCACTCCTCCAGAAAAGAGAGCGTCTCTTCGAAAGCGCGGCCGCTCTCTCCGGGAAAGCCGACGAGAAGATCCGTGCTGATGTGTATTTCAGGCCCGAAAAATGTCCTGACTCTCCTGAGCAGCACGATAAAGTCGGACGGAGAATACCCCCTGTTCATCAGGGAGAGAACGTGCGCGTTTCCGCTCTGGAGGGGAATGTGGAGATGCGGCTGAAAAGCCGGCGTCGACGCGAGAGTCTCCAGAAGTTCGTCGTCGATTCCAAGGGGCTCGATGGAGCCGAAACGCAGACGGCGCACTCCCTCCACGGAGGCGACCATCCGGACGAGCCCGGCAAGGGAGATTTCGCCGTACTTCCCGTACAGACCGAGATGGACTCCCGTAAGGACGACTTCGGGGCAGCCCGACGAGACGATCGAGCGAACCTCCTCCACGACGTCTTCCGGCCTCCGGCTGACGGGAAATCCCCTCGCCTGCGGAATGGCGCAGTACGAACAGAAATGATTGCATCCATCCTGGATTTTCACGAAGGCCCTCGTGTGAAGCAACGGTTTCGCAAGAAAGAGATCGTCCCATTCCCTGCTGCGGAGGACATCCCCCCGGTCTTCCCGATACAGGGCGCCCGATTCGAACGCGGGTGAATCGTGCGACTTAAAAGCCTCGTCGAGAAGGGCGGGGACGTGTCCTTTTCTCCTGCTGCCCACCAGGAGACTGATACCGAGGGCGCGGGCCTCGCTCTCCGGCAGGTTCTGCGCCCAGCATCCGCATGCAACGATGATTGCGCCGGGAGACGTCCGTCTCGCCCTGCGGATCGCCTGGCGGCACTTTTTGTCGGCGACGGCCGTCACGGTACAGCTCACGAGAACGGCGGCGTCGCACTCCGGGGTATCGCTCAGGATAGCCCCCGCAGCGGTGAGCGCGTTGGCGAGGGCCTCTCCCTCGTACTGGTTGGAGCGGCATCCAAGAGTGCAGATCCAGATTCGTTTACCCGAGAGAGCGTGCAGCATGGGCCTCCACCGCCACACCCCACCAGTCGTTCAAGGGCAGTTCGTCGACGACGCGAAGTCCCGCTTCTCCGAGGGCGGCGCTGAACCGCTCCCGTTCCTTGACGAGAAGTCCGGAAAAGAGAGCGCGTCCTCCTTTTTTCAACATGCGGGAGACATCGGGGAGCATTTCCAGAAGCGGTTCGATGACGATATTCGCCATCAGCAGGTCGACCGGATCATCCATTTCGTCGAGAAGGTTTCCCTCCTCCAGTTCCACCGCCTCGGACGGAATTTCGTTCAAACCGAGGTTGTGGCTGATCTCGGAAAGCACGGCCGGATCGAGATCCCTTGCCCTGACGTGCTTCGCGCCGAGTTTTACAGCCGCGATGGAGAGAATTCCCGAGCCGGCGCCGATATCCGCAACGGACGCTCCCGGTACCGCGCACCGCTCCAGAAGCGTGAGGACGATCTGCGTGCTCTCGTGATATCCGGTGCCGAAAGCGGAACCGGGGTAGATGTACAGCGGTGTCCTTCCCTCCGGCTCGCTGCCCTTGTGCCAGGGGGCAAGCACCACGAGCCTTTCGCCCACATCGAGAGGAGGAAATGCTTCTTTCCAGTCCGTATGCCACTGCTTGTTCTCTATCTTGCCCATGTCGGCTATCCTGATCTCCGGCCACGGCGACAATGCCCCTCCGAGGCGCTCGAGCCAGAATCCAAGATCCTGTGAACTGCGAAAATAAGCCCGCAGAAGCACGGACGTCTCCCCGCCCGTCTCCTCGGAACCGATGCTTCCCGACATGTCGGCGAGAGAAGCAAGAACCTCCTCGCTCCCGGGCTGTCCTTCCAGAGTGACGTACCACCAGAAACTTTCCGCTGTACTGTTCATACCGAATCCCCCCGGAAGAAAAATAAGGGGAGGCTGTTACAGCCTCCCGATTTCTGCCATAACTTGAAAGAGTGTAGCAGAAGAAACGCGGTTTTTACAAGGTTGAGTGTGTTTTGTGCGGAACGCGCGGAATCACGAGTCGAAGAGATTCCGGAAAAACTTGCCGAAAACTCCCGAATCCTCCACCTCGACGTTCATCTCGCGTGCGAGCTCTTCGAGAAGCGCCCGCTGTCTCTCGGTCAATTTCGTCGGGACATCCACCGTCACGTGAACAAAAAGGTCTCCCTTTCCCCTGGGACCCCGCAGCCGCTGAATTCCCCTGCCGCGGACGGTAAAGACCTTTCCGGGCTGGGTTCCCGCGGGAATATCCAGCGACTCCGGCTCGCCGACGAGAACAGGAACCGTCACCGTACAGCCTAGAGCGGCTTGGGGGAATGAAAGCGAGAGACGAGTATGGAGGTCTCCGCCCTCCCGTTTGAAGTCGGGGTGCTCCCGGACGCTCACAGCGAGGTAGAGGTCTCCGGAGGAACCGCCGTTCACGCCGGGCTCCCCTTCTCCGGCGATACGAAGGCGCGTTCCGGTATCCACACCGGCCGGAATTTTCACCTCGACATTGTGCGGCTTCCGGACTCTCCCCTGCCCGCCGCATTCGCGACACTTCTCCTTGATAGTCTTTCCGGCGCCGTTGCATTTCGGACACGTGTTCACCGAAACGAACTGGCCGAAGGGCGTTTGCTGCCGGCTCTCGACCTGCCCTCTGCCGCCGCACTGGGAACAGGTCTCCGGGGAGGTGCCGGGTTTCGCGCCGCTTCCGCCGCACTCCTCACAGGATTCCCAGCGCGGGATCTGGAACTCCTTCGACACCCCCGTCGCGGCCTCCAGCAGCGTGACCTCCACTTCCATCTCGAGGTCGGCGCCCCGGCGCGGCGCATTGGGGCTCGCTCTTCTCCGCCCCGCGCCGCCGCCGAAGACACTGTCGAAAATATCGCCGAAGATGTCCCCCATGCCGCCGAAACCCTCGAACGGGCTTCCGCCCCCGGGCATGTCGCCCACGGTGCCGAACTGGTCGTACTGTGTCCGCTTCTGGGAGTCGCTCAGCACTTCATAGGCCTGGTTGATCTTCTTGAACCGCTCCTCGGCGTCCTTGTTACCGGGATTGGCGTCGGGGTGATACTTCCGCACAAGCTGCCGGTAGGCTTTTTTTATGTCGGCGGCAGAAGCATCCCGGGGCACTCCCAGAATCTGGTAGAGATCTTCGGTCTCACTCCCGCCGTACATACGCGCTCACCTCCTACGCCTGGCCCTGATCGGTGAACTCGGCATCCACGGTCTCGCCGTCGGAGGCGTCGCCCGCTCCGGCAGCTCCCTCGTCCTGCTGCGCCTGCGAGTAGAGACGCGTGGAGAACTCCTGGAGCGCTTTCTCGAGCCGTTCCCTGGCCGATCGAATGGATTCGAGATCATCTCCCGAAAGGAGTCGGCGGACCTCCTCCATACCGGAGGTGATCTTTTCCTTCTCCCCGGAAGTCATCTTGTCGCCGTCTTCCGAGAGCAGGCGCTCCGCGGCGTACGCCGTGCTGTCGGCCTCGTTCTTCGTCTCGGCCGTCTCCCGTTTCTTCTTGTCCTCGTCCTCGAACTCCTCCGCCTGGCTCTTCATCCGCTCGATATCTTCCTTTGAAAGGTTCGAGGAGTGGATGGAGATGTTCTGTGCCTTGCCGGTCCCCTTGTCCTTGGCGCTCACGTTCAGAATGCCGTTGACGTCGATGTTGAAGGTCACTTCCACCTGGGGAATGCCGCGGGGCGCCGGAGGAATTCCGTCAAGGAAGAACTTGCCGAGCTTGACGTTGTCGGCCGCCATGGCCCGCTCGCCCTGAAGCACCACGATCTCGACCTGCGTCTGGTTGTTCGCCGCGGTCGTGAACGTCTGGCTCTTGGATACGGGAATTGCCGTATTGCGCTCGATGATCTTGGTGAACACTCCGCCGAGCGTCTCAAGCCCGAGGGAGAGCGGCGTCACGTCGACAAGGACGATATCCTTGTGGTCACCCGCCAGGATGGCTCCCTGGATGGCCGCCCCGGCCGCGACGCACTCGTCCGGATTGATGCCCTTCGTGGGATCCTTTCCGAGAAGCTCCTTTATCTTCCGCTGCACCATCGGCATGCGGGTGGATCCGCCGACAAGGAGGATCTTGTCGACTTCTCCTGCGGACAGACCGGAGTCCTGAAGAGCCTGGCGCGTCGGCTTCACGGTACGCTCCAGAAGATCAGCGGTCATCTCCTCGAACCGTGCGCGGGAAAGACTCATCTCGAGGTGCTTGGGACCCGAAGCGTTCGCCGTGATAAAGGGAAGAGAAATGGTCGTCTCCGGCATCGAGGAGAGTTCGACCTTGGCTTTCTCGGCCGCCTCGCGAAGCCGCTGCAGCGCCATCCGGTCGTTTTTCAGGTCGATCCCCTCCGCTTTCCGGAACTGCTCCACCATCCATTCGACCACGCGCATATCCCAGTCGTCGCCGCCGAGGCGGTTATCGCCGGAAGTGGCGAGCACCTCGAATACGCCCTCGCCGACATCGAGAATCGAGACGTCGAACGTTCCTCCGCCGAGGTCGAAGACAAGGATCTTATGCTCCCCCTGCTTGTTCTCCCCGTAGGCGAGGCATGCGGCCGTGGGTTCGTTGATGATGCGGAGCACCTCGAGCCCCGCGATAGCGCCGGCGTCCTTCGTCGCCTGCCGCTGGGCATCCGTGAAATAGGCCGGAACGGTGATGACGGCCTTCGTCACCGGTTCGCCCAGGTAATCCTCCGCATCCCGCTTCATCTTCTGCAGGATCATCGAGGAGATCTCCTGGGGGGTGTACTTCTTTCCGTCGATCGTCACTCTGCGATCCGTCCCCATATCCCGTTTTATCGACATGATGGTTCGGTCACCGTTCACGATGGCCTGGCGCTTGGCGAGCTGCCCGACAAGGCGCTCCCCCTCTTTCGTGAATGCGACCACGGAGGGAGTGGTGCGGCTTCCTTCCGAATTGGGGATAATCGTCGTCACGTCCCCTTCTTGAACGGCGATGCAGCTGTTCGTTGTACCAAGATCGATTCCTACAACTTTCGACATTTTCTCTCACCTCATGATGTATTGGAAAAATTGTGATTCCGTCCTGCGGATACGCGGAACCCGCGCATGCGGAACGCACGACTCTATGATTTGCCGCCTTGATCCGGCCTGTTGTCCGGCGTTGCAGGAAAATCAGCGTCCGGAGACTGCTCCCACCTTTACCTTCGCAGGCCGGAGCACGCGTTCCTTCGTCCGGTATCCCGGCTGTATCTCTTCGACAACGATGCCGTCCTGCTCCGGATCGTCCGTCGGGACTGCCGCGACGGCCTCATGGAACTCCGGGGAGAAAGCAGCCCCCTTTCCCGGGACGGGCTCGACCCCCATGCCCTCGAGGACGGAGAGAAACTGCCTCCGGACCATGTTAACGCCCTGGAGGAGGCTTTTTCCGTCGGCATCCGGAGGAACCGAAAGCGCACGGTCCAGGTTGTCCAGCACCGGCAGAAACTCAAGCGCCTTCTCCTCCGCGATCATGGCCCTTTCCTTCTGACGATCCCGCTCCACCCGTTTTCTATAATTGAAGAAATCAGCCCTGGCCCGGGCCAGCGAGTCCGTCAATTCGACAATTTTGCCCTCCGCGCTCTCAAGAGCCGCAGCGAGTTCCTCCGTCGGGAGGGAGCACTCCGGACATCCCTCCTCCACCACATCGTCGGGGATGGCTGTCTCACACTCGCCTGAGAAAACTTCTTCTCTTTCCTGTTCTGAAGACACCCGATCATCTGTTTCCTTCATGTGTGCCGCTCCTTTCGAATATAAAAAACCTGAAGTTACAGGACAACCGTGTCGTCCAGCTCCTCGGCTATCGTTTCCAGAATCGCGATCGATTTTTCATAATCCATGCGCAGAGGGCCGATAAGCCCCAGAATCGCCCTGCGGCCATACCCCGCGGCGGGAACCAGCACCAGAGAGAGCTGCTTCATATCCTCCTCCGAGTTCTCGTCCCCGATCGTCACGGAAACACCCTGTTTGATACTGTAGCGTTCCACCATATCGGCGAGCGCCTGTTCCTGCTCGATAAGCGAAAGGACGGTCTGGAACTTGCCGATATCCTGAAAATCCGGCAGGCTTAGAATATGCTGGGCTCCTCCCACGAAAAGGCGGGAGCTTTTCTTGGTCAAAAGGGCGTCCATCTGCACGATAGCGTCCCTGCATGTATCCCATACCCGTTCCAGTCCGTCGAGAACATAACGGGAAAGGGCATCCCGTACGTCGCTCCATGGGTGTCCTTCAGCGATCGTCGTGATCCGCCTGCCGAGCTCATCGAGCATCTCCTGTGAAAGCTCGCATGGAAGCTGAATATTCGCGTGATGCACAAGTCCCCCCTCGAGGACGATCAGAAGCAGCACCGTATTCCCTCCAAGCCGCAGAAAATTGACCCTTTGAATCTGGACTTCCTCGAGGGCCGACAAGGCGGCTACTCCGACGCAGTTGGTAGCCTGCCCCAGCAGGCGCGAGACGTAGGTGAGAATGGACTCGATCCCCTGCCGGCGTTCACGGATCTCCCTTTTCCACTTCTCCGTCTCCGCAGGAGCGATCCGGTGACGCTGCATGATCGAATCGACATACAGGCGGTATGCCTTGGACGTGGGCAGACGGCCGGCCGACGTGTGAGGCTGATAGAAGTATCCCATCTCCTCCAGGTCCGACATCTCGTTCCGTATTGTTGCCGGGCTGCACCCACGAAGGTATTTTTTCGATATCGTCCGCGACCCTGCCGGCTCTCCGGACTGGATGTATTCATAGACAACGGACAGAACAACTTCAAGCTGCCTTTCCGTCAACATGTCGACACCTCCTGTCGGACGTTAGCACTCTTTAAGCGTGAGTGCCAATGCAATTGTCCCGGAAGGTAGAGTAACAATCCATGATATTATTGTCAAGACTGGTCAAAGCGATTTTTATTTTTTCCGGCATCGCGGGGAAGCACCTTCGTACGGAACAAGACAACCAGAACCGACGGTGAGACCGCATCCATCAAGGGAGGACAGAATGAACGAAGAGAACGTACGGAGCACTATTCTGCTCGTACGGCACGGTGAGTGCCGGGGCAACATCGAGGGACTCTTTCGGGGACGGGTCGATTTCCCGTTGAACGAAACGGGACTGCGACAGGCCCGTGAAGTCGCGGAAGCGATCAGCATCTATCGTCCGGAGGCGGTTTTTACGAGCCCCCTGCTCCGTGCACGGAGCACCGCCGAGGCGATCACCTCCCTCTCGTCGGCCCCGCTGATCGTCGACGAGGGACTCAACAATATTTCACTGGGTGTCTGGGAAGGTCGCTCAAAGACTGAGATCGCCGCCGAAAACCCGCAAGAGTGGCGTACATGGCTCGAAAACCCTGAAACGCTCTCGGTCGAAGGCGCCGAGTCGATGAACGACGTCATGAGGAGATCGGTGGAAAGCCTGGACCGGATCGTAAAAAAGTATAAAGGGCGAACCGTTGCGGCGGTCACACACCGCACGGTGGTTAAACCGCTTCTCGCAGGATGCCTCGGCATCCGCTCCCCTTACTTCTGGAAGATTCACATGGATACGGCAGCCTACTCCATTCTCCACTTCGACGATCTTCATGGATACAGCCTGTTTTCTCTGAACATAACGGACCATCTCTCCGATTTTACGACGGAATGGATTTAGCGAACAGCTTCTATCATTACCGACACCCGGGGAAGGCGGGATTCGTTTTGCTTCACGCTCTTGAGAAAATGTAGTATCATTTCCCCGGACATGCACGGAATTCTCTTCAGTCCGCCTGCAACTACCAGGGCAAAAGCGGAAGTCTCCGGACACTTTCCGGCTTTATGCCGAGCATTACTGACCATCTTCTGACCGGAAAAGGACTTTTCACGCGGGAGGCTGCCTCTTTGAGACACAGGACACCATCTTTGTTGCGTACAGTTCTCTTGCTCTCTTTCTGCCTCTTAGCAGCAAGGCAGGGACACGCCCACCTGAAAGTCCTCACGGTTCCCGGGCACCCGATTTCCCTGTTTCTTGAACATGACGGGGAAAAGATTCTTTCGTCGTATCTCCGCTCTCCGGAGGGAATCCATCCGCTTGAACGACTGATCGGTCTCTCCCTTGCGGGGGATTCGTATTCGTTCATGTCGGCCGATGCCGATTTTCAAGATGACCTTCTCTGGAAAATCGACTTCCGGGAGCAAAAGGGCAGCCTGACCGTCTCCCTCTGGATCACGGCCGTTACCGAAACATCAAGCGCCTGGGCAGCTCTCGCTCCGGGAGGTCCCACGTTCTGGGACATCTTGCCCCTGCCTTCCGGGAAGAACAATATCTTTCCATACATCGCTCCGCACCTTCCCGGATACGACGGGCGCGAACCGGTCACGGGAAGCAGTATACTTTCGTTCATATACACGATGATCCTGACGAAAAACGGGCCGAAAATGATCGCTGCGCCCGATTTCTATCGAAAACTTCTTCCGCTGACCCATCTCGTCCTCAAGAGCGAGGAAGACGAGGAGCTGAGCGCGGCGTACGGTTTTCTGTACCTCGATTTCGAGCGCATGTCCTCTGGACAGATGCCGTCGAGAGAGGCAATGAACAACTTCCTTTGGAAGAGAATCCTGAGCATGCGCTGGGGACGCTGACCCCGACGTTGTGTAGCAGTTCAGGGAGATAAACGAAGGGGCGCGGTCTCCCGCTAGGAATTCCGCGCCCCCGTTTTGATTACTGCGCCGCCTCCTGCAGTGCCTGGAGGACGGTTTCAGCATGCCCGGCAACCTTCACCTTCGAAAAAAGGCGCTCCGTTTTTCCCTTCGGATTCACCAGAAGAGTCGACCGTTCCACCCCCATGTACTCTTTTCCGTACATCTTTTTCGTCTGCCAGAATCCGCATGCTTCGATGAAAGCATGCTCCGGATCGCTCAGAAGCGGGAAGGAGATGCCCAATTTTTCGGCAAACTTCCGATGGCTCTCCACCGAATCGGGGCTCACTCCGGCAATTTTACAGTTCAGCGCTTCAAATGCGGACATCCTGTCCGCGAAGTCCTTGACCTCGTTCGTTCACCCCGAGGTGTTGTCCTTGCTGTAGAAAAAGAGAACCAGCCAGCTTCCGGCAAAATCCTTGTTGCTGTACTCCTTCCCGGAACCGTCCTGAAGCTTGAATGCGGGAACTTTTTTTCCTTCCATTTTTTCTCCTCCTATCGGGCCATCGATTCAATAAGCTCCTGCACGTACTTCCGGGGCGCATTGCGCCGGAAGAGCGGCGTGCTCTCATTTCTGTAGGCGGCGAGCGTCTCCTCGAAGGGAGCATCCCCCTCCTTTCTGTAGAGAATACCCAGGGGGAACGGGACATCGGAAAGCGAGAGCGAGAGCGCCTTCTTGAAATCCGACGCGTCGTGCCCCTCCAGCCAGTAGGTGTTCTCCTTGAACCAGGCGTACGTGTTCACGAAATTGAAGGAAACGCACGGCTGGAAGATGTCGACGAGGGCATAGCCTTTATGCCGGATGGCTTCCTTGATCACGTCTTTCGTCCTCTCGCCGTCACCGGCGTACGCCCTGGCCACGAACGTCGCCCCTTGGACCAGCGCGGACGCAAGCGGATTGAACGGATTCGCCTGCACTCCGTCCACCTGTACGGAAGTCCGGAATCCCTTCGGGCTCGTGGGAGAAGCCTGTCCCTTGGTGAGGCCGTAGACCATGTTATTGAAGACGAGATTCGTAATTCCGGGATTTCGGCGAATCGTATGAACGAAGTGATTTCCTCCTTCTCCGTACATGTCGCCGTCCCCTCCCACCGCGATGACCTCGAGGGACGGATTCGCGGCCTTGATGGCGGTCGCGTTGGACAAGGCCCGCCCGTGAAGGCCGTTGAAGAAATGAGACTTCATGTAGTGCGGCGTCTTTGCCGCCTGGCCTATTCCGGATACCATCACGACGTCGAGAGGAGAGAGTTCCAGCTCGGTGAGCGCCTGCTTGATCGAGTCCAGAATTTTGAAGTCGCCGCACCCCGGGCACCAGGAAAGATCGATTCCGGGAAGGTCGAAAGGCGTGCCGGCCATTATGATCTCCCTCCTTTTTCGGAAAGCGCTTCGGAAAGCATCTCTACAGCCTCTTCCACGGAGAACTGAAGGCCGTTGTATTTCAGAACGAAGTCGGTCGCCGCGATACCTGTTGTTCCCCGGAGCAGGCGGGCAAACTGCCCCGTACTGTTCCCCTCGGCGGAGACAAGCCTTCGTGCCTTTTTCAGGAATCCTTCCACCGACGGATGAAGAGGCCATACCTGCTCAAAAGCAAGCAGGGCCGTCTCTTCCCGGTCCAGAATCTTCAACGCCTCCCTGAAGATCGGGATCGTCGCCCCCCAGCAGAGAACGAGTATGGAATATTCTTCAGGACCGTACAGACGCGGCGGCAGAGATTCGGCGCGCATACCGTCCAGCTTGCGCATCCGCTTGTCCTGCATGCGCTTGCGGAGTTTGAAATTTTCGTACACGTGCCCTACTTCATCGTGTTCATGGCTGTCCGCGCCCACGATCTCCTTCCCCCATCCCGGAACACCGAAAGGAGAGCATCCGTCCGGAGTATCTTCATATCGGCGGTACTTCTCCCCGGTCTCCGCGATAAGAGACGGTTCGTCGGAAAAGAGCAGTTCATCCGGGCGCACGTTAAGGAATGAATTCATAAAATACTGATCGGTCAGGACAATAGCCGGAGTCTGATATTTCGACGCGATCCGGAACGCCTCCTGAGTCAGGGAAAAAGCACTCGTCACATCCCCCGGCGCGTACAGTGCCCGGGGAAACTCCCCGTGCCCGGAATAAAGAGCCAGTTCGAGGTCCGCCTGTTCCGTGCGCGTCGCCATTCCGGTCGCCGGTCCCGGCCTCTGGGCAAGGTGAACCACGACAGGAGTTTCAGCGACCCCGGCAAGGCTCAGCCCTTCGCCCATGAGCGCAAAGCCTCCGCCCGAAGTGGTCACCATCGGCCTGGCTCCGGCGTAGGAAGCTCCCACGGCCATGTTGATCGCGGACAGCTCGTCCTCCACCTGCTCCACCACAGCTCCGGCCTTCTCCGCATTCTTCGCGAAAAAGGAGAGCACTCCCGTCGCAGGAGACATCGGGTACGCAGTCACAAAGTTGCACCCGGCGGCCATCGCTCCCAGCGAGACCGCGTCGCTTCCGTTGACAAGCGCTCTTCCTACTTCGGCAGGAGCCCCCTTACCGGAAAGCAAGCCTTGACCGTCCACCATCTTCTCTCCGGTCTCGTATCCGGTCCGGCACGCTTTCGAGTTCTTCGCCGCCACATCTCCCTTCTTTCCGGAGAAACGCTCTTCGAAAAAGACGTCGGCCTTCTCCGTCCCGACCCCGAGTATCCCGAGAAGCAGTCCAGCTGCGATGGAATTGGAATAGATTTTTCCGCCGGCTTCCGCAGCAAGCTCGGAGAGCGGAACATGCACAAAAGACGCTCCCGAATCTTCGAGTTCGCCCTTCAATTCCTCCCTATCCCCCAGGATCACCGTGGAAGCGGTTATGCGCTCCCTGATATTCGTCCGGACGTTTTTACTTAGCGCCACCAGGATATCCATACGGTCGACCAAAGCATCCACACGAAACGGCGCGATGCGGAGCTCCGTGGAGTTGTTTCCTCCTCGGACCCGCGACATGTACTCCCTGGAACCGAACACTGAAAAGCCGGAATCGACGATCACCCTTGCCAGCATGTCCTCAACGGTCTGAATACCGAGTCCGGCAGCACCGCAGAGAACACAGGAAATTTCCCTCGCCTCTCGTAACGATGAAAAGAGCATCTTCGTCCTCCCTTCAAAAGATAGACGTTTTGTCTTTGATTATACAACCATTCCCCGGTGAGAATCCATTCCGGAATCCAGAAGCAGGAAGAGCACCACCGCTTCTCGCCGGCAATGTTTGTGATATAATTCTAGACATGGGCGATGGATATTCAGGTCCTATGAATTTCCAAAAGATTACGGAGGTGTGTTCCATGGGGAAATTTAGATGTCTATCGTGCAAGAGTGAGTTCGAACTGGACGAAAAAGCACCCACTATGCGCTGCCAGCGCTGCGGCAGCAGGTTTGTGGAAGTGCTGGACGCAACGAACAGAAAGCGGGGGAAGTCCTGGAGCGCGAAATCGTTCAGCGTGGGAAAAACCCCGAAGTAGTTTTTTCCACGTATTGATTTCATCGCAGATATTAAAAAGAGGAGCTCCGAAAAAAACGGAGCTCCTCTTTTTTTCGAACGGCTAATACGGTTTATTCCAGTTTCTTTTCAGGCTCCTTAAGCGCCTTCAAAGATTCGAAGACCATCAATACAGCCAGAACGAGAAGGATGATCGACGGTATTACAAGAGTATAGTTGGGGTGCTCGTACGCCATGTTGTCCCTGATCAGGAAGCCGAGAGCCGCCACCGTGGTCACGAGCATGAACCACATCGGAATCATGGCGAAGCTGTTGTTCTTCTTCAGGGCCTTGGCTACCCAAACTCCGATTGTCAGAAGGGCGAGGGCCGCGACAAGCTGGTTGGAAGCGCCGAAGATCGGCCAGATCGCCAACCATGCGGGGATCACGTTGCCCGTGGGGCCGTGGGCCTTCGTAAGAAGCAGCGCCATTGCGCCGGCGATCGTGAGGACGGTGGCGGTGTACTTGTCGATGTGCATGTTGGAGAGTTCCTGGATCTGGTACCGGGTAAGACGGGTCGCAGTGTCGAGCGAGGTGAGAAGGAAGGAGTTGATGGCGAGAAGTCCGAGGGACATACCGACCTTCGGGTCAATTCCAAGAAGAGAGGCGAATTTTCCGAATCCCTGGGCGTATGTGACCACAGGGCCGCCCTGGGCGATGGTGCCGCTGATCATGATGGTGCCGATCGCGATCACCGCCACGACTCCCTCGAGAAGCATGGAACCGTACCCGACGACGACGCTGTGCGTCTCCTTATGAAGCTGCTTGGAGGTGGTACCGCTGCCGACGAGCGAGTGGAAACCCGAAATGGCGCCGCACGCAACGATGACGAAGAGCATGGGCCACAGATACTGGTTGCCGGAAACAAACCCCTTGAAAGCGGGAAGCACGATCTCGAAGCCTTCTCCTTTGCCCATCACCATGCCGACAGTACCGACGATCACGGAAAAATACAGGAAGTAGGAAGCCAGATAGTCTCGGGGCTGGAGGAGGAGCCAGACAGGAAGGACCGACGCGAAGAAGATATAGCCGACGAGAATCCAGCGCCATGTCTCCGTGGGAAGTTTGAAGGTCTCGGCCACCCATGCGGCGTCGTTGCCGTACCAGCAGGCGTAGATGACGATGGGGACCATGATGACCGTCATGAGCCAAAGCGGAGTCCTGTACTTGTAGATAAGGACGCCGAAGATAAGGGCCATGCCGATGTACAGCGACGCCGAAAAAGCCACGGCCGGGTCGGCGGCGAAGGAGCCTGCGGAGAGCTGGAGGAAGACCGCGACCACGAGGATGAGGGCGAGGATCGTGAAGCAGAGGAAGAGTACTTTTCCTTTCCTGCCGATCCACTTGTCCACCACTTCTCCGACGGATTTGCCGTCATGGCGCATCGAAGCTACAAGAGCTCCCATGTCGTGCGGACCGCCGATGAAAGCGGATCCGATGATGCACCACAGGTATGCGGGGAGCCATCCGAACATAGCGGCCGCCGTGATGGGACCGACGATGGGGCCGGCTCCGGCGATGGACGCGAAGTGGTGTCCCAGCAGAACCGCCGGGTGGGCGGGGCAGTAGTCGATCCCGTCGAACATGGCGTCGGCAGGCGTTGGAGATTCATCGTTCAGGCCGTATATCTTCGCCATGTACGAGCCGTACACCTTGTAGCATATTAAAAACAAAACGATGGCAACCAAAAAGATAGTAGCAAGAGTAGACAGAGAAAACACGTTATTCACCTCCGATGGATAAATAAAAAACATAATGCTGCTGACGACTCGATCTTTTTCTCAAGCACCACCTCCTGTATCGTCCTTCCTGGAACGAACAAGCTCCAGAGCCTTGTCAACCAGAGGGGCCAAATCTTTGATACGCTTTTCGTACTGCCCTCCCGGCGTAAACGAATGGACTTCCGCATACCCTCTCAAGCCGAACAAAAAAGAACGTACTCGCCCTTTCTCCCTCGATTCGCTCGCCTCGACAAAAAGATAGCGCTGCGTCATCAGGTCGGTTTGAGGACGGCATGTTTTCAATATTCTTTCTTTATCTTCTTTGCCGCTGTGGTTCCAAATTATGTAGTCATCCGCATAATACCGGCACACTTCGCCGATTAGAGCGTTTTTGACGAAAGTGACTCTTCGGTAGACACCCTTCATTCCGGGAGCATCCCACAGAGAAAATCCCCAATACTCCCACAGGTCGGAAGCACGTCCCAAATCTGAAATATAATTCAACCTTCAATCCCCTCCAAGCTGATTATACTCCAATGCCGGAAAATGGGAAGTGATTTTCAGTTTCATTTTGTATTTTTTTCACCCCTCATTTCAGTACGGAATACCAACAGGAGCAATAAGATCGCAAAATTACGACCTCTTATCCCGGACCGCTACTATCATCATTCGGATCCTGAAGTCTTTTTCGGTTGTTCGCATGAATTTTCGAGAAATCATGGTAGCATTATGAAGTAGAGATGAGAAAGTCGGAGCCTCAAATTTATACCACTAGCGATGAAAAGAGGTGATGCGTAATGTGGAACGTCATGAATGACTGCCGTATTTGTTCCCGTATCGGGATAATGCTGAGCATGCTCATTTTCTTGCTCTTGACGCCGACCGCCTTCGCCCGGCAAGGAAAGGACGAGAGAATCCGCATCGCCGTGATAGACTTCTCCGTGCACGGCGCCGCCCCTCACCTGGGAGGCGTTGCGGGAGAATACCTCCGGACACGCTTTTCAGGAATATCCGGAATCAATATAGTAGAACGCGCCCAGATGGAAGCGCTTGCCCGCGAGCAAAAACTGCAGATTTCCGGGCTTGTGGACGAGGCGACGGCCGTGGCCGCCGGAAAACTTCTCGGAGCGAACTATATCGTTGCGGGAGCGGTGAATGCGGTAGGTCAGGTTCTCGTACTGACTTCGAGAATTATCGATGTCGAAAAAAGCACCGCCACATCCGGTTTCATTAGGGAATCACGGACGGGAGAGGACGGCCTGTACAGCGCGATGCAAGCACTGGCAACGGACATGATCGCCGCGATCGCTCCCTCGTCAGCCCCTCCCCCGCTCCCGACGCCAATACCGCCTCCGGTAAGGCCGACACCTACCCCCGTACCGGTCGATGAGCAAATCAGGGAAGCGCAGAAGCTGCTGAACGACCTGGGGTACGATGCAGGTTCCGCCGACGGGAAGTACGGCCCCCGGACTGCGGCCGCAGTCAAGGCGTTTCAAAGGAACAAGGGGATCTCACAGAGCGGAATGGTAACGGCCTCTTTGATCGAGCTTTTGCGGGAAGCCAAGAGGCAGGCGATCGCGACCAAACTCGCTTCCCCTCCTCCAAAACCGCCGGCGCCGACCAAAACTCCTGAAAAATTCGTCCCCCCTCCGCCGGTAAAAGTCAATATGAGCGCTCCCGATATAAAACTGGTGCTGAGAAACAACTCCAGGCAAGTTATCACGGTGGCGATCAACTACCTCACGTACGAAGGCCGGTGGATCACAAGGGCCTGGTGGCGGATTCCACCGGGAGGAACAGTCGAACCCAATGCAAGGACAAAGAACACCTATTTTTATTTTTACGCGGAGGGTGAAGAGGGCGGCGTCTGGAGCGGAACGGGCAAAACCGGCAGCATCGACAGGTGGATTGTGAGCGACAAGTTCGACCACTACGATGATCTGCCCGATACTCCCTTGGGCAGCAATCTTCGGCTTGCGTCGTTCTTCATGTCGCAGGCCTCGAACAACCGGATGACGCAATCGTTCTCCGACTGAATCCGATGTTCAGACAAGTTTTTCACACTTGCCAACAGAACAGATGCACGCTATAATATCACCCGTTTCGGGCGATTAGCTCAGCGGAAGTAGCGCTTCCTTCACACGGAAGAGGTCACTGGTTCGAACCCAGTATCGCCCACCAAGTGCCACCAAGGGTTCCGGAGTTTTAGCCGGAACCCTTTTTTCATGTGCGGACTCCATACAGACTCCACCCGCGAAAAAGTCGCCCCCAGTTCACAACCGTTTTTCCGCAATTCCGGCCGAAAAAAAGACTTAATTTTCGGTCTTTTTTTCAATACCCCGTTTTCTCTCGTTTCCGTTTGTTTTGCACCACCCCCCGCAGGAAGACTGAAGTGTACATCCTAAAAGGGGGTACACATTTTGGCTATTGAAAAGAGACTGTTCACCAGCAAGGAAGCGGCGGCGTACATCGGCGTGAAAGAGGGCTATTTGAGACAGGTGCGTATGACTGGGAAAATCGGTGGACGGCTTGCGCCGCCGCCGCATCGGGAGATGGGGCGCAGCATACGCTATGAAAAAGCAGCGCTCGATGCCTGGATTGACGCCCTTCCAGAGCGCCACAGGCAGGATACGGAGTCTGTCGGGAGTCCAGCAGGGGAGGTGTCGCTATGAGCCGTGTCGAGGCAGAAGAATGGATGAAAAAGAAGAAAAAAGCGATTTTCACATTCTTTTTGAGGCTTACTTCAACGCGCACGCGACGACATACCCCGACGCCGCGACTTACCCGAAGGCCGCATACACGACCTTCGCCATTTTCACGCTGAAAGCAACAAGTTTCCAATCCGGCGGGGGCGAACGGAAATGGCGCAAAACGTTGCAAATACTGAATATCGAGTTTTCCGTTTTCGGCGACCCCGCCGGAGTTTTTCAGCGGACTAAAAATCAGCGGGTCAAAAAAACAGGAGCGGAATGCATGAGGAGAGTAACAGGCGCTTCTGTTCTTTTCAACCGTAAATTTTGCACATGTCCGTGTTGGTATGGCCCAGCCGTATAGCCAATGCACCATAAAAACCATCTTTATAGTCTTGATAGTCTTGATAGTCTTGCGATTCTATCCAGTTTCTGCCGTACAACTTTCTTCTCCAGTCGGCACCGTGTCTTTTCCGCAGTTCTGCGGCAAGCTTCTTCTTTTCATCGGCTGCATACTGGTGTCGCAAAGAATGTAAATCCCAGTGACTGTCAGCGTTCAGACCTTCCCGCAGCCTTGCCCTCCGCCACGCGGCGCGCAAGGCGGACGCGCTGTAGGGAGCGGATTTATTGCCGCGCCTGACCAGCACCCCCGCCAGCAATACCCCTTCTGGAGAAGCCTGATGAACGACCCAAGAACGAACTACCGAATGCTTTTTTTCCTTGCGCCCGTTTTCGCGCTGTCGATATTTATGCGTATACCATCCGCGACACGTTCTAGTTGAAGGCTTTCGGCCTCGCAGCTCCGCGCACCCGTAAAACGGATGGCAAGGATAGCATCTCTATGCTCCGGTGCAAGATACCCGATAAGGCGCGTAAAGACCTTTTCGTTTTGCGCAGCCCTTCTCGCTTCTGTCACCGGAGTAGACCGCCTAGACGGAACACGCCCAAGCAATTTACACATTTCCGCGTAAGGCGGTAGAGCTCTCGCCATGTCGGTCAAATGTTCTGCGCCACTAGCACCAGCATAACGCAGAACCATGGCTCTTTGTCGTTTGTACGTTGATACAGAAGAGCTGGCGCACGTCTCGACCAGATACGCGAGCATATCCCACGCGGTTTTCCTTCCCTGTTCCGCGAGGACACGCCGAACCTGTGCCGCGCCGCGCTTGTAGTCCGCTTTTGTCCGTTCAGAAAGAAATTTCTCTCCTTTCAGTTCGTTGGGCTGGAACTCGGGAGCGGAACGCGCTACGGGGTTTTGCATATAGAAAGCGGCACGTTCAAGCACTGCCTGCACCGCAGGGGCGACGGAAACCGACAGCGAAATAATCGGAACCGCCGCCGCTTCTCTTTCACGCGGCGCTAGGCCATGCGTACGGTGCGCGGCCCCGAAGAAACGCCGCGAAGATGAACCATGAATAATTTCGTTCTTCTTCGCTTCCAGCTCTGCCAGTCGCACCGTTTCCCGCAGCGCCGTTTCCCGCAGCGCCGTTTTCTTGGCGTTTTCGGCGCGTTCCTCAAGCATTGAAAAAAGTAGTCTGATTATTTCGTGCGCTTCCTTTTTCGGCCTGTTTCACCCACCATGTGGTAGGCAGCGCAGCGGCTTCGGTCATCGTCGCCGCGCCCCGTTCCGATTTATATGGAAAATTTTTCTCAAGTTCTTCCAACACCGCGCTCTTTACTGCTTCGCTGCGCGAAAGCGGCATCTGCTCTTCTACTCGCTGCTTTTCCAGTTCTCCGAAAGGAATACGATACGACAAAGAAACATTAGATGAGTGGGTTGATACTGTTCCACGGAAACACGACTTGTCGCAGGTTTCTGAATATATTGATGATGTACATTTTTTTATTTTTCTTATATCTCTTAATTGGTCCTTTCAACGCTGAGAGTTCCCCCGAAACAATAGGGGGATGCGCACGCCTTTCGGCTGGACCTCGCGCATGGACAGCGGAACTACGGTGCTCGCGATGAGAGCATGGTGGTTTTTCGGGGAGAAATCCGTCACGGAGTACTACGGCAACAAGAGTCGGATAACAGTTTTCTATACCAAGCACGTGCAATTGCGGGACGTCCGCGGCATCATCATGCTTCCGAGATACCGCGGGGAGGAGCGCTGGCTCAAGACGGATGGTTTGCGGCGACGGGGAAAAGTCAAGCGCAATCTGCATCTGCTCCCCAACATCTTCGCCGAAATCCGAAAAAGAGAGGAAACAATCAGGCGGCGCGTAGGGAATAATAATCCCCCCGACTCCTCCGCCCTATTCATGACCGGCGTCGTGTTCGCTCTCCAATCTTAGAACGTCCGGAGAGGCATCGTCCCCCCGGTATTGTTTCCCCGTCCAGGACTCCTTCGAAGCATCTCTCAGATATCAATGCGAACATTCCGAGCGTACCCCGAGGCGGTGCGCCGTTGTTGTTTTCCGCTTTCATGTGCTGTCAATGAGGACGGTCACGTTAAGTCGAGCCGACCTAGGCATTCCAAGAAAACCAAACCTCCCTTGACTCATGACGCAGACCATTCTATGCTGTTTTCAGATGTATCTTCGGCTACGCTTTTTATAGTACAGAAAACATCTGTTCATCATACTCGGGAAAGGCGGCGATGCTCTTGGTTCTGGAAAAGAAAAATAATGACCGTTCGGAGAAACGCTACCGCTCCAAGCTCGAGCGCAGAGTCGCCGAATCCGTCGAGGCCAGCGGCTGCGATTGCGAATACGAGCCCATCGAAATCCGCTACACTGTCCCCGAGCGCATCGCCCGATACACGCCCGACTTCCGCCTGCCCAACGGCATCATCGTCGAGGTCAAGGGTCGCTGGGACGCCGCCGACCGCAGGAAGCAGGCGCTCGTGAGGGCGGAGCATCCGGAGCTCGACATCCGTTTTGTTTTCTCAAACCCATGGACCCGCATCTCCAAGGAGAGCGACACCACCTACGCGGACTACTGCGACAAAATGGGCTGGACGTACGCCAAGGGGAGAATCCCGTCTTCCTGGATTCAGGAACCGACGAGAGAGATGGTCTTATAACCGATACTCCGCTCCTTGACGGGAACCCCAATCGCAGAGTCTCTCTCGGTATTCCGTGGGCACCTAATAAACTGAACCCCCGAGCCGAACGTGTTTTCAATTCCTTCTGCCCGAAACATCCCCCTATTTCGAACTCCGATTTCAATCCGGGAAATCGCGGATATAAAAGAGATTGCAATTCTACTCATTTCACATCCGTTTATAAAAAACTCGCTGATACCTAAGAATTGAAAATCCGCAATACATCTTTCCGTATACTCCAACGGATTCATGTATTTCGAAGAGAGCCAATTTCTAATACCGCGTGACCAATCATTATCGGTTGGCTCTTCTTTATAGCAGTCCCGGATTTCTCCTGAGCTCTGAAACTATACTGCAGCACGCTTCGCTCCGCTTTCTTATCGAATGACAATCCTTGGTTAAATGGTCTTTTTTAAACTACTGATTCAGCTCTTGTTTAGCCCGGCTCGGACTCTCTACAGTGGTACGGAGCTTGGAAAAACGAATGCGGAAAGATTCGACCGCACCAAAACGATTTCTTCCGCACCCCGCTTGTCTTGGTACCGATGGACCTTCTACAGTGGGAGAGCAGCTTGAAAACAAAATATCGGCTCATCGAAAAAATCTTTACCGGAACTCTTGTTTAGCCCCGCTCCTACTCTCTAGAGTGGTACGGAGCTTGAAAAAGCAAATGCGGAAAGATTCGGCCTCACCAAAACTATTTCTTTCGTACCCCACTTGTCTTGCTCCCGATGAACCTT
>Ga0334887_1001033_pt1 | contig 39065 bp, 32 predicted proteins | sample GraSluR1_MG_10_FD_207217 | JGI IMG/M metagenome (GOLD analysis project Ga0334887, IMG submission 207217) | Sludge microbial communities from methane-producing bioreactor in Wageningen University, Netherlands - Granular Sludge_18_07-R1 | ecosystem: Engineered > Bioreactor > Anaerobic >...
GGAAGGGCACTTCGGCCGCCGACAGTGTGGATCTGTCATCGGCCTCGTGTGAGAGAGATGTGAGGTGAAGGAAAAAGAGAGCTGGTAGACATTAACTGTTGACTTCTATCATAGCAGTCGCTTGAATAGCTTGAGAGTGAGAGACATGAGCACAGGGCCCACTCCCGGTTGTCATCCGGGAGCCAGATGCCGTCTGTCTCTTCATCCTGAGGTCTTTTACCCTCAAGCAGCTCAAGCCGTCTTTTAGGTGGTTATCCAGTTGGGGCGGGTTGCGGCGTATTGGGCCACTGTCTGCCTGATCCATTCCTCGTCGAGGGTGGGGTTTATGTAGAAGCGTGGTTCGAGGAGGGTGTCGCGGGGGGTTATGATGCCTTGCTCGCGGGCCTCATCGGCAAGGGCCGTGCCGGGGTATATCCTTACACCGATGGAGATCTTGAAGGAATCAAGCGACAGGGAGTCCATGAAAGCCAGGCTTCTTTCGATGGACCCACGCGTTTCGCCCGGGGCGCCGAGCATAAGGAAACCCATCTGCCGTATCCCGTATTTCGCGAGAAGCAGGTTGGTCTCGGCAATATCTTCCCGTCGGAAGCGTTTGTTCATCCTGCGGAGCACCTCGTTGTCGGCGCTTTCAGCTCCCAGTGATACCTCGGTGCATCCCGCCCGGGCCATCGAGGATGCCAGCTCCTCGTCGAGCCGCCACGGGTAGAGAATGCATCGCCATTCCACATCGAGAGAGGCGCGGCTCATCGTCTCGCAGAGTTCCATGGCATAGGATCGCGGCAGATTGAATGTGTTGTCCACGAAATAGAACGTGCGCACCCCGATCTCCCTCAGCTTCGCGATCCATTCAACGACGCTTTCCACGTTCCTTTTTCTGAGTATTCTCCCTTCGATGGACGCCGTCGAGCAGTAACTGCAATTCAAGGGGCAACCGCGTCTCGTCTGGACGGGCACCCAGGTGTCTTCCTGAACGCGTGAGGTGTCCAGTACGAGGGCGGGGTCGGGAAGCGGGGAATCCACCATGTTTCTGATCAGGCCGCGGTGTTCCGCGGGACCGCCGTTTTTGACATGGACACCGGGGATACTGTCGAGGGTCCCGCCTTTTTCAAGGGCTTCGATGACCGAGAGAAAGGCGACCTCCCCCTCGCCTTCTATTCCAAGATCAGCGCCTGTATCCGCCAGGATGGCGTCGGGGAACATGCTGTAGCCCGCTCCGCCGAGCACGATGGGTTGGTCCGTCAGCGTCCTCACAAGGGAAATGACCGCTCTGTCATCCTCGTAGAGGAACCTGGTGTCCCTCATTGCCTGGTCGTCGATGTTCCTGATGGAAACGCCGATGACCTCAGGCGCATACCGGCTGATGGCTTGCGCTATTTCAGCGCCTGTGTCCCCGACGCGCGCGAGGTCGAGCATCTCTACCTCATGCCCGCGCCGTCGCGCCGCCTCAGCCACAAAGGCAAGCCCCAGAGGCATGGTGCGCATGTTGATCTCGGTGCGGTTGGCCGATATGAGAAGGACCTTCATCTCCCGTACGCTCCACACCATTCTAGCACAGCGGGACACGCCAAACCAGTAGAGAGGTTGCAGCCGCTCGAGCGAAAAAGATGTCACATGTCGCAAGTCACAGGCCACACGCCAGAACCAAAAGATACCTCCTGACCATGGTTCGTATCTTGAAGCTGCAACGTGAAGCGCGCAACGTGTGACCCATCTTCTTCCGTTCAAGCTGTTCAAGCCATTCAAGCGGTTCAAGCCATTCTATCACCTCTCGCCCGCGGCGAAAGGTGATAGAATATTGGAATGGCCAGGGTGTTGATAGGGTGCAGCGGGTTCAGCTACAGGGATTGGAAGGGGACCTTCTACCCCGCTGAATTGCCCGGACAGAGATGGCTCGCTCACTACTCGGGTGTCTTCCCCACCGTGGAGCTCAACGTCACCTTCTACCGCCTGCCGAAGACCGAGACCTTCGCGAAATGGTACGGAGAGACACCGGCGGAATTTTCCTTCACCCTGAAGGGCAGCCGACTCATCACCCACCTCAAGAGGCTTAAGGACGTGGAGGGTCTCCTGGAGGAATTCTTCGCGAGGGCCTTCACGCTGAGGGAAAAGCTCACGGCGGTATTGTGGCAGTTCCCGTCTTCCTTTTCCATCGAACCAGGCAGACTGGAGCGGTTCCTTGTGCTTCTCGACAGGTACCCTGTGTGGAACGCCCTTGAGTTTCGCAACGACTCCTGGGTGAATGAAAGGATCGCCGGGATGTGCAGGGCACGGGGCGTGGCGATGTGCATGGCGGACTGGCCCGGCTTCCTCAGGGAACTGCCCGTGACCGCGGGTTTCGTTTACCTCAGGCGCCACGGTGAGGAGGGCAGCTATGCTTCGTCCTACTCCAGGGAAGCCCTTGAAGAGGACGCGAGAAGAATCCGGAGCTTCCTCGACGACGGCATCGACGTCTTCATCTACTTCAACAACGACGCCCAGGGTTACGCGCCAAACAATGCAAGGGAACTCATGAGCCTCCTGAAGTAGAAGACGGTTTCAGGTTTCAGGTTTCAGGTTTCAGGAAAAAGACGAGGACCGTAGCGGGCAGCTGTCAACACAATTGCTGAGCAGCGCACCAGGGTTTCTGTCTTTGCCTGAAACCTGAAACCTGAAACCTGAAACCGTCTCTTCTGTCCTTGCAAGAGTGTGCGGATTGTGTCAGAATTGGCTGAGTTACCGACAATTCAAGGAGCGCGCATGTCTTTTGCGGAGATCAATGGTCTCAAGGTGTATTACGAGGTTCACGGGGAGGGGGAGGAGACAGTTATGCTTCTCCATCACGGGTTCGGGTGTCTCAAGATCTGGCGGAATGTTTTGGGGCGTTTTGTGGATGCCGGCTATCGCGTGGTCATGTATGACCGCCGGGGGTTCGGACGCTCTGAGGATGGGCTTGATTTTTTCGGGTTCTATGTGAGTGACCGGTACAGACCGGAGACCGTGGACGAATTGCGCTTTGTGAAGAAGGCCCTTGGCATCGGGCCCTGCCACCTTGTGGGGCAGTGCGAGGGCGGCGTGCTGGCCGTGGATTATGCCGCACGCTATCCCGAAGATGTGTGGACGCTGACGGCGGCGAGCACACAGTGCTACAGCGAGATGCCGATGACGCAGCTGAACATCGAAAGACTCGTCATCAGGTTCAGAGACCTCGAGCCGCGGCTGCAGGCCAAGATAATTGACTGGCATGGCGAAATGGCTGAGGCGAAATACGAGCAGTTCGCAAGGTGCGGCGGGGAATACGGTGTGGAGTATTTCGACCTGAGGCCCCAATTGGCGAAGGTTCAATGCCCCGCCCTTGTTCTCTATCCCGACCGCAGTTCGATATTCTACGTCGAACAGGCAACAGCCTTCTACAGGGGCCTGCCGAAGGGTGAGCTGGCCGTTTTCCCGAAATGCGGCCACAACACCTACGAGCAGCGCCCGGACGACTACGTCCGCACCATCCTCGACTTCCTGGAACGCACAAAACAGGGGGAAGGCGAGTCAACCCGCCCGTCGATGTCATGCCTGGCTTAACAACGGTTGCAGGTTTCAGGTCCCAGGTTTCAAGTCAAAAACAAGGACGGAAAACGGTTGCAAAGGCCCCTGTAAGAGTTCCAATATTTCCCTGAAACCTGAAACCTGAAACCTGAAACCTGAAACCTGGAACCTGGAACCGTCTTCCCTATGTCATGACGCTGTCACCCGGCTCGCGGTATAATGGGGCTGTGGAGGTGATCGATGCGTGAGAGGAAAAATGTGTCTTATCCCGTGGTTCCTTTTGACAGGTCTTACTGGGTGGTGCCGGGGAGGTTTCTGGCCGGGTGTTACCCGGGAGACCTCGATGTGGTACCACGGCAGTGGAGAGACGCATTAGCGAGAAAACAGGAAATAGAAGCCTTGTTCGAACGGTTTGTGGACGAAACGATGAGCGGTTGAGAGGTGATTCCCTGCGGCCTGACGTGAAAGTGCTTTACAGCGATTGGGACTGTACTGTAAAATCCATAGTGGCGGGGAGCAATGAATGGAATGACCAAACAAGACATTTTCCGCATTCTTCGGCAGAACCGGGCCAGGTTACGGTCTTTTGGCGTAAAGAGAATCGGTCTTTTTGGCTCCTTTGTTCGTGGACAGCAACGCCAGGACAGTGATGTCGATCTCCTGGTCGAATTCGAGCCAGGACAGAAGACATTCGATCACTTCATGCAATTGTCTTTTTACCTCGACGACGTGCTGGGGCGTCGGGTGGAGGTTGTCACCGTTGAATCGCTCAGTCCTTATATGGCTGCTCACATACTGAACGAGGTCGAGGATGCCGCCCTCGTCGCTTGAGCACTTGCACCACATTCTCGATGAAGCCCAATATCTCATCAGTACCAGCAAGGGATTGAACAGGGATGATTGCCTGATGGACGAAACCCTCAAGCGTGCTTTTGTCAGGAGCATTGAGATCATTGGGGAGGCATCGAAGAAAGTGTCCCCTCAATTGAAGGAAAGACACAATGAACTGGAGTGGAGAGCGATTGAGGGCATGCGCGATCGGCTGGTTCACGACTACCTCGGTGTGGACTATGACATTGTGTGGGATGTGGTGTTGAACAAAGTCCCTTTCCTCTGCAAGAAGGTCGAGAGCATCATTCAAGAGGAAACGCTTTCCGGCGATGGCTGACCTCATTGGATACATAGCCGCCTGTTTCACGACCTTTTCGCTTTTGCCGCAGATATTGCGCATCTGGAGGTTGAAAGAGGCGAGGGATGTCTCGCTTTTTCTACCCCTGATGATCGTCATCGGTTCTGTGCTGTGGTCTGTCTACGGTGTCCTCATCAAATCGGTTCCCGTCATCGCGGCGAACGGAGTTGCCCTGATCATAGCGCTCATCACCGTTTTCTTCACGATCCGATATAGATAAGGAGGTTCCCGATGGACCTGAATGTTTTGGAGAGGATACGCGGTGAACTCAGGGAGAACGCGGATGAAGCGATACGGGAGAGCGGACTGAGGTTCTTCAGGGAGGAAGTAAGGCTTTACGGGTTGAAGACTGCGGCCGTGAGGAGCATGGCAAGGAAATACTACAAAGACATCAAAGGGGCGGGGAAAGCCGCAACCTTTCGTCTCTGCGAGGGACTGTGGCAGTCAGGCTACATGGAGGAGTCTTTCATTGCCTGTGACTGGTCCTACCGCGTCCGCAAGGAATACGAACCCGGGGATTTCGAGGCCTTCGAGAGATGGGTGAACAGGTACGTTACGAACTGGGCATCCTGCGATACCCTGTGCAATCATTCGGTGGGAACCTTCATCGAGATGTACCCCGAACATCTGGACGACATGAAACGATGGGCCCTGTCCGAAAACCGCTGGGTCCGCCGCGCGGCAGCGGTCTCTCTTATCGTTCCCGCCAGAGAAGGCAGGTTCCTGTCCCACATTCTCGACATCGCCCGCATCCTCCTGACGGACAGCGACGACATGGTGCAGAAAGGCTATGGCTGGATGCTCAAGGCCGCAAGCCAGGCACACCAGCCAGACGTCTTTGACTGGGTCATGAACAACAAGGCGAAAATGCCGCGCACCGCCCTGCGCTATGCCATAGAAAAAATGCCCGGAGAGCTCAGGGCCGCCGCGATGGCGAAGGACGCCTCAAACGGTTGAGCGGCTTCATTTCCCCCGGGATATCGTGAGGTTCTTTATCCCGTTTTTCGCGAATTCCTTCCGGTATTTCTCGGCGAAGGCTTCTTCCTCTTTGAAGAAGTCCTGATCGGACATCTTCTCCAGCGCCTTGGGCCCGTGTTTGTCGAGCATATCACGCCCCGCGAGATTGTAGATAAGCTTGTCGAGGAAAGTGAAATCGTCGTAGCGGTCAATAAGCTCGTTCAGAGCTTCATCCTCTTCAAGGTGGGCTGAAGGCCAGACTACCTTCTGCTCTTCATCGTAGTCGGCATATTTTTCGAGCCCGAAATCTCTGGCGAACCCGAAGACGTACTTCTGGAGTTCAACGTACTCGTTCCCTTCAATGTCGTCCTCATAGACATTGACCGTCCTCGCGCCCAGGTATACAGCCTTCAGCAGTGTTTCAAACTGTTCCTTCGTAAACTGGATCTTCATATGCTCCCCTTTGTCCGGTTGTGGTTTCCATTACCCGTTGCTTTCCGCCCCTGCGCACTCTTATCCATGTGACCTCCGTTTCGAGTTAGCCTACAATCGCAATACTTGGAAGGACAACATGTCTTGCCATTCAATGGCAGTGCGCATCCTGTAATCCCAGATTGTAATATCAGACGACGCAAATGGCAAGCAGATCAGGGAAAAAGAAGGTGGTCGTGAAGTTGGCGGACGGTCGGTGAATTATGGTTGAATGTTCGGCGGCGGTTTCCTATGATAGTGTAAAGGAGAGGTGCACCATGACATATTCTCACATATTCTCGTCCATTGACGTAGGCGGCGTCACTCTGAAGAACCGGGTGATCATGGCGCCCATCTATCTGGGCTACGCGGCCCCGGATGGCGGGGTGTCTCCTCTTATGCTGGAACACTATCGGTCCGTCGCGAAGGGTGGGGCTGCAATGGTGGTCGTCGAGAACACCAGCATCGACCATCCCGCGGGAAGCGGGGCCAGCAGGATGCTAAGAAGCGATACGGAGGCGAACCATGCCGGTCTGTCCGAGCTTGCTTCTGCCATAAAGAATGAAGGCTGTGTTGCCTGTGTCCAGATAAACCACGGAGGGCGTTTCTCCCTGGGTGACTCTCCGCTCGCCCCGTCCGCTGTCGACACCTTCGGCAAGATTCCACGGGCCATGACCATGGACGATATCCGGCATGTGTGCGGGAAGTTCGTCGAGGCCGCGCTGAGGGTGAAGAAGGCCGGTTTCGACATGGTCGAGCTGCACGGAGGCACCGGGTACCTGCTGTCGGAGTTCGTCTCGCCACGGACGAACAAGAGAAGCGACAATTATGGCGGCGCCCTCGAGAACAGGATGCGATTCCCCCTCGAGGTCCTGCAGGCGATCAAGGATGCAGTGGGGGATTTCCCTGCAGGCTACCGTTTCCTCGCCGATGAATGGCTCCCCGACGGTCTCAATCTTGAGGAGTCGACCCAATTTGCCAGGGCCCTGTCCGATGCCGGGGTCGCCTACATTTCGGTGACGGGCGGCACGTATGAATCCTTCACTCTGCCGGAGATCTTCGAGAGATCGAGACACGAGGGGTACATGGCGGACCTCGCGGAAGCTGTCAGGAAGAATGTCGCGGTGCCTGTCGTGGCGGCGGGCAGGATATCCTCGGGAAAGACGGCGGAAGAGATCCTGGCGGCTGGGAAAGCAGACCTTCTGGGACTCGCGCGGGTCCTTTGGGCGGACCCCGAATGGCCGAACAAGATAAGGGAAGGCCGCGAGGATGAGATAATCCATTGCGCCCCCTCGTGCAACGACGCCTGCATGCGCCAGGTTCTCAAGGCAAAACCGGCGGTCTGCATGCAGTGGCCGCAGGAAAAGATAGACCGCTACAAGGCCAGTTTCGGCGAATAGACCGTTTAACGTTAGACCTTGGGCCCGCCCCATCGTCATCCCGGCGAAGGCCGGGATCCAGAAAAGCATTGGCCTGCAAGCCCCCGCGGCCTTCGGGGCGTTGCACCGTTGTCCTTCCATTCTTGACGTATTGCCTGATGAGAGACATACTTCCTTTAAGGAAGCCGACGGATGGGAATCAAGGTTGCCTCTAAGTTGAGATGGGTGCTTGTGGCCCTTCTGGGTCTTTTGCTCCTGTCGGTGCTCATCATATTCGCGGTCCTGTCAGGTTACGATTACAACACGCTCAAGCCTGAGATCCAGAACGCGGTGGCAAACGCCACGGGGAAAGAACTGGTCCTGGCAGGTGACATCAGCCTGAGGCTGGGGCTCACGCCGACCCTCGTCCTGCGGGACGCGAGCATCCGGAACGTGCCCTGGGGGTCTCAGCCGGATATGGCGAAGATGAAGCGCTTCGAAATAAAGGTGAGGCTTTTTCCCCTCCTCAACCATCAGCTCGACATTGTGCACCTGGCCCTTGTCGAGCCTCGCATACTCCTGGAGACGGATGGCGCGGGCAGATCGAATTTCTCGATAGAGAAAGAGGTGAAGGCTCCCCGGGCAGGGAAGGGGGCGGGGGCAGGCGGCTGGAAACTCTCGAGGATAACCTTCAAGGAACTGCTGGTGGAGAAGGGCCATGTGACCTATGTCAGTCACGCGTCCGGGAAGAGTTATGCCGTCGACGTGGCTTCCCTCACCGCGAACTCCACGGGGCCGCTGGGAGGTTCCATTCGGATCCGGGCCGACGGGTCGTACGATAAAGAATCCTTCGAAGCCGAAGGCGTGGTAGGGTCTCTTTCCACGTTCGCGGACCCTTCCGCCGCCTGGCCGGTCGACCTGACGGTACGTGGGGCGGGCGCGGTCCTTTCTGTCGACGGCAGTGTCATGGACCCTCCGGCACGGCGAGGGATGAAACTGAACGTCAGGCTTCAGGCCAGGGACCCACAGCATTTGAACCGTATCTCCGGTCTGCCGTCGCAGCTCATGGGCCCCTTAGACATCTCGGGCCGAATAACGGATACCGGTCCCGACTCCTATTCGATCTCCAGCCTGCGGATCATTGAGGGAGAGAACAGCATCTCCGGTTCCGTCGAACTTGGTCTGGCAGGAAAAAGGCCAACGGTGAAGGCGGAGATATCAGCCCGAAGGCTGGATCTCCGTCCCCATATCGGACTCTCAGAAGAGAGCAAGGCTCAATCGATGAAACGAAACAAGGTGTTTTCGAGCAAGCCTTTGCCCCTCGAGGGCCTCGACAAGATGGACGCCGATATGAAGGTTAACGCCGCCGAGGTGCTGCTTCCCGGGATGGTGCTCACCAACCTCGATCTCGCCTTTGTTCTCAAGGACAGGTCGCTCGACATGAGTTCCTTCAAGGCAGGCCTGGGAAAAGGCGCGGTCGACGTCCGGCTTTCCCTCAGGCCGCAGGGAAAAACCGTGCTGTGGACTTCGAACGTGAAGCTCGACAAGGTGGATATCGGATACCTCGGAAGCATCGTGAAGGCTCTGGGGAATGTCCAGGGGAACCTTGACGCGGACATCGACGTGAACGCCCGCGGAACCTCCGTGGCGGCGCTGATGGGGAGCATGACGGGCAGGGCCGCTCTTCAGATGGGAAAGGGCCGGATCCAGAACAGGTACATAGACCTCCTTGGCGGTGACCTGTCTACGGGCCTCTTTCGATTGCTCAATCCCTTCGAGAAGCAGAGCGACCACACCAGAGTCAATTGCTTTGTCGCCGGCCTTACCATGAAGAATGGTCTGGCGCGGGCCACCACGCTCGTGTTGAACACGCAGTACATGGTCGTTGTGGGTTCCGGCACCATCAATCTCAGGACGGAAAGGCTGAACCTTTCCCTCAAGCCTGTCCCCAAGGAAGGCATCGGTGCGGACCTGTTCGGCAGACTGGGGATAAGCGCGGGAGAACTGACGAGACCCTTCAGGCTCCGCGGTACGCTGGCACAACCCCGACTGGTGATCGACCCCGCCCAGACCGCGATCAGCCTTGGCAAGATGATCGGTTCGATAACACTCTTTGGCCCCGCGGGCATAGCCGCAGCATTGGCAGGAGGGGCGTCCGAGGAGGAGACTTCCTGCGCGGCCGCGATCACCAGGGCAAAAAAGGGTGTCAGGTTCGAGAAGCGAAAAGGCCTCCCCGGGAGAATACAGGAAAGAACAGGCGATGTTCTTGAAGGCATCGGCGACAAGCTGAAAGACCTCTTCGGGAAATAGAAGACACGACCATTGTCCGTGCACCGATAAGTGGTCGTACGGAAGCTCTGACGTCTACGTTTTCCTGTCCCAGGCGTGGTCGTTTATGGCCGGGTTGTCCGTGTGGTCCTTCGTGAGCAGTTCCTCCTGGATAGAGATCTCTTCACGAGTGTTGAATATGTACGCTTCCTGATCGTGGCGGTGAGCGGCCAGGCGGGAGAGCGCGGCTTCATCGTACTTGATGAAGTTCTGACCCGCCCTGGTGGCTGTATATCTTCTGAAACCGAGGTGGACGAGGGCGTCAACCCCGATCCGTATTGATGTTTCCAGCGATTCGCGATAGATGTTCTTCACGCCGGCATCGATGAGGTCGTACGCGTCTGTCCGGTTGCGGGCCCGGACCATGATAGTGAGATGGGGGAATTCCGTCCTGGTCTTTTCCACCATCTCGGCGTTGATCTCCGGTGAATCGATGGAGGCGATGAGGATCTTCGCGTGTTCGGCCCCGGCAGATTTCAGGATGTCTATCCTCGTGGCGTCGCCGTAAAAGACCTTGAACCCCATCTTCCTCAGCAGATCCACCCTGTCGGAATCGTTGTCCAGGATGGTCGTGTGGATACCGTTCGCTCTCAGGAACCTGCCGATTGTGCTGCCAAAGTGTCCGAATCCGGTAATGATGACGGGGTGTTCACCCTCGATCTGATCCGCTTCCCTTTTCTCAGGAATCTCTTTCGTTCCGAATCTCGGAAGGATGAGCCGCTCGTTCACGAGAAGCAGCAAAGGTGTCACCGCCATGCTGATTGCCGTAACACCCATCATCATATCCGACCAGTGACCCGACAGGATACGGAGCTGGGCAATGAAAGCGAAAAGCACAAAGGCGAACTCACCGACCTGGGACAGCCCCAGGGTGAAGATGCTGTTCTGGTCGAAACTGAGGCGGGACATCCTGCCCGTCATGTTGAGCACGAAGGCCTTGACGGCGATGACCCCCAGCACAAGCACGGTGACCGTGAGGGGGCTGTCGAGGATGAGCCTGAAATTTATGGAAGCCCCCACAGCTATGAAGAACAGGCCGAGCAGCACGCCCTTGAATGGTTCGATGTCGCTCTCCAGTTCGTGGCGGAATTGAGAGTTGGCGAGGACCACACCCGCGAGGAATGTCCCCAGGGCCGGACTGAGGCCCACTATTACCATCAGGTCGGCGGTGGCTATGACGATGAGCAGCGCGGCAGCGGTGAAGAGTTCTCGGAGGCGTATCCGCGCGATGAACCGCAGGAAGGGCACGATGACAAGCCGCCCGCCGAGAACGACAGCGGCGACGGCACCTATGAGGGTGAGGGTTTGCGCCCATCCGGGCAGGCCTTCGAGCAGTGTTTTGTGGCCTCCCGCCGCCTGGGGCGCGGACGATATGGCCAGAAGGGGCAGGAAGGCAAGGATCGGTATGACCGATATATCCTGGAAAAGCAGGACGGCAAAGGAAGACCTTCCGGATTCGGTTTTTGTCAGCCCCTTCTCGCGCAGAGTCTGCATCACTATTGCCGTGGACGACATGGAGAAGGCAAGGCCGCAGGCAAGGGCCGCCTGCCAGGAGAATCCCGCGAGAAGGAGACCGCCGAAACACAACAACGTCGTGGCGCCAAGCTGCACCGCTCCTGTTCCCGCGATGAGCTTGCGCATCTTCCAGAAGCTGGCGGGTTCCAGCTCAAGACCGATGAGAAAGAGCATCATCACCACGCCGAATTCGGCGAAGTGCATGATGTCCTTGCCTTCCTGACCTACAAAACCGAGAAAGAAGGGGCCGATGATAATGCCGCCCAGCAGGTAGCCCAGCACCGAACCCATCCCCAGCTTCTTCGCGATGGGCACGAACACAACGGCGGCCGCAAGATAGATCAGAGCATCGTGGAGAAAGCCATTGTTCATCCGTCAGCCGTTTCCTTCCCGGCCTGAAGCCAGTCGTTGAGGTATTCGTATTCCAGGATGTCCCTCAGGGCCGTTCCGCCCTTCGTCAGTTGCTCGAGAAGGTCGCGATAGGCCCCTCCATATTCCTCCAGCTCCCGGTCTGTGAGGAGGTATGTGCCGTGTACGACGAAAGGGGGCAGGTAGACCATGTTGCACAGGCGCGCTGTCTGTTCAAAGGATATGAAAAACTCCCGAAGCGTGTGCCCGTGTCCGCCTGATACGTAGACATCCCTCGTGCCCCCCGCGGTCAGGGCGTTGAAAATGACCTTGCCCCTGAGATTGGCTCCGCCTTCGCCGTGGGCCCAGCCGTGTTCCAGTACCATGTCGATCCATTGTTTGAGCAGGGCCGGCGCCCCGTACATGTACAGGGGATGTTGCCAGATGATGACCTGATGGTCAAGAAGGAGTTCCTTTTCCCGCTCCACGTCGACGTTGAAATCGGGGTATTCCTCGTAAAGGTCGTGAAGGGTGACGCCGGGCAGGTTTGAGACCCCCTTGAGGAGGGCCCGGTTCACCCGGGATCTCTCGAAGCGGGGATGGGCGAAAAGTATGAGAATGTTGATCTTCGACGTCTCCATACAAGGGGTCTTTTCCTGCCGGAGAACCAGTCCCTCCATCACTACGGCAGGTAATGTACATTATCATATCAGCCACATACATGACAAGACGCCGTACCGGAAGACGAGTGACCCCAAACCCGGACATTGCCATACCGACTTCTCTTCGTCATCGTTCATTACAGCCCGGGTGAGGGGCCGAAGTGCTGTTCTTCGTCGTCATCGAACCCGGAAAGGTCTGTGAGGGGAGTCGCGTTGTCCGTCATATCTGCCAGCCCGTCGGAAATATCTTTCGGGTCCGCGGTGTACGGTCCCGGTTCGTAAGCCGGGTTGAAGACGATATCGGTCTCGTTCCTGATGGCCTCGTAGGCGCCGTCAGGGTCGCCGGTCCTGAGACCGTTCACCCTCTTTGTCTGGTTGACGGACGTGTTATGCCGCAGGTAGGCAAAGTCCTCAAAGGTGAAGGGGACCCCGTTGGCAGGGTCGATGAACCTCTCCCACGCCTTCGAGCCCTGGGGGTTCCCCTTGAATACCGCTTCGGGATCGGCTCCGTCCAGGAGCCGGTTGAATTCGCCCCTGTACCGTTGCAGGTCCGCGAGCAGTACGGTGACCTGCGCGCCGGTTTGGTCCTTGTTGCTCTCCCACGGGAAATCCTTGAATTGAGAGTTCCACTCGGGTTTCTTTAGGTCATATCCGTACCTCTCAGCCCTTTCTTCCCACGCTCCCTGGCTGTAGTGATACATGCCTCCTATGGTGCCCTGTCCCTTTAGGTTCTCTCCAAGACTTGATTCCGCGAATGCGAACCACGCAGCGGTGTAGGCATCGTTTTTGGACAGTTTTGCCTCCCGTGCCCTCTCGAGTATGTACCGTGCATTCCGCGTCTGATTCCTGTTGAGGGGTGATCTTTTCATTTCATCCTCCTTCACCTACTGTTTCAGCATTGGGTATCCCTGCCTCACAAGCCTCTCTATCGTTCCCTTTTTGGCCAGCGTGGAGGGATAGGGAAGGTTTCCCAGCTTTTTCAAAGCATCCTTGATGATCACGGGGTCCTGTGTGCTTTCAATGGTGGCAAGCCAGTTCTGCACAATGTAATCGAGCTGTTTCCTCACCTTTTCCGTCATGCCCGATGCTTTACCCTTTTCGAGCCACTTGAGATACTTCCCTTCGATAAGTTCCTTCGCGTGGGCCACAAAGTATTTCTCGAACCCCTTGCCCTTCACGCGGACGAAATCGGGTGTATAACGATATATGGCAAGAAGTGGTCCATCCACCATATGAGAGAATTCCGAGATTGGCTCCATCACACCGGTGGCCCAGGAAAGCTCGATGTATTTGTGGGCCATCGTTTCGTACATCCCGTCGCCATCGAGATCCTCAAACACTGGCTCACGTGTTCCCAGGGCAAACTCGCTGTAGCTTCGTCCATCGAGGACGCCAATCGAGTAGGCCCCGTAATGCCAGGATTGATAGATAACGGCAAGAGGGTTGTTTCCCTGCATGACCACCCTGACGGGCATGACACCGTCTTCGTAGGATGGCTTCCCGGTGACCACAGAGAAATGCAGTGTGCCGGACCTGATCTTCCTGAAATACCCGAAGGAGGAGCCCGTTTCCGGTTGGTAGACGATACTGTACATGAACGTATCCCATCCGTTCTTTACGGACCTGATACTTTTTTCATCCTCCGGCCACCCGGCGCAGGCGGCGTCACCAGGGGCGGCGCATGTCCCGAAACGCACCCATTCGGGTCTCTCCGGCTCCCCCGCGACGGCCGGGCAAGAGGAACAAACCATCACGGCAAGAAGAGCGAAAAGCGCGCCATATTCCATACACCGATCCATCCAGCCAATTGCCATTCGAAGACCTCCTGTTCGGGAATTTTCTCCTATATTACTTCGTGCTAATGAAAACGGTGACCGGGGAGGGACGATGCCCGCGTTTGTTCGGGACGGAACAACCATTTTGACCCTCGCGTCGCGGTCCGCAATGGTGCTATCATGAAGTATGCGGTCTCGTGCCCTTACCGCAGGAAGGTGGGGAATGCTTACACTACGACGTTTCACAACGATCTGCCTTGTTCTCCTTGTGGTTGCCGCCGCGCTTGCTTCCGGCTGCAGCCGGCAGACCGAAGAGGACAAGGTGAAGAAAGTCATCACGGACGCCCAGACGGCGGTCGAAGAAAAGGAGATCAGGAAGGTGGTCAACGCCCTTGCGGACACCTACAGTGACCCCCAGGGGTTCAACCGCGAAGGCATCAGGAGGGTGCTGCTCGGCTATTTCCTGGCACATCCGAAGATAACCGTGTACATCAACTACCTGAGAGTATCCGTCGACGGGGCGTCGGCCAGGGCAGCATTCCAGGCTGTCCTGACGAGCGGGAAGAAAACGGGCTCTCCCGCCGACGTCATCCCCGAATCACTCGGCGTCTACCGCTTCGATGTCTCATTGAACAAGATATCGGGGGACTGGAAGGTCACCTCGGCCAGCTGGGAGCGGGTGGGGGAAGAGTAAAGACGGTTTCAGGTCTCAGGTTTCACGTTTCAAGCAAAAAGACCTATTTCTTTGACGTTCTTCTGGCCAGGTTGGGGTAGAGCTTTTTAGCGCAGTCGGGGCAGATGCTGTGGGAGAATTCGGCGTCGATGTGGTCGCGCATGTATGTCTCTATCTGCTGCCAGTATCCCTGGTCGTCGCGAATCTTCTTGCAGTGGGAGCAGATGGGCAGACATCCGCGCAGGGTCTTGACCTCCGCCAGCGCCTGCTTCAGTTCCCCGATCAGTTCCTCGTTCTTTCTTTCGGCCTCCCGGCGCCGCCTGATCTCCTTCTGTGCGAGGCTGAGTTCCAACTTTATCTCGGCCACTTCCCTGAGGATGGCGAGCACGGGCCGGTTCTGTATCGGGTTTCCTTTTTTCGAGTTCTGCCAGTTCAGATAGAGATACAGGAAGGGAAAGGCGAAGACCGCGATGACAAGGCGGCTGAGAAGCGTACCCTTCATGATGCTCACGTAGTCGGGACTGCCCAGGAACGCACCTGTGGCGAAGAGGAGGACGTCCAGCCACATCACGCCGAGCAGGGTGACGAAGGCCCTCAGCCAGAGCCGGTTGAACCTCGTTTTGCCGAGAAATTCCCATGCCATCGCCAGAAAGATGAGGTCCGCCACGGTGGTGGCCACCGAAGCGGCATTGATCCTGAAACTCGGCATCGGAACATGTGCAAGGGGATTGCTGCCGATGACCTGGGTTTGCAGATGCAGCGTCAGCGCTATGAGCGGCACCATTGCCGAGACGCCGGCGACGGTCGATATGGCAATGCGCGTGGCATGGGGCCCGTCGAATATGTACACGGCAAAGACTGCCAGCAGCAGTGACGTATAAAAGACGGTGGACCCGACCATGAACGTGATGCCGGCGACCTGCACCGTGACACCGGCGTCGGTCACCCACGACATGACCGCGGTGATCCCTCCGATCAGGGCGTAAAAATGGGCCAGCCCGAACCGGTCACGCAGGGAATGCGCCCAGAGTACCAGGAAGTAGACGACCATCGCCTCCGAGATCAGAATGAGGAGTTCAGTTTTCATGTCCAGGCAGGATCACGAGCGTATTCTGTTGTGATAATGATGCTGCCGGCGGAACAGTTAGACGTCCGTTCCCCCGGTCGATAACCCGCCAATACCTCCGAAGTTGTTTACCCCCACTGCATTATTCCATCATTCTTTGTGAAACGCCATTAAAACTTCTATCGCCTTCGTCGGGCATAACTTAAGAGGACGAGGGCCAAAAGACGGCAGCCGCTTGAACGTTTGCCGAATGGAAAGGTAAAAGGGAATATCGACGCCGAATTGGTTCTCCACGCAATGATTCAATTCAACACCTACAACCGGGCCGTTATTGTCAGCGGTGACGGCGATTTCTATTGTCTGGTCGATTACCTGAGAAAGAAAAACAAACTGCTTAAGCTGATGATACCAAATAAGCACAAATATTCTTTCTTGACGCACTGCGTCGATTCTTGAAAAAGTCAGGAAAAATGCACGCGGGAATGGCAATTCTTTCTCATGCGTTGGCCTCTGGTTTACCCCGCAGTTTCATTTCCATCTCGATGAGTTCCTTTTCGCGCATGATCTCGGCCCGCAGTTCTTCCTCTGTGGGAATGTAAGGTATGTACTTGGAGACGAAGATCTGTCTCTCGTTCTCGGGGAGTGTGAAACGGACGACGGCATCGTTCTTCTCCGCGCAGAGGATTATGCCTATCGGGGGATTCTCGCCTTCCGCCATCTGCGTCCTTTTGTAGTAGTTCACGTACATTTGCATCTGACCAATATCCTGATGGCTAAGCTTGCCGACCTTAAGATCGATGAGAACAAAACTCTTTGTGAGACGATTGTAGAATACAAGGTCGATATAGAAATGGTCTCCTCCAAGCGTGATCCTCTGTTGCCTAGCAACAAACGAGAAGCCCCTGCCCAATTCGAGGAGAAAGTGCCGCAGATGATCGATTAGGGCCTGCTCCAGCTTGCTCTCGACAAGCTTTTCGTGCTTTTCGAGGCCCAGGAATTCGAGTACATAGGGATCTTTGACAAGGTCCTCCGGCCTCCGCGGTACCTGTCCTTTCCTGGAGAGTCGCAGGAGACCTTCTTTGTCTTTACTCAGCGCAAGACGTTCAAACAGCAGGGAGCTCATCTGCCGTTCCAGCTCCCTGGTGCTCCAGTTGTTGTTTATCGCCTCGTTCATATAGAATTTGCGAATATCTGCCTTGTCCACCCCCAACAGCAGCCGGTAGTGCGTCCAGGTCAATTCGCCACGCACTGCGTGACCAATCTCGAAGGTTCTATAGAATTGCCGCATGTATTTCAAATTCGTTACCGTGAATCCGGAACCAAAATCTCTAGTGAGCCTTCCCGATAGTCCTTGCAGAAGTGATTTTCCATACTCTGCCCGTTCCTGGCCTCTTTGCTCCTCCTCAACGATGATTCGTCCGATCTCCCAGTATGCCTGCACCATGGCAAAGTTCACCGCCCGGTGCGCCCGACCACGAGCCTCGGCAAGAACACTTCTTATCCGCTGATACACATCATCAACACCTGTTGCGACCAGTTCGTTTCCTTCACCTTTCTTTTTCACGGTTACCTCCCGGGGATAGAGTCAGCCAGGCCGATTTCAACGGTGGCTACCCGTGTATTACTTCCCGGTTCGAAAAAAAAGCATGAAGACCAAGAGGCTTGTCTCACGCCCGCTTCGCTCGAGGTACGGAGAAAGGCAATGAGAGGGCACAGAGAAAAGATTGCGGCCTGATCGCGGAGCTTCCACAATCAGGCCGCCTTTGCACTCCCGCTCATGCGGGAGGGAAGGACGCCGTACGTGAGGTTCAACTCCCCTGGTCTGAGTAGTCCTGGTCCAGGGTTTTCAGCCGGTTCAGGATGGCGTTGTGCTTTCTGAGAACGGACGGCAGCTGCCGGATCGGGTACTTCTTGAGCAGTCTGAGCTGGTTCTTGAGGGGCCTCGCGTGCCGGTAGAGGTTTGCGAGTTCTTTGTAGAAGTCGTCTAGGGGGAGTTTCGTTGGGAGCAGGGTGTGGAAGAAGTCGAAGAAGTCGTGGTTGGTGCTGATGAGCTGGTCTTTGGTCTCTTCCATGAGGTCCGTTCCGGGCAGGGGGGTCAGCACGGGAAAGCCGATGATATCGAGGCCAAGTGAATAGCAGTGGTCCTTGAGGTCTTCAAAATCCTGACGGTCGAAGTCGGGCCTCACCATGAACATGGGCCATATGTCCATCCTGAGTTCCTTGAGCGCAGCGAGGGCCCTCGCGTTGGTTTCGGCATCCGTCCCCTTGTTTATCATCTTCAGGTCCCTGTCCCGATAGAACTCGAATCCGACGAAGACACGTTCCAGCCCGATGTCCTTCCATTTCCTGAAGAGTTCAGGGTGCCGCGCTATCGTATCGGTACGGGCGTAACAGAAGTACCGCTTCCGGATCCCCGATCCCTTTATGATGTCGGCGAGGGCCTCCATGCGCTTCCTGTCGAGCATCGATTCGTCGTCGCAGAAGTAGACGCAGGGCTCCTCGATGGTCCTCAATTCCTCGAGGATACGTTCGGGCTTGCGCGTGTAGTAGCGCCCACCCGTCAACTTCCAGAGGGCGCAGAACCTGCACCTGTTGGGGCATCCCTTGGATGTGCGGATCGAGGCGAGAGGCCTCATCCACTCGCTGAAGTAGGAACCCCGGTATCGCGCCGTGAGGTCCCTCCGGGGGAAGGGAAGCCCGTCGAGGTCGAAGGCGCCGCTTTCCCGTCCTATCACAACGGTGTCGTTTTCGAAGCGCCGGGCTCCCTCGGCACCCTCCATCCCCAGCTTCTTCTCCCGTCGCTCCACAATCTCCCGGAATACGAAAACGCCTTCACCCCTGACGATGACATCCACGTCCGGCACGCAGAAGTCCTCCGGTGCGATGGTGGCGTGGTGTCCTCCCACCACCGTGAGAATGGCGGGATCGAAGGCCCTGACCTGCCGGAAGAGCCCTTTCACGATATTGACATGGACGGTGAACGACGTGATGCCGACGATATCGGGCCGGAAGTCTTCCGGCACCTCCGTAAGCCTGCCCTCGAGCCGCATATCGAGTATCCGCACATCATGGTTCTCAGCGACGCCGGCGGCGAGGTATTCCAGGGCAAGAGGCTCGAAGACCGAGAAGTCCTCCCCCGCCAGCGCCTTCAACGGTTTAGCGGGCTGTATGAGCAGTATCTTCATCGGCGGGCCTTCGTTATCCCTTTGAGGTACAGGGCAGTCATGGACTCAAGTATCCCGGCAACGGCCTCCACTTTCATGTCCGGTGTACGGAACAGCATGGTGAGAGCGCCAAGATAAAAGCGGAAGACCGAGCCCGCAGCGAACATGGGGTCAACATCCTTCCTGACACGCCCCACCGGATTCTCCTCCTCCACCATCTTCGCCAGGAACTGCACGTACTCCTCAGACTGCTTCGTCATCCCCGGTGTGTCGCTGACGGGCTCGAATATGGTCAGCTTTACGAGCGCCCTGTACAAGTTCCGGTCCCCGCCTGATCATCTCTGATACCGCCTCCGGCTGATCCGGTTCTCAACCCACACCGACCAGAAAACCCCGGATGCGGCCAGTCCGTTCTGAGGTTTTCTGGTTGGGTGCCGTGCCCGTCTCACCGTGAGAGAGTCGTCAAAGGCAACTGGGAGCGCTGTTGAGCTACCATCTGCGGCTTATTGCGGCTAAAAGCGGTTGACAATCGGCTTCGAGTAATGTAATCTAAGAGTCTGTCAGGTTGGTATTATTGCGCTTGACGACCAGGCTTCCACCGCTGGCGGATATGACAAAAAAGCGAAAGCGTCCGACAGGAGCTGAAAGAAATGGCCGAGATTAAAGACCGCTGGTTATCGGTGGACGAGATATGCAAATACCTCGGGGTCAGTAGTGACACCGTGTATCGCTGGATCGATCGGTTCGGTATGCCAGCGTATCGGATGGGTCGACTCTGGAAGTTCAAAAAGGATCAGGTCGACGCCTGGGTCGAGAACGGTGGCGCGTCAGCCGACTCGTCCAAGGAAGATGTGGGCAAGGATTCGAAAAAATGAAAAACCGGACACAGGTTAGAATCGGAGCGACGTCAGGACGGAAGGTCTATGCAATCGACTTGTTCTGCGGGGCAGGTGGACTGACACGTGGCCTCGTGAAGGCCGGTGTCGATGTCCGCTTGGGCGTGGACATTGATCCGGCTTGTGAACACCCCTACGTTGCCAACAACAACGCCAGGTTCCTGCTCAAGTCGGTGGAAGAGCTGGGAGCCGGTGAACTGGAGCGCCATTACAGAAAGAATGGCATCAAGCTCCTGGCTGGTTGCGCCCCTTGTCAGACCTTTTCCACCTACAACCAGAAGGCGACGGAATCCGACAAGCGGTGGTGGCTTCTGCTGCAGTTTTCGAGACTCGTGGACGAACTGTTTCCTGATCTGGTGACCATGGAGAACGTTCCGCGACTGATCGAACAGAACGTTTTCGACAGGTTCGTGGCCAACCTCGAAGGAAAAGGATACTCAGTCGCATACCGGATCGTCAATTGCGCCGAATACGGCGTCCCCCAACAGCGCAACCGTCTGGTGTTGCTGGCGTCCAAGCTTGGGCCGGTCTCACTCCTGACTCCCGAGCAGTTCGGTAAGAGACCCAGAACCGTCAAAGAGGCCATCGGCAACCTGCCTCCCATAGAGGCCGGAACGAGCCATCCGAAAGACCCTCTACACCAGTGCTCTGCTCTTTCCGAAATCAATATGCGCCGCATAAAGGCTTCCAGGCCTGGGGGGACTTGGCGTGACTGGCCCAGGGAGTTGGTGGCCGACTGCCACAAGAAATCTTCTGGAAAGACCTACCCTAGCGTCTATGGCCGCATGACTTGGGACGATCCCGCTCCAACGATGACGACCCAATTTTTTGGGTTCGGTAATGGCCGTTTCGGCCACCCGGAGCAAGACCGAGCTATTTCACTTAGAGAAGGCGCGATCCTGCAGAGCTTCCCACCGGATTACGAGTTCACTCGACCGGGAGAACGGATCTGCCAGAAGTCCATCGGTAGACTGATCGGCAATGCTGTTCCCGTCACCCTCGGAGAGGTCATCGGAGCCAGTTTGCTGTCGCACGTATCGGAAGCGACCAAAAGAGCGTATCGGTCGAGACGGAGGAGCCGGTCACAATGACAACAACAAACGCGAGTTTGGCGAACGGTGTCGTTCGCTTCGGTGCCGTTCCCGAGCCCGGTCAACTCGTCGAAGTCCGGCGTCGTCAATGGGTGGTCACCGATGTTTCGAGTGGAGCCTTGTCGGCGGCGTGCAACGGTGACCAACACCTCGTCGGCCTGTCATCCTTGGAGGAAGATTCTATGGGTGAAGAGATCCAGGTTGTCTGGCAGATGGAGGCCGGAGCCCAGGTTCTGGAAAAGGCGGGTTTGCCGTCGATCACCGGCTGGGACAGCAACGACCGCCTGGAAGCATTTCTCGACGCCGTTCGATGGGGAGCCGTCACCAACGCGGATCGCTCTTTTCTGCAATCGCCTTTCCGGAGCGGGATAACCATTGAGGACTACCAGCTCGATCCGTTGGTTCGCGCCGTCGAGATGGCCCGCGTCAATCTCCTCATCGCGGACGATGTCGGCTTGGGTAAAACGATTGAGGCGGGGCTGGTCATCCAGGAGCTGCTCGTCCGCCATCGCGCGAGGACCGTGTTCGTCGTTTGCCCCGCCAGCCTGCAGGTCAAATGGCAAACCGAGATGCAGGAGAAATTCGGCCTTGAGTTTCGGATCGTCGACACCGAGTACGTCAAGCGCCTCCGTCGCGAACGCGGCATCCACGTGAATCCCTGGACGTCCTATCCACGTCTCGTCACCTCGATGGACTGGATGAAGAGCGGCGAGGGTTTCCGGTTGTTGAAGGACGTACTCCCTCCTCACATTACCTATCCGAGGAAATTCGACATTCTGGTCGTCGACGAGGCGCACAACGTCGCACCGGCGTCGGCATCCATGTATGCCCTTGAAAGCCAGAGAACGCGACTGATCCGATCGCTCGCTCCTCACTTCACCCATCGGTTGTTTTTGAGCGCCACGCCCCACAACGGATACCAGGAGTCCTTCACCTCATTGCTGGAATTGCTGGACGATCAGCGGTTCGCCAGGACGGTGATGCCGGACGAGAAACAACTTCATCGCGTCATGGTTCGCCGACTAAAGAGCGATATCATTGACGCGAACGGCAAGCCGGTGTTTCCGGTGCGCAAGCTCGAAGGTCTCGAAATCGACTACTCCGAAGAGGAGCGGCAAATCCACGCCTTGCTCGGAGAGTACACGGCCGACCGTTCGAAGAGCGTCAAGGGCACGCCTTTCGAATATGGAACCGATTTCGTTCACATGCTTCTCAAGAAGCGCCTCTTTTCCTCGCCCATGGCTTTCGCGATCACGCTGGCGAAACATCGGGACACTCTCGAACGCGGCAATCCCAAAGGCGCTCGCGACACCATGGACGATCGCATTCTGCGCAAGGCGATCCTGAAAACCGAAGAGGAGTATTCGGATGATTCGCTGGTTGAAGAAGCCCAACACGAAGTGGTCGAGGTGGTGGGCGAGCTCGCGCCATTGTTGTCACGAGAGCAAAGAGACATGCTCGACCGTCTCACCGCATGGTCAGAGAAAGCACGCAACCGGGTCGACTCCAAAGCCAGGGCCATTCTCGACTGGCTTGAGAGCCATCTGAAGACCGATGGACGCTGGAACGGAAAGCGCGTGATTTTGTTCACCGAATACCGGGCCACCCATTCCTGGCTCCATCAGATTCTCACTGCCAACGGCTACGGCGGCGATCGCTTGATGTATCTGCACGGGAGCATGCTGCCGGATGAGCGCGAGTCGGTCAAAGCCGCGTTCCAGGCGCATCCGGACATCTCGCCGGTCCGCATCCTGCTCGCTACCGACGCGGCCTCGGAAGGTATCGACCTGCAGAACCATTGCAACTACCTCATCCATGTCGAGATTCCGTGGAATCCGAATGTCATGGAACAGCGCAACGGTCGTATCGACCGCCACGGACAGAAGGAAGACGCGGTTTTCATCTGGCATCCAGTTGGGAAAGGCTTTTCCGCGAGAGCCACTGACAGATCCATCAAACCCGGCGATGTCGCGGGAGACCACGAGTATCTGATGCGTGCCGTCCTTAAGATCGACACGATCCGTGAGGACCTCGGGAGCGTCGGGCCGGTCATTGCACGACAGATCGAAGAAGCCATGCTCGGCAGGCGTACCGGCCTGGATACCGCCTCTGCGGAAGCCAAGGCCGCCAAGGCGAGGAAGTCCGTCACGGCGGAAAAGCGTCTTCAGGAGCGCATCGCCCGCCTCCACGAGAGACTCATGGAAGCGAAGAACGATTTCCATCTGTCTCCCGAGCACATTTCGCGTGCGGTCGAGGTCGCGTTGGATCTGGCGGAAAAGCCATCGCTAAAGCCCACCGGATCGACCAAGGGTGAAAAGGGAAGCGTCTTCGAAGTCCCCGTCCTGCCCGGTTCCTGGGGCAGAGCCACCGTCGGGCTGGAACATCCCCATACCGGCGTTCGCCGCCCCATCACCTTCGATCACGATGTTTCCAAAGGTGGAGACGATATCGTCCTTGCCCATCTCAATCACCGGCTTGTGCAGATGTGTTTGCGCCTGCTTCGCGAGGAGATCTGGAAACTCGACGACGTCAAGCGACTTCACCGTGTGGCGATCCGAACCGTACCCGACAGTGAATTGCGAGTCCCGGCGGCGGCGGTCTGGTCGCGCTTGGTGATCACCGGCGGAGACCACCATCGCCTTCACGAAGAGCTGACCCTTGCCGGTGGCGAACTCGAACACAAACGGTTCGCTCGAATTTCCCAGGTCGGCAAACTAGAAGCTTTGGTAGCCCAAGGTTCGCCTATCGAACCCGACCAGGCGCTGTTCGACGTTCTGAAGGACAGGTTCGAGCGCCACGACGATGCTCTCATGGCCGCTGTCGAAGCGAGATCCAGGGACCGCTTGAAGTTTCTCGAGAACACTCTCGACAGGCGCATGAAAAGCGAAATCGCCGACGTCCGAACCGTTCTGGACGAACTTGAGGCCAGCATCCGCAAGGAGTTGAAATCGGATCGACAAGGTGGCCAGTTCTATCTGCCCGGGTTCTCGCCCGAGGAGATGGCGCAGGTGAAGAAGGACGTCTATGCCCTCGAAGCCCGATTGGCTCGGATTCCGGAAGAGCGGACAGCAGAAAAGACCGCGATCGAAAAACACTACGCCAACCCGGTGGATCGAACGTTTCCGGTGGCCGTCGTGTTCTTGGTGCCCGCCTCTCAATTGAGGACAATGCAATGACATGGCAGGAGTACCAGGAAGCTGTCGCCGTACTTTACGAGCAGTTGGACGGATTCGGGACGGTTCATCGCAACGTGTACTTGCCGGATCTTGTGACGGGACAACGTAGACAAGTCGATGTGATGATTGAGATGACCGAGCGGGGACACTCGTTGCGTATGCTCATCGACGCAAAATTCCATTCAACGCCCCTCGACGTCAAGGATATCGAAGAAGTCGCAGCACTTTCACAGGCTGTCGGAGCGCATAAAACAATCATCGTAGCAGCGAACGGGTTCACTTCTCCGGCCCAGGCCAAAGCTCGGTTCATTCAGTGCGATTTGACGACTCTGTCCATAGAAAAGGCTCTGGATCTCATCGTCCCTGACAAGTGGAAAATGTGCCCGGTTTGCAACGCCGACTGCATTGTCCTCGACCAGGACGGTATGACGCAGTTCGATAATGGTTCGATTTTCTGGTGGCTGGCCGGGCAATGCCGTGGATGTAAATGTGGCCGGGTGCATTGTCAAGGTTGCGGACAGAAAATGTACATAGAAATCGGCAAATCCCTGTTGTGTGGTTGTGGCCATGAATGGCGCAGCACCGATGAAGTAGTTGCCATCGAATTCTTCAAGGAAGAGCCCCAATGGTGAGAAATCTATGCAAAAACGCCGAATGGCTCTCCCTGATCGAGATATCCGGCCCTTTCCTTACTGTGTCCACGTTGGACAAGGCGTTCCCGCAAGGACTGGAAGCGGTGGAAACTCCGCGACGCCAGAAACTCAGGGCCGCCTACGAGGAATGGCGCGAAGCGGTGGACCAGGAAGACAAACTGTTGCCGGAATTGCACCAGGAATGGGTCCGTCTGGTGCTGACGGAAATGCTCGAATACGACCAGGAATCCCTCGTCCACGCGGGCGACTGGCCGGACGAACTCCCAAGCGTTTTGTCGCAGGAACACGCCGGGGCGTTCAAACCCGACTGGATCATCTGCTCTCCCGCGGACGGAAAGCCGCGCCTATTCATCGCTGTCTTGCCGCCGGACACCGATCTCGAATCGGTCCAGCGAGGGGACGACTGGCCCGTTTCCCTCCAGGAGCGCATGACCCTGCTCTGCCGCGCCCATGGCGTGCGCGTGGGACTTTTGACCGATGGCGAACATTGGATGCTGGTCAACGCGCCGGTCGGCTCTACCTCCAGTCAGGCGTCGTGGTACGCCCGCCTCTGGTTCCAGGAGCCGATCACCCTGAAGGCCTTCCAGTCATTGCTCGGTGTCCGGCGTTGGTTCGGCCCGGCGGAAGACACCCTTGAATCGCTTCTGGACGAATCCCTCAAGCATCACGAGGAGGTCACGGACACCCTCGGCGAGCAGGTCCGTCGTGCGGTCGAGGTGCTTGTGCAATGCCTCGACAAGGCCGACGAGGACCGCAATCGGGAACTCCTCCGCGACGTGAAACCCGCCGAGTTCTACGAGGCCGGGCTTACCGTGATGATGCGGCTGGTGTTCGTCCTCTGCGCCGAGGAACGAGGGCTGCTTCTCCTCGGCGATTCGGTCTACGACCGGTGCTACGCCGTCTCCACCCTGCGCGGACAACTGGCAGAAGAAGCCGATCGTCACGGTCCGGAAGTGCTCGACCGCCGTCACGACGCCTGGGCCAGGTTGCTCGCCGTGTTCCGGGCCGTCTTTGGCGGCATTGAGCATGAAAGCCTGCGGATGCCACCCTTGGGCGGTTCGCTGTTCGATCCCGACCGTTTTCCGTTTCTGGAGGGCCGGGCCAAAGGCACCAGTTGGCGGGACACCTCGGCCGCGCCGTTGCCCATCGACAACCGCGCCGTGCTGCTACTTCTGAACTCGTTGCAGATTTTGGAGCAGTCCGGTGGTGCGCTGCTGCTGTCCTATCGTGCGCTTGATGTCGAGCAGATCGGGCATGTCTACGAAGGCCTGCTGGAACATACCGTGGCTCGTGTCCCCCGGGTGACCGTGGGCCTGCTGGGGTCACAGAAGGCGAAGAATCCGAACGTGGCGCTCTCGGAACTGGAATCGGCACGGCTGGACGGCGAAGCGGCACTCGTCAATTTGGTTCTGGACGTCACCGGGCGAAGCGAATCGGCCATCAGTAACGGCCTTTCCAAGCCCACCGACGACACGGTCTTCGGTCGCGTGTTGGGTGTCTGCGGTGGAGACACCGCATTGGCCGAACGTATCCGGCCCTTCACGAACCTGCTCCGCACCGATGCTTGGGACGATCCGATCGTCTATCGCGACAATTCGTTCATGGTCACCCTTGGGGCCGACCGGCGTGAGACAGGAACCCACTACACCCCTAAATCGCTCACCGAAAGTATCGTCACCACCACACTCGAACCGGTGGTGTACGTCGGTGCAGCCGAGGGCAAGCCCCGCGAGGAGTGGACGCTCAAGTCGTCTCGGGAGATTCTCGACCTCAAGGTCTGCGACCCCGCCATGGGTTCGGGGGCTTTCCTCGTTCAGACTTGCCGCTATCTCGGTGAGAAGTTGGTTGAAGCTTGGCTGCACGGAGAGGCAGCCGGAAAGGCCATCACCGTCGACGGCGAGGTGCTCGACCAACTCGGAGCGGAGGAACCCCTGCCGTCCCAGCTCGACGAACGACTGACCATCGCCCGCCGCTTGGTGGCCGAGCGCTGCCTGTACGGGGTGGACGTCAACCCGCTGGCCGTGGAGCTGGCCAAGCTCTCGATCTGGCTGGTGACCCTCGGCAAGGGCAGACCGTTCGGATTTTTCGATCACAACTTCCGCTCCGGCGACAGTTTGCTTGGTATCCACCGGCTGGAACAGCTCACCCGGTTGCGGATGGATGCGGAATCAGGGCGGCAGTACCAGCTTCGCATCTTCGGCCAGACCGTCGAGGCGGCCGTCAACGAAGCCATTGAACTGCGCAAACGGCTCCGTGCTACCACCATCCGAGACATAAAGGATGTCGAGGCCATGGAGCGGCTGGACCACGAGGCACGGCGAAAGCTCGAATCCGTCGAACTGATCGCCGACGCCATGATTGGCGAAGCCCTTCGATGCGGCGGAAATGCCCGGGCACTCGATACTGCGCTGGATACGCTCGCGACCATGGCTGGTGATTTCCTGGGCGGTAGGGAGAGGGTGGGTGAGCAGATCGCTTGTAAGGGGAGAGCTGCCCTGGCAATCGACTTGCCAGCAGGGAAACCAATCAGGAAACCGTTCCACTGGGCGTTGGAGTTTCCAGAGGTTTTCGAACAAGGTGGCTTCGATGGAGTCGTCGGTAATCCACCTTTTTTGGGGAACCGCCTTTGGAGAGCCGCCATGGGCGAGAAGTTACAATGGCAATGCCAGATGGTTTTGGGTACCTCACCGGGCAAAGTTGATCTGTGCGTCGTTTTTCATCGCCGTGCTGTCGACTTGCTTCGTACCGATGGTTGCTATGGGTTGCTTGCGACCAGCAATATAGCGGAGGGTAGTGCCATTGAAGTCGGCCTAGGCAATATCGTTCAGAACGGGGCCATCTATTTCGCAAAGAAGGGAATGCCTTGGCCAGGAACGGCGGCCGTCGTGGTTGCTGTTGTCGCTTTCATCAAAGGTACATGGGATGCCGAGTGTGATGCAGATGGTCGGTTGTGCCCCCGGATTGGGCCAAAACTTGAACCTGAAGCGGAAGATGTTTGGGTACCGGAAGAATTGTTAGATTCACCATTCGCGTTTGCTGGGGTTGATAACAGCAAGGGAGCAGCCTTTGTAATTGCACGTGAGAGCCCATGGTTCAGTCCGCTGAGAGAAGAGCCGAATAGCCTACTCAAACCTTACATCACTGGTGACGATATCACTAGTTCTGCGCTCAATACAATCGGACGTTGGGCGCTGGATATAGCGGACCGTGACCTAAAAGAGGTTGAGAGGTGCTGGCCACTTGCGTATCGCTTTCTCATTGAAGAAGTGATGCCGAATCGAACTGTTACGGAGTTGAAGAGCTATAAAGGATTAAGTGACCGATGGTGGCAGTTCTGGCGACATCGTGCAGACCTGTTTCGTCGGATTAGGCAGCAAGACAGATTCATCGGTTATTCGAAGAACACCAAATTTCCGGTTGGAATGCTCGCCCTTTCCGATTGGATCTACACCAACAAGGTCCTGCTAATTGGTCTGCAACGAGAGGATCTATACTCCATTTCGTTGAGCACGGGGTTCCGTGCATGGCTTGAACGATTCAGTGGCGGAAACCTTGGTGTTACTCTCTCTCTTTCAATCAGTGAGTCAGTCGCCAAATATCCTCTACCGAAAAATCAGGTAAAAACCATAGGTATAGAGGCGGCCAACCGATTTAACGACATGGCGGTCAAATTCAGTGGAGAACATAGATGTGGTCTGACCGATGTGATGAACGCGATCAACAAACCTGACGAAAATAGTGCTGCAATCTCGGAACTTCGTTGCTTGATGGCGGTTATCGATTCTGAAGTCGCGACCGCCTACGGATGGAGAGATCTTGAAATTGCTTACGATTTCCGTGAATTCAAGAGTGGTGCCGCCAACGACCCCTGGCGGTGGGCACTTTCCGAAAACGTCACCGCCGAATTATTGAAAAGGCTCAACCATTTGAACCGCGAGCGCTTCGAAGCGAATTCAGATTCGAATAAAACTCCGGTCGCTGTCAAGAAAACCAAACGGGGGCGCCGCGCTAAAAGCACGGTCGTATCGAAATTCAGCGATCTGTTTGATGGAGAACAATAATGATGAATGATCATTCAAACGAGACCCCTAACGCCTGGCTTGTTCGTCTCGGTGACGAAGCACACAACCGGCACTTTTCGGTGACCGTCCATCACGGTTCTTCGTTCTTCCGGGGTGTCAAGGAAGGCGACGGCGTGCTGATCGCCGGTGACGACCCGTTGGCCGCCGCCTCGTTCGCCCGCATCTATCGCGTTCGTGCCAAACTCGATGAAACGACATTCTTCTTCGATGGTGTCCTTCCTGTGAATGGCGGAAAGACCTTGACCGACCTCGGTGTGACCGCACCCGAATCCAAGGCGGCCATGGTCCGACTGGGGTGGCCGGTATTCGAGGCGGCGTTGAAGACGGCTTGCGGCATCGCCTTCAATGCCCTTCCAGTACTGGAAGGCGGTTCCGCCGAGGAACAGGACTACGTGCGGGAACTTCTCCAGTTGGCCGTCATCGACGACCTGCTCGGTCCGGCGGACGGACCGGTCGAGGAGATCGTGGGTATGAGCGTCCGCGATCGCTACCTGGTAGGTAAGCTGGCCCCGACGGATACGGCTCCGGATGCGGCGGAGACGGACACCTTCGGCGAATCGGGACGCCGGGATTCCGAGGAGCGAGACGAGGAAGTCGATACGTCCACCAATCAATCCCTGGTTCCATCGTCCATGGGATTCACCTTCTGTGTCGACGGGGATCTGGAAAACGTCCAACTGTTCGCTAACTGGGGGCGCTACAAAAGGACGCAGAGCGAACGGGAGAACGAGGAGACGGGCAAGTCCCCGCGTTGCTGGAAGCGCACACCATCGGGGGGCTCCGCCGTGGTTTCCCTGAAGAAGCGGACCATCGAACCGATCCGGATCGACGCGGACTGTCCCTCGGTTGTCGTCCAGGGCTCGGTCAGCGCTCCTCTGGAAAATGGCGACAGGCTGGTGACACTCTTTCTGGTCAACACCCAGACCATGCCCGAACAGAACCAGGATCAGGCCTGGATCTTCCAGCCCGAACTGATCGTGCGGGACATGGAGGCACGTGCTGTGTTCCGGCGTCGCCCGATCCTGCGGGCCGACGAATTCGACGAGGAGCGTGAAGCGCTCGAAATGATTTATCGGGACCGGGTCGAGTTCGCGGTCGGACACGGCATCTCGGTCCACGCGACCGTCTCGGAAGAAGATCGCGAGCGGGCCACGGAGGTCAGGACCGCCGTGCTGCCCGAGTACGAGATCCAGGTGACCGAAACGCCCGGCCTCGAACCGGAAGACCGCCCGGCCATGCGTCGAATGATCGAGGACGGCCTGCTCGACATGGAGCGCCTCGCCGAGCTCGCCACAACTGAAAAGCGCGACGAACTGGTCGCCGGGCTGAAAGTGCTGACCGACGACTACGCGGAGTGGATCGCCGAAAACCGGAATGCCATCGGCACCGCGGTCGTCGGATACGACATCCCGGCCACCGAGGCGATGGATCGTTGCATTCTGATACTGGAAAGGCTGAGGGAAGGTATCGACGTCCTCGCGGCGGACGACCGGGCGCTGGCTGCCTTCCGGTTCGCCAATCGGGCCATGGCCTCGCAGCGCATTCACAGCATCTCCGCGCTCGCTAAGCGCCGTGGAGACGAGGTGACACTCGACGCGTTGAACGTCCGGAAGAACCGCTCGTGGCGTCCTTTCCAGTTGGCGTTCATGCTACTTTCGATTCCGGCGCTCGCCGCACCGACTCACCGTGACCGCACCCAACCCTTGGAGGCTTTCGCCGACCTGCTCTGGTTCCCGACCGGCGGGGGCAAGACCGAGGCCTATCTCGGTGTCGCGGCTTTCACCATGGGCGTCCGTCGCCTCCAGGGCAACATGGGCGGCCTCGATGGCGGACGCGGCCTGGCCGTGATCATGCGCTACACCTTGCGGTTGCTCACCCTGCAACAGTTTCAACGGGCCACGGCACTGATCTGCGCCATGGAAGTGCTGCGCCGGGCCGAACCGGAGGTCTGGGGCGACGCACCGTTCACCATCGGCCTCTGGGTCGGCCAGCGGGTCACGCCGAACACCACCGACGAGAGCCACGCGGCGATCGAAAAGGAACGGGACGGCAAGTACGGCACGGGGTCGACTCCGGCCCAGTTGACCAATTGTCCGTGGTGCGGTTCCGAGATCGCTCCCGGGCGGGAGATAAGGGTCGACAGGGATCTCGGTCGAACCTTCGTCTACTGTGGCGACAAGTACGGCCGGTGCGAGTTCAGCCAGGCGAAGTCGAAGAATCTGGGGCTCCCGGTCCTGGTGGTGGACGACGAAATCTATCGCCACCCGCCCTCAATGCTGATCGCCACCGTGGACAAGTTCGCCATGATGGCTTGGCGCGGGCAGGTGCGAGCGCTCTTCGGCAAGGCGAACCGCGAATGTCCGCGTCACGGGCTGCTCTGGCCCGGGGCCGACTGCAACGGCAATCACACCAAGAAAGGGTCACTGGAGGCGGTCAAGGTCAAAGAGATCACTCCCATCCGACCCCCGGATCTGATCATTCAGGACGAATTCCATCTGATCAGCGGACCTCTGGGAACCATGGTCGGCCTGTACGAAACCGCCGTGGACGAACTTTCGACCTGGACGGTCGACGGCAAGGCGATCCGACCCAAGATCGTCGCCTCCACGGCGACGGTACGCAAGGCTGAAGAACAGATGAACAATGTCTTCCTCCGCAGGGTTTCGGTGTTCCCGCCCCATGGCCTCGATGTCGAGGACAACTTCTTCTCGATGCAGCGTTCGGTGGAGGACAAGCCCGGGCGTCTCTACATGGGGATCTGTTCGCCGGGCAGTTCCCGTCCCGCCGTTCTGATCCGTGTCTACGTGGCCCTCCTGACCGCCGCCCAGTCTCTGTTCCAGAGCTTTGGTGCCGCGGCCGACCCGTACATGACCGTAGTCGGGTATTTCAACTCCCTACGCGAGTTGGGGGGCATGCGGCGACTGGCCGAGGACGACGTACAGACCCGCGCCTATCGCGTCCAGATGAGCGACGTGAAGCGACCGGGGCTGAGCCAGCGTTCGGTACGCATCGTGGACGAGCTGACCTCGCGGGTTTCGAACAAGGAGATTCCCAAGAAGCTCGACCAACTGGAGGTCAAGTTCAAGCCCACCTGGGAAAAGGGCGAGACACGGGCCATCGATATCGTTCTGGCCACCAACATGCTGTCGGTCGGCGTCGATGTCAATCGTATCGGACTGATGGTCGTCAACGGCCAACCGAAGAACACGGCGGAATACATTCAGGCCACGAGTCGCGTCGGCCGTTCCTTCCCGGGACTCGTCTGTACGGTGCTCACCTGGTCGCGACCTCGCGATTTGTCCCATTACGAAACGTTCGAGCACTATCACGCGACGTTCTACAAACACGTCGAGGCCCAGTCCGTCACGCCGTTCGCGGCGAGAGCGCTGGATCGTGGCCTGACCGGTGCGATGGTGAGTCTCCTCCGGCTCGAAAACGATTCCATGAACCCGAATCCCGGGGCGCAATCCCTCGACAGTTCCGGCAAGGCGGAAGCCCTGAGAGCACGGAAGGTGCTGTCCGAGCGTGCCTGGAAGGTGAAGGACAAGGCGGCGAGAACCATCGCCGATACCATGACCGCCGATCGAATCGACCGGTGGGTGAAGGAAGCGGTGAAGGCCGGGCGCAGACTTGGTTACGAGACGGCGCGTGGGCAGGGAGACCTCGCCGCCCTCCTGAAAAAGCCCGGAGCGTTGGCGTGGGACGAATTCACGGTCCCCATGTCGATGCGTGAAGTGGAACCCGGAGTTCAACTGATCATGGATGCCTCGAAGCACTCTACCGAACCTCCATCCTGGAAACCGAAGATCAAGAAAGCGAACGGAGGTGACGCATGAGTTCCTATCTCGTCGGGCAAGTTCGTCCTAGTCAATTGCTATGGACCTATGGTCCCGGAGCTCTGATCGACCTGCCGAATGTTTCGGTGTTGACCATGGGCTTGGACCAATGGAATCCGGACCGATGCCCCCCGATCGAAGAGGCACGGCTTCTCGCCGCCGTTCGCCGGGTCCTCGGCCCTCAAGTGGAACGGTTGCGGATGCCTCCCTTTCTGAGAGAGGACGGTGTCGACCCCATGTCTGCCGAAGGCAAGATCGGTGTGCCGGTCCGTCCCTTTCCGCGTTGGTTGAGATGCGTCAAATGCGGCTTGCTGGCCGAATACGATTCGGGCCTGTTCGACATCAAGGCCAACCCGTACCGCCCTGAGCAGACCCATTTCGTGCATTCAAACTGCGAGAAGGGCAAGAACGCCGATGCGGTTCCCGCCCGTTTTCTGCTCGCGTGCAGGAACGGTCACCTCGACGATTTTCCGTGGCATTGGTTCGTGCATGGCGGCCCCTCGGAGTGTAAAGGGACGCTACGTTTCTTCGAGCGAGGCGCATCCCTGCAGACCGAAAACCTCTGGGTCAAATGCGACACCTGCGATGCCGCACGCTCTCTGGTCCATGCCTTCGGGCGGGAAGCGCAGGAAAATCTTCCCGCCTGCAGAGGACGGCATCCCCACCTCAACCAGTACGAGGAATGCGGCGAGGACCCCAGAACCATCCTCCTGGGGGCGACCAACGGGTGGTTCCCGATCACGCTGTCCGTTCTCGCTATTCCTCTTGAGCGCGGCCAGTTCGGTCAATTGATCCTGGATGGATGGGAATACTTCTCGGATGCGGAATCGGCCGACGAGATCAAGGTGATCGTGAAGACCCTGGTCAAGAGCGGCAGCCTGCCGGGAATCGACAAATGGGATCATAGGGACATATGGAAGGCCGTCGAAGACCGAAAGGAAGGTAAATCGGGCACAACAGTCATATCCGAGGGCGACATCAAGGACCCCGAGTGGGACGTCCTGACCTCGGACGATCCACCGACGGACTGGCCTCATTTCCTGAGCAGCAAGACCGAAACCCCGGAAGGTTATCGAGACCGTCTGGCCAGTGTTTTGCTATTGGAACGGCTCCGCGAGGTGAACGCCTTGATCGGCTACACCCGGGTGGAGGCTCCCGAGGAATCGACCGACCCGGACGAGCGACCGCCGATGGCCGGTCTCTGTCGGAACAAGCCCGATTGGATTCCCGCCAGCGAGGTACACGGCGAAGGGATATTCATCAGGTTCGACGAGAATGCCGTGGCCGAGTGGGAAAAGCGGAAAGCCATTCAGGCCAGAAGCCAAAAGCTGGAGGCGGGTCATCGGGGCTGGCGGAACGCACGTGGGCTGGACCCCGAGGAGGGATACCCTGGAATCAGATATGCCATGCTGCATACGTTCGCCCATCTTCTCATTCGGGAGCTGGCTCTCGAATGTGGCTACAACGCGGCGAGCATCCGGGAGCGCATCTACGCGAAGAGCGACAGCGAATCACCCATGGCGGGTGTGTTGCTCTACACGGCGGCCGCCGATTCCGACGGGACACTCGGTGGACTCGTCGAGCTCGGAAAACCAGAGAATCTGGGACGTTTGATCCAGCAGGCGCTGGATCGCGCCACCGTCTGCTCTTCCGACCCCCTCTGCTCGGAACACAATCCCGGTATCGATCGTTCGTTGCATTCCGCCGCCTGCCATGCCTGCACCTTCGTTGCCGAAACGTCCTGTGAACGTGGAAATCGCTATCTGGACAGGGCTCTGCTGGTCAAAACATTCGAGGTCTCCGACGCCGCTTTCTTCGCCGGTAACGGAGGCTCGAATGGATGACCTTCTGGCAGTGATCGCCGAACTCGGCCTGGAGTTGCATCCGGATCGTATCTCCACCGTCGCGTCGAAGATCGAGACGCTGGGCTCCGTCGAGCAGTTCGCCTTGACCCGTTCGAGCTTCGGCCCAAACGCCGACAAGGAATTGGTTGGACGTCTGGATCGGGCGTGGCGTAACAGCAAGGACACCTCCCCACGTGACGTGGCATCCGCGCTCCGGGGAGCGTCTGCGGCGGCAGTCCTGAGAGAGAACCGTGGAGCCGTGGAACTGGTATGGACAGGCCCCTCGACGGGTCAGGTTCCGGTCAGGCACACCGAGCAGGTGCTCTGTGAAGTCATCGAAGCCGCGAAGAGGCGGCTGTTTCTCGTGAGCTTCGTCGCCTACGAAGTCGACTTGATAATCCGGTCGCTCCGTGGAGCGATAGGACGCCAGGTTCAGATCGGCGCGTTGCTCGAGTCGTCCGACAAGCATGGCGGGCGGGTGACATACGATTCCGTCAAGACCATGAAAAGCATTCTCCCCCTGGTCGACGTTTACGTCTGGTCGTCGGAAAAGAAATCGCTGCCCGGACAGTTGTCGGGAACCGTTCATGCCAAATGTGCCGTCGCCGACGGCGAACTGGCTTTCATCACCAGTGCGAATCTGACCTCCGCCGCGATGGAACGCAACATGGAACTCGGTGTCCTCGTGAAGGGCGGAGAGCTGCCTTTCGAGCTCCATCGGCATCTGGAAGCGCTGATTTCCACGAAGGACATCGAAAGAGTAAACGAGGATATGGACCAATGAACGAGGAAATCGGAACGAACGGTATGGCGGGTAACGACCATTACAGGATGACCGTGGATTTGAACGTCCTGGATCATCTCGGGATCAATCTCTACAGTAACATCGCCGCAGTGTTGACCGAAGCGGTCGCGAACGCGTGGGATGCCGACGCGGCGAACGTCGAGATCGGTATAGATCCGGACGGAAAGTTCATCGAGATCAAGGACGACGGTATCGGAATGTCCATCGAGGACATGAACACCAAGTACCTCCGGGTCGGCTATCGTCGCCGGGACGAGGACCAGGAGACTGGGCGCACGACCGCCAAGGGACGCCCCGTAATGGGCAGAAAGGGCCTCGGCAAGCTGTCCCTGTTCTCCATAGCCAACACAATCGAAGTTCACTCGGCAAAGAACGGTGAATCTCATGGATTGAGAATGACGATCGACGGGATTCACAAGTCGGTCCAGGACAAGGAACCCTTTTACAGCCCGGAAAAACTACCTCGGGAGGAAATACAAGTCACCAACGGGACGGCGATTCTGTTGAAGGATATCAAGCGCCAGCGTCTCGGACGCGGGGCCACGGCCTTGAGAAAACGACTCGCTCGTCGCTTTTCCGTTATCGGAGAAGTGCACGGATTCAAGATTCTGGTCGACGGACATCCGATCAGCACGGCGGATCGGGGTGACTTGCCCATGGTCCAGTTCCTTTGGAGTTTTGGAGACGAAGAGCCGGACCTTTCGTCCACAGGACAGTTGTTGGAGCGAGAGGCCCTCTCGGATCGGCTCGAGGCATGGGATGGGGACTGGTCGGTCACCGGATGGATCGGTACCGCCCGTTTGCCGAAACAGCTCGACAGCGACGATGCGGGAAACTTGAACAGCATCGTCGTCTTCGCCAGAGGTCGGCTCTTTCACGAAAACATCCTCGACAAGTTGAACGACGGTCGCCTCTACACGAAATACCTCACCGGGCAAATCGAGGCCGACTTCCTTGATGCGGATGATGAGCCAGATATAGCCACGAGTGACAGACAGCGGGTTCAGGAAGACGATCCACGATACGTTCAATTGATCGCTTTCCTTAGAAAGCAACTGACGCAGGTCGAGAAACGCTGGACCGAGTGGCGGCGACTCCACGAGGTGGAAAAGGCCAAGGAAACATCACCGGCCCTGGCTGAATGGTTGGACTCCCTTCCGGAAGGCTTCCGCAAAAGCGCAGAAACCCTGATCGCGAAGCTCAGCGCGTTGCCTGTCGAGCAGGATGAAGACCGGAAGCTCATGTATCGACACGGCATCCTGGCATTCGAGCGCATGAAGTTGCGCGGGTCGGCCGAGGAGTTGGCCGCGCATGTCCATGACATAGACAAGCTCCTGGCCATTCTCGCGGACAGGGACTCTCTTGAGGCATCCCTTTACCGGGATATAGTGAAGTCCCGCCTTGATGCCATCAAGGATTTTCAGGGGATTGCCGACGACAACGCCAAGGAGAGTGTTCTGCAAAAGTATCTGTTCAATCATCTGTGGTTGCTCGACCCGGCATGGGAAAGGGCGACTGCCAGCGAGGTGATGGAGACGAGACTCACCGCCGATGGTGTGCTCACGCAGGACATGACAGAAAAGGAAAAACTCGGGCGTGTCGATATCGCCTATCGGACGATGGCCGGTAAACACATCATCGTCGAGCTGAAGCGAGTCAAACGTAAGATGAAGCTCCTCGAACTGCAGGAGCAAGGGCAGACCTATGTGGACAAGCTCAAGAAAATCCTGCTCGCCCAAGGCGATGCGACTCCGAACATTGAGGTTGTTTTCGTTCTCGGCGAGCCCATTGATGAGGAACGAAGCAACCCGGAGCGATTGAAATCATCTATGGCGGCGATTTCGCCGGGCAGCCGAATAGTCCACTACGATTCTCTCATCAGGGGCGCGCAGGAGGCATATTCCGAATTCCTTAAAAAGAGCAAACAGCTCGATAAGCTCGAAAGGATCGTCGACAGGATATGAGCGACGGCGATTGAGGATGAGCGGCAGTGGATATCGTGGACAAAAGGACACGTTCGAGAATCATGTCCAGGGTCGGTCAAAAGAACACCGGTCCGGAGATGAAGCTACGAAGGTCGCTGCACAAAATCGGGCTGCGATATCGGCTTCACGACAAGAAGTTGCCTGGATCTCCGGACATCGTTTTCCCTCGTTTCAAGGCGGTTTTGTTCGTCCATGGCTGTTTCTGGCACCGACATGGTTGCAGGGCGACCACGACACCTGGGACCAACGTCGATTTCTGGCGAAAGAAGTTCGATGAAAACATTGCCAGAGACCGACGGCACATTGAAGCCCTTCAGGATGCGGGCTGGAGGGTAGCGGTGGTCTGGGAGTGTTCGCTAAAGGGCAAAAGAACCGACCCCGATGCGGTTGCGAGACTTGTCCGCGAATGGTTGAGTGCAGGAGACGGACTTGTGACTTTGCCAATTGCTCCAGACAAGAAGGAATGGTGGAGTTGGGACGGGTGAGGAGCAAAATGACGAACGGGGGCGAGACAAAAATCAACTGAAACAATTCGCTGCAAACGAGCATCATAAAGGCGTAGAATATACCAGCCGATCATGACGAACGAACGATCGATACGATGCGGACACTGCGGTTTCCATCTCCCCTGCCGGACGTGGGGATCTTTCTATGTTACCGATGATGACGGGAACAGGATCCTTCTCGAAGGGGACCTCGAAAGCACCATCATCGCCGATGCGCTGGGCATAAACGAGGATGATATCACCGGATGCGTATTCGCGCCGGACAGGAATGAATCATCGGTACTGCTGATGCAGGAGCGCGTCGGATACTGCTCCTTCTGTTTCTGCCGCACCTGTCACGAGCGATGCGCGCTTGATCAAAAAAGGGATACCATCCGGTGTCCGTCCTGCGGGTCCGATGATGTAGCGACGTTCATCGGGCTGATAGGGACCGCCTGCCCGAAATGCAAAACGGGAACGCTCGAGGAACGTGCGACGTGAACCAGGGAGGACGGGAAGCGGTGAGTTCCGAGCCGGCGCGGGCGGTGAAGGGTAAACCCCTCCGGTTTGAATAATCCATGTTGGAGGTTTCAAGTGATCTTATTTCGGTTGATCGTTGTTGCCATCGCTGTTGTGTTGCTGTCCTCTTTCGCTTACGCGGAGGATATCGGACCTTTCCACTATAAGTGCGATGACGGGAGTTCCTTTACCATCACTTTCGTGAAGGCCGAAGGAGAGAGTTCGCCCATGACTGCCCGCCTTACTTTGCCCAAGAGCAAGGATGCTATAATCCTCACCAACAAGGGGGGCGCCAGCGGTATCCACTACGCCAACGATAGATATGCCTATGACGAGTGGCACGGCAATGTGTCCTTCAGGGATTCTTCAAAGAAGCGCAAGGGGAAGAGCGCGAAAGAAGTCTCCTGCCATGAGGTCAAGAAGTAACCTACATTTCCAGCATACGCTGAGGAAGTGATCTTTTCCGCTCATCCAAGGTGCCGTGCCACGGCAGCCAGGCCACGTGACCCCGGCCCCTGCCTCTCCCTTGCCTTTCGCCTCTAACGTTCAAGCGGCTGCTATGATAGAAGTCAACAGTTAATGTCTACCAGCTCTCTTTTTCCTTCACCTCACATCTCTCTCACACGAGGCCGATGACAGATCCACACTGTCGGCGGCCGAAGTGCCCTTCC
>Ga0334887_1001034_pt1 | contig 39051 bp, 41 predicted proteins | sample GraSluR1_MG_10_FD_207217 | JGI IMG/M metagenome (GOLD analysis project Ga0334887, IMG submission 207217) | Sludge microbial communities from methane-producing bioreactor in Wageningen University, Netherlands - Granular Sludge_18_07-R1 | ecosystem: Engineered > Bioreactor > Anaerobic >...
TACGCCCATCAGTCTCTGCACGAAGCTTTTCCGGCAGCTCCTCAGCATTTTGTATACTTACAATATCTCCCTTCATAAGATCTATTTTGTCTGTTCTATTATATCAATTTAGTCGTAAGACTATAAAAAAAACTAGGTGTCCAGATAGTGTAGAGGCGCATCAGTTTCAATGGGGCCACGACTTTTCAGCCATGGATAGAAAGAGATGCTTGACAAGGCGACTTTCCAGCAGCAGCAGGTTTCAATGGGGCCACGACTTTTCAGCCATGGATAGTTCACCCGCCCCCTCGTTTTGGAACTGGAAGACGGGTTTCAATGGGGCCACGACTTTTCAGCCATGGATAGGCGAGCACATAGAAGGCGGGATTGGCACCTATCTCGTTTCAATGGGGCCACGACTTTTCAGCCATGGATAGGTCGAGCGTCCCGACGAGCAGCGACGCGCGGATCCGGTTTCAATGGGGCCACGACTTTTCAGCCATGGATAGCTGGAGCATAAACCTCTCTTCTGGGTTCGCTGTTAAGTTTCAATGGGGCCACGACTTTTCAGCCATGGATAGGGCGGCCATATTTCGGCCTTTACTGCTATCGAAAAAATTGCGTTTTGCGAGAGGTTCGTCAACTCCTTATAAAACGTTCAGAGAGTTAACCCTCGTAAGGAGGCAATTTCGCTATGCAGGGGCTTTTCGAGCGGGTCCCAGGGTTTTGGACACCACTCCACCTCTCGCAAGAAGGCATCTGCTAATTAGGGGCCTCTTCGGTCCCTTCTAGCGTCCCACTGGATGGACGGCCCTGATGTCACAGGGGGCTTATTGTCCAGAGCGTCTGCTCTCACAAAGATTGCTCAAGGTTTATATCGATTTCGTCTTCCTGGCACCTCCTCATGAGATCAGCCCTCCGGCGGCGCCGAAATCTCCGGCTGCCAAAGGGCGCCCCGGAGAGCCTCCACGGCAGGCGTGCGCCTCCCGCGATTCCCGGCTCGGGGCGGTGGTGGCCGCAAACCCACAGCCGGGAGTGAGCGGTCGGAGATGTGGAGGAAGTGACGCTGGAGGAGACTTTGAAGGGAGGATCTGAGATTCGAGGATTTCAGCTCCAGTTCTGACATTCTCGGCTGCCGTTCTGAATCCGAAGGCTGGAGGCATATCTTTATCGCTTTTGAGCACAAATACCTTCTAAGTTGAGGGGTGAATCTCAGTTATGCCATCCAAAATCGAGATACCCAAGGAGAAGATCGAAGACTTCTGCCGTCGATGGAAGATAAAGGAGATGGCTATCTTCGGATCGGCTCTCCGGGAAGATTTTGGGCCGGAGAGCGATGTTGATTTTCTGGTCACCTTCGTCAAGCATGCCCGATGGAGCCTCTTCGACTGGGTGGAAATGATCGAGGAGTTGAAGAAGATAACCGGTCGAGAGATTGACCTGGTGGATAGGGAGTCGATTCGAAATCCCTACAGGCGGCGCTCTATTCTGGCCAGAATGGAGGTAATCTATGGAGCCTGAAGATCGAGATTCAGCTTACATCTGGGATATGCTGGATGCTGCATCGGCGATCCTCGATTTCATTGAGGCAGCAGATTTTGATGCTTATCTCGAAGACCGAAAGCTTCAGCTAGCGGTTGAGCGCGCATTGGAGATAATGGGCGAAGCGGCACGCAACGTCTCTATAGATCTTCAGCTGAAACATCCTGAAATCCCGTGGAAGGGCATCATAGCCCAGAGGAATGTTCTCGCTCATAATTATGGAGCAATAAAACAGGATCTCATTTGGGAGGTTCTCACCGTCCACCTGCCGGACCTCGCGGGCCAGCTCAAGCAGATAATTCCTGAGCAATCATTAAGAGAGGAATAGAGAGGATTGATGACCGCTCCCGTCCTCTACCCCATCTCCGTCTCCTCGCCCATCACCCCCGCCGAGCCCCTCCCCCCGCTTCCAGAGATCCCCCGCGGGTCTCTCGTCGTCGTCGAGGGGCGAGCGCCGATCTGGCGGTACGGGATGGCGCTCCACCTCCTCCACGCCTCGCCCGCGGCGGCGATCGCCTTCTACGACCCCCGGCTCGGGGCGGTGGTGGTGGCGAGCCACAGCCGGGAGTGGGCGGTTGGACAGGTAGTGGATATCACTTTGCCTCAAGCTGATGCGACCAAAGTCTGAAAGGCTGTAATGCCGGTGAATTGAAGCCGGGGCGACGATAATTATATTAGTAGATCACATATAGTGTACGAGGTTTTATGGACCGTTTCGCAGAGCTGAGAGAGAGCATAGTCCCGTTGCTTCGTCCCTACGCGAAGAGGATTGCAGTCTTCGGCTCCTTTGCGCGGGGCGATGAGACGGCAGATAGCGACATAGATATCCTCGTAGATCTGCTCCCTCCGGGCGAGAGGCCTCCCCTGGGCCTCAAGTGGTTCCGCCTCGAAGAGGAGCTGAAACGGATTCTGGGCCGCGAGGTGGAGCTTGTCAGCGAGAGGGCCATGAGCCCCTTCGTCCGGCCTTACGCAGAGAAGGATATGGTGCTCCTCTATGAAGAAGGATGACTCGGTCTACCTTCACCATATTCTGATGGCCATAGAACGGATTGAGGAGTACTCGGAGGGGGTCTCCCTCCAGAAGTTCCTAAATACCGGTATAGTCCAGGATGGGGTCGTCAGGCAGCTGGAGATCATAGGTGAGGCGTCACGCAATCTTTCCGCCGAACTCGTCCAGAGCCATCCCGAAGTACCTTGGGGTGAGATCATCGGCCTGAGAAATCGGATCGCTCATGCCTATTACAACATTGATCAGGGCGTGGTGTGGGATATAGTCCAAGAGGATCTGCCGTCCTTGAGGAGAGATGTGACCCGGATCCTCGAAGAAGTTGAAGATCAACAAGGCAGATGAGTCGATGATCCGCAGGGGCTACTTTGTCCTGGAGGGCCGAGCGCCGATCTGGCGGTATGGCATGGCGCTCCACCTCCTCCACGCCTCGCCCGCGGCGGCGATCGCCTCCCGCGACCCCCTGGCTCTTGGCTGCGGGGGTTTAGATCCCTTTGCCCAAAGCAGATGCGACCCAGGTCGTAAAGGCCCAAGGCCGGATGGCCTCGCCCCATTGAAACCCATATATATTAGGCGGTCAACATCTTTAGAGTCAACATCTTTAGAAGGGCGAGCTTCAGATTATATCCGCCACTGTATGCCCGCCGTCAGATGGGAGAGCATGGGATCATGAGTGAGATGAGGACGAAAGAGAAGGTCGAGATCATCGGACCAAAAGTCCATGGAGTGGGCTACAGATACTTCCTGATGAACCAGGCGATGCTTCTGGGGGTCGATGGCTTTGCTGCTTCAAACCAGGCAGGCAGAGATCGGCAGCAGAAGGTGCTGGTTATCGTAGAGGGGTCGAGGGAGGCGGTGATAGACTTTTCCGCCTTTGCAAAGACCGAAAAGCCAGAGGAGGCGGAGGTATCCGAAGTTCTGATCGGAGACTTTGACGGTTTCGTTCCAAAGATGACCGATTTCGCCATGATCCTCACCGCCGGCCAGATCGTGAAGGCCATCCCCATCATCCAGGAGATCGAGAGCAATACCCGAGAGACGGCCGAAAGCCTCCGAGAGGATAGGCTCATGCGGATGGAGCAGGATATTCGGGCGATAAAGGCGAAGCTGGGGATGTCTTAGACCGACAGCTTTCGACGCGAGAGGCAGCATGGACCGTTTCGTAGAGCTTGAAGAGAAGAATAGTGCTGTTGCTCCGTCCCTATGCTAGCAGGATAGGGATCTGTGGCTCCTTTGCACGAGGCGATGAGGCGGACGATAGCAACATCGAAATCCTCATAGATCTCCTCCCTCCCGGCGAGAGGCCTCCCCTGGGCCTGAAGTGGTTTCGCCTGGAAGAGGAGCTGAAACGCATTCTGGGCCGCGAGGTGGAGCTGGTCAGCGAGAGGGCCATGAGCCCCTTCGTCCGACCATATGCAGAGAAGGATATGGTGCTCCTCTATGAGGAAGGATGACTCGGTCCGCCTCCACCATATTCTGATGGAGTTTCCTGCCGAATCGGTCAGGCCGACTAGATGCGTCGGAGAGGTCCCAAAACCAGACGTTTCCCATGAATTTCCGTTCCGCTCCCCTCCTCTCCAGCTCTTCTCCGACCTCGGCCAGCACCTTTTCCAAGAACCCGTCCCGATCATAAAGCAAAACTGCCTCCTGGGACATGTCCAGATACAGCGGATGAAACTTTTCTGCCTCAGATCGAGTGCGAATCACCTCGACAAAGTCGACGTAGATGCCCTCTTTCCACAGCATCTCCAGATCCGGGGTGAGAGATTCCCGGACCGGATCGAGGAGGCGGCGGCGATTCAGCATGCCCGGTGGGGCGTTTGTGAGGACGACGAAGAGGTCTATGTCGGAGCCGGGTCCTGCCTCGCCCCGGGCGACGGAACCGTAGAGGGCTATGGAGACTATCCGGTCCCCTAACCTTTCTGTTGCCTCGGCAGCGTAGCGTTTTGCCAGGTCCATGAGATACGCGTTAAACTTCGCCTTGGAATCGGCCATCTCAAACCTCGAGTAATAATTGTTCTAGCCCTTCATAGGGTCTTCGGTGAGGCGGCTTTTTCGATGGTCCTGTTTCAATGGAGCCACGACTTTTCAGCCATGGATAGAGGCCAGAGCTTCTCGACCTCGATTAGCCTGATTTGATGTTTCAATGGGGCCACGTCTTTTCAGATATGGCAAGACCAACCCCGGAGGTGAAAAAAACGGATGCTGCATACACGATGAAGGTGGTCCTTCATCTAATATTGCTGCTAATAGCCCTGATGGGTTATTAGCAGCATTATTTTTGTAGCGCATTTATGCAAATCAGCCATGGCTTACGCCAACAATTACATCATTTGCCCGCGCCAAGAACCTTTCAGCATCGTCGAGGACGGCTGCCGCCTCCTCGCCGGATATCTGGCGGATTATGGAGTAGTCGGCCTCAGACCTCAGCTCTTCGGCTATATTCAGAATCCGGCCGAAATGTGCTTCTATTAGCCCCGTCTCCACGAACTCCCGGCCGAATCTGGCTACAAGACCCCGATGAGTCTTCACCCTGATGTCCTTCGCAAGAAACATGGCGGTGGCGGCAAAGTACATGCTGTAGTAAGCCCTGCTGATGGCGTCATCGCCGAATCCGGTCTCCAGCAGCTGTTGGGCTGCCTTCAGCCTCAACTCCGCAGAGACGAGCAGAAGATCGATCTCATCTTCAGGCAAGCTTCGCCCCCTCGGCGAGGACATTCCTTAAAAACGAATAGGACTTACGAGCCTGGAAGTCCCGATCGGAGAGGACCTTCACCGAGAGGGCGCCCCCCGTCTCCAGCAGTATATCGAAGGAGAGGCCTATGAGCTTCCGCCGAAGGCGGAAATCTTCTTCGTCTATCACGACCAGAACGTCGATGTCGGATTCCTCTCTGGCCGATCCTCTGGCAACAGATCCGAAGAGAGTGACGCTTCTAATCCTGTTGCCATATCTCTGGGTAGCCCTCTTGACAAACTCCTCGACGGCTCTCTTCCTCCGTTCGTCAGCAAGAGAGATCTTTGAACCGCTGGCGTTCATTATCCTTCTCCTGAATGAGATAATATGACTCAAATGGGATATATTTTTGCCTGAAATGGCTTATGAAAAAATTCCATCGGGGGCCGTCTTTTCAGCCATGGATAGCAGCTCGACGATGCCTCCGTCTTTGTCAACGTCGTTTCAATGGGGCCACGACTTTTCAGCCATGGATAGGCTGATAAAGATCTTAGTGTTGCACGTTTATCGTCCCGGTTTCAATGGGGCCACGACTTTTCAGCCATGGATAGGGTATGGGATGGCGTTCTTGTGGGATATTGGAGTCCGTTTCAATGGGGCCACGACTTTTCAGCCATGGATAGGTCGTATTCTGGGAATTTTGTGGCTTGTCCAGCCAATATTTAAGTTTCAATGGGGCCACGACTTTTCAGCCATGGATAGGTCGGTGGCTGCTGAAGCTCGCCCCCTCCGGGCAGTTTCAATGGGGCCACGACTTTTCAGCCATGGATAGGCCAACAACGTTCGGTATAATCAACCAAACATTGAGAGTAGAAAGTTTCAATGGGGCCACGACTTTTCAGCCATGGATAGGGCGGCCATATTTCGGCCTTTACTGCTATCGAAAAAATTGCGTTTTGCGAGAGGTTCGTCAACTCCTTATAAAACGTTCAGAGAGTTAACCCTCGTAAGGAGGCAATTTCGCTATGCAGGGGCTTTTCGAGCGGGTCCCAGGGTTTTGGACACCACTCCACCTCTCGCAAGAAGGCATCTGCTAATTAGGGGCCTCTTCGGTCCCTTCTAGCGTCCCACTGGATGGACGGCCCTGATGTCACAGGGGGCTTATTGTCCAGAGCGTCTGCTCTCACAAAGATTGCTCAAGGTTTATATCGATTGCGGTTTGGCCTCGCTAGATCGCCGATTTTCGGATCATACGATGATCGCATTCTCCTTCTCTTTGGGGCTGTGGACCCCCAGAAACTCTATTCTATCCTCCGCCATCCCTTCGACTGGTCCGAGATCGATGATCATCACCCTGTCCTCGTCATGCTTTATGAGAACCGCCAGCGCTGCTATCATCTCCACCCGACCCTTGGGGGTGAGGTCACATCGGAATACGGAGTAGTGAACGGCATCTCCAAAGCCCTTCATCGTCTTGTGGACCTTCTGCAGCCGCCTCGGGTCCATGATGTCGTAGCTTACCACATAGCAATTTCGCCCTCTCAACCTCTCACCTCGTGACGAACGGAGGGTACTCCTTTATCTCGCCGGAGATGACCCTCGCCAGGAGTCGGGCCTGAACTTCCAAGACTCGCCGATAGCTCACCTTGTAACCGAATATGGGATGATCGATCTCTGTCTGCATCCTCCGCTCGTAGCCAGCTAGCACCGTTCTCTTAGCCTGACGTTTCATGGAGACGCCCATCCCAGTCTTGATGAAGTCCTTGTTTGCGAGCTCTCCGTTGTTGAAGAGGGCGATCGCCACGGAATCCGCAATTATGGGCCGAAACTCCTCCATCATGTCCAGGGCCAGAGCGGGACGGCCGTACCTCGGCCGGTGGTAGAACCCGAGATAGGGATCGAACCCCACCGCCAGAAGGGAGACGAAGACGTCTTTGGCCAGCACTGCGTACAGGTAAGACAAAACGGCGTTCACCGGGTCTTTCGGCGGCCGTTTGTTCCTGTTAGCGAAGGAGAAACCCCGATCGGCTTTGAGCAGATGATCCATCCGTCCGAAGTAGATCGCCGCCGCAGCCCCCTCGATCCCCAGGAGCCTCTCGATGCTGGATGCGCTCGCCGCATCCTTGGATAACTTGGCAAGCCGGTCCAGGGCATCTTTGGGAGATTCAGGATCGTTTCTCCTTATCTGCGTCCTGCAGTTTCGGATCTTTCCGTCGACGATCGATCGGGCGATGGAAAGAGACCTGTTCCGGTCCGCTGCCCAGGCGAACTGCCTCATCCGAAGCTCCACGTTCTTGTGGGTGTGGCCGACGCTCATCCCCTGGAACCATCCGCCTCGGGTGAAATGGAGGACCGGAATCCCCCGTTGCATCAGATCCACCAGCGCGGGGGTAGAGATCTCCACACCTCCAAAGAGGTTGACCTGGGATATCTCCCTCAGCCGGGCTTCGACGACCTTGTTATCTATTTCGCCTTTTCCTTTCTTGGCGCCGTCTTTCTTCTCGTCTCGTACATCATCTCCTCGATCGACCTTCCCGATCGACCGTATCTCCAGCCGATCGCCCTTCTTCCGGACGGTATGACCATGACCCACCACATAGACCGGCAGGGAATCGTCTCTGGCCGGGAGAAGCCGCCGGATCAGCCCCTTCTTTGGCTCACCTCCAGCCTCCATATTCCTGAGAAGGTTTACCTCGTCAGGTAGGCATACGCCCGCGAGAGAGCAACGGTTGCATTTGGGGCTATCCTCCAGGGGAGGAGGTATCTCTCCCTTCTCGGCCACCCTCCTCAGGTCCGAGATCAGCTCTTTGGTCCTATGGACGAGGGCTTTATCGAAGTCGACGGGCACCCTCTTCCTCGATCGGGCAAAGTAAACTATCCCCCCATCGGACTGGAACCCGTTCTCTCTCAAGACGAGCCCCTGGGCGCAGAGCTGGACCCGGTCAGGCTCGTAAACTCCTCCAGGAATATTGGGCGCTTCGCCTCTTTTATATTCGATCGGCGTCACCCTCCGCCCCTCTCCTTCAAGAAGATCTATCCTGCAGGAGATCCCAACCTTCTCGCCGGTCAGATATACGGATCTGGCGATAGCAGCCTCAAACTCATCTTCCGGTAGCCTGCCCGCCTCCTGGTCCACACGCCGGTGCTGAAACCTGCCGTCGACGGTATCGGCGTTATCCACGAACTCGCCGCCGATCCACTCGATGTAGCAGAGCCGGGGGCAGTAGGCAAACTCTGCCAGCATCCGGGCGGGTATCAGCTCAGTAGAAAAGGTCGCATCTTCTGCAGCCCCCGATTTTGTTCCGTGATCATCGCCCAAGGTGAGGCCTCCTGGTCAAAAGAATACCAAAAAGATATATAGGTTTTGCATTTATCCTTTTTTCGGACCATTAACTATTTGCTGACAACCACTATTCAGAACTAAATTGATGGAGTAAACAGCTATGGAGGTATGAGGCAAATGGCCAAAGCGATCCTATCATCTTGGTCCTGCAACCCGAACAAAGAGCCCTCGACCCTATACCTTCACCTCGCGGCGGATCCTGATCAAGGACCGCGATCGTCAAAGCTTGCGACGATATCGATCTCTGGCGATTATGGACAGGCCCTCCTCCCCCCTGAGCTGGTCGGTGAATTGGCCCCATTCCTTGAGAGCCGCGAATGTAGAGTCGTCGGTCATAACCTCCTATTCAGCCTGGGAGTCATCCGAGCCCTTACTGGCCGGAGGATATCGTACTCCAACCTCTGGGACACGATGCTCGCCTGGCAGATGCTTCGTTGCGGCCTTCCTGAAAGCGTACCGTCTCTGCAATCGATATCTAAAGAGCTGATCGGAAGACGTCTCGACGAACCTCCTAGGTTCCAGAAGCTCGACGTCAAACCGGATCCAAGCCTCCTCGATTACGCGGCCAAGGCCAGCGCTATTTTGGAGCCGGTCTACGAAAAGGAGAAAGACCTTATAGAGAAGCTCGGCCTGAGAAGGACGGCCTATCTGGAGTTTGCCGCCATCCCGGCCCTCGTCGAGATGGAACATAACGGCATGGCCTTCAACCGGGACGGCGGCAACAGGCTCTTGGAGCAACTGAAACGAGATAAGGATGCTCTGGACGACGAGCTCCAATCCCTTGCAAAGTCCCTGGGGATCAGAGGCTTCAACCCCCGAAATCCTGCTCATGTAAAGAAAGCTCTAAATGAACTCGGCTATGACGTAAAGAACACTTCCGCATCTGTTTTAGATAAGATAATCAGAGAGCACCCGGATGAGAGGTTCGCGGTCCAGATCTCAAAATATCGAAAGATCCATCTGAAACAGGCGATCTTGAAGAACTGGCTAAATTATGCAGAAGATGGCCGCATCTACCCGAGGCTCTCCCAGATCGGCGGAAGAAGCGGCCGGATCACCTGTTCCCAGCCCAACATCCAGCAGGTTCCACGAGATCCGGAGTTGAAGAGCCTCTTTGTGGCAGAGCCGGGCATGTCCCTCGTCGAGGCCGACTACTCGGCCATCGAGATGAGGATCCTCGCCGTCCTCTCCGGCGACGAAACGATGCTTTCGATCTTCAAGAAGGGTCTTGATCCGCATAGAGAGACGGCCCAGGCGATCTTCAAGAAGGCGAAGATCACCAATGAGGAGAGGCAGATCGCCAAGACCCTCAACTACGGGACGATATACGGAGGCGGCGCCAATATGGTCAAAAGCATGCTTCCGAACCTGACGGATAAAGACGCCCAGGAGTTTCTATACAGGTTTTACAGGTCCTATCCGGGGCTGAAAGGCTGGCAGCAGAAGGTCACTTTCGGAGCACCAACTCTGACGGCAGACGGGCGGAGCTACAAGGTCTCCCGATCGGCTCTGGGGCGTTTGAGGTACGTCGATCCAGATCACAGAAATGCCCTGATCAACACCCCCGTCCAGTCCACGGCCGCGGATCTACAGAAGATCGCCCTCGGCAGGCTCTACAGGGAGCTGGCAAAGCCTGAGCATACCGCCTTCAAGCTGGTGAATGCGGTTCACGACAGCATCCTTCTGGAGGTGCCGGATCAACGAACCGGCGAGGCGACGAGGCTTATCAAGAAAGTGATGGAGGAAGCCGGGGGCGAGATTCTGAAGGTAGTGCCCTGTCTCACCGAGGTGAAGGTCGGGAAGGAGTGGTCCTTTCCCAAAGATAAACGGGGATTGTCGGCTTTTCTCAGGAGGGTTGCATCAGGGGCAATAGGACGGTCGTAGCGATGCCTTAGGAGCCCGCATCTATCCATGGCTGAAAAACCGAGGCTCATCCGAAGCTGGTCGGTGAGCAGCCCTAATAGTCCAAAAGTCCCTCTCCCAAACCAGCCTACTATTTCCCCCATTCGCCCCCGCGGCCTATCGGTGGTCCTGGAGAGAAAATTGACAGAATGGGGCGATCCCCTCGGATCGCCTCTCCGCTCATTATCTGTCGCAGGCTCCTCTTCCCCTCTGCCCCCTCTTCGCCCCAGAGCCTTAGATCTCCCCTCCAAGCCCGATCCGAATGTGCTTTTCTTCCATGTACTCGTACAAGGCCGATCGGGACCGCTCTCGCCCCAAACCGCTCTCCTTCCACCCGCCGAAGGGGGCCCCCGGGACGATGGGGCTTGTGGTGTTGACCCCGACAGACCCCACCTCCAGCCTTTCGGCGAACCACAGCCCCCTCGTCATATCCCCGGTGAAGACGTAGGCTGCAAGGCCGTACCGCGAGGCGTTGGCAAGCCTCACCGCCTCCTCGTCGGTCGAAAAGCTCATCATCGGCGCTACGGGGCCGAAGGTCTCCTCCCTCATCATCCTCATGGAGGGGTCCATCCGGTCGAGGACTGTGGGGAGGAAGAAGAAGCCCCTGCTGTACCCGTCCCCCTCGAGCCTTTTCCCGCCCCAGAGGACCCTCGCCCCCTTCTCTTGCGCGTCGGCTATATGGTCCTCCGTCTTCTTCCGCTGCGCCTCGCTGAACATGGGGCCCAGGTCGACGTCGGGGTCGAGGCCGCTCCCGATCCGGAGCCGCTCCGTCCGTCCGACGACATTCCCGGCGAACTCCTCGGCGACCTCCTCCTGGACGTAGATCCGGTTGACGCTGATGCAGATCTGCCCCATGTTAGAGAAGGCCCTCTGGACGCAGGCTTCCGCCGCTCCATCGAGGTCGGCGTCGTCGCAGACGACTGCAGGGGAGTTGCCCCCCAGCTCGAGGGATAGCCGCTTGACGGTCTTCGCCGCCTTCGCCATGATCTCTTTTCCCGTATCCGTCTCCCCGGTGAAGGATACCTTCCGGGGGATGGGGCTCTCCACCAGGGCTTCGCCAACCTCCCGCCCCGAGCCGTGGACGAGGTTGATGACCCCCGGCGGGAGCCCCGCCCCGGCGACGGCCATGACGAACCTGGTGGCGGCGAGGGGCGCCTTGCTCGAAGGCTTGGCGACGACGGTGCAGCCGGCGGCAAGAGCGGGGGCGACCTTCCAGGCGAGGAGGTCCACCGGATAGTTCCAGGGGGATATGATGGCGGTCACCCCCAGGGGCTGCCTTATGACGAGGCTTCTGCTCCTCCCCGAGGACGGGACGACCTCGCCCTTGATCCTCTCCCCCTCCTCAGCGTAGTACTCCAGGGCCTTCGCCGAGCCCGCCACCTCCCGCCTCGCGTACGCCAGGGGCTTTCCCTGCTCCATCGTCAGGAGGAGGGCGATCTTCTCGATCTCCTCGCGGACCGCCTCCGCCCCCCGGCGGAGGAACCCTCCTCGAACCCTGGGGTCTCTCCCCGCCCAGGCGGGAAAGGCCCTCGCCGCCGCCTCCAGGGCGAGCTCCGCCTCCAAGCGATCGCCGAGGGCGACCTCGGCCACCTTCTCCCCCGTGGCGGGGTTTATTATAGGAACTCCCCTCCCGGAGGCGGAGTCCACCTCCACTCCATCGATCAGCATCTTGAACCGGTCCACAACTTCCATCTCCAAAGGGTCATCTTCAGCCTCAAGACCTCTTCTATATCGTCCCGATCAGATAAAGGGCGGGGATGGGCCCTCCTCCCTCGATCCGGTGGGTCTACGTTTTTTGCTCATCTCTTCCCCCCTCCATCGACCGATACAGTAAAATCCCAACCCCCGATACTCCTGTTCGAGGCGAAGATAGTTGATAAGAGACAGGTCCATCCTGGTGACGGGCGGCGCCGGCTTCATAGGCAGCCACCTCGTCGACCGGCTCCTTGAATTGAACAGGGTCACCGTACTCGACAACTTCAGCTCCGGAAAGGTCGAGCATCTCCGGGCCACCAGATCAAAACCGAACTTCACCCTCATCGATGGGGACCTTCTGAATCCCGCCGAGATCGAGGGGGCCCTCGAGGGTTGCGACCTCGTCTTCCACCTCGCCGCAAACCCCGACGTCAAGGTCGGCGCCACGGACACCAAGACCCACCTCGACCAGAACGTCGTCGCCACATACAACCTCCTCGAGGCCATGAGGAAGAAGGGCATATCTGAGATCGCCTTCGCCTCCACCTCCACCGTCTACGGCGAGGCCAGGATCGTTCCGACGCCTGAAGATTACGGCCCCCTCCTCCCCATATCCCTCTACGGAGCGTCGAAGCTCGCCTGTGAGGCGCTGATATCCGCCTTCTGCGGGACCTTCAGTATGCGCTCCTGGATATTCAGGTTCGCCAACATCGTCGGAGAACGGGGGACCCACGGGGTGATCGTCGACTTCATCAAGAAGCTGGAAATGGACGGCTCGCAGCTGGAGATCCTCGGCTCTGGGAGGCAGAGGAAGTCCTACCTCCTCGTAGACGACTGCGTCGATGCGATGATATTTGCCATCGCCCATTCCGGAGATCGGGTGAACGTCTTCAACGTCGGATCCAACGATTCGATCGACGTCACCGAGATCGCCGACGTAGTCGTCGAGAAGATGAACCTCTCGGGCGTCAAATACAGGTACACCGGCGGGATCGAGGGGCGTGGCTGGAGGGGGGACGTCAAGACGATGCTCCTATCGACGGAGGCGATGGAGAAGCTGGGCTGGAGGCCGCGCCGCACCTCCCGGGAGGCGATCGAGGCGGCCGCGGAGGCGCTTCTGCGCCGATGAGCCGGATTTATGGGAGGAGCTTGACCCGCAGCTTCGAGAAGTCCTCTTTTACGTCCGCCCTTATCCCCATCTTGGAGAAGATGTCCTCCACCTCCGTCTTGACGAACCTCTTGGGGATGTCGTAGCCGAGGAGGAGGGTGAAGTCGGCGTCGGAGGTCTTGCTCACCTTGAAGAGGTTGCAGAGTTCAAGCCTCCTCAGGACCGCCTCAGCCTTCTGGTTCTTCTGCTTGAACTCCTCGGCATGGGCCAGGGATACCTTCTGGTGCATCTCCCAGAACTTCTCCTTATCCGGGTGGGTCTCGATGAAGCTGAGAAAGAGGATCCAGTGGTCGATGTCCAGGATGATGTGCTCGCCGACGGACAACAGATCAGAGTAGGCGTAGATCTTCTCCTCGTCGACGGAGTCGAAGAGGGGCTTGTGCTTGCTGTAGAACTTCAGGGCCGCCCTCATCAGCTCGCTCTGAGATATGCCCAGATCCTCCCTCATCTCTCGGAAGAGCTTTGCGGCCTCCGTATCCAGGGCTATCGTCACCCTCTCCGGCGCTTTTGACATTGCGGCTTTACTTTCCCGCCGCATCTATTTTACCTTTTTTGTGCTTCGAAGAGCTCCTCGTCGCTTCTCCCCTGGATCCTCCTGGCTATCTCCTCCAGGGAGGCGTACCTCTCCCTCCATCTCCTGATCTCTTCGACGACCTCGCCCTTCGCCCTTATGGTCACCTTCTTCTCCCCGGCGGAGAACTCCGCCTCAGCGAGGCCCGGAGGCTCCGCGGAGATCTTCCCGTTGCCCATGGTGCAGCCGGTGGAGATCTGGATCCCGTCGAGGAGGCAGGAGAGGGAGGGGACGTTCCCCGTCTTGGCCACCGCCTCCATCCCCTCAAACCCCGAAGATCCCAGCTCCCTTTTCGCGAGGAGCCCCATCCTCACCCCCAGGACGAGGAAGGGGCCGAGATGGCCGTGAAACTCGACGGCCTTTTGGACCGCATCTTCGATGATTGCCCATCCCTCCTCTTCGGCCTCCATCTCCAAGGGAATCCCTCCGGCGTTTCATCCGTCGTCGGAGAGATCGCCGGAGCGGATCCGATCTTCAGGCTCCGAGAGCCACGACCCCTCCCCTTCGAGGACTGCCTCTTTGTAGAGGATCGGACCGAGGTCGAGGACGGCGACGACCTGGGGTTTGTAGCCGTACTTCTCGGGGATCTTATTCTGCCAGCGGTCGGAGTGGAGGTAGCCTTGGAGGTCCTCTTCGGAGCGGAATACGTACATCGCCCCCCACTCTCCCTTATCAGGATCTGTCCACCATACCTTGCTGTAGAGCCCCTCCATATCTCGAAACGCCTGGTATGAGACCAGAAATTTCTCGCGCATCGCTTCGTTGCTCTCCGGCTTTTCAGGCCTGAATACCACCCAGAGCGCCTTCTTTTCATCAACCATCTAACTCCTCCATCGTATTCTCCTTGGAACGCGGCAATTGATCCCCGACTCCGGCAGAGGGGTGGGGCGGCTCATGAGAGCCGGTTTTTATAATCCTCGTACCCGAACTTCCGGACGATCCTCGTCTCCCCAAAAGGGTCGCGGATGGCGATGGTGGGCAGGCGCATCCCGTTGAAGGCGTTGTTCTTCACCATGGTATAGTGGGCCATGTCCAGGAAGACGATCCTGTCGCCCACCTCCAGGGGCCGGGAAAAGGAGTAGTCTCCGATGACGTCTCCCGCAAGGCACGTCATCCCCCCGAGCCTGTAGTCATGAGGAAGCTCTCCGGGGAGGGCAGCCCCCAGGACCTCAGGCCGGTAGGGCATCTCCAGGACGTCGGGCATGTGGGCCGCGGCTGAGGTGTCCAGGATCGCTATCTTCATGCCGTTATCGACGACGTCCAGGACCGATGCCACGAGGACCCCGGCGTTGAGGGCGACGGCCTCGCCGGGCTCCAGGTAGACCTCCAGGGACCGTCTCTTTTTAAAGTCATTTATGATATCGCAGAGGAGGTCCATCTCGTAGCCCGGCCGGGTGATATGGTGGCCGCCCCCGAAGTTCACCCACTCCATCCCATCGAGGTATTCGCCGAACTTCTCCTCGAAGACCTCGAGGGTCCTTTTGAGGCTGTCGGCCCCCAGCTCGCAGAGGTTGTGGAAGTGAAGGCCGCTGATCCCTGCCAGGGGATGGTCACCGCTGCCGCCGTCTCCGAGAGCAACCCTGAAATTTCTATAAGTCGTCCCGAGGCGCGAGTTCGGGGCGCAGGGGTCATAGATCGGGACCTTCACTTCACGGTGCTCGGGGTTGACCCTGATCCCGCAGCAGACCTCCTCGCCGTCGTTTTTCCCCTCCTCTACCTTCGGCCTGAACCGTCTCCACTGAGAGAAGGAGTTGAAGACGATGTGGTCGGAGTAACCGAGAAGCTCGACGAACTCCTCCTCCCTGTAGGCGGGGGCCGTGACGTGGACCTCGCCGCCGAACTCCTCAAAGCCGAGGCGGGCCTCGTGAAGGGAGCTGGCGGCGACGCCGGAGAGGTGGCGACGGATCTGCGGAAATAGGCTCCAGGCAGCAAACCCCTTCAGGGCCAGAAGGATCTTGCAGCCGGTCCGGTCCTGGACGGAGTCGAGGATATCGAGGTTCCTCTCAAAGGCGGCCTCGTCCAGGATGTAGCAGGGGGTAGGGACCTCCATCTCGCCGATATCCTCCAGAACGGATCCTGATATCCTCCTTTCCGCAGCGACCTCCATCGCATCGCCCTCTATTTCGCCGACCTCCAGCGCCTCGATCGCCGCAGCTCCCATCCCCGCCGATCTGAACTCCTTCTCCCTCGCCTTCTTTGACCGTTTCGCCTCCATCTCCATACCTCCTCGTCAGTCCAGAAATTCCTCGGTCCAGGGGAGGCCAAACTTCGGCAATAGCTCCATGAAGGGGTCGGGGTCGAGCTCCTCGACGTTGAAGACCCCCTCTCTCCTCCAGATCCCGGTGGAGATGAGCATCGCCCCGATCATCGCCGGGACCCCTGTGGTGTAGTGGACCGCCTGGGCAGAGGCCTCCTGGTAGGCCCCGACATGGTCGCAGATGTTGTAGATGAAGTACCTCTTCGCATCTCCGTCGATCTTTCCATCGATGAGGCATCCGATGCAGGTCTTCCCCAGGTACCCCTCGCCGAGACCCGCGGGATCGGGGAGGAGCGCCTTCAGGAACTTGAGGGGGACGACCTCCCTCCCCTCGTAGACGACGGGGTCGATCCTGGTCATCCCGACGTTCTGAAGGACCCGGAGGTGGGTCAAGTACTCATCAGAGAAGGACATCCAGAACCGGAGCCTTCCGACGTAGGGGATGTTCTTCGCCAGGGACTCCAGCTCCTCGTGGTAGAGGAGGCGGACCTCTCGGACCCCGATCCCTGGAAAGTCGAAGGTCTTGGATACCGAGAGGGGGGCGACCTCGATCCACCGGCCGTCCTGGTAGTACCTGCCGGGGGCGGTCACCTCCCGGATGTTGATCTCGGGGTTGAAGTTGGTGGCGAAGGGGTGGCGGTGAACGCCGCCGTTACAGTCCAGGATATCGATCCTCTCGATCTCGTCGAAGACGTGCTTTGAAGCATGGGCGCAGAAGGCGTTCGTCACGCCGGGATCGAAGCCGCATCCAAGGAGGGCCATGATTCCCCGCTCCTGAAACCGGGAGTGGTAATCCCACTGCCACCGATAACAGAACTTCGCCTCGTCCCTCGGCTCGTAGTTGGCGGTGTCCAGGTAATCGACCCCCGTCGCTAGACACGCCTCCATGATCGTCAGGTCCTGGTAGGGGAGGGCGGCGTTGACGATCAGGTCGGCTGAGACCTCCTCCACCAGGTCGACGAGCTGATGGACGTCGTCTGCGTCCACCTCCGCAATCTCGATGGGCCGGTGGATCCGGCTTCGTATCCGCTCGCACTTCTCTATCGTCCTGCTGGCTAAGACGACCTCAGAAAAGACCTCGTGAACCTCGGCGCATTTGGCGGCGACGACACCTCCTACGCCCCCGGCGCCGATGATCAATACCCTCCCCATTCTCATCCACCTCAAGTCTTTTATCTTGTGACCTCTGACTCTGCGCCCTTCAGCTCATGGCTTATCACCCTTCTTGGAGATTCGGCTAAAAAGTTATCCTACGTCGGGCCCTGCGGGCCGGCGCCGAGGAGCTCCGGGGAAGGTTCAATGGCCTGAGAAGCGAGGAGGGGACGGTGGATCCGGCTCCGGCGCCCTGGGCAGTCTCCCCAAACCGCCTATCCCCAAACCGCCCCTCCCTGCAAGCCCCTCGGCGACCTCGTCAGAAAGCCGTCTTGACCCTCGTCCTCCCTTCTCTGATCTCCAACTCTGCCCTATCTATCGCCGCCTTGACGGCGGCGGGGGTGGCCTCATCGTAGCGATCGTTTCGAGCCAGCCCCACGCCCCCCTCCCGGATCCCCAGGGTCTCGGCCCCGCCGAAGGGGAGGACGCCGTTGACGTAGAGCTTCAGGGCCCAAAGGAGGCTCGCATCGACGTTCTTCATCATCGAGGTGAGGATGGTGGAAGCCTCTTCGGGGTCGGTCTCCTCGATCATCATCGCCTGGTCAGAGTCGACGCCGATGGCGTATTTCCCAGACTCCGCAGCGGCCCGGAAGACGCCGAGGCCCGTCGTCCCCGCCGCCTGGAATATGATGTCAGCCCCCTTCCCATACATCTCCGCCGCCAGGGCCTCGCCGAGGGCGGGGTCGTCCCAGCTCTCCGCATACTCCACCAGGACCACGACCTCGGGGCTCACGGACTGCGCGCCCTGCCGGTAGCCTACGACGAAGTCGTTGATGGTGGTGGAGTTCTGGCCGCCGAGGATGCCGATCGTCCCCGACTCCGTCATCAGGGCGGCGTAGACCCCGGCGAGGTAGGCGCCCTCGTTCTGGCGGTATAGGACGGAGTAGACGTTCTCATAGCTGCCCTCAGAGTAGTCTACGGAGGAGTCATAGATTATGAACCTCTTATCGGGGTGTTTTTTTGCGACCTCCGAGAGGAGGTCGCGCATCAGGGCCGTCCCCGTGATCAGGAGGTCGTAATCCTCGCCGGAGGCGGCAGCCTCCAGCAATTCCCTCCATGCTGAGGAGTTGTAGCCCGCCTCGATCGTCACCACCTCGATCCCGAGCTCGGCCTCCGCCTCAGCTATACCCCGGGCCGCCGAGTCGAAGAAGGACCCGTCTCCCAGGGCGCCGTTGATGAAGTGGATGACCAACACGGCGCTCTCGTCGGCGTTGGCCGACGATGGAGCCGCGAATATGAGCGCTATTATTAAAATGGGGAATAATCTTTGCGTCACGTCTTCCGGGTGGAGTTTTCTACTATTATACGGCTTTGCTTGCTGATTACTGATTGACAAGAGGGAAAAGGGAATTTGTGGGGAAGGAGTGAACACTTTATTTGAGCAGATGAATTAAATTCTGCTAAGTCATCGTTGAAAACAGCATTTCTATTTCAATAAAAGGATACTTTTTTAATAGATTATATTCAGATTAGTCGGATTTTTGAAACTCTCCATTGAGGCCGGTTCATTTTTAGAACCGGGATCTTAAAAGGAGGGAGGAGCAAAAGTCGTTAAAGGAGGGTAGAGGGAGAGAATAGCTCACGACTTTTGCCATACCTATTTACGTCATTTGACGAATATATACCTTTCGGTCTATTTATAAGCGGGGTGACTCCTCCGCCTCCTTTGGGGGCTTATCCACCCGAAAGTCGATGACGATGTTGTACTGGTGGGGGGCGTAGCTGCGGACGACCCCGCGGCGGAGGATCTCGACATCTACGCCTGCGGCCCTCGCCGCATCTTCGACGAAAGCCGTATCTCTGGCGTAGAGGTCGTCCTCGGGGGCGATGGCGTAGTAGTGGACGACCCCGCCGTCCTTTGCGATTTTCATCGCCACCCCCAGGAAGTCTCGGGCGGAATGGGGGAGGTTCATGATGATCCGGTCGGCACAGTTCTCGTACCGCTCTGCCAGATCTGCGGCATCGGCCTCCATGATGACGATCTCATCGATCCGGTTGAGGCTGGCGTTCTCCCGCAGCAGCTTCACAGCATCGGGGTTCTTGTCGACGGCGACGACCTTCGCCCCCCTCTTCGCGATGAGGAGGGCAAAGGGGCCCACCCCGGCGAAGATGTCGAAGGCCGCCTCGCCGGACCTCACCAGCTCTGCGACCCGGAGCCTCTCTGTCCCCAGGCGGGGGGTGAAGTAGGCCCTCTCCAGGTCGATCCTATACCTCAGGCCGTGCTCCTTGTGGACTGTCGTCGTCCGCTCCTCCCCGGCGACGGGGCGAAACCGCCGGGTCCGAAACTCCCCCTCCACCGCCGAAAGGGGGGATATCACCGAGCGGACGTTCCTGTGGACTGTCATGATGGCGGCGGCCGCCTCCTCATCCGGGTCCTCCAGGATCGCTACGTCCCCCACCACCTCGAAGGACGGTCTGTGACCGAGGAGCCCCTCCACCGTCTCCTTCGGAGCCTCCTTTTCGAACTCAACCTCGACGACCTCGAACTTTCCTATCCCGGCGAGCTCCTCACTCGCCTCGCATGAGAGCTCCAGGATGGGCATATAAAGGTCGCCGCCCTCGGTCCTGATCTTCCGGGACCGGTCGAAGGCTCCGATCTCCACGAGCCTCCGCCGAAAGCCCTCCCCCTCACCCCTCCTGACCTTCAGCCCCAGAGACGCCATAAGAGAGCCTCACCCCCGGCCGTCGGTCCTGCCGATCCCCGACGCCTCCATCTGCTCTCCCTTGATGGCGGCGTAGATCTCTTCCTGGCTCGGTCCCTGGGTCTTGACATGCCTTCCTCCGGCGGCGATGGCGATCTTCTCTGGGAGCTTTGAGCCTTGGATGCCGACGTCCACCACCAGCAGGTGCACTCCCGACCTCCTCAGATCTCGGGCGACCTCCTCCGCCTCCCGGCCCGGATCCCCCGCCACCTCGATAGGTACGTTGGCGGTCCCGTCGGTGATCAGGACGAGGATCGGGACTGCCGATGGCTCCTTCTCCCGCTCCCGGGCGAGGAGGGCGGAGCCGGTCAATAGGCCGCTCGCGAGGGGGGTAGTCCCGCCGTACTCGATCCCGTCGAGGCGCCTCTTCGCCGTCACCGCCGCCGGGGTGAAGGGGAGGACGACCTTAGCCACCCTCCCCGAGCAGGAGACGAGGGCCACCCTATCCCTCCTCTGGTAGGCGTCTTTCAGAAGCTCCATCACCACCTTCCTGGCGACCGACCCCCACTCCTCCATGGAGAAGCTGGAGTCCAGGACTATCCCGATGAGGGTGGACACCTTCCGGCGCCTCACCTTCTCCCGGAGGTCCTCTTCCCTTATGACAACTCCTCCGCCCCCCGCCCCGCCTCCGCCGGTGCGGGCCAGCGCCGCCCTGATGGTGGGGGCGAGGGCGACGTCTTTCGCCTTTCCCCGGGGCATCCGGGCCCGGACGTACCTCCCCCTCTTTCCCGAGGCCAGCACCTCCGCCCTCCTCCCCGGGGCCGGCGACTTCGAGGCGGTCCTCTTCTCTGACCTGGCGAAATGGTCGAGGATGCCGGCGATCTCTCCGGAGTCGAGGCCTCCTCCGCCCCGGCTTGACGACAGAAGGGACCGAAGGGCTTCGGGGTCCATCTCCACGAAGGTCTCGTCCCCCAGAAGGAGGACGGCGTCGATCTCCTCCATCCTGATCGACGGCCTTCGCATATACAGGATCGACCTGATCTGCGAGACGTCTTCGACGGTGATCATGCCAGCCCTCGCCCGAGGGATCCTGATCCCCAAAGCAGGCCCTCCGAAAAAGAGGACTTTGCAGCCGTAATCTCGATCGAGGTTTCTTCTGAAGATGGCTGCCACCTCCTCCGTAGGGGGGTGGGAGGGCTTTGGCGCCGGCGGGACCATCAGGCCACCATCGATCGGAGCCTCTCGGGGCTGAACTCGCCGTCGTCGAAGGGGGTCTTCCTCATCCGGTGGGGCAGGACCATCTCCGCCGCTGCGACGATGTCCCCGTTCTCGACTCTCACCCTCCCTTCGAAGGCGGCGTTCGTCCTCGCCGCCCGCTCGATCATGATGTCCGCCCGATGGCCGTCGACCCCGAACTCCACGGAGATCTTAGCGATCTTCAAAAGCTCCACCCTCCCACAGCTCGTCCTGGGGAGGGCCTTTTTGGCGGCGACGATCCTGTTGGTGAGCCTGTTGGACTCGACCTCGAACTCCTTTCTGAACTTGGCTGGGTCTGACGCGAATCTGTTGGACCTCTCGATGATCTCGACCCTCTGCTCGACGTCGGATATCCCCTCCACCTCCACCTGGAGGGCGATCCTGTCCAGAAGCTGGGGTCGCAGCTCCCCCTCCTCGGGGTTCATGGACCCTACAATGATGAAGCTCGCGGGGTGGCTCGCGCTCACCCCCTCCCTCTCCACGATGTTCATCCCCATGGCGGCGGCGTCGAGGAGGGCATCGACGACGTAGTCGTCCAGGAGGTTGATCTCGTCGACGTACAGTATCCCCCGGTTAGCCTCCGCCAGGACCCCGGCCTCGAAGGCCCTCTCTCCGCCCCGGAGCGCCCTCTCCATGTCCAAAGACCCCACCACCCGGTCCTCCGTCGCCCCCACGGGGAGGTCGACGACCCTCATGGGCCTCACCTCTGTTGGGAGGATCCCTTCCCTCAGCCTTTCGGCGCATTCCCAGCAGAGGCTCTCCCCATCCCCCGGATCGCAACCGAACCTGCAGCCGGTCACCACCTCGATCCCCGGGAGGACCTCGGCGAGGCCGCGGACGGCCGTCGACTTGGCCGTCCCCTTCTGCCCCCGGATCAGGACACCTCCGATGGAGGGGTTGATGGCGTTGAGGAGGAGGGCGCGCTTCATCTTCTCCTGGCCGACGATGGCGGCGAAGGGGTATAAGAGCCTCTTCGACCTCGAGGAATGGAGGGCTAAGCCCTCTCCTCCCCCGTCCATGGGGCCGACAAGACCGCCTCCGGACCTCGACGCCTCTCCGGCCCCGGTCCCATCCCCCTCTCGGGCGGACGAAACTTTCTTCGAGGGCGCATCCAGAACCGCCTTCGAAGCTATCTTCTCAGAAGATCCCCTCTCACTTCTTTCCCTTATGACGCCGGTTATCCGCAAAATTGTCACCTCAATAGTACCTGAGCATAATCGCCGATAGGAGGGTCACTATGAGCAGCGACAGACTCAAAAAGTAGAGGCCGAAGAGCGGATTTAGGTTCTGCCTCCTCTTTTTGGTCGAGATGTTGTTGAGGTAGACGAGGGATATGCTCATCGTCACCAGGAAAATGATCGCCGATATCAGGATCACAGACCCCGCCACGATGACGTACTCCGCAGTCCAGGTGTAGGATGTGGCGTACAGCAGGTCGAGGAAGAAGTCCTTGCCGTTCCTCTCGTAGGCGGAGGTTACCCAGAGCATGGTGTAGGCGATCTCCGCCGCCCCCATCACCGCCGATGTTACGGCGATGCCCAGGAGGGTGAAGATCGAACCTATATCCGAAACCGATACGTCTATCTCCCATTCCCTCTCCAAACGAGTTCACCGGAAAAGGATACGTCCTGGTGGATTAAAAGGGTTTAGATCGTCCGCCACCCAAGACGTTTTAATATTTTATACCTGGAGCTGAGATCCAGCGTCATGCGGCATCCCAAACCCCGCCATGGGGGCCAAAAGCGTCAAATATAATACTGCCACAATTTGCAATTGTGTTCGCGATCAGGATAGCCTTAAATCGATATAGCCATATCATCATCTAAGGTGTGAGACGTGAAAGAGATTCAGTTGAAGGTGGCGAAGGCCTACCCCAACGACTCGGCCCGGGGGATCGCTCGCCTCGACCCCAACGCCCTCCTGACCTTGCGCCTCTCCCCCGGAGATATCATCGAGATCGAGGGCAGGAGGATCTCGGCAGCCAAGGTCTGGCGTGCCGACCGGCAGGACTGGAGCCAGGACTACATCAGGATTGACGGCTTCATAAGGAACAACGTTGGGGCGAGCATAGGGGACCGGGTGAAGATCAGGAAGGCGAAGGAGGAGGAGGCCCTCAGGGCGGTCCTCTCCCCCCCCTCTGGGGCTCACACCTACTACGGCGAGGACGCCGTCGAGCTGATAAAGAGGCAGACCCTGAAGCGGCCCATAGTCCGGGGGGACATCCTCCCCATCATGAGCACCTCGGGCCACCCCTTCATAGGAAGGATGGAGGCAGTCCCCCTGATGGTGACGGAGACCGACCCCGACGGCGTGGTGGTGATCACCGAGAGGACCGAGTTATCCCTACTGGATCGGCCTGCGAAGGGCTTCGGCTCGGTGAAGGGGACGGGGATCACATATGAGGACGTCGGAGGCCTCCGAAACGAGGTCCAGAGGGTGAGAGAGATGATCGAGCTTCCCATGAAGCACCCCGAGGTCTTCACCAGGCTCGGGATCGAACCGCCCAAGGGCGTCCTCCTCCACGGCTCCCCAGGAACGGGAAAGACCCTCATCGCGAAGGCCGTCGCCAACGAGACGAACGCCAGCTTCTTCTCCATCGCCGGCCCCGAGGTGATGTCCAAGTACTACGGCGAGTCCGAGCAGAGGCTCCGGGAGATCTTCGAGGAGGCGAACCGGAGCACCCCTTCGATAATATTCATCGACGAGCTGGACTCCATCGCCCCCAAGAGAGGTGAGGTGACCGGGGAGGTGGAGAGGAGGGTCGTCGCCCAGCTCCTCGCCATGATGGACGGCCTCAAGGAGAGGGGACAGGTGGTGGTGATCGGAGCCACCAACAGGATCGACGCCATCGATCCGGCTCTGAGGCGTCCGGGGAGGTTCGACCGGGAGATCGAGATAGGCGTCCCCGACAGGACCGATAGGAAGGAGATCCTGGAGATCCATGTAAGGAACATGCCCATCGACGGAACGGTGAAGATCGACGACCTTGCCGACAGGACCAACGGCTTCGTCGGAGCCGACATATCAGCCCTCTGCAAGGAGGCGGCGATGAAGGTCCTCCGAAGGCACCTGCCGGAGATATCCTTCGACGACGAGATCCCCAGAGAGGTCCTCGAAGGGATGTCTGTGACGGGCCAGGACTTCGAGAACGCCCTGAAGGAGATCGAGCCCTCGGCGATGAGGGAGGTCTACGTCGAGATCCCCGACGTCAGCTGGAAGGACGTCGGAGGGATAGGCCCCCTCCGGCAGGAGATTATCGAGTCGGTGGAGTGGCCTTTGAAGCGCCCCGCCAAGTTCCAGGAGATGGGGATCAGGCCGCCCCGGGGTGTCCTCCTCTACGGCCCCCCCGGCACCGGAAAGACCCTCATCGCGAGAGCCGTCGCCATGGAGACGGAGGCGAACTTCATATCCGTCAAGGGACCCCAGCTCCTCTCGAAGTGGGTGGGCGAATCGGAGAAGGCGGTGAGGGAGGTATTCAAAAAGGCGAGGCAGGTCTCGCCCGCCATCATCTTCTTCGACGAGCTCGACGCCATAGCCCCCATGAGGGGGATGGAGGAGGGGCACAGGACGAGCGAGCGGGTGGTAAACCAGCTCCTGGCAGAGCTCGACGGCCTGGAGACCCTCAAGGACGTGGTGGTGGTCGCAGCCACCAACCGGCCGGACATCATCGACCCCGCCCTCCTCCGGTCCGGAAGGTTCGACCGGCTCCTCTTCGTCGGACCCCCCGATCGGGTGGGGCGGCTGGAGATCCTCAAGATCCATACGTCGAAGACGCCGAGCGGAGACGACGTCAGCCTTGAAGAACTGGCGGAGCTGACGGAGAGCTATGTGGGGTCGGACCTCGAGTCCCTCTGCAGGGAGGCGGTGATGCTCGCCCTGAGAGAGGACCCGGAGGCGGGCGAGGTGGAGATGAGACACTACCGGGAGGCTCTGAAGAAGGTGAGGCCCAGCTTCGAGGAGAATATGGTGCGGTACTACGAGCGGATCAACGAGAGGTTCAGAGGAGGGGTCAAGGTCGACCCCTCCTCCTATCTGGGGTACCGGTGAGGTGGGTCCATTGGCCAAGATCTACGCCCGGAGCCTCGCAGGAAAGGAGATCGTAACGATGGGAGGGACGGTCCTGGGGGAGCTGGAGAATATCATCCTCGACCCCGAGACAGGGAGGCTCTTAGACCTATTGGTGAAGCCCGATTCGGAGTTCGACCCCGCCAGGTACAGAAGAGAGGGGAAGCTGATCCTCGTCCCTTTCTCCTCGGTATGCGCCCTGAAGGACTACATCGTCATCGACGAGAAGAGGGCGGAGAGGTGAGGGCGCCGGACCTCCAGAGTACGGACCTCCGGATTGCGGATCGACAGATTGCGGATCGACAGATTGCGGATCGACAGATTGCGGATCGACAGATTGCGGATCGACGGAGACGGAGTGGATCGGCTTGATAAAGCCGATCACCGGCCTCTTCCTCATCTTCTGGGGGCTGGTGAAGGTCTTCCAGGGCTGGTTGCTCTCCGGCGGCGGCGACTCCGCCGGGGTCACGGTGATACTCTTGGGCGCCCTGGCAGCGTTGGCGGGAGCTTTATTTCTTGCCGATTCTCTCAGGTGAAAGGCTACTTCCCCGACGGGATAGCCTCTGCAACTCAGATCCCCCCTCGGCCTGGAAAAGCTTAACATTATCCGGAGCAACTCTCAGCCGATGACCGAGATGAGATATGGTCTGGTGGTCGGAGTCATCGTCTTGATCGCGATCTTTGGAGCTGGTTGTATGACAAAAGATGAGGATGCTGGAACGAGGATGGAAGAATCCGGGGGTACGATGGTCCTTTTGGAGACGAACATGGGAGAGGTGACGATCCGGCTTCGAGACGATATGCCCGTCACCGCCGGGAACTTCGTAAAGCTCGTCGCCGACGGCTTCTACGACGGCGTGGTATTCCACCGGGTCATCGACGGCTTCATGATCCAGGGCGGAGACCCTACGGGGACGGGCCGCGGCGGTCCCGGTTACACCATAAAAGATGAGTTCTCCCGCCAGAACCGAAACGACAGGGGGACGATCTCCATGGCCAACGCCGGCCCCAATACCGGCGGAAGCCAATTCTTCATAAACCTCGTCGACAACAACTACCTCGACAGGATGCACCCGGTCTTCGGCGAGGTCGTCGGCGGCATGGAAGTCGTCGACAGGATCGGGAAGGTGAAGACCGGCGCCGGGGACAGGCCCCTCGAAGACGTCGTCATCGTCAGGGCGAGGGTCGTATCCTGAGCCCTTCTCTATTTTCAATTTATATCTATTCCCCCTCTGCCCTCTCCGATTCCAGGATCGGACGGCCGCCCCGTCACAACCTGTAAATACTCTATCCCACGATTCGATAACGAATGCGAGGGGGGTCACCGAGGCTGGATCCAGGAGAAGTGCAGGGAGGAGAAGTGCAGGGAGGAGAAGTGCAGGGAGGAGAAGTGCAGGGAGGAGAAGTGCAGGGAGGAGAAGTGCAGGGAGGAGAAATGCGGGAGGTCGCAGGCGTATTCGCCGTAACTCTCCTCGGCCTCCTCGTCAGATTGGCGCCCATGAGGGGGGCGCTCGTCGGCGGAGACGTCCTATTTTACGGCTCTGACTCCTACTACCACATGAGGAGGGTCCTCTACACCGTCGAACACTTCCCTTCCACACTCTGGTTCGACCCTTACCTCAACTACCCGAAGGGGATGGAGCTCCTGTGGCCCCCCCTCTTTGATCAGCTCATAGCCGGGACAGCCCTCCTCCTGGGCGCAGGATCTCAAAGGTCGGTGGAGATGGTGGGGGCGATCGTCCCTCCCATCCTCGGTTCTCTCGCCATCGTCTCCCTCTACCTTCTGGCCCGGGCCCTCTTCGGCCGGCGGGTCGCCCTCCTCTCGGCCCTCTTCTTTGCCTTAAACCCCCACCACGCCAGCGCATCCATATTCGGCCGCCCCGATCACCACGTATTTGAGACCTTCCTCCTGGTGAACATCCTCCTCTTTCTGGTCCTGGCCCTCAAAAGCAAGGATAAACGGCTCTTTTATGCTGCCTGCTCCGGGGTTTTTATGGCCTCTCTCGCCTATACATGGATCGGGGCAGGAGCATATATCGGGACGTTCCTCGTCTACATCGCGACCCTGGCCACCGTCCACCTCCGCCGAAGGGCCTCCTCCAAGGACGACCTTTCGATCTTCCTTGCCGCCTTCGGGGTATGCCTGATCCTGATGATCCCCTTCTGGAAGGAGGCTTGGCTCATCCCCTCCTTCTTAGCCACAGCCGCCCTTCTCCTGATGACCTTGATCATCCTCCTCTTATCCCGGAACTTTGGAGATAGGGGCCTCCCCTGGCCCGCCTTCCTCCCGGCGGTCGCAGCCCTCGGCTACCTCCTCCTGATCGCCGCCTACGCCCTCGCCCCTTCTATGGGGGCATCTATCCTCTTCAACGAGGGTTTGAGCTACTTCTTCGGCGGGAGCCTCTCTCATAAGGTGGCGGAGGCAGCCCCCCTTTATGCCGCCGTAAGACCTCTCTCCGTCACCGGTTTCAATCTGACGATCGCCGTCATGGGGTTCGCCTGCCTATGGAGGTCGGATATCGAAAGACATCAGCTCCTCTTCCTGGTCTGGTCGGTCTCGATCCTGATCTTCGCCCTCTTCCAGAACAGGTTCCTTTACGTCTTCTCCGCCAGCATGTCGATCCTCATGCCTCTCTTCTTCTTCAGGGCGGTGGCGATCTTCGGCGGTTTGAGATGGAGTCGGAACGAGGACCTTTCGAGATATTTCGGCCCAGCCCTCCTCCTCCTCCTCCTCCTCCTCCCATCGGCGGCGACCGTCTCCGAGGGGTTCTCGGTCCGTCCCGCCATCGTCGAAAGCGGCTGGGATGACCCCCTCCTCTGGCTCGCGAAGAACTCCATGGAGACCCGGAGCTTTGGTGAGGCGGAGGAGGCTCCCGAGTACGGCGTCCTGTGCTGGTGGGACCGGGGCAACTGGATCGTATACAGGTCGAAGATACCGGTCGTGGCCAACGGATTTCAGGCGGGGGCCGAGGATGCGGCTAGGTTCTTCCTCTCTGGAGGCGAGACGGAGGCAAAGAGGATCCTGGAGGAGAGGAGGTCGCGGTACGTGGTGACGGACTCGAAGATGGTGGGTTCGGGGCTATCGGCGATCCCTTTATGGATCGGAGAAGAGCCCACCGATTACCTCAGGGCCCACGGGGGAGGGCTCCAACATACAGAGAAGTTCATGAGAACCACCCTCGCCCGCTGCCACCTGTACGACTGTCGGGAGATGAGCCATCTCCGGCTGATCTACGAGTCCGAGCCGATGGGGTCGGCCTCTCCGGCGGATCAGGTCAAGATCTTCGAGGTGGTCGCTGGTGCCAGGATCGTCGTCGCCTCCGGGGCGGACGAGGAGATCACCGCGACCCTCAACTTGACCACAAATCAGGGGAGGGTGTTCCAGTACACCATGAGCGGGAAGGCTCAAAATGGGATGTGCGAATTGATAGTCCCCTACTCGACCGAAGGGGACGGAGCGGTCCGGGCCCTGGGACCCTACATCATATCCTCGGGGGGCGGAAGCAAGCTCGTCTTTGTGGCGGAGGAGGAGGTCATCCATGGAGGGGAGATGGCTGTGGAACTTCGACCCTCCCATCATCCAAAAGTATTAAACCCGCTCTGATCTCTATCGGAGAGGTCAGAGCTTTCCTGGGCAGATGGGGGTGTCGCCACCGACCCCGGATGCCAAGATCTGATCGGTGGCTATTTCAAAGATGCTGATAACCATGATTGATGCGAGGACTCGCTATGAAATTGTCTCTTCCATTCATGCTCGCCATCGCGCTCGTAGTCATCGCCGCTTCTGGTCAGGCCCAAGAGGTGACGGAGATATATTCGGATCTCAGCTCCTGCGACGTCACCGTCGGGGGAGATGTGGTAGGTTCCATCCTCCAGGTCGATCTATCATCCTCGAAAGAAGGTCTTATCGAGAGCCAGATCCTCAGTCTGGACGGTCCCGGCACATGGATCGTCACCTGGGGGGCGGCAAAGACCTCTGAGGGGTCTTATGACGCCTGCGCTAAACTGATAAGAGACGGAGCGACCGTCTCCGAGAGGTGCACCAGCTTCTATTACGGTGGAAGAGTCGCCATCAGGTTTGACGTTCGGGACGTCCACGCCGACCACCGGGGTATGACCCTTCTGATATACTCCGAAGACATGGCTGTGGTGGACATCTATTATATGCTCGTCAAGGACGGCCGGGCGATGTACGTCTCGAAGAGGGGGTCGGTCCCTATAGCCGGGTCTTTCCGTTCTCCTATGGACCTGAGCCTTGAGTGGAAGCAGATCCTCGATAAGGGGGAGGAGTACACGGGGAGGGTGAAGATCGTCGAGAAGAAGGACGGTCAGACGAGGGCCTTCATGAACAGCTTCACCGCGAGAGAAGATGCCGAGATCACCGACACCTACAGTGACGAGACCGGAGCCAGCGCCACGGTGATGGGGAGGTCCAGAGTACCCTTCGAGGGCTCCCTGAAGTTCGACCTGCATAGAAGCGATACCCTCCTGACCAGCGTCCAGGAGAGGACGCCGATCCTCCTCGCCGGCGACGACGAGACTGTAGAGATCTCGTGGAACGGGACCCTGGAGCCGGGGATCTACCGGCTGACGGTCCAGCTCCTCGGAAGAGAAGGCGATCTCCTGGACGTCGAGGAGAGGATCATAGAGGCGACGATCCCTCTCAGGCCCCAGACGATCGAAGCCCCTGAAGAGGAGGGCTCGAGCACCTCCGAAGCGGCGACGGCCGTCGCCGTCCTCCTCATTGGCGCCGCAGCGGTCCTCATCTTCCGCCGGAGGAGGGGCTGAAGACGTATCTCCCAGGGTGCTGGGCCTAAGGAGAGGGGAAAAGGTGGCAGCAACCTTTGGGCCCGAAGAGGGGGCTCAGCCCCCCGCCACCGCCCTGTTTTTGAGAGCGCCGAGACCCTCTATCTCCACCTCCACCACGTCTCCGGCGTTGAGCTGGCCTACGCCGGGAGGCGTCCCCGATGCTATGACGTCGCCGGGGAGGAGGGTCATGATGGAGCTTATAAACTCCACCAGCTCCGGTACCGAGAATATAAGGTCCGAGGTGACTGAGCTCTGTCTTGCCGTCCCGTTCACCCTCGTCTGGATCTTCAAGGAGGCGGGGTCGGCGTCGACGACGTAAGGCCCCATCGGCGCGAAGGTGTCGAAGCTCTTAGCCCGGGTCCACTGGCCGTCCCGCCTCTGGAGGTCCCGGGCGGTGACGTCGTTGAAGTTCGTATATCCCAGGATGTGATCGTCCGCCTCCTCGGCGGCGACGTTCTTGCACCTTTTGCCGATGACCGCTGCCAGCTCCCCTTCGTAGTCGACCTGGCTGCTGGAAGGGGGGATCACTATATCCGCCCCCGGGCCGATGACCGCCGTGGGGGGCTTCAGGAAGATGATCGGCTCCTTCGGCAGATCCATATTCAGCTCCTTCGCGTGCTCGACGTAGTTGAGGCCGACGCAGACGACCTTGGTCGGCTCCCATGGGGCGAGGATCTTCACCTCATCCAGGTCGTAGACCCTCCCGCCAGCCTCGATGAACCCTCCAGCCACTATACCTCTATAAACCGTATCTTCGAACTGAAATCTGACCATCAAAAGAGAATCACCCTCACCATCCTTTTTTTCTCCCGCTGGGACCTCTCTTGTACCTGCCGAACTCGGTCCCCACCAGCTCGTCAGCCCTGATCACCGGCCCCTCGACGCAGGGCCTGATCCCCGAAGGATCGATGGAGCATGAGCCGCAGATCCCCATGCCGCATTTGAAGTACCGGTCTATCGAAGCCTGGATCTTCGTCTCCATGCCTCGACATCTGCCGATCACGTCCGCCATCATCGGCTCCGGGCCGCAGAGGTAGATCTGGTGGAACTCTTGGAGGTCCAGGCACGATAGCCCCGCCGAGGCCCGGCCGCAGATCCCCAGAGAACCGTCGTCCGTCGTTATGACCAGCTCGCCGATCCTCCGGAACCTCTCCGTGAAGATGAGGTCGTCGCAACCCCTGACCCCCAGGATCGTAGTGACCTCGATCCCCCTCTCCTCTGCCGCCTCCCCCAGGAGGGCGAGGGGAGCTGCCCCCACACCGCCGCCGACGAGGAGGATGCTATCGCCTAATAGGGAGAAGCCGTTTCCCAGGGGTCCCCGGAGCCCCAGGCCGTCGCCGACCTCAAGTTCGAAGATCGCCCTCGTCGCCTCCCCCACCAGCTGGACGGTGATCCCGTCTTTATAAGAGATGCTCATGGGCACCTCGTCGAACCCCCTCACCCAGACCATCAGGTACTGCCCCGGGACCGGGTCGAAGGCGAGGTCGAACCGCAGCGTCCGGACGGTGGGGGTCTCAGGGACGATCTCGACGATCTCTGCGTTCTTAGGCCTCATGAAAACCTCCTGGCGGCGCCGACCAGCTCCTCCAAGGTCATCCCCTTTCGGTCGAGGTAGATCGCGAGCCCCTCGGAGATGGACCTGAATATGTCGTACCCTTCGGGGCTGCCCAGGGCCGTCCCCACCTGGATCCCGGAGGCTCCTGCCATGATCATCTCCGCCGCGTCCTCCCACCTTGATATGCCCCCGACTCCGATGATGGGGATATCCAGGGAACCCGCCAGGTCGTAGACGGATTTTACCGCCACGGGCTTTATGGCAGGTCCAGATAGCCCTCCAAATCGATTTCCCAGGATCGGCCTGCAGGACTCGACGTCGATGGCCATCGCCTTAAGGGTATTTATCGCCACCACGCCGTCGGCGCCGCCGCGCTGGGCCGCGAGTCCCAGGGCGGTGATGTCGGCGACGTTGGGGGTGAGCTTCACCCAGACGGGGACGGAGACGCTCACCTTAACCGCACGGGTGATCTCCTCGACGTTGCAGGCCTCACAACCGACCTCGGCGCCGAACCTTTCGGCGTGGGGGCAGCTGAGGTTCAGCTCGAAGCCGTCGGCGTCCAACCCCGTCGCCACCTCGCCGAACTCGGAGGGGGTGGATCCGAAGATGCTGGCGATCACCGGAGCTTTGCCCTCTCTGCCGATATCGATCTCCTCCTGGAAGGAGCGGTAGGACGGGTTTGGAAGGCCCATGGCGTTGAGGAGCCCTCCCTCCACCTGGACGACGGTGGGGCCCCGGTGGCCGTCCCTCTCGGCCACCCCCACCGACTTGGTGACCACCGCCCCGGCGCCCGAGAGCGCCGCCCTCCTGAGGGAAGCTCCCGTCGTCCCCAAGATCCCCGCCGCCAGCATGACGGGGCTTTCCATCCGGACTCCTCCTACATAACCCGAAAGGGATGCCATGGCTGAAATTCGTCGAGAGAGGATAAAAGCCTTCTCGGAGAGGGGGGGATCCAGGGGGTGGCAGGCGAGGACGGCTACATCGGCGGACCCAAAGATTTTTCGCCTATCAGTTCCAGAGAAGACGAAGGACGTGTTGAGCCTTGAGCCCCGGTCTTCTATCCACTACGGTTCTGATCCTCCTTTTTGCCGGCTTAGTCGCATCTATCCCGGCCGCAGGCGACGCGGCGGCGGGGGACGGCCGGATGGAGGATGGAGACGGTGGATTAAAGATCTCCTCCGCCCCCAGTCCGACGGAGGTGAGCCGCGGCGAGACGATCACCTGGAACGTGACGATCCATAACCCCGCCTCAAAGCCGGTGAAGGACGTCTTTTTAATGGTCGCCTTCGACGCCGAGGTGGAACCGGTAGAAGCCTCCATCGCTCCCGCTCCCTCATCCGCCCCCTCATCCGCCTCCATCTTCAGGTTCCAAGAGGTAGCAGCCCGAAGCTTTGCTACCCTCTCCTTGGTGGTGAGGGTGCCCAGGCCGGAGAGGAGCTTCGTCATGAGCAGGTCCATCACTGGAGAGGGGTTTGTCAGCGTCTCTGAGGAGTACTCCACGAGGAAGGAGCCTTATGAGATCAGGTGCGAGGTCGCCGCCTGGGAAGAGGGTACTCCGGGGGTCGTCCGAAACACCTCCGTCGTCTCTGTCCTCGGAGAGGAGGGCGCCGTGGTGAAGGTCCAGGAGACGGGGAGCGGAGAGTACAGCAGCCGCGAGGAAGTGAGGGTCGATGAAGGGATGAGGTCCATCGAGATCTCCAGGGATGTCTCAGCGGAGCACCGACCCTTCGCCCTGGACCTTTTGGGGGATGGATTGGGGAACCGAACCTCCCTCTGGTCAGAGATGATCGACCTTCGAAACTACATAGTCGGAGACTTTTCGCGGTTCGGCCGGGGGAACGCCACCTTCCTCGACGGCTGTTATTACGCGAAGCTCGATAGAAACGGGACCGTTATTTCTTCGGGAGAGGGTTTTGGGAGGGTCCGCCAGGCCGATATGATCGGCCCCTAGACCCCCCCCCATCGACGCCCCTCTCTATCCCCCTCTCGATCCTTTCGCCCTGGAGGCGACTTCCCACCAGACCTGGCGGCGCCTCTAGGTCCCCAGTCCAGCATCCGAATATTCCGTCTCCTCCTCGGGCTGGCCGTCGGCGGCCGTAGTCTCTGGATCGTCCGTTTCGGCCCTATCGCCAGTCTTGATCTCGGACCTTCTGGGAGCTATGGCAGCCTCCATCATCTCAGCCCCATCGCCATTTGTGACCGCTGATGGTTCGGAGGAGTCTATGACGTTCACAGGCTCTGCGGGGTCGATCAGCGTCACATGTCCCGTGCAGTTGATGACGGTGATATTTCCCGTGGGGTTGACCAGCGTGATGGGCACCGTCAGGTTCCTCAAAATCACCGGTTCGCTGTAGTTGATCATCGGCATGCCCGCCCCTTCATCCGCCCCCGATGCAGAACCCTGGGATATCGAGCTGCCGTTATCCTCGTTCTCCGGAGCGCCCCCCTCGGTGGGTTTGACGTCGACGGCGGGTTTATTGGGGTTGACGTTTATGCTGGGCTTTGTGGGGTTGACGTTTATGCTGGGGCCGGTGAGGCTGACGTTCACATTCGGCCTGGTGGGGTTTATTTTGACGTTCAGCGGTGAGATCTTCACGTCTACGTTGGGCTTTGTCGGTTTTATGTCGATGTTGAGGCCGCCGGACTTCTTCTCCTCGTCCGCCACCACGGTCTCGTTCTCACCGGAGCCTTCGTCATGAGGAGGCCACCAGTCCGCAGGGTCGAACTCGTTGGCGGGAGAGTCGTCCACCTCGGCCATTCCGTAGTCCACCAGCATCCTGTTGAAGGTGGGGGATAATACCGGTCCGCCGTCGAGGCCGGATAGGCGGAGGACCACCTCCAGGTTGCCGTCGGCGTCTCTTCCGTCTTTAGACCCGTCGTCGATGTCCAGCCAGACGGTCTTGTTCAGAAGAATGGCCACCGCCAGGTCCTTTGCCGATGAACCTTCGCGGGTCGAGACGTTAATCAGCTCATCGATCGACTCCTCGACCGGGAGATCGATGGACGCGTTATCCAGCTCTTCGATCGACTCGTCGGCCGGGAGATCGATGGACGCGTTATCCAGCTCTTCGATGGACTCGTCGGCCGGGAGATCGATGGACGCGTTATCCAGCTCTTCGATGGACTCGTCGGCCGGGAGATCGATGGACACGTTATCCAGCTCTTCGATGGACTCGTCGACCGATCCTTCCACCCACGTCTCCAGAACCTTCAAGTCCGCCAGGGTGACCCTCTCTACGCTCTCTTTGACCCTGGGATCGGCCTTCTCGATCCAGACCTCGAAGGTCTTGCCGTCGATGATGCTGATGACCGTGCCGCTGGCCTCATCCGGTCCGGCGGAGGCGACCGCCGAGAACAGAAAAAGTAGCGATATCAGATATGAGATCTCTTTCGCCCTCATCAAATTCCCCCTTCTGTTGGTATTCTTCACGTTTTATAAGAAATACGTTTCGATCCTCTCCGGATGAGGCTCCGCCTACCATCGACGGGGAGGGGACAAGATCGGCTCGACGATGAGATACTTTTAATATTAGGTCAACCGCAATAAATCAAATGGGATTTGGTCTTCGGCCGAGCTTCAGAGGCGGTATATCCTCCAATTTATTGTTGAGGGCTGGACGCGACCGAGACGCTCCCGGCGCTAGCGGGGTGGAGGGGATGGTAGAGAAAATTTACATGGAATTCAGGAAGATGGAGAACGGTAAGAAGGTGGGGATGGAGTGCATGGGCCGACATTTCGATTACGGGGACCGGGTGGAGCCGTCAGATCTGGGCATCTCCGTCAACGTTGCGGAGGATATGGCAGCGAAGTCCGAGGGGAGCATCAAGATAATAAGGAAAAAAAGGTAGCTTTCCGGCCGCCGCTTTTAGGACGGACGACGCCGGGAAGGCCGCCTTCCGACGAGGTTCGGCGTCATTTCCGACCAACCCACCGCCTTCTCTCTTTTTGCGACTTGAGAAAACCGCCTCTTGGGGCAAGATGATCGACTATTTTGATCAAAAAGCCTGTGCCGGATCACCGCCGGAGTCTACCGGCGGGCCGGAGTACGGCCTGACCTTCGAGGACCCGACCCCGGAGCATCCGACTTTCGGGGACCCGGCCTTGGAGAATCCGACTTTCGGGGACCCGACTTTTGCACAACCGTCCTTCCTAGCCCCCTCGGAGCTGCCCCCTGCCTCCTGGGCCCGCCCTTCGCACCGGAGCCTGCCCCTCTCTTTGCGTCCTCCGAATGATACCGGTGCTCCATCTCTCCGATCTTAGCCCTCGTCAGCTTCTCGATATCCCGGAGGTGTCCCCTCTCTTCGGCGGAGCAGAACGAGTATGCGGTGCCGGATGCCCCCGCTCGTCCAGTCCTGCCGACCCGGTGGACGTAGCTCTCGGCCTCGTTGGGGAGGTCGTAGTTTATGACGTGGGTTATATCCTCGACGTCGATCCCGCGAGCGGCTATGTCGGTCGCCACCAGAACCTGCAGTCGTCCAGATTTGAAACCGCTGAGGGCCTGGGTCCGCTGGTTCTGAGACTTGTTGCCGTGGATGGCGTCGGACCGGATCCTGTTCTTGGATAGCACCGATGCGACCTTATCAGCACGCCGCTTCGTCCGGGTGAAGACCAGGACGCGCTTCAGGTTTTTCTGTTGGAGAAGCCCGAGGAGCAGCGCATCCTTGTTGTTCTGATCCACGAAAAACATGCGCTGTTCGACGCTCTCCACCGTCGTAGCCTGGGGGGCCACCTCGATTCGGACGGGGTGCGTAAGAAGCCTTCCGGCCAGCTCGCCGATCTGCCGTGACATGGTGGCCGCGAAGAAGAGAGAATGACGCTTCTGTGGAAGCTTCGAGACGATCTTGCGCACGTCGTTGGCGAAGCCCATGTCCAGCATCCTGTCTGCCTCGTCGAGGACGAAGAACTCGACGTCCTTCAGATTTATGTAGCCCTGGTCCATCAGGTCGAGCAGTCGGCCCGGCGTGGCCACGAGGGTGTCGACGCCTCGAGATAGGGCCCTGACCTGAGGTCCCTGGTTGACGCCGCCGTATACGGCGGCGTGCCTGAACCGGAGGAACTGGCCGTATGTCCCAAAGGACGCGTCGATCTGGGCCGCAAGCTCCCGGGTGGGCGCGAGCACCAGGGCTCGCGGCACCCCGGGTGCTGCAACCTTATGCGTCTCCGCCATCCTCTGTAGGACGGGCAGAACGAATGCTGCGGTCTTTCCGGTGCCCGTCTGGGCTATGCCCATAAGGTCCTCGCCCTTCAGAAGATGGGGGATGGCCTGCGCCTGGATCGGCGTGGGAGTCGTATAGCCTTCTTTAATCAGCGCCCGCTGGAGCGGTTCCGAAATATTTAGATTTTCGAACTGCATTTTATGCCTCTTTGGGGTTACGCAGTCGGACGCTGTCATATGAATTTGGGCCAGAATAGTCGTCATCGGTCAGCTCTGATCTGATTAATGACCCTTATTTTGACGGTGTTAAAGATAGCATACGAACTTTGAACATCCAATTGTGTAACTCTTCCGCTTGGGATCACCGTCGACTCCGACAGGTGATCGCGCCTAGCTTAGAAACCCCCGCCTCTATTTAAAGATGGTGCATCAGGAGGGGGAAGGATGCTCGATAAATGCAAAACCATCCAGGGAAAATTTGGCGCTGAGGGTGAGAACTTGTCGCGTTTTTACTAGTAAATTAGCATCCTCGAACGTCGCTCGGCGGGATTAAACCGATTATATCAATCATAGCTATTTTATTTCGCAAAGGGGGACATAAGATCGACTGCATCAAAGCTAAATCCTGTTATACAATCCATTTCGCTACATATCGAGTTATGCTCCAGTTGCGAAGGGGTTTGAGTACTAATTATTGCGATAAAATGCCTTAAAACTTAAAATAACAGATTCGTATAAAATTGATGGCGCTAACCAGAAACATTCCCTCATGAGCCCGCCTCAATCATGTGAGCCATCTCCTTCTCCAGAGGTTTTATTCGACGCAGCACAGGCATCGCCTCGAAATATCGGAGCACAAGCACGATTAACCCCGATCCCAGGTGAGAGATTTATAGTTACCTTGATCAGAACGCCACATCTCCTTCGTAGATCTCAGCACCGAACTCTATTGCCTCCTCCACTGCCGCGAGATCCTTCATCAAGAAGATCCGCTCCTTGGGCGTCTCCGTGAATGCCACCGAATTCCTCAGCACGGGCGCGTACTTGCTGAACTTGTCCAGCTTGACTACGTAGCCCTTCAGGTCCTCGATGGGGTAGGCGTCAAATCCGTTCCGCTCAAGGTGTTTGAGTGCCTGGTTCCTCTCACCCACCGACTTGAACTCGAATCTGTACGTATCGCGGTTGTAGTGGTCGGCAAGCTGCCTGAAGAGATCCTGGTTATCAGCGAAGAAGTATTTGAAGACCCAGAGCTTGCCTACCTTGAAGACGTTGATCCGCTTGCGTTTTTCATCAGCATCGAAGGTTTGTACACCCATTGCCTGTTTCCACCTCCATAATCGGGGTCTTCGCACCTGCGGGAGAGCTTGGGTCAATTAGCTGATCGCTGGGTGATGAGAACTCCGCCAACCTCATGGCTCGCGAACCAGGGCACTCGTCGACGCCAGATCTTTCAGCTTCTGTATGGATTCCAACTCCTCGGCAGACTTTTTGCGCCTTTCCTCCTCGATCGACTCGATGATTTCGTCTATCGGCGTGCTGAGAGCATAAACCTTGCAAGGTCGACCCTTTCCTTCGGCACTTTTGACTTCCCACTCGCGGATCCAGTTATTGAGACGCAGAGTACGCATCGCTATACTCACCTCGGGTTGCCGCAGACCAACCTCCCGTTCGATATCTATCGACGTCCCTTCGCCAGCAGCCGCTAAATATGTTATGACCTTGGCTACATTGCGTTGGAGACCTAAACTCTGCAAAAGATCCGAGAACTCATGGCTATTGTCGCCCAAGGCTTCAGCTAATCCCTCTCTCATTTGATGCTACCCCCTATGATAGTGATTAGATATGTATAAATTACTATTATAAATAACTGCTGTATTCACAACATGATATAAAATAAGGTTGGACGATATGCCTCCGAGAAGGTTCGTCTTAGATGACCATCTTCTGCTTGGCGATGTACTTGATCAACTCGGATGACATCTTAGTTTTATTCTTGATGGAGGATACAACCTCATCGATGTTCTTATCGCCCGACATCAGGTGGCCGATCTCCTCGACTATGCTCTCATCAATCACGTAGTACTCATCGATATCCTTTCTGTGTCCCCAGACGTCGCCCTCAATGAGATTTACACCTTGCATATCGAGGATGGATCTGGACGCTTTTGAGAGGGTCTTTGTGTAAGATGGAGGGAGCTGAACCGCCTGAAGCCTTGGACATGTCTTAATCAAATGTATCAGGTCGATACTGGAAAGCCTGAATGCGATATGTAGCAAT
>Ga0334887_1001041_pt1 | contig 38889 bp, 26 predicted proteins | sample GraSluR1_MG_10_FD_207217 | JGI IMG/M metagenome (GOLD analysis project Ga0334887, IMG submission 207217) | Sludge microbial communities from methane-producing bioreactor in Wageningen University, Netherlands - Granular Sludge_18_07-R1 | ecosystem: Engineered > Bioreactor > Anaerobic >...
TCAACCCGACCCTGGAACGTGCGGTGGTATACTTGAAGCTCTCTATATTGGCGCTGCTGCTGAGACACACTCTATGCGCATCGCTCCCCATAACTGTGGCGGTCCTGTCTTGACCGCAGTTGCTATCCAACTCGCGGCAACTTTGAGCAACTTTGTCATTCAGGAGACTTTCCCATATCACACAGACCAAATGCTCTCTATTGTGACTGATCCATTTGAGCGAAAAATCAAGAAAGGTTGGCTAGATGTTCCGACAGCTCCGGGACTTGGTGTAGACCTTAATCATGAAATTATTGACAAGTTCCGGATCGCAACTGTGGTTGCCGATCAGTTGTAGGAGTTTGACCTTTTTGTCCGGGTTCGACCTTTTTCAATGACCGCTAAAACAGCTAGCCTCTGGCCGTTTTCAGCGACAAAGGATACTTGACAATCGAATGTGTTCATTGTAGATAATTGACTTTGCCGCTCTATTGAATAGAGGTGGAGTACATTTCAACGATCGAGGAGGTACAGATGAACCAGAAAACAGCTTCGGAAATCGGCCGGACGGCGGCCGACTCTTTCCGTTCGGGGCTCTACTGTGCGGAGAGCGTTCTGCTCGCCCTTGCGGAGTCGCAGGGCATCGAGTCCGACCTGATTCCGCGGATATCGACAGGCCTTTGCAGCGGCATGGCGCGGACATGCGGCACCTGCGGAGCGCTCTCCGGAGCGATCCTGGGTATCGGGCTCGCCCTCGGCAGGTCCGCGGCGAACGAGTCCGTCGAGCCTGCCTACAAGGCGGTCCGACAGCTCATCGCCGAGTTCGAGGAGGAGTTCGGCGCACGCGACTGTCATCTGCTGCTCGGGTGCGATCTGGGCACACAGGAGGGACAGGAGGTCTTCCGCGAGAAAAACCTCCGGGAAGCCTGCGCGAATTATTCGGGCCGGGCTGCCGAGATCGCGGCACGCATCATCGAGAAGGCCAAAGACTGACGCTCTTTCGATTCCGCCTAGCTTGAGGCCGCCGGTTCAAGGAAGACGATCCCCAGCGGAGGCAGCAGCAGATTGACCGAGAACGGGAGACCGTGAGCCGGTATCGGCGAGGCTTCGACGTCTCCCATGCTCCCTTGGTTGCTTCCTCCGTATTCCGAGGCGTCGCTGTTGAGCTGTTCCCTCCAGATCCCTTCCCGGGGAACGCCGATTCGATGGTTCGGCCTTGGCACGGGAGTGAAGTTGCAGACGACGACGATTTCCTTCTCCTGCGGGCCCGAGGCCGCGGAACGCATCAGCGCGAGCGTCGACTGCCGCGCGTCGTGGCAGTCGATCCATCGGAATCCCTCCGGGGAGAAGTCATCGCCGTGCATCGCCGGAGTTCGCCGGTAGAACTGGTTCAGATCCTCGACCCATCGCTGCAGCCCTTTGTTCAGCGGATTTTCCAGCAGATGCCAGTCGAGGCTTCTGTCGTGGGACCATCCTCGCCACTGGCCGATCTCGTCGCCCATGAAGAGCAGCTTCTTCCCCGGCTGCGCGTACAGGTAGCCGAGAAGCAGCCGGAGGTTGGCGAACTTCGACCAGTCGTCGCCCGGCATCCTCTCCAGCAGCGACGAACAGGACACGTCGTCGTGGGAGAGAGAAAGCACGAAATTCTCGTCGAAGGCATACATCATCCGGAAAGTCAGCATGTCGTGGTGATGGCTGCGACGGATGGGGTCGAGCGACATGTAGAAGAGCGTGTCGTGCGTCCACCCCATGTCCCACTTCATATCGAACCCGAGCCCTCCCTCGCGCACAGGGCGCGATACTTTGGGCCATGCCGTCGACTCCTCGGCGATGGTGACCACTCCGGGATACTGCTCGTGCACCACTTCGTTGAACCGCTGCAGAAAAGCGATTCCGTCCAGATTCTCTCTGCCTCCGTACTCGTTGGGAATCCACTCCCCATCTTTTCTGAAGTCGTCGAGAGAAAGCATGGTGGCCACGGCATCCACGCGGAGTCCGTCGACATGATACCGGTCAAGCCAGAAGAGCGCGCTGCTCAGGAGGAATGCGACGACCTCGTTGCGGCCGTAGTTGAAAAGGCGGCTGTTCCACTCGGGATGCACGCCCCGCCTCGGGTCCTCGTGCTCGAAGAGATGCGTTCCGTCGAAGCGGCTCAGTCCGTGCGCGTCGTCGGGAAAGTGCGACGGAACCCAGTCGAGGATCACCCCGATTCCGTTCCGGTGCAGATGATCCACAAGGTACATGAAATCCTCCGGAGAACCGTAGCGGCTAGTGGGCGCGAAATAGCCCGTGCACTGGTACCCCCAGCTTCCGTAGAACGGATGCTCCATAACCGGCAGGAGCTCGACGTGGGTGAACCCGGTCTTGAGAACGTACTCGGCCAGCTTGGGAGCGAGCTCCCGGTACGTCGGAAAACGGTCGCCCTCCTCGGGAACGCGCATCCACGAACCGAGATGCACCTCGTAGACCGAGGCGGGAGCGGACGGGCCTGCGCCTCCCCGATTCCGCATCCACTCGCCGTCCCCCCATTCGTATTCGAGATCCCGGACAACCGATGCGGTTCCTGGAGGCATTTCCGCGCCGAAGGCGAAAGGATCGGCCTTGTCCAGGCGGCGGCCGTTCTTCGATCGTATGTGGTACTTGTACATCGCGCCGGGAGCCGCGCCCGGTATAAATCCTTCCCATACCCCGGAACCCGCCGCCTGTGCGAGAGGGCGGCTCTCCTTGTTCCAGCCGTTGAAATCCCCGAAAACGGCGACCGATTCGGCGCCCGGAGCCCACACGGCGAAGCGGACTCCGCTCTCTCCCTCGTGTTCGGCCGGGTGCGCTCCCATAACTTCGTAGAGACGGAAATGGCGCCCTTCCTTAAGGAGCGCGATATCTTCAGCTGTTACGGGGCCGGCATCGCGGCGCCCTGATGTCCCATGCTTGGAAAGCGTCATCGTGCGACCTCCTCTTTTTTCTCACTCTTCATCCAGCAGCCGTTCGATTCCCATGAGCGGGATCCGAACCCAGCCGGGGCGGTTGTTCATCTCGTAACCGAGTTCGTACACGGCCTTCTCCATCAGGTAGGCATCCAGCAGCATGCGGATATCTTCGCGGTTCCGCGGCAGAAACCCGACATCCGCGCTCCGTTCGAGGTAGACGCGCAGGAACTCGGCACAGACCCACACTCTCCACTCCTCCGCCTGCTTCTCCACGAGGGCGAACCTGTCCGGGGAGAATGTTCCCCTCGACTGCTCGGCGAGGAGTGCCGAATGGAGCGCGTAATGGAAAGAGCGGAGCATGCCCGCGACGTCGCGCAGCGGAGAACGCTTGATCCGTCGTTCGCTCACAGGGCGGGAAGGTTCTCCCTCGAAGTCGATGATGATGAAATCCTTCCCGGTGTACAGCACCTGGCCGAGGTGGTAATCGCCGTGGCAGCGCAGCCGCGTCGCGTCTATCTTGCGGCCTGTCAGGGCCCGGAAGCGCTCCGTGATCTCGTGCCGGCGTTCCAGCACCCTTGCTCCCAACTCCCTTGCCGATTCGGAGACAAGTCCGTCCGACTTGTCCAGCGAGGCCTTGAAGCGCCGCAGCACCTGTCCCGCGGACGAATTCATCGACTGGAAGAGCGAACGCTGGTAAAGCTTGGAGAAGGCTTCCGGCGCAAAGAGGGGATCCTCCCTCTCCGATGCCAGTACGGAGTGCATCTCGGCGGTCCGCTCCGCCAGCATCCGGACCGAGTCCAGGTAAAATCCGATCCTTTCGGCAACCTCCGGGGGAACCGGCGCGGAGCTCAGCCCCAGCGGGCTCTTGCGGGGGAGGAGATCCGGCTCTTCATGCCCTTCCATGATCCGTTCGAAATACCCCGACAGGCTGTTCAGCGTGTACGCCCAGGCATCTCCCTGGTTTTGCACGTAGGACTGAAGAATTCCCAGGGTCTCCGGCTCCGCGCCATCCCTGGAGTACTCCAAACTCCCGGCCACCGCGGGCACGCCCCTGAACCCCCTGGAGGTGAGGAAACGGCCGACCTCCAGATCGGGGTTGACCCCCTCCTGAATTCGCCGAAAGAGCTTCAGGATGAAGCGATTGCCGTAGACGACGGATGTATTGCTCTGCTCGGCCTTGATCACGCTGATCGCTTCAGCCTGCCGTTCGTTTTTGCGGAGAGCCCGGAAAGCAGGAGACGAGGTTGTCGTCAGACGCCCTTCGATGCCTTTGAGCGTCTGCCTGCGTGCAAACATATCGAGGAGCGCCGCGCAGAAGGCGGGGGACAGCATGCCGTCGACGAGAAACCCCTCTTCCCCGGAAGCGTTGCGGACCCTTGCCAGGGCCGCCCAGGGGCGTTCGGCGAGGACCGCTTCCGCTTCGTTCGCCGGGAGATACGACACGGGCAGAAGCCATGTATCCTCGCTTCCGTCGGTGTACACCAGGTCGACGAAGAAGATGATCCCCGCCGGAAGGCAGTTCTTCACCGGCATCATCTCGCGGACGGAGGTGGTCTTTATTCGCCTGCTCTTGGCTCCGAACCATCTCTGAACGCCGATATAGCCGGGCAAACGGCGTTTCAGCCTGTTTGAAATACCGTCCTCGAAAAGCTCTCCCCATTCGCGGACCTCGAACAGCGGAAGCTCCTCCGGGGAGGCGTCCGCATCCTCGGCGGAAAGGTCGAACCAGTAGAACGAGTGCGGAGCGAGGGTCAGAAAGAACGGATCCTCGCCGATCCTGGGAAAGGGAGTGTTGCCGAAGATCTCCACCGGTACCGTTCCCTTGTATGACTGGAGGTCGATTCCGGCGTACTGGACGAAGCGGGAGAGATTGACCACCACCAGGACGGACTGCTTTTCGTACTGCCGTATGAACGCCAGTATTCTCGGGTTCTCCGGCTCCAGGAAGCGGATGTCGCCCCGGCTGAATGCGGGAATCCGGCTCCGGAGGGCGAGAAGGCGCCGTACCCACCAGAGGAGGGAGTGGCTGTTCTGCATCTGCGCTTCGACGTTGATCACCTCGTAGTGATACTCCGGATCGATGATCACCGGCAGGTAGAGCTTCTGCGGATTGCATTTCGAAAAACCGGCGTTCCGGTCGGGACTCCACTGCATCGGGGTCCGGACACCGTTCCGGTCGCCCAGGTAGACGTTGTCGCCCATCCCGATCTCGTCGCCGTAGTAGAGCACCGGCGTCCCGGGCAGGGAGAGCAGCAGCGCGTTCATCAGCTCTATCCTTCTCCGGTTGTTGCTGAGGAGCGGCGCCAGGCGGCGGCGGATGCCGAGATTCACCCGCATCTCCGGGGAGCGCGCGTAGGCGCGGTACATGTAGTCGCGCTCCTCGTCGGTGACCATCTCGAGGGTCAGTTCGTCGTGATTGCGGAGGAAGATGGCCCACTGACAGTTCTCCGGAATCTGCGGAGTGCTGTCGAGGATTTCGGTGACGGGATAGCGGCTCTCCATGTGCAGCGCCATGTAGAGGCGCGGCATCAGCGGGAAGTGGAAGCACATATGGCACTCGTCCCCCTCGCCGAAGTACTCCACCGCGTCCTCGGGCCACTGGTTGGCCTCGGCCAGGAACATCCGTCCCCCGTATTTTCCGTCCATCCTCGCCCGAAGTTTCTTCAGGAAGGCGTGCGTCTCGGGGAGATTCTCGCAGTTCGTCCCCTCCCGCTCGTAGAGGTAGGGAATCGCGTCGAGCCGCATTCCGTCCACGCCCATGTCCATCCAGAAGTCGAGCGCCTTGAAGACCGCTTCATGGACCTTCGGATTGTCGAAGTTCAGGTCCGGCTGGTGCGAGTAGAAGCGATGCCAGTAGTAGGCCTGCGCCAAGGGATCCCAAGTCCAGTTGCTGCTCTCGAAATCCTGGAAGATGATGCGCGCGTCTCCGTACTTTTTGTTCGAGTCGCTCCAGACGTAGAAGTCGCGCAACCTGCTTCCAGGCTTCGCCCGGCGCGCGCGCTGGAACCAGGGGTGCTGGTCGGACGTGTGGTTGATGACCAGCTCCGTGATGACTTTCAATCCTCGTTTATGCGCCTCCCGCAGAAACGCCTTGAAGTCGGCCAGCGTGCCGTAGGAGGGATGGATCCCCTCGAAATCGGCGATGTCGTATCCGTCGTCCCGAAGGGGCGACGGATAGAAAGGGAGCACCCACAGCGTGTTCACTCCAAGGTCCTGCAGATAATCGAGTTTCGACGTCAGCCCCCGGAAGTCACCGATGCCGTCGCCGTTGCTGTCGAAAAAAGTCTTTATGTGAACCTGGTAGATTACGGCGTCCTTGTACCATAACAGGTCGTTCCGCAGGACCGTTTCACTCTTTTTCATCGCACTCCGTCTCCCCTTCTACATGAAGTAGTCGAAGTCGCTCTCGGTTCTCAGGCGCCTCCGGACCCGGAAAATCTGGACAGGGGAGACCGAGGGGTCGAGTTCCACGTAGTTGGACTCTCCGTGCCACAGATAACGGGCATCGCTCACAAGATCATGCATCTGGTACGTCTGCTCGGTCTTCGCTCCCATCTTTTCGAAGGGAAGTCGAAGCCATGCGCTGTGCGTGTGATGCGGATCCAGGTTCGCCGCCACGACGATGATGTTCGACAGGTCGTCCGTGAACTTGCTGAAGCAGAGGATCTCCTCCCGGTCCACCGGATGGAAGACCAGGTTCCGCGTCTGCTGCAGCGCGGGATTCTCGCGCCGGATGCGGTTGATCCTTGTGATGAAGGGCCGGATCGAATGCGGCTGTTCCAGGTCCCAGGGAATGATCTCGTATTTTTCAGAGTCCAGATACTCCTCGCTTCCGGGCTCCTTCGGCCGGTTGACGCAGAGCTCGAAGGCCGGTCCGTAGATTCCGTAGCTGGAGGAGAGTGTCGCGGCCAGCATCAGCCGCAGCAGAAAGGCGGGACGACCTCCGAGCTGAAGAAATTCGGGGAGAATGTCCGGCGTATTCGGCCAGAGGTTGGGCCAGAAGAACTCGCTCGCTCCGGTTCCGGTCAGTTCCTTGAAGTACTGCTCGATCTCCCACTTGAGGTTCCGCCACGTGAAATAGGTGTAGGACTGGGTGAAGCCCCCCTTGGCCAGGCGATACATGATCTTCGGGCGGGTGAAGGCCTCCGCGAGAAAGACCGTTTCCGGATGCTCCCTCTTGCACTCGGCGATGAGCCAATCCCAGAATCGGAGCGGTTTTGTATGGGGATTGTCCACCCGGAAGATGCGGATCCCCTGCTCCATCCAGAAGCGGACCACGTCCAGCAGCTCGTTCCGGAGGCTTTCGGCGTGCGGGGAGGAGAATTCGAAGGGATAGATGTCCTGGTATTTCTTGGGCGGATTCTCGGCGTACTGGACCGTACCGTCGGGGCGCCGGCGGAACCACTCCGGATGCTCTCCGACATACGGATGGTCTGGGCTGCACTGGAAAGCGATGTCCATCGCGACATCGATACCGTGTTCCCGGGCTGCTTCGATCAGTTCCCGGAAGTCCCCGAGCGTTCCAAGTTCGGGGTGGATCGACTTGTGCCCTCCTTCCGCGGCGCCGATGGCCCATGGACTCCCCGGATCACCCGGTTCGCAGACGACGGAGTTGTTGCGCCCTTTCCTGTGCTTCCTCCCGATGGGATGGATCGGCGGCAGATAGAGGACGTCGAAGCCCATTCCGGCGATGTAGGGGAGACGTCGAATACAGTCCCGGAACGTGCCGTGACGGCCCGGCGTGTCCGAGCACGATCGGGGAAACACCTCGTACCATGTGCTGTAGAGGGCCTTCAAAGGCTCGACGCGCACCCGCAGCGGCGGACCGTACTCCGAGCGCTCGCCCGTATCGGGGTAAAGAACCATCAGTCGTTCCAAATGCGCGGAGAGGGCATCCTGCGTCCGCTCCGCCAATGGAGCATCGGAGGCCAGAATCGAGGCGTACCGGTCGAGGATCTCCGAGTCCTCGCCCCGCGCCCGCGCAGCCGCCTCCCGGATCATTCCCGCACCTTCGAGCAGCTCGACCGGCACTTCCTGACCCGCGGAGACCTTCTTTCCGAGGCGTTCCCGCCATGTGGCGAAGCGGTCCATCCAAGCCTCCACCGTGTACTCGTACACTCCCAGCTCGGGAAGCCCGAACGCGGCCTGCCATCGGTCGTTCGGCAGCGGCGTCATCGGGGCGCTCCGCCACCCGGTCTCGCCCTCCTTACGGTACAGAAGTCTCGCCGAAAGCCTGTCGTGGCCGTCCACGAAAATATCGGCCCCGACCGTCAGCGATTCATCCTTGGCACGCTTGACCGGGAAAAGGCCGTTCTCGATCCGGGGAGTCACATTCTCTATGACGACACGCTCGAAAGCGCGGCGTTCTATCACTCTCTCTCTCATTGTAAACCTCCTTTACTGCCCGATCACCACTTTTCATTCGGATCAAAAAAGATATGTTCGAATATGATTGCGTAAAAGAGCATCCATGTCAAGAAATTATGACTTCGACAACCATCGATCAGATACCGCTGCGGATGTCGTGAACGAAGACGGCGACCGATTCCGGAGGCAGAAAGACACCTCTTTCGTCAGCGACAACCCCCCGTTCGGAGGCGAGCGCACATCGCGCACCCGCGATCCCAGGGAGGAAAATACGTCGGCCGGTGTCGGAAAAATTGACGGCCACAACGACGGCTCCGCGCTCCATCAACAGCCAGCGCTCATCCTCGTCGAAACGGACCGAGATCTGCTCCATTCTCCCGTCGCGGAGTGCGGAAACGGAGCGGCGCAGTGCGAGAAGCGAACGGTGCCAGTCAAGCAGCTCCACGTGCGAACCGGTTTCCCTCTCGCTCCAGTCGAGAACGGACTTCTTGAACGTCTCCGGCGACTGAGGGTCGGGAATCTTCTCCGGAGACCATCCAAAAGCCGCGAACTCGTGCCGGCGCCCCTGTCTCACTGCCTCCCCCAGCGCGGGATCCCGGTGATCGGTAAAATAAAGGAACGGGGCGGAGGCCCCCCATTCCTCCCCCTGGAAGAGCATCGGCACGAAGGGAGATGTCATCAGCAGTGCCGCCCCGATCTTCAGGCGGGAGAGCGAAAGCAGCGCGCTCGTCCGCTCTCCGAGGGCGCGGTTCCCCACCTGGTCGTGATTTTGAAGACAGGCGACGAACTTGCGGCCGGAAAGGCCTGCCGCGGGTCGACCGTGGCTGCGCCTCCGGTATTGGGAATAGCACCCGTCGTACGCGAAAGCACCCGTGAGCACCTTGGCAAGGTCGGACAGCCTGCCGAAATCGCAGTAATAGCCGTTGCTCTCCCCTGTCAGAACCGTGTGCAGCGCGTGGTGGAAGTCCTCGTTCCACTGCGCGTCGATGCCGTACCCTCCGATTTCCACGGGGCGGATCACGCGCGGGTCGTTCAAGTCGCTCTCCGCGATCAGGACGAGGTATCTTCCGAGTCCGGCTTCCAGCTCCTTCACCTCGGCGGCCATCTGCTCCAGGAAGTGCGTCGCGGACGTGTCGACAATCGCGTGCACCGCGTCGATGCGGAGACCGTCCATGTGATAGTCGCGCAGCCACGAGAGCGCGTTGTCGATGAAGAAACGCCGGACCTCGTCGCTTTCCGCCCCGTCGAGGTTCACCGCCTCCCCCCACGGCGTGGCGTACCGTTCGGTGAAGTAGGGGCCGAAGCGGGCCAGGTAGTTCCCGGAAGGCCCCAGATGGTTGTAGACGACATCGAGCAGCACTGCCAATCCGCGCCGGTGGCAGGCGTCCACCAGGCGCTTCAGTCCATCCGGGCCTCCGTATGCGGAGTGCGGCGCGTAGAGATCGACGCCGTCGTACCCCCAGCCCCGAACACCGGAGAACTCGGCGACCGGCATCAGTTCGACGTGGGTCACGCCGAGATCGACAAGATGCTCCAGCCGGTCGATGGCGGAATCGAATGTTCCTCCCGGCGTGAACGTGCCGACATGCAGTTCGTAGATCACCGCCGAGCCGAGGGGAGGCTGTCTCCAACCGGAATCCGTCCAGTCGAAGCGGTCGTGCTCCACCCATCGGGACGGGCCGTGCGGCCCCTCCGGCTGCCACGGAGAGCGCGGATCCGGAAAGGGTCCTTCACCGTCCACACGAAAGGCGTAATCCGCGCCGTGCCGTATCTCCGGAATATCCGCCTCCCACCATCCGTCGTCCCGCCGCGCCATGGCGGACAATCTTCCGGAATTCTCGCACTCGATTTTCCGGGCATGCGGCGCCCAGACCGTCACTTTCGCCATCCCTGTTCCTCTCCTTCCTTCCGGAGCAGCAGCGCGACGGGAAAACGCTTCAGAAGCCGCCCGAGCGGCGCCTGTCCTCCTGTGAAATCCTCCCCCGTCAGGACGTTGCTCCACACTCCGGCCGGCAGCTCCAGGGACGTGTCTTTCCAGTCCCCGTCAAGTCCGAGAACCAGCCGGGGGACTACGGTCACCGCCCCTTCTCCGCGCATGAACGAGATAACGCGGTTCTCCTCCGCTCCCGAGACTTTCAAAGGCCGATAGGATGATCCCTCTCCGAAGAGTTCCGGCCGACCGGCCCTCGTGTGCAGCGCGCAGCGGACCAGGTGGAGCTTTGGAAGCCCCTCGTCCATCCCCGCCATCACATCCTCCGGAGAAAGACTCTTCACTTCCCGGAGCAGCGACCTGCGTCTTTCGAAATCGACCGGTCTCCGGTTGTCCGGATCGACAAGGCTCAGGTCCCACAGTTCGGTCCCCTGGTAGATGTCGGGAATTCCGGGCGCCGTAAGGCGGACGAGCGTCTGGGCGAGAGAGTTGATCCTTCCGGGAAGGACCAGCTCGTCGACGAAACCGGCCAGGTCGGCGCAGAACGCCTCGTCCCCGAGCACGGCCAGCACGAAATCGCGCACCGACCGCTCGTACGCCTCGTCTATCCTCGTCCAGGACGTACGGGTCTTGGCCTCCCGGACGGCCTTCTCCATGTAGGCGGTCACCCTGTCGGGATCAATCGGCCAGGCCCCGGCGAGGGTCTGGTACAGCAGGTACTCCGTGTTCCGGTCCGGAAGGCTGTCCGAACGATAGCGTTCGTTGTGCGCGCACCACCTCCAGACGGACTCGCTCCACCGCTGCGGCATTTCCGAGAGCAGCGCCAGGCGGGCCCGCACATCCTCGCTCCGCTTGGTGTCGTGCGTCGTGGAGGCCAACATCGAGTACGGGCGGTCTTCCGACGCTTCCGAACATGTGCGGTGAAACTCTCCGATCGACACGCCGAACCGTCCCGGATCGCCGCCGACCTCGTTGAGCGCGGCAAGCCGGAAATAACGGTAAAAGGCGGTGTCCTCGACTCCCTTGGCCATCGCGGGGCCTGTGAGCTGCTGAAACCGCATCGCCAGCTCCTCCTCCAGGCCGCCCGGTATTCTGAGCAGCAGCAGGTCCTCCAGGAAGCGGAAGAGCTCGGGATCGAGTTCCGGACGCTCCTCCTCCGCGAGCCGTATTGCATCTTCGACGAGCCGTTCGTCCTCGGAGGAGACGATGTTCCCTGGGGCGGATACGTACGAGCGGTAGACGGGAAAGAAGACGGCAGTCTCGCGCAGCGCCTCGTGAAGCTCGTGACGCGTATAGTCGCGGTAGCGGCGATGGCGTTCGCAGATCGCCACGAAGAGGGTGGTCAGGCGGTTCAGTTCGCTTCCGAGCAGCTCCGTGACGGCGGCGCGCTTGCATCCGGGCACGAGGGCATGAAAATCGACCGGCTCGCCGGTGAACTCCCGGTACAGTTCCGTCATCGGCCCTTCGCCTGCCGCATCGATAAAGAGGCCGTTCAGCAGGTTCAGGAAGTCGTATCCGGTTGTGCCCGCGATGGGCCAGTTCCGGAGCTTCTCTCCGGGTTCGAGGATCTTCTCGGCGACGATCCACGCGCCCGGACAGGCATCGCTCAGCCGCTGAAAATACTCGGCGGGATCGCGCAGTCCGTCCGGATGATCGATCCGCAGCCCCTGCACCGTTCCCCGCCGGAACCAGGCGACAGGAAGCGCGTGCGTCGCCAGGAAGACATCCGAATCCTCGACCCGAAGTCCGGCAAGATCCTTGATGTCGAAAAATCTGCGGTATCCCAGGTCCCGGTTCGCGGTGCGCCACCACGCCAGCCGGTAGTTCTGCTGCTCCAGGAGCAAGTCCATGGCGTCGGCATCCCGGTTCAGCCGTTCCATCTCCTCCTCGACGGCTGACGCCGCCTCCGGCTCCTCCCTGCAGAGCCTCGCCAGCAGGTCCGCAAGGACCGCCTTGTCGCGGTGGCGACGCTCGACGCCCTGTCTCGCGGTCACCGTCGGGCGGGGGAGCCTCGCGTGGCTCTCCGCGAGGAAAGCGAGCGCCTCCGACCCGCACGATGAGGCCGCTCCGCGCAGCAGGTCCGCGAGGCTGGAGGGGTCGACGGGGAAGACGTGGTCGTGGTAATACAGCAGGAAGCGCCCCTCCTCCCGCGAGAGGCGGAATTCCTTGTTCTCCAGCACGCGGCCGTAGTGGTCGCCAAGCACGGGGATCAGTACCTTGTTCGGCCACCTCGTCTCGGAGGAATCCCAGTCCACGTCGAAAAAGGTGGCGAACTGGCTCGACGGACCGTTCTCCAGCACGTCGAACCACCACGGATTCTGCCTGCCGGGGATGGCCATGTGGTTGGGGACCACGTCGATCATCTGTCCGAGTCCGTTCTCCGAGAGAGCGGCACACATGCGCTCGTGCGCCTCCTCGCCGCCGAGTTCCGTATTCACCCGGCCCGGATCGACAACGTCGTAGCCGTGCGTACTCCCCTCCGCCGCCTGGAGGTAGGGGGAGGCGTACAGATGGCTGACACCCAGCTCCTTGAGGTACGGAACAACCCCGGCAGCCTCGTCGAAACCGAAACCGGGGCGGAGCTGCAGGCGGTAGGTCGCGATCCGATCAGGCTTCATGGCGCAGCACCAGCATCGAGCGGGGCCCCGCTTCCAGCCGGTCTCCCGCAGCGAGGATCTCCTCCTCCGGCCATCCGACCGTCGTATCCAGCTCCTTGATCCAGCGTTTCCCCCAGTATTCATCGGGAAGAGTGAACTCGACCCCTTCGTGGTGCGCGTTGAAGACGATGTAGAAATTGTCGTCGGTCACCGGTTCTCCGCGCGGATTGGGATTCGGAATCGTCGCGCCGTTCAGATAGATTCCGAGGCACTTTGCGAATCCTGCTCCCCAGTCCTCCTCCGCCATTTTCTCCCCCTCCGGAGTGAACCAGGCGATGTCCTCCACCTCGCTGCCGTGGATCGCCTTCCCTTGAAACCAACCCCGGCGGCGGAAGAGGGGGTGCGAGCCGCGAAACTCTATCAGCTTCCTGCAGAACTCGAAGAAATCCTGGTCGGCGTTTTCCCAGTCGAACCAAGAGATTTCGTTGTCTTGGCAGTATCCGTTGTTGTTCCCCCCCTGAGTGCGCCCGATCTCGTCGCCGCCTGTCATCATCGGGACGCCCTGCGAGAGGAAGAGGGTGGTCAGCAGGTTGCGCCGCTGCCGGTTCCGAAGCTCGACAATGCCGGGGTCGACAGTCTCCCCCTCGGCACCGCAGTTCCAGGAACGGTTATGGCTCTCGCCGTCCTTGTTCTCCTCGCCGTTGGCCTCGTTATGCTTGTCGTTGTATGAGACGAGGTCGCGAAGCGTGAAGCCGTCGTGCGCAGTGACGAAGTTGATGCTGGCGTACGGAAGGCGGGATGTGTTGGCGTAGAGGTCCGAACTGCCGGTGAAGCGGTTGGCGAACTCCCCGAGCGTCGAATCCTCGCCGCGCCAGAAATCGCGGACGCAGTCACGATACTTTCCGTTCCACTCCGTCCAGACCGAAGGGAAGTTCCCCACCTGGTACCCGCCCTCGCCCACGTCCCACGGCTCGGCGATCAGCTTCACCTGGCTGATTACCGGATCCTGCTGAATGATGTCGAAGAAGGCCGACAGGCGGTCCACGTCGTGGAGCTCGCGGGCGAGCGTGGAGGCAAGATCGAAGCGGAAGCCGTCGACATGCATCTCCAGAATCCAGTAGCGCAGAGAGTCCATCAGCAGTTGGAGCGAGTGCGGATTCCGCATGTTCAGGCTGTTGCCGGTTCCGGTGTAGTCCATGTAGTAGCGCCGGTCCTCGGTCAACCGGTAGTAGTAGGCGTTGTCGATCCCCTTGAAACTGAGCATCGGCCCCATGTGGTTCCCCTCCGCCGTGTGGTTGTAGACAACGTCGAGAATGACCTCCATTCCTGCCTGATGCAGCGTCTTCACCATCTGCCGGAACTCCGCCACGGCAGCGCCGGGGCGCTTGTCCGCCGCGTACTCCTCCTGAGGAGCGAAGTAGCCGATGGAGTTGTACCCCCAGTAGTTCCGCAATCCTCTGTCGATCAGATTCTTGTCGTGGATGAAATAGTGGATCGGCATCAGTTCGACGGCGGTGATGCCGAGTTCCTTCAGGTAGTCGACCGCCGCCGGATGGGCAAGCCCGGCGTAGGTGCCGCGCAGCTCCGGCGGGATCTCCGGATGGCGCTGCGTGAACCCCTTGACGTGCACCTCGTAGATCACCGTCTCGTGCCATGGAATCTGGAGACGCCGGTCGCCGTTCCAGTCGAAGTGGGGCTGATGCACGATACAGCGGGGCATATGGGGCGCGCTGTCGCTGTCGTTTCTGCTCTCGGGGCCGTCGGCGAAGTTATACGGAAAGACCGCCTCGTCCCACTGTACCCGTCCGTCGATCGCCTTGGCGTACGGATCGAGCAGCAGCTTCGCCGGATTGCACCGGTGCCCCTCCTCGGGCGCCCACGGACCGTGTACGCGAAAGCCGTAGCGCTGACCGGGCTCTATCGTCGGCAGATACGTGTGCCAGCAGTAGCCGGTAACCTCCTTCAGATCGATGCGCGTCTCCTCCCCGTTTTCGTCGAAGAGGCAGAGCTCCACTCCTTCGGCTATCTCCGAAAAAAGCGAGAAGTTCGTTCCGGAACCGTCGTAGACAGCCCCAAGAGGGTACGGATGACCTACCCATTGTTTCATCGATCTTCCTCCTCGTAATTCAAATCTGTATAAAAAAGCACACTTTTAAGTTTATTCCGGCAAAGGCATCCCGATAACAACCTACAAATATATTCCGCCAAATCCTGTATTGCACCATTATACTGCAAACAAAACAACGAAGGGTCTTTAATACATGCACTGTAAGAGAGGAGGCTCTCCTTCGTGTCCCGCTCCCGGGGTGACAATATCACAGCCCGTCAAAAAATTCAAAAACCGCGCCGGCAGACCGAACTGAATCCGCACGCTCCCGCCTCTCCGCGCACCTCAAGGATTGTAGAGCCTCCGAAGCACGCTACGACGGTGCTCCACATCGTCCGCTGCTCCAAAGTGGAAGAATGCGGGGTTCTCGACTTCGCGGCAGAGATCTTTCCGAAGCTGCGCGCATGATACGACTTTCTCTACCGAGAGGATCTCCCGCAGGTGCGGCACAAGGAGCGGAGTCGAGCCTACATTTTCGCCGTATACCCCTCTTTTTCGGCGTTTCCGAGCAGATAGAGAAATGCGGGAGCCGGTATGCGCACGACGGGCGTTCTCGTCCGGTGAGCGGCGACGCCGTAGTCCTCGGCACGCTTCGTGACGATCAGCGCGCCCAGAACGTTCGCACGCTCGTCGTTCGCAAGCTCGATAATCGCGTCCGTCTCCTTGACATGGCTGTTCTCCCGGTATTTCACCTCGCACAGAATCCGCCCCGCCGGAAGCTCCACGACAACGTCAACCTCCTTTTCGCTCCCCTTGACCCTCCGGTAGTAGCCGACACGAGCGTTCGCAGCATAATAGAATGCCGCGATATGCTTGTAGACCGCCGTCTCCACCATGATCCCCGTCTCCTCGGCGTCGGCGATGGAGTTCTCCAGCATCAGCACGGCGCCGCGGACGGCGGCGTCGGCAACATAGATCTTCGGACGCCCTTTCAGCGCCCCCTTCCCGTCGACATTGACGGGATCGCTGATGTAGATCAGGTTGGCCTCTTCGAGGAAGCGAATATAGTTCGCCAGCGTGGTCTTGTTCATTCCGTCGAGTTCCTTGGACATCGTCGTCATATTCACGATCCCCGAGGAGTGGATGCAGAGGTAGAGAAAGACCTTTTCGAGCTGAATCGGATTCCGTACGTTGAAAAGAGCCAGAATGTCGCGCTTGATGACCTTGTCGACAACATCCTCGCGCAGCATCCTCTGAGAGAAGGCGTCGTCGCTCGAGAGCGCAAGCTCCGGAAAGCCGCCCACGGCGAGGTATCGGTTGAAGTGACGCTGAAGGGGCGAAAGAGTTGCCATCAGCTCGCTGAAAAGACCTTTCTCCATTGCATGCAGGCGCGTCGGCCGAATGCCCGCTTCAAGACGGGGTCTCTCGGTGAGTTGCAGAAGATCGCAGTACTCGTAGAAAGAGAGGGTCGGTATCTTCAATACGCTCCAGCGCCCTACGCCGCTCTCCGCAGATCCCTTTTCGAGCGCGGGGCTCGCCGACCCGGTGGCAACCAGCCTCAGCTCCGGTCGCGTGTCGTAGAGCGTTTTGATCCACGCCTCCCAGTCCTCCGCGTACTGTACTTCGTCGAGGAAGAAGTAGCATGCCTCCTCGTTCGGGTAGGCGTTGCGATAGGCCCGCAAAACGTTCTCGAAACCGCCGAGCTTGAGGATCGGATTGTCGAACGACATATAGACGATGCTCGTCGCGGAGACTCCTTTTTGCAAGATGCTCTGTATGAGCTGGTACATGATCGTAGTCTTTCCAACGCGCCTTGCACCCGAGAGAATGACGAAGCGGCGCAAAGAGGCGTGGAGCAGCATCTTCTCCGCTTCGTAGTAGGCGAAGCGCCGATGAGGAGGCGCGCTCTTCTCCGAAAGGGGGACTCCTCTCCACCAGGGGTTGTACTGGATCAGCAGGTTCAACAGCTTTTCATCGCTAAACACAAGCATCGAGCATCACCTCGAGAAAATCGTACATCGTACTATCAATTACGTCAATAAATATGACTATCGTAATAGGCTGTTTTTAGCAAAGTATGGATTTCTTCTGAGTCAGGAAGGTATCGCGGCACCCGAAGAAGCTTCGGAGAACGAACGGAGGCGTCTCAAGCCGGATTCCGTGCTTGGGACGCCTCCTCTTTTTGCGCCGGGACGAAGGGAGTATCCGGTCAAGCTTCTTCTTGCCGCTGCCCCTCCTCGGCGAGTTCTCCGTAGACCCTGTTCACGACCACCGCGATCGCGCCGTCGCCCGTCACGTTGCACGCCGTGCCGAAGCTGTCCTGCGCCACGTAGAGCGCGATCATCAGGGAGAGAAGCGTCTGGTCGAAGCCCAGCATGGTCTGAAGCAGCCCCAGGGCCGCCATCACCGAGCCGCCCGGCACTCCCGGAGCGGCCACCATCGTGATGCCGAGCATCATGATGAAGCCGATCATCATGGGAAAGGAGAACGAGATGCCGTTCAGCACCATGATCGCCATCGCGCAGCTCGTGATGGTGATGGTGCTCCCCGACATGTGAATGGTCGCGCAGAGCGGCACGACGAAGTTCGCCACACTCCTGCGGACGCCGTTCCGGACGGTCTGTTCGAGCGTCACCGGAATGGTCGCCGCCGACGACTGTGTTCCAAGGGCCGTCAGGTAGGCCGGAATCATCGTCCGTAGCAGCCGGATCGGGTTCTTCGCGCCGATCAGCCCGGCCGTGAAGTACTGGGCGATCAGGACGCTCACATGGAGCGCGATGATGATCAGAAACACCCTCAGAAAGACCGAAAGGATCTCCGCCACCTGTCCGGCGTGCGTCATGTTCGCGAAAATACCCGCGATGTGGAAGGGAAGCAGCGGAATGATGATCCCCTTGATGAGCTTCTCGATGATCTGCTGGAACTCCTTGAAACCGCGCTGGAGCGCACCGCTGCGAATCGCCGCCATACCCAGGCCGAGCGTGAATGCCAGCAGCAGCGCCGTCATCACGCCCATCAGCGGCGGCATGTCGACGTTGAAGAGCGACGGAAGAAGCGCGTGCTCCGGGTTCCCCGGATCGTCCAGCATGATGCTGCCGGGCGTCAGGAAGAGCGGGAAGAGCGCGCTGTTGACGAAGAAGGCGAGAAGTCCAGCCGCCACGGTGGACGAGTACGCGATGCCGGCCGTCATGCCGAGCAGCTTCCCCGCGCCCGCCTCCAGCTCGCCGATGCCGGGAGCCACGAAGCCGATGATGATGAGCGGAATGACGAAGCCGAGGAAATTGCCGAAAAGACCGTTGAATGTCGCCAGGATCCTCACGGGAAGGATCCCGCCGAACGAGCCGATGAGAATGCCGACGATAATGCCGATGACCAGCTTCGGGATGAGACCGAGACTCTTCAAATTCATACCACCTTTCCGCAGAATGGAGAGAAGCATGTGAGACCTCGCAGCGGTCTCCGGGAATTCATCATCTCCTTTTCCTCCGTACCGCCAGAGGCAGAAGCCCGGCAAGGAGAAGCAGGCCCGACGCTCCGATATTTCCGGAGACGCATCCTCGGGAGAGACCGGCCCCGGACACCGGCGCCAGGACGAACGCGATGTTGTTCTCGGGCGGGTCGCCGACCTTAGGCACAACCCTCATGAAGATTCTCCGTGCTCCGGGGAATTCCAGGGGGTGCCGCACAAGGAGCGTGTACGCTTCCCCCGGCAGAATGCCCGAGACGATCCGGTTCGCAAAGGGCTCTCCTCCCGCGTCGGGATGACCGTCGTAAAAGAAGACCGAGAGGTTCCCCACCGGTTCATCCCCTTCGTTTCGGATGGTTCCGCGGAGCAGGACGACATCTCCGGGTTCATAGAGCCATTCACCGGTGGGGCCGTTCACCAGTTCAAGCGAGGAAGCGACAATATCCTTATTCGCGTCTTGGCCGATCGCGGTGGGCAGGCGGCCAAGAAATACGTCGTACCATCCGCGGTTATTGTCGAACGGCTCGTTCAGACCCCGTCCCGCAAGCTCGGCAACCCCGCGGTCAGGGTTTACCGTGACGCGTATCGTGTAGTTCCCCTCCCTCATCCCCGATGTGTTCCAGACAACTGTCGCCCACCTCCAGTTGGAGGCTGTCGAACCCCAGGGATCGATCCCGGACGTTCGGGCGGTTCCGAGCACGACGGTCCGGCTTCCGTCGTAAGGAACGCCCTCGAAAAGGACGTCGGCCTTCGGGCACTCGACAAGGCTGAAGTTATGAACGCGCACCGCGATCGTGACCGTTTCGCCGAGCGGGATGCTCTTTCCGAGGTCGACGCCGTTCGCGTTCCGGAAGAAAATGCCTCGTATCTTCCGCGCGTCCGGGTTGAGCGGATCGTCCGCCGCCCACTTCCATCCGTCGCCTTCGACATACCTCCAGAGACGCGGAAGGTTGAGGGCCGGATCGGGGGCCGAGTAGCGGGTCGCCCACAGCGACGGAGTTTTGAACGCATTCACGACGTGGGATGTTTTGAGGACGCCGCCCCCCGTTCTGTACATCAGCGGCGTGATCTGGTAGGCGTGCGGCGTCGAGAACGCCGGGATATTCACAGTGAACGCCTTTTCCTTCTCCACGGATGTCTTCGCCACGTTCGTCTCGGCCGTCCGCTTGTCCAGATGGAAGGAAGCGGTCGTGCTGCCGCCGATGTCGAAAATCTCGACCTTCGCGCTGGCGCTCGCCTGCAGTTCCACGTCGAGGTTCATCTTCACCTCGACCGACTTCAGGCTCTCCTTCGTAAAGGAATCCTTCCACGTGATGCCTCTGGTGAACGCAGTACCGCCGCCGACTGCGAGTTCGACGCTGCCCGACAGGCGTTTCTCGTCGACGAAGTCGCCTATCTGCTCCTTTTTCGAAGGGTAGGAGAGGACGTTGCCGTTCATGTGGGCAGGATGGTACCAGTCGACGTTCAGCCCGGGAAGGAATTTCATGCTCGCTTCCGCTTCCGGGATGGAGAGCTGATAGTAGGTGGGGACTTTCGCCCCGCCCTGTTCCGGTTCGCTCATCCAGCCGAGGATCGGATAGCGCCAGAGGTGGACGCGGTTGGAGAGATAGAGCAGCACATCGTCTCTCGTGGTCGCCCCGGTGAGCGACGCGGATCTCGACTGATAGTTCCTTGCTATTTCCGAGCGCAGATCTTTCGTCGATCCGCCGACAGTGGTGGTCAGCTTCATCTCGGCTTTCACGATGCCGAGATCGACCCCTCCCTTCTGCTCCACGCTCACCGAGCCACCGAGAGTGCTCTCCGCCTCGAAGATATTGGTGGTCTCTCTGGACTCCGAGTCGCTTTGCGCGTACTGGACGTACAGGTCGTCCCTGCGCGTGCTGTTCGTCACCGCTCCGGAGGCGTCCGCGTCGATGTGCTTCGGCGGCTCGTTCAGAAAGAGGAGCGGCGTGACGTGATTCTCCAGCGTGATGTGCGTCGGGTAGCCCAGCACCATGCTGTCGCGGTCGAGGTCGCCGACGAGGAGATGGGCGCGGTCGGGATTCGAGAAGCCGCTGAGACGAGCTGCGGAAACTTCTTTCAGCGTATCGCCCTCAAGACGAAGAAGACGAGCGAACGTACCGTCCCCGCGCCAATGGATCTGATGGAGCAGGACCATCGCGTGCGATCCGCCTTTCGCCGCCGCCGACGGGTGGAGCGAGCCGGTGAAACGCCCCGTCTTCAGATGGGAGATGGGCCGGTAGATCTCGAGTCGATCGTTGCTCCAATACTTACTGGCGGTTCCGGAGGAGCCGTCGCCCTTGTTGTACACCGCGATGAGTTCCGAACGCTCGAAGGGGGGGCTTCCCCATCGATTGGTCAGAAGCAGCTCGTCCTTCCCGTTTCCGTTGATGTCCGCCGCAGCAGCCAGTATCGGACCCTCGTCCCCGAAGAACTTGTGGGAGTGTCTCGATTCCGTCGTGAAGGTCGCCCTGCCGTCCTGGATGGTTACGGTGAGCAGACGGACGTTCCTTCCGTACCCGTCCCCAGCGTACCCCGCGACGCAGAAGATCTTCGCTCTGCCGTCGCCCTCCCAGTCGGCGAAGGCGATGTCGAACCAATCCGGGGGGTAGAATCTGTCATAGTACGGCGCGATGTCGAGCGTATGGACGCCGAGGAGACGGAGCCTCAGGTTCGCGTCCGCCTTGAGGAGCGCCACCACGTACTTCCCCGCGTTCGAAACGTACATCGCGGCGATCTCCGCTTTCCCGTCGCCGTCCGCGTCGCCTGTCGCGATGCGGAGCCCCGACTTCTCATGCACGCGCGGCAAGCTGGAATCGCTGAATTCGACGGGATTCTCGAATCCCGCGACGGAGGCGACGACGAACCCCGGTTCGTTCGCCGCCGCCCAGCGATAGCCGACGACAAGCTCGGTGGCCCGGTCCCCGTTGAGATCCCCCGCTGCGGCGACGAGGCGGCAGTTGTTGAACATCCTGTTAGCTATCGTCTTCCGGGCGCTTTCGGCCTTGTACCCGTTCTGGTCCACCGGAGCCAAGGACAGATACAGCCAGTCGCGCTCCCAGACCTGCGCCAGGAACGCCTCGTTCCGGCTGTTCCGCAGCAGCACGGCCGCGTCGCCGATCTTGCCGTCCAGAAGCGGCGGTCTCGGCGACCAGGTCGTCTTCGCGTCGTCCAGCCTTTCGGACCAGGTGCGGGAGCCGTCCTCGCGCTGCACCACGTTCGGGAGGAAGACGTCGCTCTGTATCCCGCCGTAATCCTGCGCCAGAACGACCGCTTCCTCGTCAATCAGCAGGAAGGGGGCGCGGGCGAACGGGTCGGTCGTTCCCGGCGGAGCCGCTTCCAAGAGGGGCGCCGGCAGAAGCAGCGCGGCGAGCAGAAAGAGCAGGACGGAAATTGAAGCGTTCAGTTTTCTCAGCATGTCGGTACCTCCTCGTCAATTCCGATATCGGGAGCGGAAACGCGGAAAGCATTTGTTTTCCGAAACCTCTTTCTTCGGGCGAAAGAGTCTTTGCATTATATTAAACCTTCACACAGTGTCAAGGTCAACGGAAGGAGCTTCAGAACAAGAAATTCACCCTTTCGGCGGGTACTCCACGCTCCCTCTCATCTCGGCGATACGCTCAAGGGGCGTATCCGGGAATGGGTAGGCGTCCGCATCGCGCCACTGTTGAACCTCTTTCTCCGCCTCGGCCCCCTTCTCCCTGTCAAGCCCGGCGTCGCGGGCGATATAGGCCGTGGTCGAGGGGAAGGCAAAGCCGGAGCCTGCCTTTCCGACGATCTTCCCCACATGAAAAAGGATGTCCTCCTCTATCGCCGCGCGGTCGGACCATCGCTTCGCCTTGACATAGGCGAAAATAAGCACGTTGAGTGAAGACTCTCCGTAGTTCTCGAAGCGGACGAAGGGAACGGGATCGGCGCAGACCATCGGATGAGAGTGCAGCAGATCGCGTATCGAGGCAAGGATCCACCGGAGTTGATCGTGGGTGGTCTCGTAGCGCAGGCTGATTCGCTTCTCCATCAGCGAATCAGGACGGCGAGTCACGTTGACGATCTGCATCTGCGAAAACTCGGCGTTCGGAATGGAGATGATCGTATGATCAAGCGCCTGAATCCTGGTGCTGCGCAGGCCGATGTGGAGAACGGTCCCCGCGGTTCCGCCGAACCGGCAGAACTCGCCGACCTTCACCGAGCGGTCGGCGAAGAGGGTAAGTCCGCCGATGATGTTCTCGATAGTCGGCCGTGCCGCGAGAGAGATCGCAAGTCCTGCGACGCCGAATCCGGTGAGGATGGTGGCAAGGGAGAAGCCCAGTCTCGACATGCCGTGCGTCAGGATTCCGAGAGCGGCGAGGATGCTCAGAAGGCGGCTCATCGTCCGCACGAGGCTGGCGTCGATGCTCTCAGGATCGATGCGGGGAGAGAGGATGACCAATTCGGCAACGAAGTCTCCGAGACGAAGAACGCTCAAGCTCCATCCGAGCCACTTCACCGCCGTGAACAGGTTGACGAGGAAGAGGCAGAACGCTCCCGACAGATTGATGTATTTGTCGACGACGAGGATCATCCACGCGGCGCCGAGCGAGAGCAGGACCGGAGGAAAGAGCTTCAGGACGCCGGCGACGACGGCGCTCCGCCTCTCTCCGAGCCTGCGGCCGAGACGCCACGCCCCCGCCGGAAGCCCCGAGAAGATGAGAAGCGAAAGGATGAGCCCGATCCACTGCCAGACCGCCTGACCGAACACCACAAAACCCGTCCACTCAGGGAGCATGTTCATCAGCTTGTGCGTTGAAAAGACGCCCGGCCTGACGAGATACTCCTCGTAAAAGCCCTCCCGTACGGTCGCTCCCGGAAGATACGGCATATGCTTCACCTTCAGATAGTCCCCCTTCAGCCGGGAGAGCGACTCGGGTGCGACGAGCCAGCGCCCCTCGTCCGGACCGCTGTGGATCCGGTGGAGCTGGATCTCCGTCTGCGGAACGGTCCATCTGGAGAGAGGCGCCCATCCCCCGCCGCTAATTCCGGAGATGTCCGGCATCTCGCCGGAGGACGGCACTCCTATTCTGTCGAGGATCTCCTTCAGCAGCAGAATTGACTCCTTCCCCTTCTCGTCGCGAATCACATCGGGAACTCCCGAGAGATCGAGGCACTGCATCGCCCGTCCGAAGTGTCCGAGGGCTACCTGAAGCCTCTCCTCCGCCTCCGGAGGATGCCGGAGAAGGAGGGGGGAGGCTTCCCAGATCGACCTGGCCTCCAACAATTCTCGTTTCCCCTCGTTCATGTGGGAGATGAAGGAGAGCAACGTCGCGCCGGGGCTTGAGCGGTCCGGAGGAGCGAGCGGCGAAGAGACGGAGGCAAGAACGCGCGGAGGGAAGAGCGCGCCGGGAAAAAGCACAAGGAGCAACAGACACAACACGACGACTTTTATTCTCTTCATACAATCAGCCACCTTTTTCAGGATGCAATAGGAAGACAGCATTCTTTATTTATAACATACAGACGCGGATATCAGGCTTGCTCTTCGGAACCTGCAAAATCCGTCTCCTCATGGATCAGCTTCATGAAGATTTCGACTACCATGGGATCGAACTCGGTACCGGCTCTCTCCTTGATATAGGCAACGGTTTTTTCCCGGGACCAGGCCTGGCGGTAGGGCCGATCCGTCGTCAGCGCGTCGTACACGTCCACCACGGAGAAAATACGCGCCGAGAGAGGGATTTCCGTCCCCTTCAGTCCGCGGGGGTACCCGGATCCGTCCCACTTTTCGTGATGGCAGTACGGTATTTCCAGCGCCCGCGCAAGATAGGGAATACCGGCCAGCAGATTGTATGCATACACGGTATGCTTTTGCATCAGTTTGAATTCCTCGCTCGTCAGCTTGCCAGGCTTGAGCAGGACGCTGTCCTTTATCCCCATTTTGCCGATATCGTGCAACAGCGAGCCGCGGTGTATTTCAATCATGTCGTCGTGATCCACGTTGATTCTGCCGGCCAGTTTTTTCGTCGTCTCGCATACTCTGTGGGAATGGCCGGCCGTTTCGATATCGCGCAGTTCCAGTGCGCGCGCCAGGCTCTCCAGAGTCTCGTCGTACGTCTGTCTCAGTTCGAACGACAGTTTCCGCTCGGCCTCGAGCGTCTTGAACAGAAAACGGGACATCCTCGTCAGCAGCGTGATGATCATGACGAGCAGCATGAGAAAAGTGATACCTCTTGTGATCCAGTTCGAGAGCGCGACGGGATCGGAAGCAGCGACAAGAAGGTCGTTCAGTATTCCTTTGTGGATCAGAACACAGAATGCGGCATATACCAGAGCGGAAACGGCGGTTGTGATCCAGCCGGCACGCATGCCGGCCAGAATAAAAGCAAAGACGGGCATGGCCAACAGGTACAGCCGCCCGGAACTTTCCAGCCCTCCGCCTGTGCCCAGATTTAAAACCGCCATCAAATAACCTACCGAAAGCACCGTCAAGGCGCGTTTCCTGAAACCGATCCTCCTGAATACGGCGACAATGACCAGGGAGAAGTATGCGGCGCTCAAAAGGAAGATACTGATCCAGGCGTCCGCCTTATACCACATCATCGTCGCGATCACGTAGGCGGGCGACGCGGCGGCGGCCATGACATTCAGGATGACGGTGACGGCCCTGCTTCTCCACTCTCTCAGGACATCGGAAATTTCTTCTTCCCGGACTGCAGCTCCGCCTTTCCCGCCCATCGATATCCGCCTCCTCCCAGGAACCGGAACAGGCTCCGTTCAGGATAAGCGCTGCAAGAACGATCTCCCTATTCCAGCCGAATTTCCGCAGGTTTTTATTCTGAACGCGCTTTCCGTATCTACGGCGCCGTCGTGAAAATACTGTCGCTGAACACCAGGCAGTTCGCCGCAACGGGGAATTCGCTGATGATGGCTTCGGCCGGCACGTTCTCGAACATGACGGGAAGACCGTTGGCCGTGAAGAAATTCCCGGAGTCCATCAACTGGAAATGAAGGTGGGGCGCCCCGGAGTTCCCCGTGTTTCCGACTTTTGCGATGATCTGCCCCGTCTCCACCGGCTCTCCCTGTTTCACGCGGATGGAACCTTCCTGCAGATGGGCGTAGACGCTGAACTCGCCGTTCCCGTGGTCGATAACCACGTAGTTGCCCGCGACTGCGTTCGTCCATCCGATCTCCGGAATCAGCTCCTTCAGAAGATCACCGGTGTACCCCGGACGCCCGAACAGATCCGGGTCGCTCATCCGTCCCTCTGGAAACTTGTCCCCCGTATCCGCCACCACTCCGTCTCCAATGGCGAACACCTCTCTGCCCCAGATGGCGTAGTCGGAGAGCTTCTTGGGCTCCGGCAGGGAAATGTCGGTGAAGGACGGCGCCCCCGCCTGGTTGGCCGCGACGATGTCCATCCCGAACTCCTGCGATCCCGACGCCCTGTGGTGGATATAGCTCAGGGGGTTGTACGCGATGCGGAGGTCGCCCCTCAGCGGAAACTGGTAGCTCCCCTTCGCTTCGTAAGGAATGAGCAGGACGGGAAAAGAAAGCGTTTCCTGCCGGTTCGGCTCCGTGCTCACGATAAGACGGATCTCCATGCCGTCGAGCTTCGCCTGGCCGACGTAGTGCAGATAGGCGGCCTTTGAGAGAGGGAGCAGGACGCTCCTTCCGGCGGCGACCGTACCATCCGTCGAGAGAGGGCCTTCCGGAATCGCCACGTCGCCGAACATCAGTTGAACAGCGGGAAGCGGAACGTCCGGCTTGTCGATCCAGGCCGCCGTCTTCCCTATCGCTTCGAGCAGATCTTCGCGCGGTATCCGCATTCGGATCCTCTCCTCGCCGGAGACGAATCCGACGACCTCCGCCTGCTCGACGGTCAGGGGATCTTCACGGTTATTGGTCACAACCAGCTCCGGCAGCTTGACGTCCGTGATCTGCCAGTTGCCGATGCTGCAGAAGACCGGAATGACCTTCTTGTTTGAGGAGAGAAACCGCATTTCGATACCGTCCGCCGACCACCCCGCCACCGGAAAAACACACGCTGCTCCGACCAGTATACACAACAATCTTACCCCGAAGCGTTCCAGCAGATTCTTCATAGCGCACCCCCCAAAAAAATGGAAAACTCTAAAGAAACACTCGCATTATAGCGCATCCTTGAGGGGCTTGCGTTGACGAACGGCATGAGAACGAAACTGCAGTTTTTCCCGTGGACGTCTCCAGGGAATAACTGTACGGCCGTTCGCATAATCCTCTCGTTCGGAGCATCGGCGAGCAGGACGGTCTCGGCTATTCCGGGAGCTGTGTTATACTTGTCTTCACGCCATGCATCAACGACAAGGGTGATTGCTCGATGGACACGAAGGACTGGCTGATTGTAAAGACGCTCCATGCGACAGGCAGTATCACCAAAGCATCGGAGCAGCTGTTCATGTCTCAGCCCGCCTTGAGCAAAAGAATACAGCATCTTGAGGAAGAATTCGGCGTGAAACTCATCCTCAGAAGTTCCAAAGGTATCGAATTTACCTCCGAAGGAGAGCATATCGTCGCATATGCCAACGAAATGCTTATCCGGCTGCAGGAAACCAGAGACACCGTTCAAAACATGGGGGCGTTTCGAGTCCAGGGAGTGATTCGAATAGCAGCTCCGAACAGATTTGCCCATCGCGTGCTGCCTCGTCTTATCAGCATCTTCTCACTGAAGAACCCGGGTATTCGGGTGCACATACGGAATGCATACACTTTCCAAATCCTCAAATGGCTGAAAAACGAGGAAGTTCATATCGCCTTCGTGCGGGGCATCCTGAAAGATACGAATCTGGAGCGGCTTTTGGTGGCCAGGGACAACGTCTGCATTATTTCCAGCACTCCGATCACGGTCGAGCAGTTGCCCCTGATTCCCAGGGTGATCTATTCGACGGATCCTTCGCTGCACGACGATCTGGAACAGTGGTGGCAAAAAAAATTCGACTGCCCGATGCAAATCGGTGTCGAGGTCGGTGACAGCCAGACCTGCATTCAAATGGTCCGGCAAGGCATGGGATACGCCATCGTACCCGAATACTGCATCGACGAAGGAACCGGAGGATTGTACGTCGAACCCATTTACGACAACGGGGGAGATTTGATCATGCGCGATACCTACATGGTCTACGACGCAAAATACCTGGAACTCTTCACCGTACGTAAATTCGTCTCGTTTATAAAAAGCCGCTGTGCGATCTCGGATACCTGAGACCGCACAGCGGCTTTTGCACCGGCAGCTACAGGGCGGTATATGAAACGAAACTGCCGGTGATTTTTTTCAGGAGGCGATCACGGCCTTTTTCACGATGCCTTCGAACGCCTTCCTGATAATTGCATGGTCGATCCCCAACGAAATGACATACGCCCCCCTCTCGATCCACTTCTTCAGGTCATCCTGGAAGTCGGCGGCGTAGGGATCAAGTTGCGGAGAAACAGCGAGTCCTTTGGCCAGAGCATTACCGAAAATTTTCTTCTCGGCGTCCAGCACGAGCGGATGCGTCTTTTCTCCGGGGACTCCCAGTGCATTTGAAAGATCTCCCCGGCCGCTCAACACGATATCGATTCCCTCCACGGAGAGGATCTCTTCGATGTTCTCCATTGCCTCAAGACTTTCAATCTGGATACCAACAAGGATTTCCTCGTTGGACCACTTCGTGAAAGCGCCGGCTTCAACACTTCCGAAAGACGCTTTTCTAGAGGCGGAAAAAAGCCCTCTTCTGCCTTGAGGAGAAAACCTGGCCGCATCGACCACTCTTTTCGCCTCCGCAGCGTTCGAAACATCCGGCACAACAATTCCCATGGCTCCCATTTCAAGAACCTGCCCTATTTTCTGTTCGTCACATTCAAGCCTCACGACGGGCGTGACATTCCGATACTCGGCCGCGAGAATCTGATGCGCGAGAGCCTGCAAATCCAGAGGAGCATGACACCAATCGAGACGGACAAAATGAAATCCGCTCACACCCGCCAATTCTACAATGGTTGAGGAAGGTTCTTCGATGTATATACCGAAGACCGCTTTCTTTTCGCTGATCGCCGTTTTCAACGGATTCTTCCGCAGCAGATCTCTCATCGTTCCATCATTGCTCCATCAACGTTAAAACCCGTACAGCGCGGAAGGGTTATCCACCAGGATACTCTTGCGGACAGCCTCGTCCGGAGCGATACGAAGAAGAAGGTTGAATATTTTCGTCGTGTCATGATGCGAGAACGATGCGTGAGGATAATCGCTCCCCCAGACGACGCGGCGGGGAGCCGCTTCGATGACCGCCTGCGCCAAGGGGACGACGTCGGTGTACTCCGGGTCGAGAGAGACGCGATAAGGCGCCGTCAGCTTGATCCAGCAATACCCTTCACCGTTCCTCGCCAGGTCGACCAGGAGTTTGAACCCTCTGGATCCTGTGCCGTTGCAGGCCTTGTTCATGCCCATATGCGCGATGGTGAAAGGAACTCTCAGCTTGTCGAGATACGGGATCATCTCGGTGCAGAGCCAGTCGGGAAACAGAAAATCAAGAGACCATCCGAAGGTTTTACAGCGCTCCTCCATGAAGCGGATTTTGGGAAGCAGGCTCTCGGCCAATCCGTACGTCAAAGGCTGCACAGGATTGACATTGATGCGGATGCCCCGCGCGCTTTTCTGGTGCAGCTCGTGCAATTCCTTTTCCGTGACGGTTTCGTCGACATCGACAACCACGCGGACTCTGTCGGTTCCGTACTGTTCGGCGGCATCCAACTGGCAGGAGTTATCCATTCCGAAACAGCTCGGCTGCACAAGCACCATCCGTTGGATACCAAGCCGGGCGGCAAGCTTCAAATAGTCGTCGGCCGTGGCTATCTGGGGTGTATAGCGCAGGTCCGACTTGTAAGGATACTTCCGCGGATCGCCGAAAATATGAAAATGAGCATCGCATGCCAATGGGGGGGGAGTAAAAGCAACTTGTTCAATTTCTTTCTGCATACGGAACAGTCCTTTCCTGGAAAAATGCATCGACACATGGGCGTCGAAAAATCATCCGTTCACACCGGGAGCAGAAAAGCTCCGCAGCCCGTCAAATCGGCGTCCTCTCTCCGGCGTTGCGGCGTTTTTTCACTCTGCTGTAGATCGTCAAGGAGACGACCAGGAGAATAATGCACAAAATCGCGATACAGTAGCCCCTGGTAAAAAAGATCGCGTAACTGCCGCGCGACAGCATGAGCGAACGCCTCAGGCTCGTCTCTATAAGCTTTCCCAGAATAAACGCCATAACGAAACAGGGAAAGGAGTAATCCAGCCTGGAGACGAAGAAACCGATACAACCGACTGTGAACGCCACGCCGACGTCGAAGAGGTTGTAGCGAGTCCCGTAGGCTCCGATCATCGCCGCGAAAAAAACAATCACCAGCAGAACGTAGTTGGGAATCGTCAGCAGTCTCGCGAAGAACGCGGTCATGTACTTTCCGACAATCCACAACACGATGGTTGCCAGGAGAAATCCCCATATTATTCCTAGAATCAGATCGGATTGCGTTTGGAAAACCTGAGGTCCCGGCTGAATTCCCTTGATGATGAAGGCGCTTGAGATTACCGCGATGGTGCCGGAACCGGGAATGCCGAGGGAGAGAAGCGGCAGCAGAGCCCCCCCGACGCATGCGTTGTTGGCCGACTCCGACGCTGCAATCCCGTCGGGAGCTCCCTTGCCGAATCGTTCGGGTTCCCTTGAAACCCGTTTTGCCTCCGCGTAGGAGATCCACGTGGCGGCGCTGGGCCCCACTCCGGGAATGATGCCGATGATGGTGCCTATGACGGACCCCTTGAGAACGGTCCTCAGGATCTCTTTGAATTCGTTCCATGCGAGGGATACTTTCAGGTTTCTGGTATCGGAGACGTAGACCGCGTCAAGATTCCCGATGGCGAGGTTGATGACCTCCGGAACCGCGAACAGACCCGTGATCAGCGCGACAAAGGGAATACCGTCGCTCAACGAAGGGATATCCATCGTAAAGCGGGAAATGCCTGTAAACACGTCCATACCCATGGTGCTCAAAAGCAGACCGAGGAGTACGGAAACGACGCTCTTCGGAATATCTTTCGATCCAAGACCGACCACGCTGACCAGTCCCAGCAGTGCGATCAGAAAAATTTCCGGATCGGAGAACTTGATGGCGATTTTCGTCAGGGGCGCTATGAGAAGCAGCAGGACAATACCGCCGAAGATGCCGCCGAAGACCGAGGAATACAAAGAGTATCCCAACGCTCTTCCGGGAAAGCCCATTTTCGACATGGGGTGGCCGTCGAGCGTCGTGGCTACCGCCGACGCAGTCCCCGGAATGCCGAGCGTGATAGCGGAGATAGAGCCTCCGTACTCTGCGGCCTGGTACAGTGCGACCAGAAGGAGAATTGCGGGGACCGTCCCCATCGTGTACGTTACGGGCAGGATCAGCGCAACGCCTACCGTAGGACCGAGACCGGGCATCATGCCGATGCAGATGCCGAAGAGAACTCCCATGATTATGGCCAGCATGTTTTGCCACGTAAACAGAGTAATGATATCGAACGAGAAAATCTCCATGGAATGAACCCTTCTTTAAAATCTGAAGTTCAGCAACTTACCGAAGAGAAAATACACAAGCACTACTATCAAAGCTCCTGTGGCTATGGATTTCCCCGCCTTTTTCAGACTGGGCGGCTGCGGATCCAGGAAAAAAAGCATGATCGAGACTACAAGAAAAGAGGAGAGATAAAATCTGTCCAGGAAGTGCCACAATGCGATGAAAATCACGCCTGATGAAATGACGAGCACTATATTGGCAGGCTTCGGCAAGTCGATGAACTCGTCCTTCCTGAACAGCTCCCCTGCGCCGCTCACAACGGAGAAGACGATCAACAGCGAACTGAGGATTCTGGGGAAGTATCCGGGTCCGATTCCGAACGTCGACGGGAACTCTCTGGTGGAAAGCAGAAAGAGCACCCCCAGAAGAGCGAAGAAAACGCTGGCTGATATCGTAGCCAGTTTATAGCTCAGCTTCATCGGATACCTCCCCGAAATCCCGGCACAGCGGCCATCCTCCCTACTTCTGCTGAATGAAGCGTTTGGCCTGATCCACGAAATTATTGAAGTACGCGGTGATTTCAACCCTGTTCTTGTAGAAGGGGACCAACTGCTCCTTCTCCAGGTATGCCAAGTATTCCGGATCGCTCACGGCCTTTTTGAAGGCTTCGTCCAGAACCTGCAGGGTGCTTTCCGGTATTCCGGGCTTCACAAAATACCCTCTGAAATTGAGGAAGTCGTTGATCGAATCAAATCCGAATTCCTTGCAAGTCGGAACGTCCGGATATTCCTTGACGCGCTCGGACGTGCTGACCGCAAGGATACGGATATCGCCCACCGCAACATGCTGGCGTATGGTCGAAGGAGAGGTCACCATCACATCGATGTTCTTGCCGAGAAGCGCCACCAGGCTCTGATTCGATCCGCTGTACGGGATGTACTGGGCCTCTATGCCGGCATCGCCGAAGAAGAGGTTTGCAAAAACGTGGTGCGCCCCGTTGACATTGGTCCCTCCGACATTGAGGTAACCGGGCTTGCTCCTGGCAAATTCGACAAGGTCGCCGAGCGTCTGGAAAGGGCTTTCCTTGAACACGGCAAGACACAGGTAATCCGCATTGAATGTACCGAGAGGCTGAATATCGGTCGATGCGAACTTCAGATTTCCGGAGGCCATACCGAATGCGATCGTGGCCGACATGAATCCGACTGTATACCCGTCTGCCGGCTGCCCAAGCAGATAGGTTATACCCAGAGCCCCGCTCCCTCCCTCATGGTTGGAGGGAACCATCGTCTTTCCGAGATGCTTCTCCATAACGCGGCCGAACGTTCTTGCCTCGGCGTCGCCGGATCCCAGACCGTACGGAATGACGAGAGTGACCGGCTTGCTCGGAAAATCCTTCTCGGCCTCTGCTGCAACACTTTTGGACACTCCAGAGAACGGAGCCCCGAGGAACAGGACGCTCATTACAAAAACAGCGAAGACGACACTCAACTTTCTCACAGAAAACCTCCCCTTTCAAGACCTCGAATTACAAACCCTCTTACGGCAAAACACTTCCTGAAAATGGAAAAACCAATTCTGCTTAAAAATCTCGCCCTATCCATCTCCGGCCGACTTTTACTATTTTTTAATTTATCATGCATGTGCGCCTTTGTAAAATATATGTCCGTTATGTCGTGTCATAGCCATTTTTTATTGCAGATCGGGAGAACGGCGGCGGTCGCCTGCATTTGCTGCTTCATCGAAAGAATGATCAGCACGGTTTCGTGAAAAAAATACGGCAACGAAAAAGAGCGGGATCCGTATCGTGCGGCCTGAGACGGCACGCATAGGGAACCCGCTCCTTCTATGGCAAAAACAACCTGAGAAAAGTGCGGGAGGCAACATGAGAGGCCTCCCGAACCTTTCGCTACTTCCTCATTCTCCCCGGCCTGCGGTGCATTCCGCCCATCGAGGCGTGCATCCCTTTCATCTCCTCGCGCTGCTCGGGGGTCAGGATCTTCCAGGCCTCGGCGCGTGCCCTGCCCATTTCCATCAGCGCCCCGGCGGCCATGTCGGCGATTTTTTCGGCCGATGCGGAGACCTGCTCGCCGGTCATCGGACCTTCCGCGAGGACCGCGTGTTCCGCCCTGATCTGCTCGAAAAGGCTCTTCGCATACTCCTGCATCTTCGGGGCGGCTCCGCTGAAAACAGCCTCCATCTGGGTGCGCTGGTCCGAAGTCAGCTTCAGGCGTCGCATCATGCCCGTCATCGGGCCGCGTCCGGACGGCCGGACATGCTCCTCTATCCGTTTTTCCACCACTGCGAGGACGGCATCCACTTTGGCGCGCTGGGCATCGTTCAGCATGCCGTACAGTTCATTGCGGCTCCTGACGACTTCCTCGACCATCCTGACGAAATCAGGCCGTACCTTCGCTATCATTGCTCCGGCCTTCTCTTCGTCGAAACCCTCTTCGAGCATCATCTTGCGAAGATCGGCGTGCTGCCTCCAGAAGGCCATTCCCATGTTCCGGCGGAGAGACCTCCCCTGAGTCCGGAGATTTTCGGCGATCTCGTCGAATTTCTTCCACTGCTCCGCGGAGAAGTCCATCGGATTCAGCGCCCGGATCAGCTCCATCCGAAACGCGCGGTCTCCCCGATTTTCGCTCCACGGCATTTCTCCCCATCGCCCCTGACCCATCATGCGGCTCGCGAATGCGTATCGCGAAACACCGCCGACAAGAAGAAGCGCCACTACAATCAAAAGCGATCCGACAAGCAGTCTTTTTTTCGTTTTCGTCATTCTTTTCGCCTCCCGTAATATTTTTCGAGTCGCTCTGCATCCGACGGGGACATGGTACTACCCTTCGGCTCAACGTGCTCTTCGCGTTCTTTAGAGAAAGGTCAAGAAGTGTAAAGAGCGCCGGAGACCGCTTTTCAAATCCTTACAACGTCCTCTTTGCAACCGTCGTATAATACAAACGGCTCCTCAGGCCTCCGCGCATTCCAAAGCGCTTCGAGCCGGAGGAATTCCGATCCCGGGGAGGGATGAACAGTGTATAGAATACTGCTGCTGGACGACGACAAGGAACTCTGTGACCTGCTGACCGAATATCTGCGTCCGGAAGGATTCGAGATTATCGTGGCCCACGACGGCGACGAAGGACTCGAGGCCGCTCTCTCGTCGCCGCTGGACCTGCTGCTGCTGGACGTCATGCTGCCGGGGAAGAACGGTTTCGACGTACTGCGGGAGCTGCGCGTCAAGTCTCCGGTGCCCGTGCTCATGCTGACCGCCAAGGGGGACGAGATCGACCGGATTGTCGGGCTGGAGCTCGGCGCCGACGACTATCTTCCGAAACCGTTCAACCCGCGCGAGCTGCTCGCCCGCATACGGGCCGTCCTCCGCAGGGGGGAGCGCCCCGAACCGTCAGCCTCGGAGCGCCTGATCTCGGGCGATATCGAGATGGATCTCGGTGCGCGGACAGTGCGGGTCGGCAGAAAGGAGGCCGAATTGACCTCGGTCGAGTTCAAGCTGCTGGAGGCCCTGATGCGCGCTCCCGGAAAAGTCGTCTCTCGGGACAAGCTCTCCCTGGCCTCGCTTGACCGCACGCTCGGGCCGTTCGAGCGAAGCCTCGACGTTCACGTCAGCAACCTGCGGCGCAAGCTCGGACCGAGCGACGACGGCACGCCCCGCATCCGGACGGTCCGGAGCGAAGGATACCTTCTCTCATGCGCGGCTATACGCTGAAGCTCTTCTGGTGGTTCTGGCTGACCGCCGCCGCCGCCGGATTCGCCCATCACATGACCACGATGATCATCGAGGGGGACCTGTTTCACGAGCAGATGATGGCGAACGTGAGGGAGATCGCAACCGTTTACGGAGAACGGCTGGCCGCAAGGGAAGCGGCCGAGGGCGCCGAAAAGGCGGGCGAATACATGGAACGGCTGCGGCGCGACCACAGGTTTTTCGGCTTTCTTTTCGACGAAGATGGGAAGGAGCTGCTTGGACAGCGTTCACCCGATACCGTCCAGCGTCTCGCCGAGGAAGCTCGGAGGACGAAGGATGCCGTGATCCGCATGGAGCGGGGCCGCCCCGTCTTTGCCGTGCCGCTCGAGGATCACCCCGGCCTGGTCTTCGCCGGGCGGATGTCGAACCCCTATTTCGAGCGCAGAAGCATCCCCGCCCTGCGCCTCGTGGCGGCCGCCCTGGTCGCGGGGCTCCTCTCCTGGATTCTCGCCGTCCGGCTGGCCAGGCCGATACGAACGCTCCGGGGAACGGTCCAGCGGTTCGCCGCCGGCGAACTCGGAGCCCGTGCGGAGACCATCGCGAAACGCCGCGACGAGATCGGCGGACTGGCGAAGGATTTCAACGGAATGGCGGACAGAATCGAGGCGCTGCTCCAGGGGCAGCGGAGGCTGCTCGCCGACGTCTCCCACGAACTGCGCTCGCCGCTCACCCGTCTCGGCCTCGGACTGGAGCTCCTTCGAAGGCGCTCCTCCTCTCCGGACGACGAAGCGTTCGGACGAATGGAGACCGAGCTTGAGCGGATCGACAACCTCATCGGGTCACTGCTGAAGCTCGCGCGCCTGGAAGCGCTCGAAAAACCGGAGCAGCGCACGCCGACCGACCTGACGTCCCTTCTGGAGGAGATCGCGTCGGACGCGGCCTTCGAGGCGGATTCCCTCGGTAAGAAGGTCTCCGCAGACCTCGCGGAAGGCGTCCATCTCAAGGTCGATCCGGCGCTTCTGCGCCGCGCCGTTGAGAACGTCGTGCGGAACGCCATCCGGTACACTCCTGCACCATCCACCCGATCGGGGGATGGAGGCGAAATCCGTATTTCTCTCGCACGCCTTCCGGGAAATCCGCGCCCGATCCGCATCCTCGTCGAGGACCAGGGCAAAGGCGTCCCTCCGGAAGAGCTGGATAAGATCTTCGTGCCTTTCCTGCGCGTGGAAAGCGCCCGCGAGCGCACGACGGCCGACGAGGGAATCGGACTGGGACTCGCCATCGCCCACCGGGCCGTCGCCCTTCACGGAGGGGAGATCACGGCTCGGAACCGCCTGGAAGGAGGGCTCGCCGTCGAGATCCTGCTGCCGGGTGAGGAGTCAACGGCGCGATAGAAAAAGAGGGTTCCCGGCACACCCGCGGATGAAAGCCACCTTTCTCCGATTAAATCGCCGAGGACGCGGATTGAAAGACCGGCGCCGGAGCCGTACCGAACGGAGAGTGTCCGCACGGGAGGGCTCCGGCGAATTCATTCCGTCCGCAGCGAATCCTGAACCCGGAAAGCCCCCAGGAGCTTCCATGCGCACCAGAGCGTCGCGGCGTTCATAGCCGGGATCAGGAAGATGACCGGGAAGACGTTCTGCCCGAGGAAGGCCATGGCGAGCACCTTGGCCGTCAGCGCCGTCATCATGAACGACAGGAAGACGAGATAGACCGTGCCGAGCAGCAGGCCGAACGGAGTCCGCCGGAAGAGCTGCACGGCCGCCACCAGGGAGAGCGGCAGCAGGAATGCCAGGTCGAATCCCTGCACGATCAGCGTGGTGTAGTGCTCGACCGATTCCGGTATCACCGAGCCGTCGAGGAGAGGCGGGACGATCACACCGAGCCAGAGCGCGATCACCGAGCAGGAGGAGAATATCAGGAACCCCCCCGCGCCCTTGTGGATCCTTTCGCCCGAGTAGCCGCCGCGCACCTCCTCGAAGGAGAGAGCGGAAAGAGAGAGGCCGAAAGCGAAAGAACCCGCTCCGGCAAGCAGGACGTAGACAGGAAAGAGGGCGTTGTAGGCGCCCATGGCCAGGTAGAATGTGTAGGTCACGAGAAAGTACATGAGCGTTCCGGCGAGAAAGAGTTTCCAGCGGACCAGGCCGCTCCCCGCCTTTTTGAAACCCCACAGCAGCATCGGAACAGCGAGAAAGAGCGTCACCGCATCCTGGGCTATGCCCTGCGGGGCGACATCCTCGGACATATGGCGGTAGATCCCGCGCCCGAAAATCCGCACGGTCTCGCCGCGGACCGAGATGTGCTCCCACGGTCCGGGCCCTCCCGAGCTGAACACCCCCACGGCAGCAGCAACGGCGGCGAGCAGCGAGATGCAGAGAACAAGAATGCCCGTTGTCCTTCGAAACGCAGCGGTTCGCATATGCCGAATTCCTCCCTGATCTGAAAATAGCGTGGAGAGCGATGCCGGAAATGCACCGCCTCTCCGAACAGGAAAAAGTGTATAACGAAACCGGCATCAATTCCAGGGGGCACGGGGACATGCCGGAACAACGGCGCTTCGCGAACCGCGTGTTTTTTAAAGCAGCGCTTTCCCGCTTGGTGTAGAATACCTTGAATAAGAAGCCGCGAGGAGGATTTTCATGATCGCCGACATGTTCGACGTTTTTTTCTTCGATCTCGACGGAGTGATGTACATCGGGGGAGAGGCGACGCCGGGAGCCGCGGCGAGCCTGGACACCCTGCGCAGCATGGGAAAGACGATCCGTTTCCTGACGAACAACCCCACCACTCGAGTCCGCATCGCCGACCGGCTTCGCGGGCACGGGATCGCGGCGGAGATGGACGAGATCGTGACCGCTGGTTCGGCCACGGCGAAATACCTTGCAGGCGAGGGCGTCGCCAGGGCCTGGGTCATCGGCGAGGCCGGGCTGCACAAGGAGGTGGAACAGGCCGGAATTCTCCCTGCCGGCGAGGAGGAGTGCGAAGCGGTCGTCCTCGGCTGGGACGACACCGCAACTCTCGCGATGATCAGGAGGGCGGCGTTCGCCATACGGAAGGGAGCGCGTTTCGTCGCCACGAACATCGACCGTACGTTCCCGTCCCCCGAAGGGCCGGTGACAGGCATAGGCGCCCTCGCGGAAGCGCTGCGGATCGGCTCGGGAAAAGACCCCGTCGTGGTGGGAAAACCATTCTCCCCAATGTTCCGCGAGGCGCTCGAATCGCTTCAGCAGCCTCTTCAGCGCATCATCATGATCGGGGACACCCCCGAGGTCGACATCCTGGGGGCGCACCGCGCGGGAATCACCGCCATCCTGATGGGCGACGCCCCGGTGCCGGGCGAAGGGGACTTCCGGCGCCCTGACGGACGGATCAACATCCTCCCTGATCTCTTTGATCCCGGCAGGGTCGTGAACCGCTGGACACCCCCTTCGACCGAGTGATACATCCCGGCGGTCGGAACAAGCGCGAAAGCAACGGCGGCAAATCTCCGGAATTCAGTCTCTCTAAGGAGCGAGAATCCGTTTGGTACATGGTATAATTCTGCACATAGTACACTATGCCAATTTTTCAACCGGCAGGGAGGAGGTCATTATGAAGGCTACCCAGGAACTGATGAACGAACATCGCGGAATAGAACTCATGCTGGACATCCTCGAAACCGTCGCGTCCAAGCTGAAGGCAGGGGAACGGGTTGATACTGCTCACCTTGAAGGGATTATGGAATTTTTCACAGGTTTCGCGGACAAGTGCCATCATGGAAAAGAAGAGGATCTGCTCTTTCCGAGCCTGGAGGCGTTGGGGATTGCCAGAGATGGCGGCCCTATCGGCGTCATGCTTCACGAACACCGGATAGGGCGGGAGTGCATCGCGCGGATGAAGAAAGGACTGGCGTCTATGAAAGAGGGGTTGGCTGACGGATCAGCTCTTTTCACGGATGCCGCGGAAGAGTATATCGGAATGCTCCGGCAGCACATCCAGAAAGAGGACAACGTCCTCTACCCTATGGGCGACGCCAGGATGAGCGAAGAGACGGACAAGGAGCTTTTCGAGGCCTTCGAAAAACTCGAGGAGGAACGCATTGGTAAGGGGAAGCACGAGGAGTTCCACGCTTTCCTCGAAAAGCTGGAAGGAATCTACCTGAAATAAAGGCCGTATGGGACGGAGAAAAAAGCGTCGGCACTGAGAATCGTATCACCATAAGATTATTCATACCGCCGGACAAAACGCGGCGAATCCTGGAACTCTGATCCGGAGTCCAGGATTCGCCGTTCGGACAAAATGACGACGCCGGTCTTCAGCAGAGTCCTTTGTAATAGTGCTGGTAGTGAAAAAGCGCGGG